>Ga0209491_10011887_pt1 | contig 10181 bp, 13 predicted proteins | sample BON02_FD_187213 | JGI IMG/M metagenome (GOLD analysis project Ga0209491, IMG submission 187213) | Freshwater microbial communities from Lake Bonney liftoff mats and glacier meltwater in Antarctica - BON-02 (SPAdes) (version 2) | ecosystem: Environmental > Aquatic > Freshwater > Ice > Glacier...
TGCTTCGCAGATGCGAATTGTCAGCCGCATGCTCTTTCGCTTTCCTTTTTATCATTTCCTTTTCTGTTCCCCTTACTTCAACTAGCGGATAGCCCCACATACCAAATCCCGGGTATCCGTACATTCCGTTTCCGTAATAGCCGGGCCACGAGTAGTATCCGCGCATCAACTCTTCCTGCTTACGCGAAACGGGTTTATCAGTGTCAATATCAGGACTGTTTTTTATTTTTTCTTGGGTAAGATTTACAGAAAATGTTTTTGATTCCAATTCAGGTTTTTGAAATGCTTCTGGCGAAATCAAAACTTTTTTTTCGGAAAGCCATCCTCCTGTTTTTACAACCAAGTAACGGATGGTTGAGGTGCGGTCATCGAAATAAAATTCCTCTACTTTTCCAATTTCACCATCCATTCCTTTAATGGTGTAGCCTAATAAACTGTTTATGCTTCGTTTCATATTACTACTATTTCATATTGCTTTAATTACTTGGTTCATCACTGCGATTAAGCAGGTTTCATAAGAACATTCATCCAAATGATTAATGAAAAGCCCAAGCCTTTTACCAATCCTATAGCCTATTTATTAAGGATTAGCAGTTGTTGCTTCCTGCGCTAATCTTGCATCATCCGGAGTATTTTCTAAATCTTTATCGAATAAATACAGTGTATCTATTGTGGCTTTTTCACCGCCTGCAATTTTAATTTTATCTAATAAACTGATAGCAAGATTTTCTTCTTCTGTCTGTTCCTTCACAAACCATTGCAAGAAATTCCATGTAGCCCAATCTTCTTCAGTATGGGACAACTTTACTAAGTTATAAATGGCTTTAGTATTACTTACTTCATGCTCAAACACTTTTTCAAAACAATTGTTTACACTTGCAGGGTCGGCTGTGGGAGCAGGGATGGCAGTCACTTTTACTTTTGCGCCTCTTTTTAAAATGTATTCAAACAACTTCATCATATGGTCACGCTCTTCCGCTGCATGCCGGAAAAGAAAATTTGCAATACCACTATATCCATCGTTGTCAGCCCATGAGGCATATGATAAATAGATTTGCGAAGCATGCGCTTCTTTTGTCATTTGCTCATTTAATGCGGCTGCGAGCTTATCTGAAAGTCTGTTAGTTTTCATCTGATATAATTTTAATCGGGTGATTTTTTAAAATATAGTAGCGAATCATTATAACTGTGCTGTTCAATTATTCTTTTTGAAGCTATTTTTTACTTTGGTTTTCATCTATAGTTTTTTTGTCAACATCAAATGTCTTATTCTTGGTATCGGTACCCCCAGACGGATTTGTAGGATTTGATTGTTCTACTTTTCTCTTGAATTTTCTTGTGTCGCTCATTGTTTCTATTTTATTATACATTCATATAGGAGTATAAGGTATAGGTTTCGAATTCTAGGCTAACGTAGGTTAAACCTATGTTAAAAGATTCTCAAGAAGCAGAACCTGAAACCTTTAGCAGAAGTTCTTTCTTTCTCATTTTTTTATGAGTCCAGAAATTTATATATTATATGGACCATAAAAAACTTGTTAGAATTCCTAATTCTGTGATATTTCCTCTTTACAGACCTCTCGAGCACGCAAGTTAAACGTAGTCTCTAAAAACAAAAAAATGAACCCATTGAACGTTGCACAGAAATTGATACAATCTCATCTGATAACCGGGTCAGCAGACCCTGGAACAGAAATTGGATTAAAGATAGATCAGGCATTATTACAAGATGCTACAGGAACTCTGGTGCAGTTAGAGCTAGAGGCAATGGGTCTCGATAGTGCAAAGACCGAAGTGGCTGTGCAATATGTAGATCATAATTTATTACAGACCGATTTTAAAAATGCGGACGACCATCTTTTTTTGTATTCCGCAGCTCAAAAATTTGGGCTATGGTATAGTAGGCCTGGCAACGGAGTAAGCCATCCCGTTCATATGGAACGTTTTGGAATTCCGGGGAGGTCCCTAGTAGGTTCCGATAGTCATAGTTGCGCCGCAGGATCTTTAGGAATGCTTGCCATTGGCACAGGTGGTTTGGATGTGGCCGCTGCGATAGCTGGGCAACCCTATTTTGTAAAAATGCCAAAGATAATGGGCGTGAAACTGACGGGCAAACTTCCCGATTGGGTAAGCGCCAAGGATATCATACTTGAAATGTTACGTCGTTTCGGCGTTAAAGGGGGTATAGGTAATATAATAGAGTATTATGGGAATGGATTAACGTATTTGAGTGCCATGGATAGGCATGTCATAGCGAACATGGGTGCGGAACTCGGTGCTACTACAACGGTATTTCCAAGTGATGGAGAAACCCGTCGCTTTCTGAAATCCCAGGGAAGGGAAGGCGATTGGACCGAGATTTTAGCGGATGAAGGTTGCTCTTATGACTTGGAGCATGAAATTCTACTGGACGAACTGGTTCCTCTAATCGCTTTACCCACAAGCCCCGGCAATGTTGTCCCCGTTCGCGATGTAGAAAACAGAAAAATCAGTCAGGTGGTCATTGGTTCTTCCGCCAATCCGGGACTGAGGGATTTTTGGATGGTAGGTGCCATTGTAAAGGATAGAAGCGTAAACCAAGAAGTATCCTTCGATATCAATCCCACTTCCCGACAGATTATTCAGAACATGATAAAAAACGGAACTTTTGCCAATCTGATAAAGGCAGGCGCGCGCTATCACCAGTCCGGATGTATGGGCTGCATTGGTATGGGACAAGCTCCGGCAAGCGGCACTATAAGTCTTCGGACGATGCCCCGTAATTTTCCGGACCGTTCTGGAACAAAAGACGACCAGGTCTATCTATGTAGTCCTGAAACTGCTGCTGCCTCCGCTTTAACAGGAAAAATTACAGACCCTAGAGATCTTGAAAATATGTTCGAAATGAAATATCCGCAATATGAATTCCCAGATGAGGAAATCATCAATATGGATATGTTGGTGCCGCCTACCAAGGATAATACCAAAATTAAGCTTAAAAAGGGACCTAATATCAAATCTCTTCCAGAGATGAATGCACTAAAATCGACATACGAAGTTCCCGTACTATTAAAAATGGGGGACAATGTCTCTACAGATGAAATATTGAAAGCAGGTGCGGAAGTCCTTCCGTTTCGAAGTAATATTCCTGAAATAAGTAAATTCTCCTATTCCGTAATCGATGAAACATTTTATGACCGGGCCTTGCTCACCAAAGAAAAGTATGGTGGCCACATCGTCGTGGCTGGAGAGAACTACGCACAGGGCAGTAGTAGGGAACATGCTGCGATTGCACCAAAATATTTAGGTCAAGTGGCGGTGATTGCCAAGGATTATGCACGTATCGCATGGCAGAATCTGATAAATTTCGGTATTCTTCCCTTGGAATTTGAAAACCCTCAGAATTATAACGATATCGAACAAAGGGCTTTAATCGAGTTCAAAAACCTAAGGGAAGATATAATGAATAAACATCGAATAAGAGTTAAGGTGAAAAACAAGAACAATACTATCGAAATTTTCACTAAGCACAGCCTTAGCGATAGGCAAATAGGGTTGTTGCTAAAGGGTGGGGTAATAAACGATTTTAGGGATAAGCTTTCTTCTTAGATCAAATACATAGAAAATTCAATGCAAAACTCCCCGGTGATAACGAGTAGGACTTATTCTATTGACTTATGCAGGAAATCAAGAAAAAGTTTAAAAGGGACACTAAGAATCCAATTGCGCTCAAGTGATGGCTACTTGCCATGGTTTTAAAATCACCTTTAGCATACATGGACTTTGACTTGGAGGAAGACTATTGAATATTAATGTGATAATTTAGAAAGTATAAATTTTTGATAATTAAATCAGGTAAAAAGAGAACCTACTAGTAATTCCTATGCTTTCAGAAACACAATTTTTAAACAGTGCCATAAGACGGATGTGGTTGTTGCAGAACTCCAATAGATATCGATTTTTCCTTTTATAAAAGTGCGGAAATTCGTAAATTAAAGGTATGCAAGGCAGAAAGAATTACACCGAAAAACTCTTCCTCTTCCTCAGCTCCCGGTTATCAGACCGGATTCCAAAGGAAAATCTTTACAGAAGACTCCGCGAAACGCTTGACCTAAGTTTTCTTTATAAGGACACGAAGGAACTTTATGGCAAGACCGGCAACCCTTCTATCCACCCCGTGGTCTTTTTTAAGCTACTGATTACGGGATACCTTGAGAACATCACCTCCGAACGAAAACTGGTGGAGCATTGCTGCATGCGAATGGACGTGCTCTACTTTCTGGGTTATGACATAGACGAGGATCTGCCATGGCATTCAACAATCTGCAGGACGAGGCAACTTTACCCAACATCCCTGTTCGGTACATTGTTCAACAAGGTATTTGCCCTGTGTGTCGACAGCGGAATGGTATCCGGCCATACCCAGGCGGTAGATTCGGCCCCGGTAAAAGCAAATGCGTCCATGGAAAGCATAGTGGTAAAAGTGCCGGCCACCTCCATAGGCGATCACTTGAAAAAAGTGTCGGAAGAAAATCGGGAAACTACTAAAAAGCATGGTGGCACGGTACCCCCCGCACATATCTCCGCTCCTTCGCACGAGCTGAAGCGCGTAGAGAAACACCAACGAAACTTAAGTGACAGTCCGGTACGCCCTGCCGGTGCATCCCACAAAAAAGCACGCCTGCTCAGCAACAAGACGCACTATAACCCCCATGATCCGGATGCCCGTATATCGGTAAAGCCAGGTAAAGCCAGGTAAGGCCAGAAAGCTAAACTACTATTGCAGTATGGCGGTAGATACCGCAGAAGGGGTCATCTCTCATATCCAAGCTGACTTTGCCGATGGCAGGGACAGCCAGTACCTGACCGATATCAGCTTGCAGGTCCAGAACCGTTTAAGGAAAAACGAGCTCATAATGACGAATCTCCTGGCGGACGCAGGTTATTCCAATGGCGCCAATTACCATTTTCTCGAACAAAGGAAGGTTACCGGATGGATACCCGTTTTCGGGAGGTATAAACCTATTAAAGAATTTGAACTAGAAATGTATAATCAAAATGTAGCAGCATAACTCTTATCTAATTGTCCACTTTTTTGTTGCAAGTCCAGAACCTATGCAGATAGTTTCTGGGGCAATCGGAAGAGAAACCGTTCATTTTGAAGCCCCGCCTTCGAATACAATTGCTTCGGAAATGAGTGGATTTATAACATGGTTCAATGAATCCCAAAATGCTATCAAAAAACCTATCGTAAGGTCAGCTATCACTCATTTATATTTTGAAACCATACACCCCTTTGAAGACGGTAATGGCAGAATAGGTAGGGCCATAGCAGAAAAAGCACTTTCCCAATGCATTGGTCGTCCTGTTTTGTTCAGTTTATCAAAGTCCATAGAGCAATAAGAACAATTATTATGATGCATTAAAATCTGCTCAACGTTCAAACGAAATCACAGATTGGATAAATTATTTTGTAAAAACGGTCTTGGATGCTCAAATCGATGTTGAGCAAGAAATCGAGTTTACTTTAAAGAAAACCAAGTTCTTTGAGAACAATAAGAATATAATTAATGAAAGGCAACAAAAAGTGGTACGCAGAATGTTGGAGGAAGGTCACCAAGGTTTTGAGGGAGGAATGAACGTTCGAAAATATGTTTCCATAGCTAGTACATCAAAAGCAACTGCCACGAGAGATTTACAGGACTTGGTTCAAAAGAATATTTTCAGCCCTATTGGTGGAGGTCGGAGTGCGAGGTACGAACTAAAAAATGTAAACCATATCAAAGTGGCTCATCATAGTTCTTTCTCAAAATTAGATAGATAGCCAGAAATTGGCCTGGTCGTTTCCTATTTTACTTCATAACCTTGTAAGACAAAAGTATAGGCTGTCATTTGCCAATCTTTGATTTTTAGTCCTCGGCTCAGCGTCCAATTTTTTGATTGGTAGTACGCATAGAATTTTTTTCCTTCATCAGCAGACCATTTGTTTTCTTTAAAAAAAAGTAAAACTTCTAATTCATTAAAAGGCCTTGGCCGTTTATTTAAGTTTTCTTTTGTTTTATGTTTTAAAGAAGGTATCAAATTTTGGCTAGGTTCTGGGACTGAGCTAGTCAATTTTTGGACTGTAGGTGTCCCATTAGTTGTCCCGAATTTGGGCATCTTGATTCTTGAACCTCTTGCTGGGTGAAAAGAAGGAAAGTAGTGTAAATATCCCCAATCGTTCAAATCCCTTAGATAATTGTGATAGGTCGTTTTCGATCTGATCTTGGCCCTTTCCATAATGAGTTCCCTATTCACGGTAAGCGTCTTTTTAAAGAATTCTCGGTTCCATTTCTGGAAGAATGCCAAGTACAAGGTAATATGGCCTTGTTTGATCCTGATGTCATTGTTGAAGCGCTCAAAAGCTTCATTGAGATGCGATATATAGTTTACCTTTTCCATTGCTCCTCTTTATTTTAATAATTTACGCTCTTGGAACTGTACTTCCTTTTTCTCCAGGATAAGTTTCTTTTTGGGGGGTTCCGCTTGTTCAAATAGAGCATGCAGCATAGCGGCGGTTGGCTTGGTCTGCGTTTTTTCGATATCCTTCATAATGGCGATCATTCCGTTCATACGCTTTTTGATAAGCATCGATATTCTAGTTTCCAGCGTTTCCATACGTGGCCCCATTGCTTCCGCAGGGGATATTCCATAATCCTCAAAGAAATCGAGCATCAATAGTAACGTCATTGATTGGGATTTTGACATTTTCTTTGAGAATTCCCTAAATCGTAGCGCCACGGAAGTCTTTATTCCCAGCTTCTCAAATGACTCTTTTTCATATCCTTTATCCATTTTTTCTGAAATTTTGTATCGTTTTTATTGGCCTAAGCACTATTTTTCTGAAAAACAAAGCCTTCCCTCCTAATCCCGAAAATAAAAAACCCTTCAAAAGCCCTATGTTTATTGAGGAGGGAGAAAAATATAAAAACCGTAACAGGCGTTAGCCTGTTACCCTCTTGCTACTCCATCCCTTCATTTCATTCCGGGATTTTCGTACTTGTCAATCTATGTTGGAACTCATATCGATAGATTTGTCCAAAAGAATTTCTAAAGATTTATGATTCCGTTCACAGATGAACAGCGCAAAAAAGAAGCCATATTAAATGGTTTTACTTGGTGTCAATTGGTTGCCATAATGACAGTTGTCCGATTACTTATTATATCCCGAGCGTTTTTCTTTTCTTTTAAAAAAGCAGAAAGACGCTCTCCCACATTTGCTATTTTTATAAAAGCTGATTTTTAAATTGGTGTTGAGATGTTCCAATTACTTCCCATAGAGCCCTCGCTGTTATCTTTTCTATAACCATACCTAAAATTTTGATGGATGAAGGACTTATAAAAATGAGCCTGTGATTGATTATGCAGTCCGTTTCCTTCTAAATTTTAAACCTTTGTGCAAAAAAGTAAAAAGCTGGTGTAGGTTTTTGGCGAACGTAATCCTGAAGTTCTACTTGTGAATGGAACCCTTCGACTTCGCTCAGGACAAGTTTTTCTTTATAGTATAGCAGAATGAATAACTGGAAGGTAAAAATTGAGGATTGTGGTCAAGACCTATTGTATTGAACCTCGTTTCGTGTAATGGAGCCTTTTCGGCGAAATGTAAGGGAATGTGCTGAACGGTCAGGTTATTAAATGCATACTGTTTTAAATCGCTAATCTACTTAAAAACAATACTTCTGGGACAATTTGTTAATTCTGAAAAAGTAGAAGAATTACTAAAATTCAAATAAAGGACACTTCAATGTTTGCATTATTTACCAAATATTTTTATTTTGCATCAATATTATTAATATTGGTTCATTATGGCAGTAATTAGAAAATCTATCACATTTACGGAACAACAGGAGGCTTACGTGAAAAGCTTAATCGAACAGGGTTTTTACACGAATGACAGCGAATATGTTAGAGATATTATTCGTAAAGACCAAGAGCGAAGAAAGCACGTTGTAGATTTGAACGAGGCGCTTATCGAAGGAATGGAAAGCGGTCCATCCGATGCCACAATAGATAGTATTTGGGAAGAAGCCATAAGTGAGCACAATGCCAGACAATAGTTATGTAATAAGTGTTAAGGCAAAGAGCGATATTAAATCCATTGCCAAATACACCATAAATGAATTCGGAGAAAGTCAATCTTTGAAATATGCGAAGGGCCTCAAGGGAACTTTAGAAGAACTAGCAAATAACCCTGAGTTGGGCAGGAGATATGTTGCCGTGAAAAATAAAATGTTGCTGCGTTATAGGTACAAATCACATGTAGTATTTTATTATCTCGAAAGCAAAGGAATTTTTATTGTCAGAATTTTAGGCGGTACGATGGATTTTCCAATACACCTGAAATAAAGTTCAAATAAAGGATGGCAACCAAGTAAAAGTAATTTGTGCTGAAAAGTCACGAACAGTCCGATTACATTTTAAGGTGTTCAATAAATCGCGCCGTTCAGTGTCACTGAACACATAAATAAATGAAAATAAAAAATAATTGGAACGAATAAAATTCTACAAATCTAGTTGCGTTTCTTTGAACTGTCATTTTCCGGAGCTACCAAATCTTTCTCTTCCTGCGCCAATTTCTCTTTCAACATATTCATTTCATCGGCAATTTTGCTATCAAGTACCTTAGCATAAATCTGAGTTGTTTTTAGAGACCGATGTCCCAACATTTTACTTACCGTAGCTATTGATACACCTTTCGATAACGTCACTGTGGTAGCGAAAGTATGCCTGGCCAAATGTGTAGTTAGATTTTTACGTATTCCGCAAACATCCGCAATCTCTTTTAGATAGGCATTTGATTTTTGATTTGTCAAGACTGGCAAAACTCCTTTTCCATCTACAACATAGGGGTGCTGACTGTACTTTTCGATAATATTTTCAGCTGTTGATAAGAGTGGAATACTACTCATTGCCTTGGTTTTTTTCCGTGCCATTTTAATCCATCGGTCGCCATTGATGCCTATGACGATATTCTCAAACTGTAATTGCTTTACATCAGAATAGGCCAGACCGGTATAGCAGCAAAAAAGAAAAATATCCCGTACTAGTTCTAACCGTGGCAAGAATGATTTTTTGTTCCGTAACGCATCAAGTTCTATTTGAGTCAAATACTGTTTCTCTTTCGTTTTCCATGATGCTTTCCAATGAAAGAAAGGATCCCGTGCTATCCATTCATTGGCATAGGCGATTCGGATAATTTTTTTAAAATTGACCACATATTTTATTGCTGTATTATGTTCACAATTCTTTTTTGATCTCAAATAGTACTCTAACCCTGTTATGAATTTATGGTCGATGCTACGAACGGGAACGTCCTTACGCTGATACTTGTGCCCAATATAGTCGGATACATGATTATACGCAGCCTTATAGCGCTGTAAGGTTCCTTTCGTAAACCCTTTTCCCAGTAAACTTTCGATTTCATCATTATGCTCCTGAAAAATTTCAAGAACCATATATTCCTTGCCCGCCTTCCCTAAATACATATTCTTGATTATGGCAGCGGAAATATCAAGTTTGTCCTTTAACAGGTCATCATATATTTCAAATAGACGGCTTTTAACGTTATCTAAGAACCGATTGAAGTTGGATACCTCCATTGAAGAACCTCGGAGCTTCGCACCACGTGAATCCCATCGTTGTTCATCCACACGGCGACCAAGACTAAACTCACCTCGCTTGCCATTAATAGTTATGCGCGTGTAAAGCATAACCATTCCGTCAGTATTTGTTTCTGATTTCTTAGGGTAAAACAGAATACTCATTTTGCCATACATAGGTGCGGGTTTTAAATCCGCACCAGAAGGTACGAAAAAAAATGTTAAAATTTCTCTGTAAAGTTTTCTTTAACAGTCAATTACAGCGATTTAGGTGCGGGTTTTTGAAGGGTAAAAAGACGCACCGATTTCCGCCCCTTTTATAAGGTATTAGATGGTGACTTTTGACATTATATAAAATGAAAAAGCCCGTAAATCATTGATTTACAGGCTTTTTGTGTTAATTTGGATTCCTCCAAGCGGTCCGGACGGGACTCGAACCCGCGACCCCCTGCGTGACAGCCTATTAGATAATACATCATATCGTACCATATTTCGATTATATATACCTGAAAAACAATGTTTTACATCGATTAAATTTTATTTGATATCATTTGCATCCATTTG
>Ga0209491_10011890_pt1 | contig 10177 bp, 5 predicted proteins | sample BON02_FD_187213 | JGI IMG/M metagenome (GOLD analysis project Ga0209491, IMG submission 187213) | Freshwater microbial communities from Lake Bonney liftoff mats and glacier meltwater in Antarctica - BON-02 (SPAdes) (version 2) | ecosystem: Environmental > Aquatic > Freshwater > Ice > Glacier...
GAACTGGATGCGCCGGGCCGACCTCGACGAGGGTCGCCGCACCGACGGGTTGACCCGCGCGGATCGCGACGAGTTGGTGAAGCTGCGCCGGGAGCTGCGGGTGGCGAAGCTCGAGGTCGAGATCCTCGAGCGCGCGGCCGCGTACTTCGCGGCGGAGAACGTCCTCCCAAAATGATCTAAACCTTCATCGCCGAGCGCTGCTCGGACCTGCCGGTCTCGGTGTGTTGCCGGGTGATGAAGGTGTCGACCTCGGGCTACTACCAGCGCCTCCGCGAGCCCGTCACGGCAGCAGAGCGCGCCGACGCGCACCGGGCCAACGAGGTGCACGACATCTGGAAGATGTCCGGGCATTCCTACGGGATGCCCCGCATCCGCGACGAGTTCCGCCTCGGCGGCGCCGGGGCCAACGCCAACGACGAGGGTGTAGGCCGTCGCAACCCGGGCAACGGCCTACTTCAGCGCTTACGCATCTCGCGAACGAAGACCCAGATCAGCCAGAAGCCGGCGGTAATGAGGGTCATGAAGACATCGAAAGCAAAATTGAGTAGGCCGTAGTGCCTGCGGGACATGCGTGAGCCTTTCGAGATTCGTGTTACTCGGGACGGGCAACTCCGCCGAACACTTCCACACACGCGGCTCCACATGGGCTTCACCGAGAGCGGCCTTCGTCTCCTCCGACTCGCCCAGCAGCTGGCGTTCACGGCCGTTCGGGCCGGGCTTGGCGCCCTCGGCGACAGCATCGCTGTGGTGGGCACTCGCCGCCAGGTCACCACGTCGGCGGGCGTGACCCTGAACGCTCGCCGCTTCGACGACGGCGTCGGGGCGAGCGTCGACACGCTCGTGGTGCCCGGAGCGCCGGCGGAGGCCCTGGTGGCGTTGCTCGCCGACAGGTCGGTGCTGGCGTCGATCGAGGCGGCCGCCGGCCACGCCCAGCGCATCGCCTCGGTGTGCAGCGGGGCGTTCGTGCTGGCCCGGTTGGGGTTGCTGGCCGGGCGAAGAGCCACCACCCACTGGTCGGGGTGGGATCTGCTCGCGACGGCCGACCCGACGAGCGTGCTCGAACGCGACCGCCTGGTGGTGCGCGACGGCAACGTCTGGACCTCGGGCGGGGTGGCGTCGGGGATGGACCTGGCGCTGGCGCTGGTGGAGGAGGACTGCGGTGCCGATGTTGCGCTGGCGGTGAGCCGAGACATCGTGATGCCGTTGCGACGCCGGCGCCGGCGCCGGGGCCAGGCGGCCTACACGGCGACCGATCGGCCCGGGGCCGGCGACGCCACCGAGTCCCCCGTGCTCCGCGAGATCCATCGCCAGACCCGCCGGCGGATCACCGTCGTGGAGCTGGCCGAGGCGGTCGGCATGTCGTCGCGAACGCTTCATCGCCATTGCCTCGAACACCTCGGGTCCACCCCGGGACGTTTGATCGTCGACGCCGCGCTCGATCGGGCCCGGGCCGAACTCATCGCGTCGGGTTCGTCGATCAAGCAGATCGCCCAGCGCACCGGTTTCAGCGACGAGTCGGCGCTGTCGCGAGCCTTCGCCCGTACCTACGGGATGAGCCCGCGAGCCTTCCGCGAGTCGTTCCACTCGGTGTGAGGGTTCGCGGTGACGGCCGGGCTCACGGGCGTGGGGCCAACCGGCTGGTCACGGCCGCTGGCCGGCCCTGAGGGTCCGGTCTGCCGCGTCATCTGGGGAGCCCGTAGCCGCCGATCACAGCGCACGTTCCGTCCTGCGTGAATACGGGTGCACCCAACTTCGAAATGCCGCTTGGCGTGTTCCTCCCGAACTCGTCCAGCACGGGGCAGATCGGCTGCTTCTCGACGGCCAGGTTGGCGGTCTTGGCGGGGGTGTAGTCCCATTCATCGCAGCCCGTCCGATGCCTTCCTGCAGATCCTGAAGTGGCCAGACCCTCAGGCCCCGGCAGCTTTCCAGAGAGGGGCTACAGCCCGAGGCCGTTCTGGGTGCCGCCTCGGGCCACGGCAGGGGGTTCGCGCAGCGCCGGGTCGATCGGCGGGAGGTCGGATGCCGGGATCAGAGGCCCGTCGCAGATCCGCTGCAGGAGTTCGACACCGACGGGCAGGAGGTCGACGGTGCGTTGGAGCACGGAGACCAGGTCGAGGAGGTCCTCGGTCCACTCGGGCAACCACGAAGTGGAACGGATCCGATCGAGCGGGGACGTGCTGCTCGCGGCGCGACCCGCGGCGGTGGCCGTCCGGTAACCGAGCCACTTCTTCACCACCGGCATGCCGCTGACCTGGAAGCTCCACACCGCTTCGCTCACCCCCCCGATCTGACCGTCCGCGACGGAGAGCCTTCTGTTCGTTGCATCCCAGGTGACATCCCTCGCTCGTGGCGGCAGCTCGGTGATCGGCGCGAGGAGCACGACATTCGGATGACGCAGTCCGTCCGTTCGGTCACCGGCGAATCGTTCACCGTAGGTGTGGAGCCGGAGGAGCTCACGTCCGAGCTCTGCGACTTCCTCGAAGAGCGACGGGTCTGCGGTCAATGGCACCCGCGGCCCGGGGGTCTCCAGCTCTGCCGCGAATCGGTCCGTGTAGTCGGTGCCCGCCAGCAGCGCGTAGGAGTAGGCGAAGAGGGCCTTGACGCCGACTGCAGGGGCGTCCAGCAGCAGACCCTGGTGCGCGTCGGTGATCGCGCTCAGAACCCGTGGATCCACGTTCTGGGTTCCGTCGGCATCCCGATAGAGCGGGATGACGTCCTTGCCCCCGAACGAGCCTCGGAAGTGATGCTTGTCGGGGACCCATGCGGTGATGGTCGCCGCCGGGCCTGTACCCATCGCCGAAGTCGTCATTGTCGTCAAGAAGACTTGGCGGTCGCTCAGACTCGCCCAGAGAGACGGACTCTCGGTCTTGGCGAGGCGCGGATCAGCGAGCGCCCACTGACGATCGAAAGACCGGTAGCCGTAGCGAATAGCAGGGGGCGCGACTGCCCCCACAGGCTCGTCGATGATGCGCGCTAACCCCGCAACCCGTGTGTGAATGTTGCGACCGCTGCTTGGAGTAAAGAAGCAAAGTGCTCGATCGTCGGGATCGGCTGTTGCCACGAGGCGGTTCCATCTCTTGAGCAGCGTTTCGCGGTCGGCAGCGATGGGCCAGGTGCGGTTGAACATGCAACCGGGCTGTTGCCAGGGGAACAGATCCGTCAGGAGAGGGAAGCCGAGCCATTCGCTGCCCCCCGTCGCAGGGACGAGCGGGTCCAGCCACCCCGGGGCCGCGTGCACCCAATCCGTGCCGTCGAGTTCGGGCACGTAGGAGGCGAGGATGGCGAGCTTCTCGGCTGCAGTGCCCTCGATCCGGCGGTAGCGGACGATCGCTGGCGTCGCATGGTCCCCGGCGCTGGATCTCGACACCGTCACGATCGCGACTGGGGTCTCGATCTCGAAGATGTTCTCGTCCCGCCTGGTCCCTCGGTTGTCGCCGCCGAGGTCGGTGACCCAGACCTCGTCACCGAGTTCACGGACGAGCTGGCGGAGTCCCACGAAGCCGGGCCCGGCGAGCCAGGAGCTCGGGGTGATCAGGGTGACGATGCCGGGTAGGCCCGGTCGATCTTCGAACACCTTCCAGAGGCTCCAGCGCCAGAAGTAGACGAACTTGTTGTAGAGGCTCGCCTGGTGGCTGAACATCGCGTGGCGCTTCGCCGGGTCGAGGATGTCGTCGAAGAGGCATCGCCCGCCGGAGCCATCGGTGATCCAACCACCGCCCGCCTCTCGTGCGACGCGATCGTACGGTGGGTTGCCGATGCAGATCGTGCTCCGGACCTGCCGCTTGACCTCGTCGGCGCGCTCACCCTCGACGGAGATCGCGTCGGGCTCGAGGCTCAGCTGTCCCGTACCGCCTCGCTGGAGCGTGTCGGTGAGGTAGATCCCGAGTTGGGTCCCTTCGATTCCGTCGTCGTGGAGTTCGAGGGCCGTCTTGAGATGGGCGACGGCATAGGGAGCCAGCATCAGCTCCAACGCGTTCAGGTTGGGGAGGAGGGTCCTGGCGTGAGCGCTCCACTGACCCAGGTCGTTCTCGGCGACGAACGACTCCTTGCACTGGCGCAGCCACTCCACGAGGAAGGTGCCCGTTCCCGTCGCCGGGTCGAGCATCGAGACGAACGTCGATGCCGGATCGACTGCACCCGGGAGCTGGAGGTCGAGACGGGCAGCGACGTCGCCCCACGTCGCCGTGTCCGCGACGCCGAGGGGCAGCCCCATCCGGTCCTTCAGGACCGCGTCGCACAGCCGAACCATGTAGCGGACGGCTGCTTGAGGCGTGTAGAAGGCGCCGGCCTGGATCCGCATCTCGGGGTCGTACTGGTTGAGGAACTCTTCGTAGAAGTGGATGACCGGGTCGCCACCGCGAACGGTCGAGCCGAACTGGTCGAGGATCGCCTCGACCTGGGAGGCCTTGAGGTCGGCGACGAGCTGCTCGAGGTCGTCGTCACCCCCGAGTTGGAGCGCGTTGTCGTGCACTTCTTCGAAGAACGCCGACAGGAACGGGTTGGCGAGCGGGATGGAGGCCAGCGTGGGACTCGCACCGAACGAGTCCGGATCGGTCACTCGAGCAGTCAGGGCGCCGTACACGAGGGTCTGTGCGCACATGTCCGCGAACTGGGCCGGCGTGGCCGAACCGACCAGCTCGGCCCGCACGTCGTCGAGCAGGTCGTTGAACGGCCCGGTTCCCGCCTCGTCCTCGAGAGCACCGGAGATCCGTTCCCGGATGTCGCGAGCGGTGGTGGCCATGCGGTCCACGAGTGAGTTGACGGTGCGGATGGCCTCGCCGAGGCGGAGCCTGAAGGCCTGGCGCCATTCGTCTCGCCAGGCGTCGACCTGATCGGGGTCGTCGGGCCAGGCGAGGTGGGGGAGCAGCTCGGTGGCGAGTCGATTCAGGTGTCGGCTCGGCGAGCGGTCCGGACGCCACGGCACGGAGAGGAGTTCGGACTTCCCGGCATCGTCGGAGCGGAACGACAGGAAGTGGAGTTCGACGGACTCCCCGCCCGTGGTCGTGATGATGAAGAGGAGGTCGTCCAGCTTCCAGGTCCGTGCCGTTCCCGAGCCCGTCGCTCGCTTCTTGGTGACCAGTCGGTCGAGTACCCGTCGCAGCGCGGTGAGTGGGAGCCGGGGACCGTCGAACTCGAGGAAGAAGATGCCCCAGGGCTGGGTGCTCTCCAGCGGTCGAAGTTGGCGCAGGGAGGCCAGGTGAGGCACCCGTTCCCGAGGAAGGCCGAGTTCGTCCGGGTCCCAGTCGAACGTCGCGTCCTCGAGGTCGTCGGCGTCGATCGGCCAGTCGAGCTCCTCCCTCAGGTACTCGAGGACGTCGTCGAACGTGTGGATCTCGCGGAGGCGGTCAGCCTGAAGGTGGACGGTCATCCCTGGTTCACCTCCATCCAGCAGACCAGCGAGGGCTTGGGTGCGGTGACCGGAACGTCGAGCTGCCTCAGGTACGTGTTCTTGATGTGCTTCAGCACGCTGTCCCTGAGGTCGATCAGGAGAGTTTGATCCGTCGTGCAGACCCGGGGTGTCTCGGGTGTGGACCGGATGGCCTCACCGATGGCACTGGGATCGTCGATCAGGTCCCCCGACGGGATCCGGTGGAGATACCACCGCGTCGTGCCGGCAGCGAGGGTGAACTCGCCCGACTCGGTGTCCAGCGCCGGCAGCCTGAAGCAGAAGAAGACGCCCTCGGTGCCCGCCGCCGCCCGTTCCCGGCCGCTGAAGATTGCCCTGGGGAGGCCGGCGAGACGATCCTCGAGCCCCTCGTGCTCGGTGAGCAGCCGCTGGTACTCGAGGTGGAGCTCCTCCTCGGTCGTCGTCTCGCCCTCGTACTCGGCGTTGAACTCCTTCAGCGCGTCGAAGTTGTCCTCCGGCCGCAGCAACTTCTTCCCCTCGATGCCGAGCGTCTTGGAGATCAGCAGTGTCTTGTGGCTGACCTTCCCGTAAAGGCGAAGGAGGAGATCGAGGTCGTCAGGCGGGAGGAAGTTCCAGAAGCGCACCCGACCACGGTCCTTCGCAACCTCCGGGTGATCGGCAACGAGCTGCGCCTCGACCTGCGGGTTGAGGCGACGATCGACGCGGCCGATGCGCTGCATGAGGCGGACGGGATTCCAGTGGATGTCGTAGTTGACCAGCCGGGTGGCGTCCTGGAGGTTCAGACCCTCCGACAGGACGTCCGTTGCGATCAGGACCCGGGTCTCGTGCTGGCCCGACTCGGCGAGCGCCTGGGAGGTCAGCCCGTTGTAGTAGGGCGAAAACCGCTTGATCGCGTCGGCCCGGTTCGTCTTGGTCTTGCTGTCGAGCTCGGCGACACCATCGATTCCGGCCTTCTCGAGTTCCCGGCGGAGGTAGCGAGCCGTGTCGGCGAACTCGGTGAAGATCAGTACCTTCCGGTTGGCCGTGTCCTTCGCCTTCAGGAGCCTGGTCAGCTTGTTCAACTTGTCGTCGTGCTCGGGCTCGAAGTTCCTCGCTTCGTTCAGGAGTGCCGTGATCTGGTCGAGGTCGATGTAGGTCTCGGCCAGGATCTCCGGGACGTCGTACTCGTCCCTCGGGAGGCGAGTGGCCTTCTCCAGCAGCTCCGGAGGGATGACGTCCTCGTCGTCCTCACCGGGTTCCTCGTCCTCGCCACCCCAGAGCGAGAGTTGGCGTGCCCTGGTATGGGTCAGCAGCTCTTCGTGGAGGATCAGCCACTTCTCGAAGCGATTCCGTTCGGAGGCGGTCTCGATGTTGACGTCGACGAACGCGAGCAGCTTCCGTAGCAGTCGGTCACAGGAGATCTCGAATGCATGGACCGAGCTCTCGAACCGCTTCAGGAAGTTGGTTCGGATGAGGCTGACGACCTGGGCCTGCCGGTTCCACTCCAGAGGATCAATCGACTCATCGGGCCCGGTGTAATACGCCAACGGGTAGTACATCGGCAGCGAGAAGAGGGGCCGCTGCTTCTGGAACGCGGCGTCGACGAGATCGAGCAACTTCCCGTAACTCTTCTTGATCGAGTACTCGGCGACGACGGGGTCGCCGCGCTCGGGAAACGCGGCTGCTGAGCCGGTCTCCTGGATCTGGCTGGCCCGGGCGTAGGCGCGGCTCCGCTGGACGACGAGCCCCTGGAAGAGCTCGTCGCCGCTGAGGAGATCGGCGGCCTCCTTGACCGCCTCCGCCTCCGGGACCTCTTCGCCCAGGTCCTTCTTCAGCGTCTTCGTGATGTTGTTCAGCCGGCCGGCGAGGCTCGTGACACCCAAGGTGCGTGAGAAGTAGGCATCATCGCCTCGGCTGAACAGTTCGACGAGGTGCTTGAAGTCGTTGAGCGAGTTGTTGATCGGTGTGGCCGTGAGCAGGAAGACGCTCTTGTGGCGATCCCCGCCGATCAGGTCGAACAGCTTGTAGTAGCGGGAGCGGGTGAAGGGGTCCTCGAGGTCACCTCGCTTCCCCGTGTTGCGGAAGTGGTGTGCCTCGTCGATGACCACTGCGTCTGCCAGCTCGGTGATCCGCTCGATTCTCTCCGGGAATTCCAGCCCACGGGTCAGATCCGTGTGGTTCAGGACAGTCAGGTTCGAGAAGTCCGCCGATCCGCCCACGCCGCCGATGTGGGCCAGATGTCGCTTCAGCTCGGGAACCCAGACCGACTCCGTCACAGACTTCGGGGCGAACAGGACGACCCGCTTGTTCTCGTGGAGGACGAGTCGCTCGAGCAGCATCAGACCCACATAGGTCTTGCCGAGACCGACGCCGTCGCAGAGGAACGACCCGCCGTGCTGCTTGGCGATGTTGACCATCGCCCAGTAGCCCTCCTGCTGGTAGCGGTCCAGCTTCGGGAACATCTTCGAGTGGTTCTGGTCCCAGTCGTTCGCGCTGGGCTCGACCTCACCGAAGCGCGCACGCAGGGCCTGGGCCCACACCTCGAAGGGGCTGAAGGCTCGGGCGTGACGCTCGATCACCTTCAGCACGTCTTCTGAGACGTCGACCGCGTCGTTCCAGTGGTGCTCGTACCAGTCCTGGAGCTGGGAGACCTCCGTGCTGCTCTCGATCTTGATGTTCAGCTCGACGTTCTGGGTCAGGCCCGGCCGGGTGAAGTTGCTCGACCCGACGAGCGCCTGCGAGCCGATGACGTCGAACTTCCCGTGGGTGATGTACGTCTTCGCGTGGAACTTGTCGCGGTTGTAGACACGGCACTCGATCTGGCCGGTCCTCAACGCCTCGACGATGGCCTCGACCCCGGTGAGAAACGGATTGCGCTCCTTGTCGTCCTCGAGGCTGTCGTCGAGGTGTTCCTCGGCACGCTGTCGGACAGCAAGGAGCATTGCTTTCTTCGTGCGCTGGGAGATCTCGTCGCCCATGAGGATCCGGATCCTCTCGAACTTCTGCCAGTGGCCATCGAGGTCGAGCAGCCCGCCGATCTCGAAGAAGCCCGTGGCGATGTCGACGCTGCTCGCCAGCTCCGACCACTCGCGCAGGTAGTCGAGCCCGTTCCGCCCGTCGGGCGAGTTGTCGACGATGAACAATGGTCCGTCACTCATGATGCTCCCGCTGGCTCGACCCTGCCCCGCCCTGTCGCTTCGGATCCGCTCACTCGTTCCGCTTCTCGGTGGCACCGTAGTTGGGCACGGATGACGACGGAGCTGAGCCGCGCTCGTCCCCGGTTGCTCTTACGGTCGACGTGTGACCAGTCGCGTGCGGAGGTTCCGTGAGTGAGTCGGAAGCGAACCCGTCATCCCGGCGTGGGGACTCGTCCAACAGCCGGGCCCCGGGGATGTGGTGCGCTCCGAGAGGCGTAGACCGTGTCCTCGGGTCGTGCGGCTTCAATCGAGTACTGCAACGCGGATCCGGCTGATGATCCATGCGACGTCGACCAGGTTGTCGTCGAACCACCGCGTGACCTCGGCTTTCTCGGCCTGGCGGCGAGTCGACGTTGCGTTCACTGATCGGTGGTGGTGGTCGAGCGCCGAGTCGGCGTAGATCAGCCCGGCGATGGGCCGAGCCGCGCGGATCGCGTAGAGCGCATCGGTTGGCGGAATCCCGTGGTCGAGGAGCATGCGGAAGGCCATCGAGGGGGCTCGGTTCACGCCCATGTGGCAGTGCACGCTGACCATGCCGCCGGCTTCCCGAACCGCTCGGCCGATCCGCAGACCCTCGTCGAACCAGGTGTCGGACTGGTCGTCGCCGCTGTCATGCGTGCCCAGCCAGTGGTAGCCGAGCTCGGGTGCGTGGTGCTCGACGAAGTCGATGTCTTCCCACTCATCGCGGAGATCGAGGATGTCGGTCACCCCGCCGTCCACCCATGAGCGGAGCTGCCGGCGACCTTCGGCCGGTTGATCCGTGTCCAGGTCGCCTGACACGGCCAGCCAGTCGTTGACGATGCACAGCCGGCGATGCCAGACGGCCGGATCGATGGACGGTGAGAGTTCGGTGATCGTCATGTGCGGATGCTCCGGTTGTGGGCGTGGGGGCCTCGGTCAGGCGGCGAGGGCGAAGGCGCTGGCGTGCAGCAGGCGGTCGTCGAGGATCAGGGCCTGGCCGACGAGGCGGGAGGTGCGGACATGGACTTCGCGCCCGAGCCCGACGCCGTCGGCCTCCACTTGCTGACCGGTGGCCAGTCGGTTGAGGAAACGGAGCGCACGGGTCGCCGACGGGCGGCCCTTCACCTCGAGTGGAGCGTCGAGCAGCGTGGCCCGGATCAGTGGCTCCCAGCTTGCCCGGAAGAGCTCCGGCGAGGCGAGGATCTCCGCGGCCACGACGCGACTGCCGTGCGAGACCACCACACCGCACTGACCGGGGAGCGGCCCGCCGGCCACTAGCTCGTCGACCGCCCGGCCGAGGTCGTGGCCACCGTCGTCGATCAGCGACTCTGCAGCATGGAAGGCGGCTGAGGGGTTGTGGGCGTCGAGGCGGTCGAGCTCGAAGTCGATGCTCGACCACACCGCGCTCTGGTCCGTGGCCTTCGCGGCGTGGTGGCGCACGTTCTCGGCGACCGTGGCTTGCTTGGTCCGGCGCACCCGGCGGGTGGTGTACGTGCGACCCATGGCGAAGTCGAAGCGGCCGCCCCAGCGGCCCGCTTCGACGCAGGACACGGGTACGGCGATGGTGGCCCCGGCCGGGACGAGGACGCTGACGTTGAGCGTCCGGTTCTGCTGGCCGCCGACCACCGTCTCGCCTTCGACCAGTAACAGCGGCCGAAGATCACGGTTGGAG
>Ga0209491_10011894_pt1 | contig 10175 bp, 6 predicted proteins | sample BON02_FD_187213 | JGI IMG/M metagenome (GOLD analysis project Ga0209491, IMG submission 187213) | Freshwater microbial communities from Lake Bonney liftoff mats and glacier meltwater in Antarctica - BON-02 (SPAdes) (version 2) | ecosystem: Environmental > Aquatic > Freshwater > Ice > Glacier...
TTTGTGATTACAAAAATAGGCAAGGAAGCGTTCTAACCAATATCAAGTCTAAACTTCTTTGTGAAGCTTAGCGAAACAAAGAAGTTTAGACTTGATATTAAAAACAATAACGTTGTGAAACTGGACAATTATGAGTACTACAATCAAACTAAATCCAGATTATTTCACCGAAGAAAAAACACAAGAATTTCTAAAAGATCACGAATTGGCTTGCAAAACAATGGAAGTTGATGACTTTGCACACCTGTTTTTGAAATACGATTTGTCGCACATAGACGATTATAATGAGGTCCTTACCGCTATTGGTGAAACAATGATGGATTGGAAAAAAGAGTTTCGAGGAACGGAACTGCAAGAGGTAACGTCTTTTGATTCCAATTGTATTTTTTGCACTATTGGCAAGAAAGTAAAAGTGTACCGATGGTCTTGTCTGCACACAAAAGCCTCCGCTCCCAATAATGAACTTTTAGTTTACAATCAAATTGCTTTTATGTTTGATATCAAAGACGGTTGCTTGAAAAATTATGGGACTTGCAATGCGTATTTGAAGGAAAGTGAGGAGGAATATGATTAAGAATTTTGATTAAACACGTCTAAATTTCTCTAATTTTTTTTAAATTCGGTAAAATAAAAAAATCTATGCTTATTGTAAAATCAGTTGTCTCAATTGTAATCTTGTCTGTTGTTTTTTTACTTCTGAAGGCTATAAGTACAAAACTCAAACCCTATTTCAAGCATTTTTTCGCAAAATGCAACTATTTTGTACGTCGGATTTACCGTTAGATAAAAGTGCGAAAGCGAGCGGAATTTGTTTGGCTGTTCCTTTCGAGTCGGACACGGTTTACATTGACCCAAATCTATCAGTTGAGTAAGGAATTAATCTTTTAGTCATCAAAGAAAAAGCAACTATGGGAGTTAAACTTTTGGTGGAGGAATATTTGCCAGAGTAGAAAGTAATTTATAGAGTGCCCAATTAAATATTTATTTTTCAAGCTCAAATCTAATTTACAAAAGGCTACAATAATCAAAGATAAAGCAAGCAAGATAGACTTTACAAAACCTTATATTTCCTCGAATTGTTTGGCTCAAAGCACAAATATCAGTTAAAACTAAGTGTGATTGTTAGGCGTAAGTAAAATAATACCCAAAGAAAATCGAACTTTGAAAAAGAAAGGACAACCTGTACCTAATTTGTATAGGTTATTTATGAAAATATTTATAGTTTTACCTACTTTACACAAAATCCATAGCAATGCAATAAATTATAAAGTAAACGATTTTTTTTTCATACTATTTTCACACGTATCCGATATAAAAGATAGCAATCCCAATAAAAAAACAATGTATTATTTCAAGTATTGTTGGAAAACGCTTTTCAGGAAATCAAGTATTGGCATATTATTATGTTTCTTGGGCGATAACAATGCCAGAACAAGTGCAGCTCCTTGGTTTGGATTTTACAAAGGAATATGAAATGGCACACAAATTATAAATTTGAATTTTAACTATTTTAATAAAATTAAGAGCAAAAATGACTAATAACAATTCAAATAAATACGATGCTAATTTTACGGCTGGTGGTATATTATATCATGAGTTTATTGCTATGAAAGAAATTTTATTAAGTGAAAATTTTGATGAATTAATTAAAAATGAAGGAGAACAGAATAATGTGATGGGTGTTGCAATAAAATCTTCAAGAACAAGAATTATTGCTGAAATAAAACGAAGATTTAGTAGCACTACAAAAGATTTTTGGAAGCATTTTTTTGAATGGAATGAAGTCGAACAAAAGCTAGCTCTTTTCTTTCTTTGTCTAAAAACATATCCTTTGGTTTTTGACATTCACTTTGAAGTGGCTTTAAAGAAATTTAAAACCGGTAATAAGTTGGATGCTTATGATATCCAAATGAGAATGGATGAAATAGCATCAAAAGATATAGAGGTTTCAAAATGGTCTGAAATAACGTTAAAAAAAATTAATGTTCAATACCGAAAAGCTATAAAAGACGTTGGAATATACAATGGTAGTTCATTAAATAGAGAATCTAAAGCTTCTAACCGTTTTTGGGATTATTTTAAAAACAACAATGAATCTTGGTTTTTAGAAGCCTGTTTTATAAATATATAGTAGCAAATGACAATTACAGAATTATATAAACAACTTAGCGACAAAGATTTTCAAGATCATCAAACTGGAAAACTTTTTTTTCCAGCATACATGTACATGTACGATGCTACAAAAGAATATGAAATTGATAACGAAATCTTAGATATTAAAAATAGATTACACAGACCAAATAATTATTTGGATGTAATGATTATAGATATTTTCGAAGAGTTTTTAGCATATCTTAAAAAAGAAAAGTTTGGAAAAGTAACCAAATACGAGTTTTATACCGAACACGAATCTAACAAATCTGATGCAGTAGACAAAGCATTAAAACAGGATGCCTACGATAAAAGGTTCTTAAACTATCTAGACAAAAAAATAAAAACACATTTTGAAAATGCAAGTACTTATGAGGTGGCTTATGTTTTTATAAAAGGTTTTGGCAATGCATTTCCTTACATCCGTGCTAGCAGGTTCATGAGCAATTTTGAAGGCTATATAAAAGGCTACAAACTAATCATGTTTTATCCAGGTGAAGCTAAAACGTATTACAGCCTTTTTGGATTACTAAAAGACGAAAATTTATACAGAGCAATTAAACTAATTAACGAATAATATAATCTTATGTTATTAAAAGAAATTTACGATAGAGATATTTACAGAGAAATAAATCCTGCAGTTGTTGTTAGTGATAAAAAGAAAGATACAATTGAAGCCGAAATAAAAGAATATGTTTTTACGGAAGAATTAATTGAAAAATTGTTTTTAATCGTTGATACAGTTCTGAATAAAAAAATTGGTAAAACAGGAATTTGGATCAATGGATATTACGGCTCTGGTAAGTCACACTTTATAAAATTTGTACACTATCTGATGGATTCCGATACTTCGAATGAGGCTTTTGAAGCTTTTGAAAAAGGTGTAGAAAAATACGATACTACAAAACCGGGGAGCAACGATAACATAACCATTAGTAATTTAAGGTTACTTAAAAAAAGAGTAAGCGCTTCTAATTCGAATAACATTTTGTTCAATGTAGAAGATGAAACGGATGATGGCAGCCAAGAACGATTGACCCGTATTTTCTTAAATATGTTCAACAAGTTCAGGGGGTACAATTCCAATGATGTTCCACTAGCTATTTTGTTAGAAAAGCAATTGGATAACAAAGGAAAATTTAAAGAATTTAAAAAACAAATAGAAACTGATCTGGGTTTTAATTGGGAAACGGATGCTGCAACTGTAGCTTCATTTCAGTTACAAAGTGTTTTAGAAATCGCTAAAAAGCTTTGCCCTGAAATTGATATTGTTTCCTTACACAATAAATTATCAAATCCTGATAATTTTAAAGTAGGTATTGCCGCTACACTGATTCCAGAACTGCAAGCCTTCTTAAAAGATAAAGACAAGGATTATAGATTACTATTTTTAGTCGATGAAGTGTCGCAATATGTGGGTTCCAACAAAGAAATATTACTAAATTTCCAGAACATTATTGAGCGCATTAGCGATGATTGTAACAACCAAGTCTGGATTGCGTGTACAGCACAGCAAACTCTTGACGAAGTTTCAATTGGTGCTGATGGTGTGCAAGATGTTCAAGACGAGTTTGGTAAAATTCTAGGTCGTTTCGATACGCGTATTTCTTTACAAAGTAGCGATGCCTCATACATAACGCAACGAAGAGTTTTGGAAAAAAACAGCGCTGGTATTGCCGAACTGAACAAAATGTACACTAAGAATAAGGACTACATCGAAAACCAATTTAAAATCAACCACGACTTATACAAAGGTTATAAAACAGAAGAAGAATTTAGCATTGGATATCCGTTTATTCCATACCAATTCAAATTAATTGCACACGTGTTTGAAGCTTTTCAACAATTGCAATTTGTAATTAAACAGGTGAAAGATAACGAAAGAAGTATCTTAGGAATCACACATTTTACTGCAAAAGAACATGCAGAAGACGAAGTGGGCGGCTTTATACCTTTTGATGCTTTTTACAACAAACAATTCAATACCAATCTAACAAACCGAGGAGCAAAAGCAATTGCTAATGCTTTAGAATTACCGTATGTTGAAAAAGACAAATTCGCACAGCGAGTGGTAAAAGTCTTATTCATGATTTCCAATTTATTAGAAAGCCAAAGACAAACATTTCCTTCAACTATCGAAAACTTAGGAGTGTTACTAATGGATAAGTTGGACCAAAACAAAATGCAGCTACAAAAAAACATTGGAGAAGTCTTAAATAAATTGGTCGAAGAAAGTATCATTCGTGAAGAAAAAGGAAGTTTTTTCTTTTTTAATGAGGATGAAATGGACGTCCAAAACCTTATTAAAAATCAAACAGTAATTTTAGAAGACCGCTTAACTGCCTTTGATGAATTTTTCAGACCTATTGTAAAAATAGGACAAAAAGTAGCTTTTGGTCAAAACGATTTTAAAATGAGTTATGCCATTGAAGGCAAAGAATTTTTTAGAGGAGGTGATTTCAATCTGGTCGTTTTATTAACAGACAATACACCACTAGTCCAAAAAGCTTTAGATCTAAATAAAAAAGACTTAGTCATTTGTATCAACGAATGGTTTAATAAAGAAGAAGTTTTGCGTAGAGATTTTGAATGGTATTGTAAGACCAATAAATATTTTAGTAACAATTCTGGTGGCGGAACCGGCGATCGTTCAAGAACCAATGAAAACTTCAAAATAAGAAACAGCCAACTAAAAGAACGTATCGAAAATATTTTAAAACAAAAGTTTCAAGAAACACGTTTTATATCTCAAAACTCTATTCTCGAAAGCGATGCTATTAATGGCGCTACACCGCAAGACAGAGTAAAAAATCTAATAGACTACCATTTAACAGGTATTTATAAGATGCATAATTTATCCGCTGACTATGCTCGTAATCAAGAAAGTTTAAAAAAATCTGCAGCGAGTACTCAGATTTTAATTCCTGCTTTAACTCCCGCAGAGCAGACAGTAAACGACTTCATTACAGCCAATAACAATCAAATTACAGTTCATGATATAATAAACAAGTTTGATCAAGAGCCTTTCGGGTGGCGTTTCGAAGCAGTTTTGGATGTATTAGTGTGTTTGGTTAAAAAGAAACAAAGAGAGTTTGCTTATAAAGGACAGCAACGCTATCCAATTGTTGATTTTATCAATAAAGCGGTTTCAACAGCAGAGAGATTATCGTGTGAAGTAGTTACAGGCGAAGAAATAGATCAAGTGATATTAGATGAAGTGGTAACGACTTACAAAATTATTTTTAATGAAACACTTCCAACTTCTACAGATAAAAACGAACTATACGAAAATTTAATCACAGCTTTAAGCAAAAAAGTAAGCTTTTACCAGCCATTAGAAAATGATTTCTTTGGAGCCTATCCATTTGGTAATTGTTTCCAAAAAGCAGTACAGCAACTAAACACTTGGATTGGAAATAGAGACCCTAAAAAACTATTCAAGACTTTTACTGAAAGTCAAGACGAATCCAAAGAGTTATTTGATCTCGCAAAAGGCATAGAAGATTTCATCAATGCCAACATTCGTGATTACAAACAACTGAGAACTTTCGTAAACGACAATAGAGAAAACTTCAAAGAGCTGACTGCTGACAATCAAGAAAAAGCACAAAAAATAGAAGATTTCCTAAAGTTAGACGATCCAAGAAGAGAATTCCGTCATGCCAAAAAAGCCTATGATGAACTAGCAGATGCCTTAAAAGTTCATACGTTAGAATTGAAGTTAGAAGTCAAAAAAATATACGAAGCCATTTTCGTAGAACTCGAAAAAGAAGCTAAAAAACGCAAAGTAGAAGCCGATAAATATGCTAATCAGGAATATACAATTGACGGTATTGACAACATCAATTCTATAGCGATTTTAAAAAATAGAATATTGAGTGCTTCCAACTTTAAATCATCAGAGTTGCAGAAAATAATTACTGCAACTCCTGTTGCAGCGGGAGCACAAGTTGCCGAATCAGCTTCCTATTATATTACTAGAGGAGTCTCTACTATTACCAATGAAGAAGAAATGGAGACTTATTTGCAAAAGGCAAGAGAAGAAATGCTAGCCATTTTAAAAGACAATAAAACGATAATCTTAAAATAAATGAATACCAAAACATTTGCACAACAATCCAGAAGATTATTGATAGATGGCGTTGCCAAAAAACTATTGTATTGGGGTTTTGACACCAAAGGAAATATAATCGAAACACCTCAAAAAGTGGGAGGTGGTTACAGTTTCCGTGGCGAAGTATTCGATGATCCCAACGTATTGGTTTTATGGGAATCGCTTAAAAAAGCCATACAAAATAAAGGTATTGAAGTCGTAGTAGAAGAAGCAGCTTATACCTGGTTCAACCGTATAATGGCATTGCGAATAATGGCTAAAAACGGTTACGAACCAGCTTTGCTAATAAATGCAGAAGGACTAGAACACACACCTATTTTACTTCAAAAAGCAAGACAAGGGCAATACTCTTTTTTAACTAAAACAGAACAAGACCGTTTAAAGAAAATAATTGGCGATTACAGCAAGGACCAAGAAGCATTCTCATTATTGTTAGTGGGATATTGTCATTCCAATAAAATGCTGAACAATGTTTTTGGAAAGATTGATGATTATACGGAGTTGCTCTTGCCAGATAACATGCTGCAAGATGGTGGCTTTTTAAATCTATTGAATACGACCGATGCCATTTCAGATGCCGAATACCAGGAAGTTGAACTCATTGGCTGGTTGTACCAGTTTTACATTTCTGAGAAAAAAGACGATGTTTTCGCCTCGTTTAAGAAAGGTAAAAAAGCCGAAGCAAAAGACATTCCTGCAGCTACACAAATATTTACACCCAACTGGATTGTAAAGTACATGGTGCAAAACACCGCAGGTAAAATTTGGCTAGACAAACATCCTAATTCGCCACTAAAAACTTCTATGAAGTATTTGGTCGAAAATGAAAGTGATAACAAAAGTAGCGTCAGTTCGAGTGCGGAGCGTATCGAGAACAAAGCGATTATCAACAACGTAGAAGAATTAACCCTAATTGATCCAGCTGCAGGATCAGGACACATTTTGGTAGAAGGTTTTGACCTTTTATACCAAATGTACCTAGAAGAATACTACACGTCCGAAGAAGCTGTAGAATCCATCTTAAAAAATAACTTGTTTGGTCTAGACATTGATGACCGTGCAGCACAATTAGCAACCTTTGCCATTTTACTAAAAGCAGCCAAATACTATCGTGATGTTTTCTCTAAAGGGTGGTTACCCAATGTGTATGCCATGCCCGAAGAGAAAAACTTTAGCTTTCAAGAAGTAAAAGATTTTTTGGGTGCTGATGGAATAGACTTTACCGAAGAACTAGACGCTGCTTTGCGTTTAATGAAACAAAGTAAAAACTTAGGCTCGGTAATGAAATTATCGTTAAGAGATGAAGCACGTACTTTTGTAGAAAAGCGATTTAACGAATTAAGCAATACGGATTATTTGGACTTGAACATAGGAAGTATTTTTCAAGGTTTAAAAAGTTACATACCGGTTCTTTTACTTTTGACTAAAAAGTACACTGCGGTAGTGGCGAATCCACCTTATATGCATCGTTCAAATATGAATGATAACCTTAAGAATTATGTCTTTACTTTTTACCCGAAATCTAAGACTGATTTATTCGCTGTATTTATTGAGGCTATTAATGAGTTTTGTTGTAGAAAGGGCTATGTATCATCAATTAATCAACAGAGCTGGATGTTTATCTCGTCCTATGATGAATTAAGAGTAGAACTAATTAACAATTTCAAAATTGACAATTTAATTCATCTTGGATTGCACGTGTTTAAAGAGTTAAATTCAAAAGTAGTGCAATCCGTCGCTTATGTTTTAAAAAAAGAAACCCCAAAAGGTATAAGTGGGGTGTTTGTGGATGTTAGGAACGCATTCGGCATAGAGGAAAAAGAAAAACAATTTTTGGCACGTGAAATTGTATACAAACAGGATCAGACAAACTTTCTTAAAATTCCGAGTGCTACGATTGCTTATTGGGTAAGAGAATCCGGTTATAAAATTTTTAATAATAAAAATATTTCAGATATCTCAACCATCTTTCAAGGAATGATTACCGGGGATAATAATCAATTCGTCAGATCTTGGTATGAGGTTGATGTTAATAAAATAAATTTTGATGCTGAAGATTTCAAAATAGGAGAATCTAAAGACAAATATTGGGTTGGCTATAGCAAAGGTGGTGAAAGCGTTAAGTGGTATGGAAATCAAGAGCATATTGTCAATTTCAGCCAAGAAGGGAAAGACTTTACAAGAGGTAAAGCTCAATTTAGTGAATTCTATTTCAAAGAATATATTACTTGGTCTTACATTAGTTTATCACTTGTTTCAAGATATTTCCCAAAGGGGTTTATTTGGGACGTTGCTGGTTCTGGTTTATTTCTAAATGATAGTAAATACATAAGATTTATTACATCGCTTTTATCTTCAAAAGTTGGAAACTATGTACTTGGCATTCTTAATCCAACTTTAAATTATCAGGTTGAGAATATTGCTGCTGTTCCGGTAATAATACCTGAAGAAGAAGTTCTACAAAATATTAATATTAAAGCAGAAGAATGTATTTCTCTTTCAAAGGAAGTTTATAATGGCTATGAAATTTCATCTAATTTTAAGAAGTTAAACTTCATTGGTAATTGCGAATCCTTTAGAATTGAAATTTCAAAGAAAATAGAATCTATTTTTCAGACTTTTAGCTCAATTCACTATAATGAGGAAGAGCTGAATGCTTTATTAATAGATATTTATGGATTGAATGGAGATATCGATGCTAAAATACATGTGAAAGATATCACAACATTCGGAGATGAATTAAAAAAAGCTCATCTTATTGAGGTTGATTCAATTATAACTGTCAGTGATTTACCTATTTCCAAAGCAGAATTGATATCTCAATTTATTTCGTATGCTATTGGTTTATTTATGGGGCGTTACCGCTTAGACAAACCAGGTTTAAACATTGCACATCCTAACCCAACAGCTGAGGAATTAGCGAATTACAGCTACAACAAGGGTAATGTTGCGATTGATGACGATGCTATTATTCCTTTAATGGGTAAAAACTGCAATTTTCCAGACGATGCTTTGCAACAAATCAATCAGTTGCTCGACACCATTTGGGGTCACGAAACCCGAACAGAAAACACCAATTTTATTCAGGAATGTTTAGACAAAGACTTGGAAAAATTCTTGGTGAAAGATTTTTACAACCACCATTGCAAAATGTATAAGAAAAAACCAATCTATTGGTTGTTCAGCTCTAAAACGGGTGCTTTTCAAGTCTTAGTCTACATGCACCGCATGAATGCGTTTACGGTAGAAAAAATAAGAGCCAATTACATGTTAGAGCATCTAAAAAACATACGTTCAGAAGAAAGTATGCTACAAGCCAATGCGGCTAACCTAAATACACAAGAAGCCAAACGCTTAGATCAAATCCGCAAAGACCTTATAGAATGTGAAGCCTACGATATGGAACTAAAAAATGTAGCTGATCAACAAATTACGTTTGATTTAGATGATGGTGTAACAGCAAACTACGCTTTGTTTGAAAGTGTTTTAGCAAAAATCAAATAAGATGATCGAAAAAAAAGTAATAGGTTATTTTAGTCGTTTTCCAGAGTTGCGTGTTTTGTTCTTTTTTGATGAAAGCAAAGAGTATTTGGAGGAAGTACAAAACCTAAACCTACAAGACATAGAAATAGAATATTGGGAAAACAATCCGTTTTCACTCAAATGCAAACTCACAGACGAACTGCGGGATACCAAAGTGTTATTATATTTGCCTATTCCAATACCTAATTCAAAAGAAACCTATCAAAATTTCCCACTAATGGGATTGTTGCTTGCCAATAAAGAATTACAGCTGGATAATGTAGGTACTTTTATGGAAGACTACGGTTTGCAAAGACATCAAAAAGCATTGGTAACGCAATACATGCCAGAACTAAAATATGCGGGAGTGCTAGAAGTATGCAGACCA
>Ga0209491_10011898_pt1 | contig 10171 bp, 11 predicted proteins | sample BON02_FD_187213 | JGI IMG/M metagenome (GOLD analysis project Ga0209491, IMG submission 187213) | Freshwater microbial communities from Lake Bonney liftoff mats and glacier meltwater in Antarctica - BON-02 (SPAdes) (version 2) | ecosystem: Environmental > Aquatic > Freshwater > Ice > Glacier...
CAGTCGTTTGTCGCAGTCTCTTCTCTTTGTCCTAGCTCCTTCGAGCAACTCCCTCCTGTCTGCAAACTTCGCTGTAGAGAACACATTGACTCTATTTGGGTATACTCATGTTTCTTACTCCTCTTGCTGCTTGCTGAGGTTACTCCTTAATAAACACTTTTAAATTCAAAAAAAAAAATATTGGTGCATCGGGCGAACTTACGCAAAGAGTGCAATGGCGAGACTGGCGTACGCCAAGAGTCCACCGGGCTAGTACAATGCAATGCCAATGATCTAAATGGTACAATGCTGCACGCATTTTGCCAGTGTGTACACAGTGTGCTTGGTATCCGTGACTTTTGTTTATTGATGCGTACAGATGCCAGTATGGCGTCGTTCGGCCATCTGTTTCAATTCACATCTTCCTTTGAAAAACTGCTCCTCTTCATCGGCATGCTGTGTGCTCTTGGGTGCGGAGCAGCTATGCCCACCATGCTCATCGCGTTTGGGGATACATTTGACCAACTCGGAGTAGCTGAGACGCTTCCAGGTCAATCTGTACTGGGCACGGAGATGACAAAGATGCTGCTGACGTTTATGTGGATTGGAATTGGCCTGGGTGCCGGAAAGTGCATCTACATCTCGAGCGTTGACTACGTGTGCAGCGCGCAGATGCTCAAGTATAAAGCGGCCTTCTTGAAGGCAGTTTTGCGCCAGGAGGTGGCGTGGTACGACACATCATCGCCTGAAGAACTATCAACCAAGTTTGAGCAGTCAATGGTGAAGGTGAAAAAGGTTCATTTACTTTACCATCCTCAAAATTCGACACGTTTACGCACTGACATGCGCAACGCGCTGATGGACATGCTCATACAATAGTGCGATCAATGTCCTGGCTAGGCACATACACTTCTTGTGGTTCTGTGCATGTGTGTGCTCTCACTACGGCGCGAGCACACTCCTTCTGACAGCGGCAAGGCATGGCGCGCGTGGTGAAAGTTGCTGAAAAACATGGAAATAACGCTTCAGTGTCGATATATTCTTCTGTACACAAATCGACCTGCGATCACACATGTTGAATTACGGAAACACAAGTTGATTTGCAAATGTCTGCAGGGGCTCTCTGCATCGGCGTTTGTGGTTTTCGAGGGCCTAGGTTATGGTGTCTCCAGCTTTATCGTGGCGTTTTTATACCAAGCGGAGGTGGCTGGCGTCACTCTTGCGGCAGTGCCGCTGCTCATCATATCCGCAGGCACCATGATGTTTATAATGGAGAATGGCAACAAGGTTGTCACAACGGCTTACGGCAAGGTGTAACTGCTCAAAATCATACAGACACACAGACAAACACAGACACTCACATACACACACAAACACACGCTGACGCACGCAGGCACTTATACAGGATTGGCGGTTTTAAGTTTTGCGATTTCTCGTGTTCCTGTGTATACTGCGATTTCGATTTTTAAAGTTCGTGTTCTCAACGCTTCAGAAGTTGTTTTCAACTAGCTAATTCCTGTTTACTTAGGGGGCATGAAGGCTCATTGCTATGGATAGACATCCTATCTATTTTGTTACCGATTGGTATATTTTCGAGGTGGTTTGTTTGGTGTTTAGTACGCTTAATATATTCTCGTTCGTAGTTCTCTCCCTGTTTAGTAGTTGTTAGTTAATACTAGTGTTAATGTCCTGTATTTACTATAAGTATGTTATGCGCCCTAGTCTTAGATACATAGATGTGTGTGAGATTGTGTTGGTTGACTGTTCCTCTTGCTTTTGGCTCAACTGTATGATCTGGTCACAACCTTGGTGGTTGGAGGTGTAGATTAAATCTTTCCATGTTCTTGTTGACGATTGCTGTGGGTAGGTTTTGGAGTGTCCAGTCTGTCTTGGAGTTTAATGCAATAAAGAAAAACTTGAGGATCATATCCGACATAGAAAGGGTTTTCTGGACCGTTCTGTTTCGTATCGCCTCTCGCGTGTTTGTGTTCTTTACCCCGAGCGACTCCAGTCTCGTAAGGAACTGGTTGGTGTGTAGAGAGCCTCGTACTCCTGTTTCGGGCATAAATGTGTCTATGTCTGAATCGTCAAAGTCAATAGCGTAAGCGATATGGTATTCTTCGATGTCTTTCCGAAGTTTGGCCCTATTTTTACCTGCTCCTGATGGGGGAATCTCATGTAATCCCATGTATTCCAAGATCTTGTACAATCCTCATTCCGCATGGGCTTCTGGGCTTAGAGCTGAGGGAAAATGCCATCGGGGTTCCGAAGCATCGTTTAGTTCATTTGAGGATTTCCGTATCGAAAACATCAGTTCCCTCCATGTCCCGTGGTGTATGGCTATTCGTGGGAGCTGTAGAGCTGGGCAGTAACATTGTATATGTCCTACGCTCTCGACCGAGTCAGGAGGTTCCGGAATGTTTCTTTCCTTGTAGTATTTTTCACAGAGACTGCATTTGACATCTTTCAGTATGCCCCATTGTTTGAGTTGTAGCGCACAGGGAAATTGGTAAGAGAGGCATTGTAGCACCCTTCGTCTATCCCGTATCCATACACTTCTATCTTTGTGGAACTTACCAAGGAGGTCTCTTGAGTTGTCTTCCCGAGTTGAGAAGTTTGCAGTTGACCCCTTGTGTATCTTAAGTTGTTGTAGCGATGCCTGTAGGTCAATTCTTTTTTTTACTGTAGGGTTCATGGGGCTCCGGTGTGTTGTGTCTTTGTCAGTCCAGTAGAAGATGGGTCTATTTGTTGGAAGGGACCAACAAATATTCTCGCTTTGTCTGCCTTCATCTGCCCACCTGTCCGCTTGTTCATTCAGAGGATCTCCCCGATGGGCCTTATCTTGATGAAAATTGTGAGGAGACCTTGGTCGATTCTTTCTCGGAGAAGTTGTACTATGTCTCTCATAATGTCGGCGTCAGGGTTTCTGTGCATAGAGGGGGATTTTCCCTCGCCTGTCCATTTTTGGGAGGAAGAGAGGAAGCAGGCTGAGTCTGATAGGAGGATTACAGGTTTATTCTGTTGTCTTTTGGAGTCTTCGAGTGCTAGGCATGCAGCTCCTAATTCCGCCCTGTTCGATGAATTCCCTTCGACCCCTCACCCCAGTTGGCAACAGCCCCCCCTATGCTCGTCCAATTTAAAGAAGCCAGCTCCCATGACCCACCGGTCATTTGATCTGTCCGTGGCATAAACTAGGCCTTGGAAGTTGTAGATGCCAAGGAGCCCTGCCTCTGTACCGGATCTATGTATCTTCTCAAGGTCTTCATTACCGAAAGTGGGGGTGTCTTTTCTATTCTCTTCTTCCAGGGCTTCCTGTAAGATTATTAGGGTAGCCTCTGGAATCCGGCCTCTTATGCTGGTCCATACTTCTGTAGTCAGAGAGTGGGAGGCTAGTTCATCCTTGCCCTCACGCCACCAGCCCTTATGTCGGCTGCATTTGCCTTCGGCCCTGGCAATCCTTTGCGGTTCAGCCAGAGGGGGCTGGGATTTATTCTTAGCTCCTAGTGGATGGGTGAGAAGAATCCAGTTCTCTGTTGAGAAGAGAGTGGGAATCAGTTCAATTTTCTCTTTGTCATTCAGGCCTGGCCAGTTGATGACCATTGGTTGTGGACTCGAGTTGACTTCTCCCCATATTCTTTCCATTCCTCTTCCTGCATTCTGAAAGAAGGGTGGGATAGTTATGGCTGTATCTACCTGATATTTTGTGGCATGGAAAACGCTTTTCACAGTCCGAAGTAGTTTCTAGGAGAAGGATCTGTGTTTTTTATCCTTATCTAGGCTAAGTTGTCGTGTAAGTTCGGTTTGTAGGCTCGATCCTATTGGGTTGGAGACAGCGATCGTCAGGGTGTGTTTCAAAAGGTGCCATTGTGCTCCGTCCATGTTTAAGGGGCCTGATGGCAGGTGAATGGTGGCTATACCCTGTGTGGTCACTGCCTGTGTGAGGTCTTTGGTCGAATCCCAAAGTTCAAGTTGTTCAAAGATTCGGACCGCTCCTACCTCTGGAGGGTTCTTGATTAATTTGAAGATATCCTCGTTCTCCAGGTTTATGTCTGGAAGGATTTTGGGGTCTCTTGACGCGTGTGGCACCGAAAACCTTTCTCTTCCTGGGATCGATTTCATAATCTCGGTCTGTTCTGTCTCGGGTTGTTCCTCCCCCCAAATGTGGAGGATGGCCTCTATCTTCCCTTTGATTTGTGCAGTGGGTTCGGTATAGTTAACACCCCAGCAATCTTCGTCATCGACTTGGTCCCAATCTTGGTCGTTTGAAATATACCTCCGCATGTATTTCTCTATTTCTGGGTGTATTGGTCTGCGATGTTCGTCCGTGAGTAAGGGGAATCCTAATTCCGGGAGCGTGAACCAGAGCCATGGCGGTTCCTGGATAGTGAAAGACTCCTGTATTGAGAGATTGTGGGGTAAAGTGCCATTCTTTGTCTGGGGGATGTCTCTGTCGAGAGCCGTCAGCATGTTTAGTAGGCATCTATTTATGGCGTCCAGAGAGAGAGCTACGTCTTCTGCCCGGTTTTCCCATTCTAGCTCTTCAGGGAGAGAGCCAATCTAAAGATCAAGCCCACTTGACTCTCCTGGAGTTTGAATTGTGATGGTTTCTTTTTTGTCCCCAGCTACCAGCTGTCACTGCTTGTCGATATGTTACGATACACAAAATTTCCATTTTCCCTTTGTATAGTTGCCTGTTGTCTCGATACATTCAGATCTGCATCACATTTGAAATCTCTAGGATCATTACACCCCTCTTCCCGTCCGACTGTGAAGGCATTCATAGCTCGAGTCAGGATTTTTGACTTGTCCAGTATTAAGACCTTGGTGGTATCTTCCGTAGATGAGTTTTGTACATCCGATGATATTCGTATCCAAGACGCAAATGAATGGGATCCTGACTATTGGTGGACCCAGGCATACTCTAATGGGAGTATCCCCCGAGTGTCGCTGGCTCCGGGTGGATTTTATTGCAAAGATTTTTGTACAGACACATTTTCACCAGCAAAGTTTTACGAATTCAGGGAAAGTTGCATTCCGACTGGTAAGGATGAGTGTAGTCGCGGGGAGTCGACTTGCGACGTCAACGCATACTGTGAAGAACCGGTGGATCAGGTGGGATTCGAGTGCGAATGCGATGAAAAGTACTTTGTCAGTCAGATCGACGGAACTGTCTGTGCCACCTCTGGGGTTGAGGTGGAATTTCAGATGGGAGGCATGATACGTGTAGATGACACCCCTGGATCAGCCAACTTAGAAATTAACAGAGCAAATATGGTTGATGCTCGACTCAAGCTCATAGACGAGCTGATAACCCAGCAATATCTTAATGGACAGAGTTCGATTGCTCTGTTGATTGAGGGTGTCAAACAGTATCCAATTGACTTGGTCACTCCAATAATTGAGGATTCATCGTCACCACTATTCATGCGACCTCTGTGGCGCATAGTGTTGCGTGCGCCAGATGTGCACCTCAACCTGGCGAAAATAGCACAGGGTACCATTTTCGACGACATCGCAACATGGGCACGGGTTTTCAATGATTCTGACAAGTATATGATAAACCAAGTTGGACAGTGTACGAATGATCGTGCGCGCTCGTGTGACGCTGGCAATCCTAGCTGTCTCAATGGGGCAGCATGTATCACAGATAGGGCTGACTTTACTGTCAATAAGCTAGACGCTGGTGGTGTGACTGCACCCCTACAAGTCGAGTCGTCTGGAATGGAGGTTTTGTCTGTGGATTACGATATCACACAGTCTGCATTTTCAGTGCGTATGCGGTACAATGATGAGATTCCTGGAGTGATAGACGCTGTGTTTTTGTCGCACATGGGTGTGGACCAAAATCCACTCAGACTACCCACTTTCAGGAGTGACGAATTCCCATGTCTTCCGCTTGGCACCCAACAGTTCCAAAATTAACGTGACAACTCAGGTATTTGTCAATTCTGATGCATTTTTTGTATTATTTTGTGTGTTCTTCAAACTATTTTTTGTGTTGAATTTTGATGCATTTTTGTGGTGTTTGGGGAGAAGAAAAGTAGTGAAAAGACACAAATACACCATAATTGCTTGATCAAACCCCTCATTTCACTGATTTTTGGGGCATTTTATACAGTATGCTGTTTGGATCGTTTCTACGACCACTATACGACGTTGGAAGACTTTGGAGATTATATTTCGGATGCCAATTTGCCGCTGCAGACTGCGATCGACAATCAAGGGGCATGCACGCGTCTGGATTCACCACCTTCCAATTACACCACAAGTCTTCTGAATACCACACATGATTTCGTAAACGGGTCGTTTGCACGTATGGTGCGCTCGTATTCGCGTATCGATCCCACTGTATCGCGCGGATACCAGGACGTATTGCTGTATCTAGCGCTGGAGGATGTGCAGAATTTGGCAGCCATTCGCACCGAGCTAGTATCACCGACTGGACTAGGTGACAGATTGCGATTTTTCGTGGGTATGGTGCATATTAAAACACTCGAAAGCAACCGGCTCGCTGTATCATCTTCGCAAGTAGAAATTAATGCCGACATTACCACCTCTTATGTATACACCACCAAGACGTCTACTGATTTCACATTTATTCGCGACGTTGGCGTGCAGCTGCGCGAGGTTCGTCGTGCAGGAACGTTGCCCAATTCTACCACAACCAAGTTTGCTACGATTACCATTATTGTGCCTGAAACGGTGACGGCAGAAGATGCTATCACCATCATCCCACCACTTTCTCTGCAAGTAGCGGTGGGTTACTTGTCAAACCTAGTGACCACCAAGGTATATCCCTGCAAAAACACTTACAAAGGGGATACTAAGAACACAATTGACACTCTGTTGACAGACCAGAGCTATTGTGCATTACAGGACCCAATTTGTAGTGCACAAGGTCCGGTTGCCGTAGGTCCAGGAGGAAGTATACAGTTTACATTTCCACTAGAAGACACAGTATGGAGTGGTGCTGATCTGGCGGATGACGCAAGACTGCGTTGGTCGCTTTTTATTGATTTTATGGTGTCCGTCATTGACAAGGATGGCAAACGACTGGTTACAAATCTTCAAACTAGCATGGTGTTGCAGCGCTCCAGTATTTTGACCATGTGCGCTGACACAGTGGAATTAGAGTCATCTATTGACGAACTTCTTATGCTAGATGTTTTCCTTGGCCTGGTGGGTCAAGACGAAGACTTTGATAGTGCACTTGTCAAAAATGAAGATGTTATACGCCAGACCAATCCCCAGAATATGCGTCGCGACATTTCGTCAAAAGCCTCCAATGTGATGACGGTTTTGGTCAAAGGTGATGCAAGTACGTTTGATGAGCCATACGCCCGCGAATACACATTGGCAGTGGAAGATATTATTACGTTGCATTTTCTGAATGCAGACAAACTAGAAACAGTTCGTCAGTTAATGGACAATGGTGCAGCTTTCACACAGGTCCGAGGTACCGACTCCGAGCTGAGCACGGTGAAACTTGTGCCATCGGATGCTCTACTTGAACAGTGTCCGTTGCAGGCGATTGCAGGTCGATATGGATGCGTGTCTCGACGTGAAGTGACTGCACGCGACATAGACTCAGCACCACATCTATTGTAAATATTGCACCCAACGACGCTACAGACCTGTTTAATGTCAGTACCAAGGCTGGAGCATGGACATCCAACTTGCTTGGTGAAAGTGAGTATTCGACACAACTTGGTTTCAATCACAGCAGTATCATGAATCAGCGCTATAACCTGAATGCACGCTATCGTCGAGGCTTTATGATTTCACCTACCACACCATGGCGAAATAAGGAAATGGAGGCGGCGGGTGTTGATTCCGTGCTAGATTTGTCGCAAATCACGATTACTACCATGCTGATGTCGATTGATGCCAATATCAACGATGTGTACGAATCCACGGTTCCTGGCGGTGCGCCGCGTGGCAGTTCTGGGGTACGCCGTTTGTTATCGACCCACGACGATACTCTTTCAGCGTCTGGGCATGTCTCTCGACTACTCATGACATTTGACAGTGGAACATCCGATACAGCACCTACAACTGGAAAACCACAGCAAACAGCACCTACTACAGCTCGTGAGATTACATCCGTACATGACAACGAAAACGTTGTGAAGGCAATGTGTGCTGATCGTCCTGATCCTACTAAATGTGGCATGATTTGCGTTACCAAAAATGTCCCAATAGCACATTTTTGTCAGAGTGAAACTGACATTATTTTACAGATGCAGTCTGGTATTGATCTCGCTATACAGCAAGCTTTTCAAAACGATCTGTATTCCGTACACATCACCACGGTTGTCCAACAAAATCGCAATCAAATCTGTCGCCCGCAAGTCCGTCGCCGTATGCTTGCCACAAATGCCGATCTTATTTTCACTCTGGTGCTAGAAGTCAATGAGATTCGTGATACATATAAATTCGACCAGGCCAAGTTAAACGAGCATATGATCACGTCTATCGTTGGTCTAACGAATTCAACCTACTTCCAATTGTGTGACAGCACAACCAATGATGAAGACTGTGCTGAAGCGATCGCACATAACTTAACGACTATGCGTGATATTGTACTTCAATTTTTACTTCACAACCCAAACCCAGACGTTCAGTTTGATCATATGGAATTCAAAGAAATCGTGCAGGCGGGGTATGGTACTGGCACTTCGGCGGCCATGTCTACTCCCATACACGTCTCTGGTGATAGTACAGAATTTTATGTGACGATTTCAGTGCCGTTCCTAAACGTGTACAGCGACGAAATCATCACTACAGTCAAGAACAATCTTTTAGATGAAAATTTTGTACTTGAAGATACTGTGCGACATGAAGTTGTATTAGACATGCTGGAATCTAGTGTCAATGCAGCTGTGCAAACCAAGTGCAAGACATTGTTGCCTTGCAGTATGGAGTAGGCGTTCAAAAAATCCAGATTACAGAGCACCATTCCGACTCTGCTACGGCCAAGACCACCACGCTAACTCTCATGGTCAAAACGCCCCGGGAACGGGGGAATGTCTCTGATTTCAGCGAATATTCGATCAAACAACACAAAAAGGAAATGGTAACAAAAATCGACCAAGCACTTGTGGAAGCAACATACAAGGATGTTCCGAAAGACAAAAATGTTCAAAACGACCACACAAACTCAGGTGAAACCACTGGAAATTCCAACAACATGATTTTGCTATGGCTTTTATTGGCCTTGCTGTTGATCATGGTAATGGGGTTTGCGCTCTATACTAGGCAAAAAGTTAAGAACCCTGCAAATTACACTGCTATGCAAACACAGAATCGGCCAAATCAACATGACATTAGATCAACCCAGGGACAGGCAAATCCGTATTGGCATCCTATGCCTATGCAGTACTAATATGCCATCATAAGACCAATAAACTTTTGTTTTTGGTAATGAATCAAAAGAATTTGTACAACTGTGGTTTTTGTTTTTCTGTATCAAGTATATGATTGAGTGATGATGCTGTGTGTCAGAACCGACAAGTGAAATGGAATTTGTTGACAGTCCAAGGATATGCCATTGACTCATGTGAAAAGAGCACTTTTTATTTGTGGTTAGAATGGCATTTTATGATGATCTCACGTGAAATATGAACAATATTATTGCCAAAACAACACCTCATAAAAAACATACACCATGTTTTGAAAGCTCTCAAATCGCATGGCAAAGGTGGTTTGAGACGGTTATTTCACACATACCTTTTGTGACTTTCTATTCGTGCTCGGACTGTCCTGGCGATTGGCAAAATATTTTTGGGAATTTTTTGTGAAAGTGAAATGGAATTTGTTGACAGTCCAAGGATATGCCATTGACTCAAGTGAAAAGGGCACTTTTTATTTGTGGATAGAATGGCATTTTACGATGATCTCACGTGAAATATGAACGATATTATTGCCAAAACAACATCTCATAAAACACATACACCATGTTCTGAAAGCTCTCAAACCGCATGGCAAAGGTGGTTTGAGACGGTTATTTCAAACATACCTTTTTGAGTTTCTACTGGTGCCCAGACTGTCCTGGCGATTGGCAAAATATTTTTGGGAATTTTTTGTGAAAGTGAAATGGAATTTGTTGACAGTCCAAGGATATGCCATTGACTCATGTGAAAAGAGCACTTTTTACTTGTGGTTAGAATGGCATTTTACGATGATCTCACGT
>Ga0209491_10011901_pt1 | contig 10167 bp, 10 predicted proteins | sample BON02_FD_187213 | JGI IMG/M metagenome (GOLD analysis project Ga0209491, IMG submission 187213) | Freshwater microbial communities from Lake Bonney liftoff mats and glacier meltwater in Antarctica - BON-02 (SPAdes) (version 2) | ecosystem: Environmental > Aquatic > Freshwater > Ice > Glacier...
CCCCCCCCCGGGGACTTTCGTCATTCTTTACTCACAGAGCGAGGCTTTGGCTGCCAAACACATATAATTTAATACATTCAGACCTAGCCAATTGATGACCGTTGGTTGTGGACTCGAGTGTACTTCTCCCCATATTCTTTCCGTTCCTCTTCCTGCATTCTGGAAGAAGGGTAGACTTGCAATTCCACCTCATTGGCATTACCCACGCAAGAGCAGGGGAAGAGGGCGCGGGCAGCTTTGAAAAATTGAACCAACAACAAGTTAAGGGCTGCTGTTAGTACGTGTTAAGCCAGCCGAACATAGCATTCATCTTCGAGAATAAAATTGCCATGCCAATATAGTAAGCAAGAATTAGAGCCCATCCACGAAACGAGTCTTGTTGTATACACAATTCGAACGGCGGTTGCTCCCACATTGTGGCAGTTGCTGTGTATACAGAAAGACAAGTTTCCATATTGACAGTGAAAAGAGACCCTAATGGTATGTATTCGAAATCAATGTATGGACCTCAAGAGTTTTTGTCTATTTATGCGAAGGCCCCCGTGTTTACTCCTTGGTACATCGATTTCCCCGTGTCTACACCTTCATATACACCTTCATACACATCGATTTCCGCGTGTCTCCCCTCCTTCGTACATCGATTTCCCCGTGTCTACACCTTCGTACATCGATTTCCAAAGTGTCTACGCCTTCTTACACATAAATCACACGACATCTATATAAATGGTCGACTGAAAAGTATCTTGAAAATTACAAAATCTTGCACGTGAGTGTTGTGTAGTGCTATATTTTCATTGTGCTGTGACGCTGGTGCTAATATGTGTATTTTGCAGACCAATGCCCAAGATGGTGCGGTCTATCCTCATTGGGAGTGACGCGGTATCGAGGGAGGAAATCAAAATGGTGTATCTGCCGGCGGGGGCTAGGGTATTGTCTGACATAAAGGACATTTTCAAATCGGATGGCGTGATGGAGCAGTACTTTTTCGAGTTGGATGTCCAGGGCAAGCAGAAGAATGTTTGTTTTTGTTATGAGTCTGCACCGAACGAATCTGCTGCGCTGAACCAAGTGGCCAACGACATTTTCAAAGAGATATTCGGAGATATGGCTACGACTGTTGAGTTTTATGGGCCGGTCCTCGTGTATATCATGCAGCGGAAAAAAGGGTGGCCTTCTCTAGACATACTCATCGGCGACGAGTTTGACAGTATTATCAAAAAAATTCATGTTATGGTGCAGACTCACTCCTCAACGGCGACACAATGGCACGGTGTGTGGGGCCGCGATTTTTGCCCTGTCGAATAGCTGATATGATTAACGTAGTTGTTCGATCAGTTTTCAGCTTTGATTCCGTGAAGTCGAAACAGTACGTGAACAATTACTGTAAAAGGGCAGGGAGTGGCCGATGCAGCTGGAGAGGGAGAGGGAAAGGGAGAGGGCCCTGTAGACAGGGAGGGCAATGCAGAGGAGGAGGTCTTTCGATTTTAATGTTGCTTACTCCTCTTTGCTTAGTGGAGGTTGGTCTTTAATACTAGATGCCATAAATGTGGTGTAGACACATAAAAAGTGCTATACCACGGTAGACTCGTACGTTTTCCCACTGTGAATGAATTTTCACGAATCCTCCTTTGCTTTTGATTCTCATGTAATACAATGACTGAGAAGAAAAATATCCAAACACAAAAAGTTCCATTGATGAGAAGTAACTCTCACGCTCAGCCGTAGAGCAGCCGCTGTGAGGGTGCAAGTGCAAAAGTGTTTTCATTCTCGAATTCAACGTGTGTTCGAAACTGGATTAGATATGTAAAGCTAGGGTAGACACGTAGAGATGGGTAGACATGTGGATATAGAGTAGACACGAGGATATAAAGTAGACATATGGAGGTGGAGTAGACATCTGTAGATGCAGTACACATGTGTAGGTGGATATACATGTGGAGGTGGATAGACACGTGGAATTGATAGACACATAGAGATGGGGTAGACATGTGGATGTAGAGTAGACATATGGAGGTGGAGTAGACATCTGTAGATGCAGTACACATGTGTAGCTGGATATACATGTGGAGGTGGATAGACACGTGGAATTGATAGACACATAGAGATGGGGTAGACATGTGGATGTAGAGTAGACATATAGAGGTGGAGTAGACATGTGTAGATGGAGTAGACACGTGTAGATGGAGTAGACATGTGTAGGTGGATATACATGTGGAGGTGGATAGACACGTGGAATTGATAGACACATAGAGATGGGGTAGATATGTGGATGTAGAGTAGACACGTGTAGATGGAGTAGACATGTGTAGGTGGATATACATGTGGAGGTGGATAGACACGTGGAATTGATAGACACATAGAGATGGGGTAGATATGTGGATGTAGAGTAAACATATGGAGGTGGAGTAGACATGTGTAGATGGAGTAGAAATGTGTAAATGGAGTAAACATGTGTAAATGGAGTAAACATGTGGAGGTGGATAGACAATTGGAGGTGGAGTAGACATGTTTAGATGGAGTAGACATGTGTAAATGGAGTAAACATGTTTAAATGGACTAAACATGTGGAGGTGGATAGACAATTGGAGGTGGATAGACACTATGTAAAGCTAGCGTAGACACGTAGAGATGGGGTAGACACGTGGATGTAGACTCAACTCCGCACTAAATACGGTCGGGGAGTCCACATGCGCTTCCGTGTTCTCCGACGGCACGGCGTCCGACAATGTCGAAAGCAAAAGAAACACACCTCTGGCAATAACATCACACAATCTGACGGTTCCTCCCTGATGGTGAATAAAATCCGCATGATTGATGACTCCAAACGCTCCCTCTCCAACAGTATGCTACAGCGCTTTTGCGAAACGATTGACCTTGTGGATACGTGCACACTGACAAGTATGAGGACCAAGCATCTATTAGCAAAGCGTACGAGAGCGTAGACAAGCGTTGTTGTTGGGTCTTCTATAACAACATGTTCTACACACACACGGTGTATCAATTCTTGTTACATTTTAATAAAAAACGAAATTAAACCTTACCGTCTCTTCAATAGTCATCTCCATCACTGGACGACCCACCCTCCTCCTCGTCATCGTCGTCATCATCACTCATCTCCTCATACAATTGTTTACCATCTACACCACAGCGGGCGTAGCATTTCGCGGCCACGTGCGTTCCACGCCCGCAGCGTGTACAAAACATCGACCGTTTGACTACCCCACCACCACGAATAGACAAACCACCACTACCACCACCACCACTACCACCATGAACAGAGAAAGCACTGCCAACACCACCGCCACCTCGAACAGTGCCATTTTGCCTCGCATCTCCCTTTCCACTACCACCACCACCTCGGACACTGCTGACTTTACCAGGTCGTGCACTTCCACCCACTCTATGACTCGCAACAACGGCTTGTTTCGATGCGCCTTCGTACGACATAGCGGCCATGAGCATGGGACTCTGTGCAGTGGACACGGTGCCTTTTTTCATGTTTTCGAGATCAACTAGCCACCTTGCCTTGACGGTGCTGGTAAGACAACTCTCGGCGAAGTGCCCCCCATTCCCACAATTACGACATGTGTCTGTCTGGCCCATTACAACATTTTTGATCGTGTCCAACTCACCAGTGCTCAGGAGCCCACAGCTGGTAAACTCCCAGCCACGCACATTTGCATACCCGTGCAGCAGCATCTGCGTGACCGTCTCGTTCATTTCCCATGAAGAAATATCTCCCAAGCTGCCATGGAAAACTGTCGGCACCTCCTTGACCACGCCACCTTTGTGACGACACCATGCGCTTCCCACTCCAGATTTGTGCTGTTGCACTCGTGCATCTATGTTGTCTGACTTGCCCACGTAGTAGCCCCCGTTCTGCAACTGCAGTACATACACCCCAGTTCGCATGTCAATGCCACGAAAATAAATTGAGAAAGATTTCAGAGTGGACTCTTTATATGGGCAATTTTGGCTATTTCTGGGGATATACATATAAGACTACGACTCGTGTGCTCGCTTGGCGTGTACACCCCACCAGCCTGATGTGTTCGCCTGTAAGATATTAATATTGCATCATATGTGTTTACAGTTGAGAGACGTCTACTAAACGGTTAGCAAACAGCGCCAAAGATTTCTATATGTGTATCCCGTCTAGAATCAATTACATCCGGAACCCAAGAAAAGAGGTGATTATGTGTACATGCAAAAATTCAGCATATACTTCACATTTCCTCTAAATATACAAGTAGACATGAGTGAACAGACTTGAAATCCAGACGTGATGATCTAGCACATCCTACTGTACACATGAACCAAACATGTGTGTCCATCGCTGTGCGTAGACTAAGAAACCCCACGTATCAGTTGCAAGTGCCAAATGGGTGGATGGTATGTGATTTTTTGTATACAAAAGATGATCGCTGTAAGCATATATTCTAGGCTCTATATACGTCTAGAATTTTTTCGCGTCTAATATGATTTTTATTAAAAACTCACAAAGTTGAGATGGACTTTATGAAGTCCAGACCCCATGCTGCCGTTCATACAGGCGCACAAATCAGCCTGCTGAGGTGTACAAGCCAAGCGAGTACACGAGTCGTCACAAACAAACAAGACAACTTTGCTTCAAGTCTCGAATTCACCGTGTGTTCGAAACTGGATTAGATGTGTAAAGCTATGGTAGACACATAGAGGCGGGGTAGACATGTGAATGTAGAGTAGACATGTATAAATCGAGTAGACATGTGGAGGTGGGATAGACATGTGGATGATAGAGTAAACATGTATAAATGGAGTAGACATGTGGAGATGGGGTAGACACGTGGAGTTGGTATACACGTAGAGGTGGTGTATGTAGACACGTAGAGGTGGGGTAGACACGTAGAGGTGGGGTAGACACGTATAGATTGTGTAGACACATAGATGGTGCGGTAGACACGTAGAGGTGGTGTACACACGTAGAAGTGGGGTAGACACGTAGAGGTGGTGTACTCTCGTACAGGTGGTGTATACCCATAGATATGCGCTAGATGCCATAGATGTGGTGTAGACATATACAAGTGCTATACCACGGTAGACTCGTACGTTTTCCCACTGTGAATACATTTTCATGAATCCTCCTTCGCTTTCTGATTCTCATGTAACACAATGACCAAGAAGAAAATATATCCAAACACCAAAAGTTCCATTGATCAGAAGTAATTCTCACGCTCAGCCGTAGAGCAGCCGCTGCGAGGGTGCGAGTGCAAAAGTGTTTTCATTCTCGAATTCAACGTGTGTTCGAAACTGGATTAGATATGTAAAGCTATGGTAGACACATAGAGATGGGGTCGACATTTAGAGATGTAGAGTAGACACGTGGATATAGAGTAGACATATGGAGGTGGAGTAGACATATAGAGGTGGAGTAGACATATAGAGGTGGAGTAGACATATGGAGGTGGAGTAGACATATGGAAATGGAATAGACGTGTGGAGGTGGAGTAGACTTATGTAAGTGGAGTAGATATGTGGAGGTGGGGTAAATATGTGCAGGTGGAGTAGATATGTGGAGGTGGAATAGACATGTGGATATGGAGAATACATGTGGAGGTGGAGTAGACACGTGGAAGTGGAGTAGATATGTTGAGATGGGTATACATGTTGAGGTGGGTAGACATGTTGAGGTGGGTAGACATGTTGAGGTGGGTAGACATGTTGAGGTGGGTAGACATGTGGAGGTGGAGTAGACATGTGGGGGGTGGAGTAGACATGTGGAGGTGGAGTAGACATGTGGAGGTGGAGTAGACATGTGGAGGTGGAGTAGACATGTGGAGGTGGGTAGACATGTGGAGGTAGGATATACATGTGGATAGAGGTGGGGTCGACATGTAGAGGTGGTATAGACTCACATAGTCTTACCTCTCGCGAGCCCTTAGCAACACATTTAGTATATAAAGGGTCTGCGAATCGACGTGGCGCTCAGATCTCCTAGCAGTCATTATGGCCTTTCGTCGAAACGGAAAACCCATTCGCAACATGGGCGCAGTTCCGTTCGTCCTTGCATTCATCGCCGTCATTGGAGTTCAGGCTGTGGTGGACAACGAGATGACGGACAAGCAGTATGACCACAGCGAGCTCATGGCTGAGACCAAACTCACCAACCCTGAATTTGGCATGAAAGTTTTCGTCTTGTATTTTGACAAACAGAATCCAAAGCCAATCCTGGTGCCGGCTGTCATTACTGGAATCAGCACCATGCTCGACAATACTGTCGAGATTAATGTGAGGTACCTTGATGGATCGACTGTTAATAACCGTGTGTATCTCGAGAATGTTTTTGAACGCGACGACACTGTGAGCTACGCCAATTGGGCTTTGGATGGCTTCGATCCCCGTACCATGCACGCAAATGGCCAAACCCGCGTGATTGCCGGATCTAGCTCTCGTCCTTTTGTATCACGTTCCTCTATGGGAGCTGTGTTTCGCGGCGGAGCTGCCAAAGGCACGTCATCGGGTGGTGCGGCTGCCAAAGGCACGTCATCGGGTGGTGGGTCTTCCAAAGGCACGTCATCGGGTGGTGGAGCTTCCAAAGGCACGTCATCGGGTGGTGGAGCTTCCAAAGGCACGTCATCGGGTGGTGGAGCTGCCAAAAAGAGGAAAATGACGCATGCGAAAACCGCCAAACAACCAATGGCAGATGACGTACAGGGCACTATATTTGACGGTATGGATTTAAGCACTGCTATTGACGAGATCAAGCTACATGGGAGTTGGCTTCTGGAAAAGGAATTGAAGCTTAACAAAGCCAAGGAACAAAATGCTAATTTGTGTGCTGAACGCGATGTGGCTGTCGAGAGGGCGCGTCAGAGTGACCTGCGCGCTACTGCTGCCGAAGAGCGCGCTGCTGCTGCTGAAGAGCGCGCTACTGCTGCTGAACAGCGCGTTACTGCTGCTGAAGAGCGCGCTACTGCTGCCGAAGAGCGCGCTACTGCTGCCATACAGCAGCAGATGGAGACGGCGGAAGCGGGCGCGACGCGTGCAACCCGAGCCTCGCGTGAACGCGCCTCCCCTCCTACTGATGTTTTGAGTCACGGTGCCTGCCGTGACTAAAAGGGCATGCTGGGTGGGGGGGGGGCGAAATGTAGACACTCAGTGCAGTCGATGTGCCTCCCTGCTGGACTTCTGTAGGGCTCCTGTTCTGGGGCCTTGTAGGTCGTTCGCTACTTTGCTACATTGACACTGTGCCAACACACATGGAAAAGGGTTTGATTGTTTTATTTGCGTTCACCAACCAACACACATAAAAAAGTAGTGACGTTTACGTTCCCGATCACCATGCGTGAATCGAAGTCAGTCGGCACAGTTGTGTCGCGTCGAAATTGTTGTTTTGTTAACTATTAAAGGTCTCCCTGAAAATAATTTTGAAAGTCAAGTTGACCAAGTCACAGAGCCTGCACTCGCGCACCCCCCCCCACCCTCCCTCCCCCCTTCATACAGACACTTTTTGACATTATATCTGGCATCCATGGCTATACAAGGTAATGAGAATCTTGGTATGTGCATAAGTTGTTGCCAAAACAAAATCACGATGCTGGGAAATTCCATGAGGATCTTGGTATATGCACAGGTTCATGGCAATACAAAGACACGACGCTTCTGGAATTTCCCAACACATACTCAAGAAAATTGGCCAAGGGCCGAGCAGAGATATCTCTAGACATTATAAAACAGGATTATGAGCATATGGGGATGTGTTAGTACACTTATTGCGTGTCAAATGGACACTTTTTGACATCATCCCCAAAGAGGGCCTCTTCTCCGAGGCCGGAGGGGGGAGGCCCAACTGGGCTGCACTTTGAAAATCAGGCTATTCCTCTTATGTACTAGCGCTGGCACCGCTGCGAGCTTCTTCGTTTTCACGCACTTCGCTCACTGCAAGTGTGGGTGTGTGGGGTGATTTTCTGGAGCTTGCTGGAACTCGTAGATCAATAATGGCTTGTAATTGCGCCTGGATGCTTTCGACTGTTTTTTCGGATTCCCGTGCTTCCCGTAGCGCTGCCTGATTGTTGAGCTCTGATGTGTCGCGTTGCTGCAATGCTGCTTGCATTTCCTTGACCGCAGTCAGTTTTTCTTGGATTGCTTGCTGTTTTTCCTTTTGGTGCACCAAACTTCGACTGGCCTCGTCATCGCGGAGCATCTCTGCCTTGCTCTGCTCCCGCTCTGCTTGTTCCTTTTGCTCCACCGCTACATTTTTTTTCCGAATCTCGATGTCTTTTTGCCTCATGTCGACCTCGCTTTGCTGCACTGCTGCCTGTTTTTGCTCTACCGCTGCCTCCATTCTCAGCACAGCAAGCAGCATCTTCTCTACAGCCTGTTGCTTCTGCTTCATCAGAGCCTCATTTTGCTCTAGAGCCTCGTCCCTCTCCCTTCGCGCTGTATCCCTTTCGTATACCAGTTCTTGTATCCTAAACTCGAAAGGAGCACTGTGCTCACTTTGAACCGTCGAGGAGAAGGAACGCGCAAACGCTGTCAGGAGTAAAGCTGAGGCTAGACCGCTACCACCGCCAGCACTAGAACCGCCAGCACTAGAACCGCCAGCAGCACCAGCAGCACCAGAGGCTTTAGTAAAAGCATCGACAAAAGCATACAATGCAACTACGTTCGGTTGCGCGGGCATAGTGTCGGAAATAGTGTCAGAAGGAGGGGCTGCTTGGTCAAGAGAAATAGGCGTACCAGTGACATTAGCGTCGAGAGCGCCAGCAACAAGCAAAGGTCCAGAGGCAGCAGCCACTCTTTTCTCATGCACGGCACGAGTGACGTTGCTTGCACCGGGGTCGGACACAGAAGTAGTGGGGGCAGTGTCAGAATTGCTGCAGGAAAAAGTGGAAGCAGTAGTAGCAGCAGCGGCAGTGGTAGAAACGGTAGCAGCGGTATATTCTGCATCAGTACTTATGAAAGGGCTGCTGGTGTAGAGCATTCGCAACGGCGATGAGGTAGCAGCGGTAGAATCGGGATTGGGGGTAGTAGTGTGATCTGCGATAGAAGCGATAATGCAGGTAGAAGCCAGAAGAGTGTTTTCGGGGCTGAAAGAGCCAATGCTGTCCATGGCAGAATGCTCGCCGCATTCGGGAAAAGTGCGACAGATGAAATTGGCATTTCCAGAGTCGCCAATGCTAGAAGCCCCCCCAACATTTGAGAAGTCTGTTGCAGGCATCTGGTCCGCATTGAGCTTCGATGAACCAAAGTTGCCACACGTATGTCGTTTTTTCTGACATTTGGGGGGGCATGCCACGCACGTTGTTACCTGCACGCTGCTGGCATGTGTAGACCCTAGTTTGCTGACCGCATCGTCTTCGGCTTCCTCGACGCCTATACCACGTTTGTGTGCTCGCGTTACTCGCAGTGTTGCCTCGTGCTCATGCGAGTCGTCACTTCCGGCATTCGCTTCTGTTCGCTCCAGCACTTTATTTTCGTGTCGAGCATTGCTTTGCTGCTGCGTGTTGCGTACATCTTCTTTTTCTATGCGACTTGCAGTTTTCTTTTTTTTCCCCCCGCCTTCCTTGCCGTTCTCGCCTGTCCCTTGTGCATCTCTGTTTACTGTCTTTGTGTGCGCAGTGGGCGTCGGGGTATCGCTGTTTCCTTCTGCTCCTCTCTCCTTCTCTTCTCCCGTGTCCTTTGCGAAACCGAAATCGCATACTGAGTTTGCCTGTGCGATGCACTGCAGCAATTTACAACCTTGCATCAAACACACGCCACCGCCCAAGCTACAACCACTCTGATTTCCAGCATAATTCTGCGGAATTACCATATCCATCACTGCAATGTACGATTGCGACATTTGCGTCTTGGTGCCCTTCGTGCCCAGCACAAACAATTTGCTTTCGTCTGCGTCTTTCCACATCGAACTTGAAATATCCGAGTGCCTGCGGATCGCCTCACCTACAAAGATGGTCTTCGCGCGCACATATCCATTCACGTCATCATTGCCATCCAATAACACTTCGATGACTTGCACGAACGCATGCTTCAAAACCGACTTCGATGCCACCTCCGTCTCCATGCTAAGAATCCCTCGCACACCCTCGGGATTCTTGTGCATCAACTCCCGAAAGAGTCTTGCATATTTCTGCACAAAAGGCATGGCGAAAGAAGCAAAGTAAAATGTTAAAGGTCATGATGGCA
>Ga0209491_10011902_pt1 | contig 10166 bp, 3 predicted proteins | sample BON02_FD_187213 | JGI IMG/M metagenome (GOLD analysis project Ga0209491, IMG submission 187213) | Freshwater microbial communities from Lake Bonney liftoff mats and glacier meltwater in Antarctica - BON-02 (SPAdes) (version 2) | ecosystem: Environmental > Aquatic > Freshwater > Ice > Glacier...
TGATCAAGCACATGCGCTATAGCTTGCTCTTTGAACTGTTGACTGAAATTGCGTCTCATGAAAATTCCTCTCAGGTTGCATTGAAACCTTTAAAGGAACTCGGTGTCCATTTTTTTGTCTAGGTCCATTTTGAATAGCCGATCCATCAAAGTCACTGAGACGGTCGATAAAAAGACCGTGACCGACGAGGCAGGGACGACCGCCGCCAATGAAATGGCGAAGAAGATCAAGGACAAATTCAAAGGCTGGGTTTGGACCGATACCGACCGATCAACCGAATTGGTGGAGAAGTACAACCGGCAATTCAACAACCTCGCGCCCAGGCGCTTTGATGGCTCTCACTTGACGCTGCCAGGGGTTAGCCTGCGCTTCAAGTTGCACCCGCACCAGTTGCGCGCGATCTGGCGCATGATCCAGACCGGTAATACCTATCTGGCGCACGCGGTCGGTGCAGGCAAAACCATTGAAATGATTGCGGGCGGCATGGAGCAAAAGCGCCTGGGGCTTATCAAGAAGCCGATCTATGTGGTGCCCAATCACATGCTGGAGCAGTTCAGCAACGAGTTCATGGAGTTGTACCCCATGGCCAACATCATAGTGGCCGACGACGAGAACTTTTCACCCGAGCGGCGTAAGGCATTCGTTGCCTCTGCAACCCTGAACAGCCCGGATGCCATTGTCATCACCCATGACGCATTCCAGCGCATCGGGGTCAAAGAGGAATCAGTCGCGCCGATCCGCGACGAGATACTGGCAGACTTGGAGATTGAGTTATCAGAAACTGCCAAGGGCAATGAAACACGGGTTCGCCGTGGCCAGTTGGAGCAGCAGATTGAAGCGGTCAAGCAGCGGTTTGATCGGATCATTGGGGCCGGTGCCAAGGACTCGACTGTCAAGTTCGAAGATATGGGGGTTGATTTTGTCTTTGCCGACGAGGCCCATGTATTCCGCAAACTGGACTTCCACACTGCCCAACAGATCAAGGGCATAGACCCCAACGGCTCCAAGCGGGCTTTGGATATGTATGTCAAGACGCGCATTCTTGACGGTCGCCGTCCGGGACGCTCGATGGTGTTTGCCTCTGGCACGCCAGTCACCAATACGATGGGCGAGCTTTACACCATCATGCGCTTCTTCGGTGCCGAGGAGTTGGACAAGAGCGGGATTTCTACGTTCGATGCTTGGGCGCGCCAGTTCGGTGAGGTGGCTCCCGCGCTGGAGCCCAATGCAGCAGGCAAGTATGAATTGATCGAGCGCTTCGCCAAGTTCGACAACGTGCCGGAGCTCATGTCGCGCGTGCGGCAATTCATGGACGTGCTGACCTCTGACAACCTGGGCGCACTGGTCAAGCGCCCTGACATCAAGGGTGGCAAGCCCAACCTGAACATCATCCCGACCAACGAGTCGCTCCTGAAATACATGAAGGAGGATTTGGCTGCGCGTATTGAGGTATCGCGCGCCTGGAAGCCATCGAAAGCAGAACCACACAACCCAGACCCGATTGTTGCCATCATCACGGATGGCCGCTTTGCCGCACTTGATCCACGTTTCTTCGGCGGCAAGCTAGAAGAAGGCGAAACCTCTTTGCTGATGGAAATGGGCAAGGGTGTTGTCACCAGCTACCACGCCACCAAGGACAATGCCTATACCGACAAGGCTGGCAAAGAAGAGGCCATCAAGGGCGCAACACAACTGGTGTTCTACAACCTGGGCTTTGGTGAGCAGTCGCAGAAGAACCGGGGCTTCAACTCGCGGTCGGCATTCACCAAGATACTGACAGACGGGGGGATTCCCAGAACTGAGATTGTCTGGTTTGACGATGCCAATACGGACGCCAAGAAGGAAACCGTGTTCAAGGACATGCGCAGCGGCAAGGTCAAGATATTGATTGGCTCTGCCAAGAAGATGGGCACCGGCGTCAATGTGCAAAAGCGTCTTGCGGTGCTGCATTACCAAGACCCACCCTGGTTTCCGGCTGACGTGGAGCAGCCACATGGGCGCATCATTCGCCAGGGCAACCAGAATGCCGAGGGCGCTATCGAGTGGTACACCACCAAGGGGACGTACCAGTCAACTATGTGGCAGATGGTGGGGCGCAAACAGCGTTTCATCGACCAAGCCTTCACCGGCGACAAGAACCTGCGCAGCATGGACGACTTGGGCGAGGCTTCGCTGTTTGAGCAGGCCGCAGCCGTCGCATCAGGCGACCCACGCGCTATTCAGTTAGCTGGTTTGCGCCAGGATGTGCAACGGTTTGAGCGACTTCAAGCCGCTCATGCCAGCGAACAAATCAATGTAGCGGGTTCCCTGCGCAGTGCTCAGTGGCACATCACCAGCGCACAGGGCAAGATCAAGACCTACGCCAAAGCCTTTGCGGCCATTGGTGAAAAATACTTCTCATTCTCTGAGGGCAAGGTGGGCAATGCGACCTTCACCAAGCCGGGAGAGTTTGGGCAGGCGATCAAAAACGCTTTCAATAAGGTGGCTGCCGATGCAGTGATGGCGACCAAGCCGGTAGAGGACAAGGTGCTTGCCACGCTGGGTGAGGCGATCACGCTCTACATGGATCAGGATGTTGACGGCAAGGGAGTGCCCGGCGCGTCATTTGGCTTGAGTGTGAGCTTCGGCGGGCTGACGCTGAACATGGGCCATTCCGAGGCCATGGGGGCCGATGTGGACGCAGCCGGTCTGGCGCGGCGCATCTTCAACCAGGTCAACAGCGTTGACCAAGACCTGCGCAAGGCCAAGGCAGATTTGATCAGCAATGAAACCGACTCCAACAAGTTGCGCAAGAAGCTGGGCGCACCGTTTGAGTATCAGCAGGAAATGGCCGAGAAATATGCGGAATTGAAGCGCCTGGAGGCTGAATTACAAGCCGAAGGGGCTACGCCTGCCGCGAAGCCGAGTATTGCCACCGATGCAGCATTGACGCCAGTAGAAGCGGGCTCCAGCACCAATCTGAAACAGACGGGCGCACCCGAGGCCAAGACAATGACCGAGGGCGAGTCGACGATGCTCAGCCGCAAACAGCAGCTTGACGATCCAACGCTGGGCTGGAATACTTCCCCAGATGCACTACGCAGCATGCTTGGAACGCCTGGATATTCCCAGCGCAACCTCGCCCCCATCATGCGGGACGTGGACGCCGCGTCCGCCATACGTGACCAACTCGACACACTCAACAAGCGATTCGACACCACCGGATCAGTCACCGATCAGGGACTTGTCACCATCCAAAACCTTGGCGCGATCTACGTCCAAGCAATCAAGGACTTCGCGCAAGAACACGGCCTGACGGTTGTTGTCCGCGACAGCGACCTTGGCAGGCGCGACAAGTGGCTGCTGGATCAAGGTTTTACACCCTACACAGCGCCCACTGAAAACACGCCATTTTTACGCGGACGAGGCTGGATGGGCTCGAATCGGGTGGCTTACTTCTGGAGCCCCCAGGGTACGGGGGTGACGGACACGACGCCGCTGTTCAGCCGTGCTGGCACTGGCACCGGCATGGATGTGCTGGCGCTGGAGCGCTTGGCTCGCCGGATTCAAAAGCGCCTGCCCAACATGCCCCGCGTCAATGTGCTGACTGACCCCAGCGCTGCACCCGAGGCATTGCGCGACTACATCCAAGCGCAGGGCGCAGAGGGTGATGTGGAAGGCGCCATGCACGAGGGTGAGCTCTATCTGTTCGCATCAAACCTAAGCGGCGAGCTGCGCGCCGAGCATGTGCTGGCCGAGCATGAGGCGGCTCACTTCGGGCTGCGCGCGATTCTTGGCGATGCACTGCCCGTCGTGATGCAGGTCATCTACAACAACAATGCCGCCGTGCGCCAGGCGGCGACCGAGCTGCAGGGCCGCGGCAAGCTGAGCAACGCTGAGGCGACCGAAGAGGTCATCGTGGACATCCCCTCGTCGGAATTGATCAAACTCAAGGGCTGGCGCAAACTGACGGTGCAGGTGCGCGACTGGCTGGCTGACCATGGTTTCGAGCGCATGGCGGCCCAGCTGTCAAGCTGGCTCGATGGCTCGCTCAACGACCAGCAGCGGGCAGACTTGTTTGTGGCAAACCTGGTGCGCGCGGCGCGCGGCTATGTGGCGGGCAAGAAAAGCGGAATAAGCAGAACAAGCAGTATGGGCAGCCCGCACGGGGATACCCGGCTGTCGGGCTCGCTGGCTGAAGACGTGGCCCGGCAAGAGAAGTGGCTTCGGGTTGAGGCGCAATCGCGCGGCTACCAGGACATTGACCAACTGGCCGAACAGAACTACCCGCTGTTTGAGAAGCTGGCTGAACTGTGGCGCAAGCAGAACCCAGCTGAGGGCGGTGTGCTGTTGTCGCGCGCCCCCTTGGTCGGCACAGCCACCGAGCGCGCGGACAAAATAATCCAGACCAGCGCGGCCACGGCCAAGCCGCTGGACAAGCTGGCGCGCGGCCTGACCCGCATGACCGGCATCGAACGCGCAACCAGCGCCATTTACGACAAGGCTGGCTTCTTTCTGGATCGCTGGATCCCGGAGACGGTCAAGGCCGGCATGGTGTCAGACTATGGCGTGCCCGAGGCGGTGATTGACCAGCGTGCCATGCTGCAGGGGCGCCAGCGGGTGCAATTGCGCCAGGCCGGTAGCCTGATCGAGAAGCTGGCCACCTTGACGCGAGCTGAGTCGCGCGTGGCTTATGAGTGGATGAACGAGACGGACCCGCACGCCATCTACCGGGTGATGCAGGGCCTGCCCGAGGAATCGGTGAAGGTGCTGTTGGATGTGCAGGGCATGATTGACAAGCTCTCCAAAGAGGCGGTGCGCATGGGCCAGTTGAGCCCAGAGGCCTACGAGGCCAATAAGTTTGCCTACCTGCGCCGCTCCTATGCCAAGTACACCTTCAACCAGACTGCTGGAGAAAAGACCAACCGGGCGCGGACGATCTCGGTGCTGGGTGACCAGTACAAGGGCCGCGGCCTGACGGAGGCGGTGAGCATGGCGCAGATTCAGAGCTCGGCGCCCGAGTGGTGGGCGCGCAAGCTGGTCGCTGGCAAGGCTGACATTGCACTGAAAGGTGAAAAGTTCTTGCGCCTGGAGCGCCGCACCCAGTCCGGTGAGCGCACCAAACCACTGGACGGCATGGATGGCAAGCAGATTGGAAAATTGAAAGAGGTGCATTACTTCCCGGCGGGCGAGGCGCTGCCGGCTAAATACGCCGACTGGAGCCAAGCAGGAACCTTCGAGGTGCGCGATACCAAGGGCGACAAAGTGGTGCTGTGGCGTGACTTCACCAAGGATGAGCGCGAGAACATGGGGGAAATTGACGAGGCACGTTTCGCCATCGCCAAAACCCTGCACGCCATGATTCACGATGTCGAGGTTGGGCGCTACCTGGAGTGGCTGGCCCACAACCAAGCCAAGAAGGAGGGCGAGACCATCCCCGGCACGGTGGTGAATGCCTCCGAGAAAATGCAGGATGTCTTCAAACCGGGTGAATGGGTGAAGGTGCCGGACAGCAGAATAGCTGGCACCAGCGTACTCAAGTACGGCAAGCTGGCCGGGCGCTACCTGCCGGGGCCGGTCTGGAATGACTTGCGGCAAACCGTCAATGGCCAGTTCAAGCCCTTGGGGGAAACTTATGCCAAGATTTTGACGGCTTGGAAATTGGCCAAGACGGCACTGTCACCCACGGTGCATATCAACAACATCATGAGCAACTTTGTCATGGCCGACTGGCACGATGTCAGCGCCGGGCATACGGCCAAGGCGCTGCGCATCCTGCTGGGCGCGCACCAGCAGGACGGCAAGGGCGTGCTGGGTGCTGTCGGAAACAAAGTGGCGGGCGCACTGGGCAGCAACGACCGGGCGGCAGCAACCGAGGTCATGAACCGCTACCTGGATTCGGGCGGCAACATTGGGTCTTGGGCGACCAATGAAATCACCAATAATCAGGTGGGGCCCCTGCTGGCGGCCATGGAGGCGGAACTGGCGGCCAGCAATGGCAACTCTCAATCAGCGCAGATCGGCGTCATGTCGGCCCTGCAGCACGTACTGATGTTGCGCCTTCCAAGCGCCTTTGCGGCACTGAAGGACTCCAAGCCCGGCAAGGCGGCTAGAGTAGAGGCCAGCGCCATGATTGACTTGTACCAGTCGGAAGATGACGTGTTCCGCCTGGCAGCCTGGCTCAAGGCCAAGGAAGACGGTAAGACCGATATGGAGGCGGGCAAGATCGCCAGACGCTCTTTCATGGACTACCACATCAACGCGCCCTGGGTGCAGGCGCTGCGCAATTCGGTGTTGCCGTTTGTCGCCTACACCTACCGCGCCGTTCCCATGCTGCTGGAGACGGCGGGCAAGAAGCCGCACAAGCTCATGAAGCTGATGCTGCTGGTCGGAGGCCTGAATGCCCTGGGCTTGCTGCTGGCCGGTGGTGACGACGAAGAGCGCAAGTTGTTGCCAGAGGAAAAGGCCGGGCGCATCTGGGGCCTGGTGCCCAAGCTGATCCGGATGCCGTGGAACGATGCCAATGCCTCACCCGTGTATCTGGACATTCGCCGCTTCATCCCGATGGGTGATGTGCTGGACGTGGGTGCCAACAATGCCGCCATACCGATGCTGCCGATGATGACGCCGGGCGGCCCGCTGGTGATCATGGCTGAGGTCGTGCTGAACAAGACCGGCTTTACCGGTAAGCCGATCACCCTGGAGACCGATACACCAGCGGAGCAAGCCGCCAAGGTGCTGGATCACCTGTACAAGTCATTTGCTCCCAATATGCTGGGCCTGCCGGGCACCTACGCCACGACGGGCGTGTTCAATGCTGCCAGCGGTGTGACCGATAAGTTCGGCCGCGAACAATCCGTTGCCCAGGCGATGGCCTCGTCCTTTGGTGTCAAGCTGGAAAGCTACCCAGCCGACGTGCTGCGCAAAAATGCACAGGGCAGGGCGCAATTCCAGATCATGGAGATCGAGCGCAACATTTCGGCGCTCAAGCGCCAGCGCCAGATCAACAAGATTGACGACGATGCGTTTGTGCAAAAGGTGCAGGCGCAGCAGGAGAAGAAACGCCGGGTGATGCAGGGACTGGGGGAGAAGATGGCGCAGTGAATGGGTGCGGTTCGGGCTGGAGGCTGAGCTGGAGTGGCTGCGCGGCATGGCGCAGCCTACGCTGCTGCCGAATTGAGGGTTGATCGAGATGCGCGGAAACCTCCCCTGGCGGCATAGGGGTCACAGTCGGGGCCGATACCGCAGCCCTCCAGCGTGAAGCAATTTGCGCAGTCGGATGGAGGGCAAATTACCTATGCAAATCACGCGCCCTTAATTGGGTGTAGCGCATAAGCTGCTTGGGGTCTTTGTGACCCGTAATTAAGCACATTTCAGGGATGCTGTGCTTGCCAGTGGCGACCAATCGGCTGATGGCTTCATGCCGCAAGTCATACAGCCGCAAGTCATCAATGCCCAAATCTTTACAGGCTCGCGGAAACAGACTGCTCCAACTCTTGCCATTGACCGGAAAAATAAACTCGGATACCTTGGGCTGGCATAGGGCAATGCCGTAGCTATCACCCAGCAGCGGCACGGTCTGGTGATTGCCAATTTTCTTGCGTGGGTCTTTTCTGTCGTGAATTACGATAGTCCGGTCAGCGTGATTGATGTCATCCCAGCGCAGCCGTGTAATTTCGCTTGGCGGCCTGAAACATGAAGCCAAAATAAAATCAATGTGTACTGGCCTGAAAGTCTGTGAGTGTCGGGCTGTCCAGTCACGCAAGCCCTGTAATTCTTGATCGGTGGGCCTGCGGTCACGTTCGGTAGAGCGCTCGGCCAGTCCCATGTACTTCAAAATCTCACGCGCATCTTCAACAACACCCGGAACGACACCCACTTTCCACAGCGCCCGTGCCACGCGCAAAACACCCTTTAAGTAGGTCAAGTCAATGGCGGCGGTAACGCCCTGAATCTCACGCTCGTCTTTGATGTACTTCACAATGCGCTCGGCGGTCAGGGCGTTGGCCGAAACATCTGCCAGGTGTTGCCTGATGAGTTTGAGTGTGCCTGCTTTGTTTTTACCAAAGGGTTTGATTTCACCAATCTCGGCAATGTATCGGTCAATCAGCTTGCCAACGGTGACGTGGCTCGGTGCCATTTGACCAGCGCGGCCATGATCGGCTTCGCTCTCTAACTGCCTAGCCCATTTTTCAGCGAGAATCTTGGTGCCGAATGTACGGGTCTGCGCTGGCGAACCCTGGCGCCGGACTTGCGCCCTCCACTTATCGCCGACTTTAATAATTGAACTCATCTTGTAGCAAATCCGTAGCAGTTGGACAGTGTACAACCATGCAAATGGCTGTATTCTAGTGCAAGATAATGCTACGGATTTGCTACCGTTACCAGTGAAAACGCGATAACCCTATGATTTATAACAGGTCTAGATTGTCGGTTGCGCCCATGATGGATTGGACGCATTCGATTGGGGCATTCCCATTGGGGGACGGCACTGAATTGGGGATTGTTCGCAGGTACTAGATGAGGCCCGAAGGGGCTACTCTTAGGCTGTTTGCGCAGTGGTCACGCCCCACCACCATATATTGAAATCCCAACTCTTATCAGTTGGGATTTTTTTGCCTATTCCCCCAGTGAAACGGCACTTTCCCTCGCGAGCGTCCACCTGCCACACCCCCCGGTTTGGGTGGCATTTCCGCCCATTTTCTCTCTCTGTTCTCTGTTTGCCTCGCGAGCGTTCGCGACACACTTTCCAGTATTCATGCGGGTTTGCGCCCGATGGGTTCGAAAAGTAAATTGGTCAGGCACAGACGACAGAGAACGGAGAACGGAGAATTGTGGCTGGTTCAGCGTCTGAACAGTCAGCGACTGCTTATGGCCCATTGCGGCTGTCGAGACACAACAGCCGGTCAAAGCTCAGATTAAGGCGCCTGATACCCGTCGTTCCGTGCATCAACAAGGCGCACGTTGACTGGAAGTGCTCCGTCGGCTTGCGCGCTCAGGCAGCCGCGCTGGACTGGGGGATGCTTTCCTCGTCGATGGCCAAGTCACGGCTGAAGAACATCACTTCGCTGCCTACGTAGCGCTTCTGCGCCGTGTAGTTCAGGGAATAGGTCAGCCCCTGGCTCATCTGATACATGGCGCAAATCTCCTCCGCGTTGTCGTACGAGACTACCCAAGGCCTTGCGAATTTTTGCGATTGCAGCAGCTTGGCGATGGCCAAGTGGTCCTCGTGCAGGTAGAAATTCCGGTAAAGCCCACGGCCTTTCACATAGTAGGGCGGGTCAAGGTAGATAAGCGACGCAGTAGGAAGGAAGTCGCTGCATCTAGCCAGCAAGGCGTGCGCATCCTCGCAGTAGACGGTGATGTCGTCAGCGCGCACCGCGATACGCGCGATGCGCGCGCTAAGCGCTGGCTTGTCGAGCCGAGCATCGAGCTTGTATTCGCCCGCTTGGGCCATGCCCCCGATCACTCCGCCCTTTAGGATCCCGGAGCGGTTGGTCCGGTTCATGAACAGGGTCGCAAATCCCCTCTCGACCAGCGTCGCCTCGGTCTCGCCGCGCAGGACCCCCCTCCAACGGAACCACTGATCCATGTCGACGGGAGTGTCGTGTAGCAGCCGAAGCAGCTCCTCGGGGTGGCGCGTCGCACCGACCCAGAACGCGTTGAGCGCCGGGTCGAGGTCGTTGATGTGGACATGACAAGCGTGCCCGTGGAAGAGCAGCTCCAATGCGACGCCAGCGCCGCCCGCGTACGGCTCCAGATAATGCCCGCCATCCAAGCCGTTGGCCTGCATCGTCTCGGCAATGAAGGGCGCAAAGCGTGCCTTGCCGCCGGGGTAGCGTAGTGGCGTATAGAGCTTGTTGGAATACATCGTCAGGTCGCCCCAGGGATTCGGCTCAATGGATGCTCGGCAAGCCGACCAGCTGATTGATCATGTTGAAGTTGAAGTTGAAGTTGCCCCTTTGAACCGGACACATTATTGTTCTGTTAAAGGAGAGAGAGATGAGTCAAAGACGAGGGGCGTACGCGCCTGAATTTCGACAGCAAATGGTTGAACTGGTCGCAGCCGGACGTAAAGTCGGTGAGCTAGCCAAGGAATTTGGTTGCCATGAAACCAGCATTAGTGCCTGGGTACGCCAAGCCCAAGCAGATGCACTCGGGGGTGGGCGCTCGGATGCGCCATTGAC
>Ga0209491_10011904_pt1 | contig 10165 bp, 4 predicted proteins | sample BON02_FD_187213 | JGI IMG/M metagenome (GOLD analysis project Ga0209491, IMG submission 187213) | Freshwater microbial communities from Lake Bonney liftoff mats and glacier meltwater in Antarctica - BON-02 (SPAdes) (version 2) | ecosystem: Environmental > Aquatic > Freshwater > Ice > Glacier...
TCAGGCGTTCACCCACGCCCTCAACCCAAATTGTGTCCCCGTCCACGACCTTCGTTACCTGCCACACAAACTCAGTGTTGACAGGAGTATCCAGCGGTGCGAGAGCTGGAACTGATTCCGCAGTTGCGGTGGGAACCTCAGAATTAATGGCTAGTTCATTCTGCCAAGGAGAAAGAATCACCCAACCCGTTATTAGGAAAGCAGTAATCCCAATGCCGACAAGTCGCCAAACGCATGCTACGCCCGAAGTTTGGGGACGCTTTTTAGTCACGCGACCACCATAATTTACGAGCATTCGTTTTCGTTAACAGGCGCGGAGCACTAATCTGCATGTGCGTCTGATCTCCAACTTTGCCCCAAAGTCCACGAAATAACCCACAGACTTGATCCCATGGTTCCCCTTTGGTGTGATCGTCGACGATCCGTTCCTGTAACAATTCCTGTATCCCTTTAGGCGGCAACGGACCCAGGGTGCGCGAGCGATCGAGCCCACGCGCGATTTGCTAAGCGATCGATACCAGCGAGCAAGTCTTCCGGGTCAAGTCCAATGTTGATTGGATACTCAATGATTTCAATATTTGTGTTACGGACGGCTCGGCGCTGAGGCTCGCCAGCATCGGCATAGACCAGCCATGCGGTTGGCAAGTTTAGCGCCGTGCAGTACGCCAACATCTGATAGTGATCAGCGTTCGGATATCTAGCGTTAGACCCCGCTGCCTTGTACTTTGCGTCAAAGATCAGCCGCTTTTCCTTGCTCACCGAATGCACAATGTCGACGTACATCGAGATCGCGGAAGGCCGTTGGAGTTGCTTCTCATCTAAGTGAGTTGGGTACTGCGTTCGAGTGCTTCCCGGGTAGCGACGCAACGACTCGGTAAGTGCTGTGCCGATAAAGTCTTCGAAAACTTTCGCCATATCAACAACAAAGGCTGCGACTTGTACCCCTCCATCTCCAGATTCGGCGGAAGTATTTGCCAGAATGATTTCTGCCAGCCGCAATGCCGAGCCATAGTGCCTATTGAGCCGGGTCTGTTGCCAGGTTGGCGTTGCAGTTCCTGGATGCAGCAAAGTTACCTCCGCCAGCCTGCCATCAAGGTGAGCGAGTCGAGCGCGGGCACTAGTGGACAGGCGAGGAACTGCCAACATTCTCTTGATGGCGAGACGTAAAATGCGGTTCTCTGGGATGTCGACAGTGAATTCGTCGTATGTCACCTCTATGGGAATCATCTGACCCGGCCTTCGCGCGATTTGATCACTGAGCCTGATGCGACCTCGAACAGTTCGCATTGCATCTTCTATTGTTCGATATCCCTGAAGAACGCCACCACCTGTGGCTCGCTCAGTGAAGCGAGCCAATGACTCAGCCAACGCTGGCCATAAGTCAGCGTCCTCGATACCTGCAACCGTCTCGGGACGAAAGCCAGGGTCCGCTGCAAAACCCAGAAGGAATAGCAATCGCGTCAGACCAACTTTTCCCTTGGGCGTGACCTGGACCTGTAGGTCATCGACTCGAACTGCTCCGACCTTTCCCTTCGGCAGAATTAACCAACGACCATCGATCTGCTTGTGGACCTCCACGAGCCCAGTTGCAGCAAGAGCCTCCGCCTGTCGTTGAGGAAGCTCGACCAGGCATCCCTCTCTATCCAGTTCATCAAGCACAATCTGGGGGCGCGCCTCCACTACTCCCGCGCTTCCTCAAAGAGTTCATCGTGGTCTTCGACCACTTCTCGTTTGCCCTCTCCAGTCCCAGCAACAATCAGGCGAATCGCGTCCAATCCAAATCGCTTATGAATCTCGTCTCGCGAGAGACGTCCGTAGTACTGCTCTTCGAGCAGGGGCATGAGGTCGTATTTCCAAATCCTGGCAAGCCCCTCGTTAGTGCTTGCCTCCGCTCGCATGAGATACGACGGTCCAATGCGTAGGTCCCGATCTTGATCCTCGATCAAGGAATTGAGGGCTTCAAGGAGACGGGCCCGCTCCAGACTGTGCTTCCCCTTTTTCAGCCATTCAACCAAAACGGCATTGACCGGAGGCTGATCGGGATGGAGTTCAACAAACGAGAAACGTCTTCTCATGGCGGAATCAAGGAGCGCGATCGAACGATCGGCCGTGTTCATTGTGCCGATCATGAAAAGATTGCGCGGGAGGCGAAACGCCACCTCGGGTCTGTATTGCAAGTTGATTGATTCATTCCGGTACTCGAGCAAGAAATAGAGTTCTCCAAAGACTTTTGCTAAGTTCGCACGATTCATTTCGTCAATAACTAAAACGTACGGCTCCCCTGGGTTCTTGCGAGCTTCTTGGGCGATGCGGGCCAGTGGGCCGTCTTTCAGCGTGAAGGTTGCTTGCCCACCATCAGTGATATCGGGTCGGTACCCCTCGAAAAAATCTTCGTACGCATATGAAGGATGAAATTGAACAAGTTGCATTCGGCTACGGTCATCAGGCCCGATTATGTGCCGTGCGATGGCTTTGGCGATGAAGGTCTTACCGGTTCCCGGCGGCCCATAGAGAACCACTTGCTGCCGTGACTCAATTAGGTCAATGATCTCCTGCAGTGCCGCACGCGGTAAATACAATTCCTGCACAAGTTTGGCATCAGCCGGTGGCAGCATCGGAACTTCATCACGTCCAACGTCAGCGCGCACACCTCCAATGACCATATTTCCGACTGCTAAAACTTCCTGCAGATCGGCCAGCGCTTCAGTAATGTCCACGATGCTGCCTTGACGGTCGAGAACCGATGCGATCCCCATTGAGATCTCGTCGTCGCTCACCGTGCTCTGCCACTGCACTGCACGCCGAAGTCGCTCTCCATCTCCTTCGACGTAATGCGCTGCCCCGTCAACAACCCCCACGTGCAGGACCCCATCAACCTGGGTAGCAATGAGATCACCCGGCTTCATGACCGAGAGAAACGAGAAGTACTCCTGTACCAATGCGTTGCGCTGGCTGTAGTCCTGATGTTGATATCCGGCTTCGATCGCCGTCTTGACTTCCTCGCGTGAGGACCCCGGATCTAAGCTGCCGAGATAGGTGGCTGCAAGTGAGTTGTAGTGGCCACTCAACCATTGGGTACCAGAAGCACGTGAACGCGCGAGCCATGCTCGGGGTTCCTCAGCAATCTCACCACGCCAGGCTTGAAGTTCATTCTTCATATAAGGCTCCCATTCTTCTGGTGGATCGTATTCCGTTGTGCTCCAAGCCATCCCTTGCGTCTCAAGGCGAGTAAGGCCTATCTCCTCGCCTTCATTTTCAATTGCCACTGCCAATTCGTCTAGGAAATTTAACATGGTCACGTAGCGATCCGAAGGTGAATCTTTTCGCGCAGGTCCAGAGAAACCAGTCAGCGCGTACCAGCGTTCGGTACGCATCGTGCTGTAGGGCGCGAAACTTTTGGGATCTGAGCCCATCAGAAGAAGTGCTCCAAAGGATGTCGCATTCCCAGGAGTCACGCGATTCAAGAGGGATTGCAGATCTTCCTGCAACTGATCCAAACTTTCCGGCACTGGATTTGCCCATACACGAGTGAGGATTTCACGCACTTCGTCCGGTGAACTCACCATCAGCTTCTTTAACGTGTCTTTAAAGCGAAAGTCAATTGTATTTGTCGCATTCAATGACTTAGCAAGAAGCTCCGCCCAATCATTCCTTCCTGCGTCAACTGATTCACGGGCCTGCCGCGCCAAATCTGCAGCCTTGCGCTTGTACTCGTGCTCCTTCGTTTCAAGCTCAAAAAATTCACCGAATCGGCCAACCCAGAGAGCCATACCCCCAATTGTGTTTGGAATTATTGCCAATTTCGAACCGTTCCAGGCTGTATATGAGAGCAATGGGAAAGACGTGAGGCCATCAGCCCCGCCTTCGAATACACTCAAAAGAGCATCACGTAATTCCAAATACGAACGACCGTCAACTGGATCATTCATCCAGTGATGCTTCTTCAAATACGTCCGCGACTGTGAATCAAGGGTGACAAACCACATTGGGTGGATCCAAAACAATCCGACAGTCAAGTTCCATTTGACACCTCGCACTTCACTCGCATTGTCAAAAGCCTCGCAAAACTCAGATCGAGACTGAGAAGTGTCAGAACCAACCAAATCCTGAGCCGCCTCGAAGATTCGCCAAAGTCGATCAATGTCATCCGGTTTGCGTAAACGCGCGTAGCTCATGAACCAGGAATTTTGATTGTTCAGAATCGGTATGCCATCAAAGTCCTCGGGAATTGGTGCAGTAACGCCAAGTGCTTGGGCCAATGCGCGCGCGATTGACTTCCTATTTTCCAACGTAAGCCCACGATTGAAAGTTCCCAAGACTGTGAAAGGATCCACGTCAATTAGGGGAGCAAACTCACCGTCTTCAAACTTATCGTGCGACACGTAATCAAGTAACGGCTCCGTTTCGGCAACGCGTCGCAAGATCGCCACAAGTGCAGCGCGATCGTTGTGGAATCTGAGTAGTTTTGAAGCGAACTCTTCATAGAAGGGAATCCAGGTGAATTTTGGCAGTGGTAAGTATCGCCCTTTCCAAAAGTCGCTTGCGAGAAACGAGTCAATGTCCTGCGGGACCCCATCAAAGGTGAACTCCACCAATTGTCGGGCTCGATCATCATCCCCTTGGGGATCTAATCTCCACACTAGTTTGAGATGCGTCCAAAAAAACCAGTCACGTGATGGCTCTAATGGATTCCAATTGATATCGATGACGCCTGTTTTTGCATTCACAGCCGTAATACTTCCGGTGGCAAAAATGGTCATTGCTGACGCAGGTCGCCCACCTGTAAAGAACGGTAAGTCGTGCGTCCGGTTGCGGGTGGTCTTGAGCGCTACGCGTTCCCCGACTCGCATCGACGCGAGGTAATCATGTTTATTCGCTTGATCAGGGTAGGTCCATTGACCTTGCCCGAGGTATTGTGCAATCGCGGAATCGTTTACAGATCTAGGCTTGTTCAGAAGCCAGTAAATTTGTGAGTTCACTCTGACTCCTCAACGGTCATCCAGACTTGCTTGAGCGGAAGAGCTGCTCGTATTTCCTCGGGAAGTTTGTCGTAACAGCTGGTGATCTGTTCGATTAGGTCCTCAGCCTCCCACGCTCGAATCCTGAAATAGTTGTCCAGCAGTGCCTTGCGTGCAGGAGCTGTGAGCCCGCCCCAGGCCACGAGCAATCCCTGTGCCGGTTGATGTTTGCTGACCGAGCCAAGCAACTGCGTGACTACTGGATCAGAAATTGCCTTTTGTTCGCTCTTGACCTGGACAACTAGCCGGGGCTCATCCATGCCCAAAGGGCCCGAGCCAGCGAGAATGTCAATTCCGCCGTCCACCCCCTCAGGAGCGGTTCGACACGTGAATCCTTGAGCACTCAACACTGCGGCGACCAGATCTTCCATTCGATGCCCGGCGAACTCCTGTTGAATTACTGCCATGATGCGATCTTTCGAGAACTGCTCCAAGTCGACAAGGGAGTCAGAGGCTTCAAGGCCTTCATTACTTTCAGAAACCGAAGCACTGTTAGTCAGAGTGCCAGAAGTTCCTGGGTCTAAGCCCCCAGCTGCCAGGGCGGAAATTCTGCGGGCAGCCTCATTCCTGCTCACTTCGCAGTAGGTCATGAATGCACCCAGCGAATATAGCAGATCCTGTTTCACAATTGACCGCGGCACATCAACACGAATCCACTGCACTGGCCGAGTGTGACGACGGGTCGGGTCAACTTCCTCGCTGCGATAGCGATAAGGACCCGTGATCTTGCCAATGGCAAGTTGAGCAGTGCCCTTTCGCGGCAGGACAACCAAATCGCCATCAGCCATACGTCCCTTGAGTGCCCACAATTGTGCTGCATAATTGGTGTGGGCCTGCGGCTTCTCTTGCGGCAACGCAGTCGCAACGAGGTCACGCACCTCATCCAGCGAGTTGCAATTCGAGATGTCAGAAACATCGCCAAATCCCCCGGGCGTGACTCCATTTGAAAGCGCCCAATCGTCTCTTTCACCCGCGCGTCCCGCTCGAGTCAGCCACGCCTTGTGGTCATTGGTCATCATGAACTCCTTCGTGGGTGTCGTGGACCATCTCCAGGCGGTGGGTCAATCGGTGTCTGGTAGGCGACGCCAGTTTCAATCGCTTTTTGCATCAAGTCGTAGTAATTCATGACGAGTTTTTGGGTTCGAAACTCTCCAAAACCACCTTTTTCAAAAGAAGCCTCTTGATATTTTTTTAATACAGTAAATGAATCCAGAATCCAGATAACATCATCACGCTTCATATCGTATAAATGAAAAACTCCTGCATCAATTTCCGCTTGAATGAGGTGCCTGCGCTCTGGTAACCAGCAGAAAGGTTCTCCGTCATCACCACACTCGTTTGCCAATTGTGTCATTTCAACATTTGTATAAACCAACTCCAGGACTCTCGGAGAAAGCCAACAAGTGGCGTTACCAGCCAACCACGGTCTCTCCTCGGCCAATTCCCGCGGCTCCAAGACCGCAAGTTGCTCTATGATGAAAAAGGTCATCAGCTGCCCACGCTGACGAGCGTCATAATCGATAAGAAGCGAGGAGAGTAAGCCGAGCAAGGCGAGGCTTTCAGCTCCCGTCCCTGTAATTGCCAAGAAGGGCGCCTTATTCCCTGCCGCAACCATCGGCACTGCGGTTGGGATAAACGTTCTTTCCGCGGGACCGATATCCCTAAATGCCATGGACCATGTCCGGCGACTCCACCAGCCTCGTTCGAGAACTTTTTCCTCATCCACCCAATAACGGGGCTGCACTCGAAAGGAAGAATCATCTTTCTGGGTAGCATCCGTGTGCGGCAAGACTCCTTTGTTAGCCTGCGCTTGAGTTTGTCCATCGTAAGTTCCATACCGATGGTCGAAATGCCACAGCATCTTTCCCTCGTAAAGTGGGTACACCGTTCGACCGTCGTTTAAAAGAGCCGCCGCACCGTCTCTACTAATGATTCTCGACACAATCTCATCATGGTTCTCAAAGAGTCCTGAATCGTTAGCCATGTGAAACATTGACATAAATTCCACGCCCCATGGATTTGCCTCGGGCTCATGGCGAACTAGGACCGGAGCTGCCGCATGAATTGAAGATGTGACTTCCGCATCGCGAGCCCATCTAAACGAGGGAATAGTTAGACTATTGGGATTAATGGCCACAATCTGGTCCGAATTCAACCGGTATCGACGCCTTGGATCTACGAGGTCCTCAGCGCGGCGGCCGTAGGCCACAAACTCTGCCTCATCCACAGGCGATTCAGATCCGGTTAAAGTCAACAAGCCGAACTTAGTCATATTATGGACATCAGGAAAAACTCTTTCTTCGTTCTCCATGCCCAGGAAGGACACAAGTGTCTTCGTATTTATTAAGTGCTGGACAAATTTCCGATACGTAAACCCGGATACCAAACCACTAAGAAGAATCACACCAATTCGACCACGACCCGATATTGACTGACGCATTAAGTCAGCAAATACCGCGTAAGTATTGACGTCTCCAACACCACCCAGTGGGAAACGGCCCGAAGCTCCCATGAAATGTGATAAGGCCTCAGCCTTACGCAGATCGCGCCTATAGGAGAGCAACAAATTTTGGTCGTGATTCTCTAGGTCGTTGATTAATTTCTTTCTAACGCTCGCATTTCTTGCATTGGCAATCTCAGGCGATCTTGACTTAAAGTAAGTCTCTTCTTGAAGTTTGACACGCATCCACGGAGGGTTACCTAACATCAAGGAGAATCCCCCATGACTTTGTTGAGATTCGCCTACTCCGAATATTTCAGGAAACTCGAGGTGGTAGTGAAAGAAACGGTAATCATGGGAGAGCCGTCTTATTTCCTCACGTTGGTCTTCAAGGTTAGGGGCGTCCGGAGAGGTGACGATTGCTTGGAAAACCTCTTCAGTCACTGGCTGGACTGCACCTAGGTGGAGAGGCCAAACAAATGCGCTACACCAAGCATCGGCTTGCAGTCGTGCATGACGAAGAGCGTCAGATTCTTCGTACTTTTCCCATGCTCGTGCCTGTTTCCTCGTCACCTCAATGCTGTCTGAAGAAACAAGCAGTCCCTCTCGCTCGTGGATAAATTGCTCGGTTGGAATGGAATTGTCAACCGCAAAGAGACTTGACTGGCCTTCTCTCTCGGCTTTATTTTGCTTGCGAATTGCTGCGGCGTACTTCTTGTTATCGCCTTCGATTTCTTTGAAGGCATGGTCAGGAATGCCCTCAGCCATCAGTGCAGGAGTTGTGCCAAGGAGCGAGTTACCAACGCGAATGCGTGCGTCAAGGAAGCCAAGTGGCTTGCCAGGTTCCATTGCTTCTAGCCAGAGCGAGACTTTGGCTAGCTCGGCGGCCAAATCATTGAGGTCGACACCGTAGATGCAGTGACCAACAACATCGCGGAGTGCATGTTGCACTGTTTCAGGAGTTGGTTCGTCCTCATCAGAGCGAACCTGGGCGAGACGGCGAGCAATGCGCCGAGCAGCTGCAACGAGAAATCCACCAGAGCCACATGCAGGGTCGCACACAGTGAGGTCGAGTAGGCGCTTTTCGGAATCTTCGGGTGTTTTGGAGTTTTTAATTGCGTCGTCAAGAAGCGGGTCGAGCGCGGTATCCAACAAAGCAGAGATTAAGGCGGGTGGAGTGTAATAGGAACCAGTTGTTTTACGGTCATTACCTGCGGTTGTTTCGAGGCGGAATGACATGTCAGCTAGATCCACTCGCGGGATCAATTCCAGCAACGATTCATAGACCGAGCCGAGTTCCTCGACACCAAGATTTCGGTAGTCAACAGGTTGTATTCGACCACCCTTAACTTCAACCCACGCCAAGTTTCTCACTGCTGACAGGAGTGCGTGATTGGACAAGTCAGCGGACAACAATAAGTCGGGACCTGTTTGACCTTGGATTGATTTCGCTCGCGGGTCCGGATCGAACAGACCGCCAAGGGCAGGAATAGCAATATCGGCGAGCCCATTGCCACCGAGGGCCGAAATGATCATGCGTTGGGCTTGCCAAAGATCGGGGTGCGGGCCACCGGAACGAATCCGCGACATCCTCCGCACACGTGCAGTGGAGAAGTAGCTTGTGTAGGTCCCACGCTCTTGCGCTGACGCTTCGGGATCAAGAAGGGCATTGCGGTCTTCAGCAACAAACATGAACAATAGGCGATAAACCAGTCGTAATAATGCTCGCAAGTAATCGCGATCACTCAACTCTCCAGATCGCAGAGCTTGAATAAGCCAACCATTTGAAGGGTGGTGCAAGAACCCATCCCCCAAGTCAACCAAAGCTTGCTCCACGCCCACACGAAGCTTGTCGAGAGCTCGAGTGCCCGTGTCAACGGCCTCGTTTCGCCAGATTTCAATCCAACAATCAGCTGGCCCTGCATCACTACCACCACGTTTTTCTAAGCGGGTGGAGTGGGCGATGAGAAAGAGTAAGAGGAACTCGGCGTACAGATCGCCGTCGAAAATAGTGTCCAGATCGAACTCCACGTAGGCAGAGCCAGCCAAAGCTGAAGAGTCACGAAGGAGCCTAAGTTTTGATCCGTTAGACAAAATCGCCCAAAGGTTCTCATCCGTTTTGTTCAGTGCTTCTTGAACCATGGCCTGAGGCGCCCTAGCCGCACCAGCAATACCGGGGTTACGGCGATCTAGATACACGGCGGAGCCAAGCAGTTGAATTGGGATGTGTTCCCACCCATGACTTATGGGATAACTAGTGCCATCAATCGAGATGCCATGAGAAAGTGCAGGGACGTTTCCATAACCAAGTTCACGAAGTAACGGCAAAAGCCAACGATCACGTGTTACACCCGCCCCCGGAGATTCCAGCTCGTCCCAAGCAGACCAGGCATTGCGCAAATATGTCCACGCACGAGCAGCCGCATCTCGAATCGTTTCGTTGCTGGCCAACTTGTAGGACGCAGGAGTTAACGACGTGGGATCCACCTCGCCCGAGTGAACGCGCATCAAAAACGACGGCGGCATGATGCCACCGACAATACGAATCGCTTGGTAACTACTCATTCTGCCGCGCCTGCATCGGGCCGATAAAGGTAGACCCCAAGGACATCGACAGGCAATTGGGGCGTGACTTCTAACCCACGGACAACAAGTGAGCCTGCTCGTTCTCCTCTAGCGGCCTGACGAACAGCAATATGATCCTCAC
>Ga0209491_10011905_pt1 | contig 10164 bp, 2 predicted proteins | sample BON02_FD_187213 | JGI IMG/M metagenome (GOLD analysis project Ga0209491, IMG submission 187213) | Freshwater microbial communities from Lake Bonney liftoff mats and glacier meltwater in Antarctica - BON-02 (SPAdes) (version 2) | ecosystem: Environmental > Aquatic > Freshwater > Ice > Glacier...
CCCAACCCCCCCACCCTCGATCGGGCCGAGGCAAACGAATTTACTAGGGCATAGGCCAGTTGTAAATCAGGGGCTATCTCAAAATCCCTCCGCATCTCCCTATATAATTGCATAATCTTAGACCCTGCATACACATTATCAGACGCCGCAACACCTTTCACTAAAATAGTATACGTAACCACATCAGGCTTCCCCCGTCGTCGTTCTCTCATCGATGAAGACGAGGAAGGGAGGGAGGACGAGGCGAGAGCGCCATTGGTCAAGTTCCCCTTCTTAAAATCATGAAACACTTCCAAAGATCGTTTGATCGCCCCGGATTTGATAAATGCCAAAAGGAGGGAGTTCACTGCTGTGGTGTCTAGAAGCAACCCCAAGTCATGCTTCTTACTCATCAATTCTAACAGACGATCAGGTCCTGGTAAAATATCTGAAGGAGGGGGACGGGCACTCGCATAGGCAGCGTCAAAAGCAGCAACGTCAGCAGCAGCAGCAGCTAGGACTAGTCCATCTTCTCCACCTCTTCCTCCACCGCGTTGGAGCAGTGCGCCCGGAAGGCGCGTGAGAAGGTCGACGGAGGAGCGAGGGGGGGAGGGAGGGCGGGAGGAAGGGAGGGGGGGGGTGTAGGCGCGGAGGAGGATGGAGAAAGTGTATTGGTCGGGGAAGGGACCGTCTTCTAGCATCTCGAGGAACAAGGCCTCGGCTTGACGGATTCTGGGAGGGTCTGTTTCGAAGAGCAGAGCGTCTAGTAAGGTATTGCAGGTGACCACATCGGGGGCCACAGCAGCAGCACCAGCAGCAGCACCAGCAGTAGGATTAGTCATCTCGTCCTTCAACGCCAACATCGCCTGCACCTGCCCAGCCTTCGCCAGAGCAGTCATCAAAGCATTATAAGTCCACACCGTCGGTCTTACCGCTGCGTCCTCCCTTCCCTGCTCCTTCATCCTTCCAAACGTTTCAAACACCACCCCCATCTCACCCACCGCGGCCGCTCCCTGGAGCAAGGCCGTGTATGTCCGTACATTCGGTTTCACCCCTCCTTCAATCATCTTTTCTAACACTTCCTGTGCCTCTCTCAAGTCCCCCCTTGCGGCCAATCCACCAAGTAAAGCACTATAGCCTTCGACAGAGGCAGGGACGGAGCTACTCTCTAAGATCAGCAAAGCTCTCTTCAGATTTCGTGTTTTGACACACCCGGCAACAAGGGTATTGATCGTTACTACATCAGGTTGGATCCCCTCCTGCTGCATATCTCGATAGAGGCCAAGAGCAGCACCTAGATCAGTCTGACCCAATGCCCGCAGCACAATGTTATAACTATACAGGTCCGGACGAGGGAGGGCGGGAAGGAGGGCAGGCACCGGCTCAGCAGCAGGAGCAGCACCAGCAAAAGACTCTCCACCCAGTTGTTCGCCTATACTAAAGCTACCACTCACCACTGCTGATTCTGCTGCTGGCGCTGCTGCTGCTGCTACAGGTCGTCCACGTGCCATCTCCAGTAGTATTTCCTGTGCTCGCCCCACCTCCCCACACCGAGCCAGCGCGTCCAACAAAGAGTTCATCGCCACCAAATCCACCTTCACCTCCTGCCTTCTCCCCAACATCTCCTTTCCCAATTCCTCCACTCGATCCTTCCAGCCCATCCGTCCATAGCCCTTCAACGCGGCACTATACAGAAAACTAGATTTTGGGATCCCCAACCCCTCCATCTCGCCCAACAAAGGCGCAACTGCAGATAAGGCCCGCGTGTTCTTAACCACCGTCACCCCCCCATCCCCCTCCACACAACAAGATTTCACAACCAAAAAGAAGAGAAACTCGTCCAGCAGCGTGCGGGCCGGCCCTGCTCCTCCTCCTCTTTCTTGGGATTGCCCGATCAAGAAACGAAGTAGCCCCAAAGCCCCCTCTGCGTCTCCTGCCCTTGACGACGCCTGCAGTACCCCCCTCACCTCCGCCAATGGCAACGAACGCGACGACGCAATCAAGGCATCACTAAAGTAGCATTGCACCACCTCTTGGGCCAACCCCAAGTTGCGCGTCGCGTATGCTTGTGGGGGGCGGGCATGCCGACAGTGACCCAACACAGCGCGATACAACGCGTCAGGCACAGGTGAACGCCCTTCCTCTGACAAGCGCCACACCCTCAAATCTTGGAAGCCCTTGGGCAGGTCCGTCCCGCTCTGTATCCGCTCTTTTAGGTCCGTGAGTTCGGAGGGGGTGAAAAGCGGGGCGGCTGCCATCGTGCCGGGGCGAGGCCAAGGTGGTGGTGGGGTGCGGCGGGGCACCAGGGAGGAAGAGCCATCCTCTCCACCCGTGTCTGCTGTTAAGCTAGAGACGGCCTGATTGGGTTGGTAGTGGGGTGGTCTTCTTCTTGTTCGTGTGCCGGTGCTGGCGGGGGTGGGGCTGGTGCTGGTGCCGGGAGTAGGAGGGAGGAGAAAGGAGTGCTGTACAGAGAAGGAGGCCAATAGACAGATTGTGGCTAGGAGGAAGGCGGCTAGATTGCCGGCAATGCCTTGAGGTGATGGCCGCAGTGGCCGCCGTGGTCTTCTGATGATCATTGCTGCTGTAGTGGTGTTGATAGGGCCGTGGAACGCAGGATGGGCATACGTTCGTGTGATGATGCGGTGGTGCGGATGATGACGTGTTGGCTTGGGGTGTGATTAGTCAAAAAAAAAGACCAGGGCGCGCAGGCAGGGTGTCTTGGAGATGCCTGTAGGGTGGCGAGGTGGGGATGTGATGAGTTGAGGTGGCTTGAAAGGCATTGGATTAGTAAACGCATCGCGATCTGACCTGGTCCGAGTAGTGCGAGCAAAACTCCAGCTCGATGAGAAAGACGAGAACGTGTGATGGGGTGATTGTCGTACTCAGAACTGCGCTTGGAATGGGCAGAGAAAAGCCCACACACCACTTTAGGGACTAAAACCCATATCAATGTGTTCTTCACCTCTCAATGTACAACCTTTCATATTAGTGGAGGTCTGGTAAGGGTTCTGTGGCCTTGTGGTGGCTCAAATGTGATAACCTCCCCTCCCTTGCCGTGCCGCAAGCACGATGCAGCGCGCAGCAGCTGCACTCCGCGGCTTGTTCTTTGCTTTCTCTTCCTCCCTCTTGACAATCTCCCAACAACCCACTAATACACGCTCCGCAACCCTCTACCCCTTGCTTCACAGGTGCACCGGCGCTGCCTCGTCCGAGGCCAGCCCACCCGCGCGACGTTATCAAAGACAATATCCTACGAGCCAAAGCCCTTCTTGCCCTCCCCCGGACGGAATATTGGCAAGAAATCTTCAAGTCCCCTTGGCCCACATTCCCTACGTCCTTACGACACGCGGCGTACACACACAGTCAGCAAGCAGTAAAACATGCCCGTGCAGGGACAGGTCTGCCGGCTGCCGCAGGAGGACCAGGGGCGCGTGGATCCGGCGGCAAAGTCTAGACGTGGAACATGGCGGGCTGCTGCTGGCGGGAGGAAGCTGCACCTGCTGCTTCTCGCGCTGCTCCTTGGCCTCTGCGTGCACGTGATTCATGCGGACGACCCGGCTGTGGCGGTGCTGATTCCGGGCGAAGTAGTGGAAGGCTTTCTGGCGCCCAAGGTCAGTTGGTTTGGGAAGGGCTGGAGGTTGGGGGGATTGGGACGGGAGGAGGTCAAGACTGATGCCCCCGCAAGGCATTTGCTCGTGTAGCTTCTGTGCCATTCAGCTCTCATTCGCTTGCGTGCACATGTTGGAAAAGCTACGACGTTTTTCCTTACCCACCTTCATTTCTTCCCGATTGCAACATCCTCACCCTTCCTCCCTCCTTCCCTCCCCCCCTCACTGCCCCTCCCAACAGACCTACCGCTACTTCGAAATCACAAGCGCGCGCCACACCTCCCAAGACTTGGTCGTGACCGCCACGCCCTTAGGTGGGGACGTGGATCTGTTCATGTCTGTGAAAAAATATTTGCCATTTCCCGATCGCGAGCGCTTTGAATGGTCCTCGACTCATCTTGGCGCGGACTCTCTAGTCATTGCGGAGGAGGACCCCAAAAACTGCCGGCATCAGCAGCAGCAGCAGGGAGGGTGCGTGTATCGGGTGGGTGTGTATGGGTATGTTGGAGGGGGGTTCACGCTGCTCGCGAGGTGGAATTCGTCGGAGCCCGTCCCTCTTACCTTGGGGAGGCCGCAGAGCGATAGTGTCACTGCAGGGACTTTCCGTCAGTACACTTTTGATTTATCCCCTGAGGCGTTAAGCGGCGAAGTACGGGATGCAAAGACGGGGCCGACGCCGGTGGTAGATTTGGAAGTGTTGCTCCAGCCGTTGAATGGGGATCCTGATGTGTATGTGACGCTGGATGGGGAGAGACCGACGGCTGAGCATTATCAATATCGAAGCTCGGATTGGGGCTCGACGGCTGATAGGATTGTGGTGGGGCCGCATGATTCTCTGTATCAACGGTTGTGTCCCGGGGGACGGTGTAAGGTCAGGGTGGGTGTTTTTGGGTTCCATGACGCTTCGTTTTCCCTCCTACTATCTGCGTTGTCGGAGCCTATTCGATTACAATTGGATCAGCCGATGGCTACTACGTTGAGGCCGACGTTAGCGCAGAGATTTACGGTGCCCTGGCCTGGGGGGGGGGCGACGGGAGTAGTGGGGAGTGTGCGGGTGACGGTCTCGCCGCAGTCGGGGCCGGCTCCTAGGTTGTATGCTAGTTGTAGGACGGCATGGCCTAATGTCACGGTGAATGATTGGAAGTTAGAGGAGACCTTTGCGTTGGCGACACAGACGCTGGTTATTGATACGGCGATGGCGGAGGAGGGGAAGGGGTGTGGGGCTGGGGAAAATCTGACGCTTGCCGTGAGTGCTGATTCGCTCGCTTCGGTCAGTGTGTTGGTTTCTACGGATGCTGTTGGGTCAATCCCTCGATTGCTACCTGGGGTGCAGACACCGGGGGAGAGTAGTAAAAATGGGATTTCATATTTTGCCGTCAGGATGGGGAAAGAGGAGTATGCGGATATAGACTTGATTTTGACGGTGACGAGTGGGGAGGTTGATATGTATGTGAGTGATAGTTATGAAGGACGGCCGGTGGTAGACCCGAAAAACGGGGTGGTGAGTAGCTATACCTTGAGCTCTGCGCAGGAGGGGGATGATCGACTGACCATCAAGCATTCGTTGTTTTCGAAGTGTGGACAAAATGGGGAGGGCGGGAAGGAGGCGTGTTATTTTGTGGTGGGTGTCGTGGGGAGGGAGTGGGCGAGGAGTGAGTTTCGTCTGTTGGCTAAGACGCATGATGCTACCGTGACTCTACACGATGGCATGGCTGCGAGAGATCAAGTCGCGGGGAAGAGCTATGCGTACTATAAAGTCCTAGTGGTCAACCCTCAGCTTGACCTCACCCTCACCGTTACCCCTTTTAGTGGCGATCCTGACTTGTATGTCGGTGTCCCTCCCGTGACGAGGCCAACGAGAGACAATCATACGTGGTCGAGTCGTAGCTTTGGGGCGGACTCTCTGACAGTGCAAGCGGCGGAATTAAAGAAGCATTGTGAGCCGGACCCGGCGATAGGGTTGGGGTGTTCGGTTTATGTGGGCGTGCATGCCTGGACAGATGCGAGTTTTTCGATTATGGCGTCGTTGAATATGGGATGGGTAAGTCCGAGGGTAGGGAAAGAGGGAGGGAGGGAGGGAGAGAGGGGGAGGCGGCAGATTTGTATTTTGATGCTCTATCTGCTTTATTGATTTAAATATCCTCTTTTATCTCACTCAACCCTACCTACCTTCCTCCCTCCCTTCCCCACAGCTCAAACCCTCCATCCTCGTCCCGGGCCTTCCTCAAAGCGGCGAGGTGGTCAAGGGGGCCTATCACTACTACCAAATGCGCATCTCTCCCGTCGCTGCTGATGCTGCTCAACCTGTCATACGTCTCACCTTGTTGCCGGAGGACGAGTCCGACCAAGATCTATACATCACTTTTTCGCGGGACAAGGAGCCGGGCAAAGAGAGTTTTGACGTTCGATCGACTTCGTGGAGTGATAACGACGAGGTGGTCCTCGCGCCAGGGGCTGAGCATTACTGCACTGATTGTACCTTGTATGTTGCTGTGTATGGCTACGAGGGAGGGCCTTATTCTCTGGTGGCGACGCTGAGTAGCACGCAGCAGCAGCTGCAGTTGGGCGTGCCTGTGAGAGGGACGGTGGCGGCGTCAAGCTCGGTCTTTTATATGGTTGATTGGCATGCTGAGAACGACGATGACAGCAGCAACAACAACAGCAGCAGCAGCAGCAATGGTTTGATTATTACCTTGACCCCGGAAGCGGGTCGTCCTCAAGTGTATGCATCCTGCTCTCATGCTTACCCTAACGCAACGGCACATGGCTGGATGCTCGACAGTCGTGAAGATCAAGTCCTCCGAATCAACTCCACCTCTTCAGCAGCAGCAGCAGCAGCGGCAGGTGAGGGTCCTTGTCGGCTCCCGGGCAAGCTGTGGCTGGCGGTGGTGAGCGACGGGGGAGGAGGAGGGTTGGGGGGAGGAGCTGCTTCGTATAGTTTGATGGTGGCGAAGGATAATTCCTCGACGAGTGTGCCTTTGCTGGTGCCGGGGACGCCGACGGCTGGTAGTGTTGCTTTTCATCATTTTCAGTATTATCAAGTGAGGATGGGGGCGGCGGGTTTTGTGGATATGGAGGTGGTGTTGAGCGTGACGAGGGGGCAGGCGGATGTGTATGTCTCGCAGAGCTTTGAGAGTCGGCCGGTGTATGATGCAGGGAAGGGGAAAGTTTTGAATTGGACGGCGAAGAGTGAAGTGAGAGGGAATGATCGTGTCTCGGTTCCCCATACGTTGTTTCCTGCTTGTCACGAGGACTGTTATTATGTCATTGGCGTGCTAGGGAAGAGTGTGGTGCCGACGGCGAGATTCTCGCTGGTGGTCCGTCGAGCAGAGAGCATCGTTGCCCTGCAAGATGGGATGGCCTTAAGGGACGAAGTAGGCGATGATGAGTATGTGTATTTCTCCGTGAAAGTCACTGATCCCGAGGCTGATTTAAGCATTCATGTAACCCCTTTAAGTGGGGACCCTGATTTGTTCGTGGACCTCTCTCCTAATACAAGGCCGAGTAAAGAGAATCACACCTGGGCAAGTCGTTCCTTTGGTTCTGATACCCTAACCTTACAAGCGGCAGATATGAAAACGCATTGCACGCCGAACCCGGCTAGGGGCGTGGTGTGTGATTATTTTCTCTCGGTGTTTGGGTGGGAGAACGCATCGTTTTCGATTTTGGCCTCGCTGCATCGCGGGTGGAAGGAGCCCATCCAGCTCTTTCCTGGCTCGCCTCAAGCAGGGGAGGTGAGCCAGGGTGAGTATGTGTATTACTTTTACTATGTCCCCCCGGACACGCCTAGCTTGAGATTTGTGTTGTCGCCCCAGAATCTGGCGGGAGGAGGGGGGAAGAAGCGAGGGAGCGAGGATGTGGATGATTGGGAGAGCTGGTCGGATGCATGGGAGGACTTGGCGGACCAAGATTTGTTTTTGACCACTTCGCGTGAGAAGGAGCCGGGGGAGGCGAGCTTTGATTTGAGGAGTACGACCTGGGCGGGAGTGGAAGAGATTACGTATGCGAAGGATGAGATGGTGGGGGGGGGGGGGGGGGAGGAGGGTTTTTTTTGCACGGGTTGTACGGTTTATCTTGCTGTGTATGGCTATGCGGGCGTGGGGGAGTATACCTTGAGAGTAGAGACGGGCGTGTCGACGCTTCAGAACGCGGTGCCGGTTACGGGGCATTTGTCGACGGGTGGGGCTGCGCATTATAAGATTTATAGTGGGGACCCGAAGGCTCATTTGCTTTTGTCCGCTGTGAGTCTGTCGGGGGATGCTGATTTGTATGTGCTTGCGGTGGCGGACGAGGAGGAGGACGAGGACGGGGGGGAGGACGGGGACAAGCCGCGGGTGATGCCGAGCAAGGAGCATTATCATTGGAAGAGCAATAGGGTGGGGGATGATGTGGTGGAGATTTTGCCTTCTGATCCTCATTTTTGTTCGGCGTGTGAGTATTTGGTGACGGTGGATGCGTTTACTAATACTTCGTATGTGCTCACTGCTACCGTGGAGGCGATGAGCGTCGTTCCACTTGCGGGGGGGAGGCCGCAGACGAGTCATGTTGATAAGGATAGCATGCAGTATTTTTCAGCGGTCCTAGGGTCATCAGCGGAGGACCTGAGGGTGAGTCTAACGATGTTCTCGGGGCATGCGGAGCTGTATGTTGCTGATTCTGTGGATATGGCACATTTGCCCTTGCCTGGGGATAGGAAGAGTTGGAAGTACACGTCGAAGAATAATTTGAAGGGCAGGAACGAGGTGGTCATCCCGGGGCCGCATGCGAATCGGACGCGGTTTGCGATTGGCGTGCATGGGTTGGAGGACGCGTCGTCGTTTAGTGTGCTGGCTTCTTTCTCCCAAAGTCCTGTTTTCCTGCAGGAGGGCGTGCCGGTGCAGCAGAATTTGTCGCCTGGACGGATGGCGTGGTTTATTTATCGGATTGCCAAGGCGGAGGATGTGCGGGTGGCGGTGACGGCGCTGTCGGGCGATCCTGATGTTTTGGCTAGCACTACTCATCCTCGGCCTGCGTGTGTGAAGCCTCCGGGAGGGACGGGTGCGGAAGGGGAGGGGGTTGCGTCGTTTGCTTGTAGTAATTATACGTGGATTGCCCAGACGTATCAGAATGATGAGTTGGTGATATTGCATGATTTGCCTTGTGAGGAGGTGGGGAATACGAAGGTCAATGCGACTGCGTGCTCTCCTGGAATGCTTACCCCAGGCCGACTTCTTTATATTGGGGTGTTTGCTTATGATGACACGGCGGAAACGACGTTTACCCTCACTCTTACCACCGGTGGGGGACACACTAACCTGTTGCCAGGCCGCCCGCAACATGGTAACACTAGGCTAGGCGCGATTTGTCAGACGCGAAGGGCGGACGGGACGTGTGATACCTCTCCTGCTGCATCAGTGAGTAAGGCAGAGGTTGCGTATTATCGATTGTTGGTCTCGCCGCCTTCGGCTTTGTTTGGGGAGGATGAGGCGGCGCATGTTAATTTGGTGCTCGAGCCCGTATGTAACGCAACTACGTTTACGTGGGAAGGGATGGAGGAACGCTGTGCGATTGGCTGTGCGTGTGACCCTCTCGAGTTGTATGTCTGGTCGTGTGCGGAGAGTGAGTGTAAGCCTGAAGATGAATATCCGCACCCCGGGCATTATCAGGTGAAGCAGACGGCGGCTCAAAGCTACAGCACGGTGTTTCTTGCGCACGATCGGTACAACCCCAATAATGGGTTTTGCAACCCTAAAACGGCCGGGCAGCCCTGTTTGTATTTTGTTTCTGTATATCACGCTGAGGTGGAGGAAGGGAGGGAGGGAGGGAGTTTCACCATCACGGCAAGTACGAATAAGGATGTGACCATTTTGCCGACCCGCCGGAATCCTGCCCCGCCTGATGGCCTTGTCTCCTCTAGCTTGGACGCTGTTGATGCCACAGCAGGGGGGGTGAAAGGCAGCAAGCGCTATCAAATGTACGCGCAAAAAGGGGGGGACGTGCAGCTGACCCTAGAAGCATGCACGGGTGAGGTGAACCTGGCTGTGTGTGATGGGTCGTGTCGAGCTCTCTATCCTACTCAGGGGGATTATCGATACTTTGCGGATGCCACCCAGATGTGTACAAGGGAGGGATGTCGACCTGCTCCCTCCTCCGGAGAGTTGCCACGCATTGCCTTAGACCATGTCGTAGAAGATTCGCTCTTTTTGACTGTTAATGGCACGGGGAAGTATATGCTCAAAGTAGCGACCACAACAGAGGGCCACGCTATCGCTCCTGTCCTTGCCCCTCCCTCCTCCGGTTCCTCCACCCCTTTGCTCAAGCACATTCATGGCGATCGCGTCACCTTGACCTGGCCTGCCGCTACATTAACAGTACCTGGGCAGAAGCATGGAAGGGGAGGAAGGGATGGAGGAGGGGTAGCACCGCAGGGAGTGAAATATAAAGTGTTTGCTTTCCCCGAGCCGGTGTTGCGGGAGGAGGAAGGGAGGGAAGGAGGGGTGGAAAGGAGTCCGGCGGAGACCCCTGTGTTGCACACAGTGTGTGGAGTGGAGCATTACGCGGCTGTCAGCCAGGGGGGGGGGGAGGGCGGGGGCGAGGA
>Ga0209491_10011906_pt1 | contig 10163 bp, 9 predicted proteins | sample BON02_FD_187213 | JGI IMG/M metagenome (GOLD analysis project Ga0209491, IMG submission 187213) | Freshwater microbial communities from Lake Bonney liftoff mats and glacier meltwater in Antarctica - BON-02 (SPAdes) (version 2) | ecosystem: Environmental > Aquatic > Freshwater > Ice > Glacier...
GTTCCGGATTCATGGGTAAATCGCGGATAAATCGCTATCAAGAACTTGAAACCGAATTTCGCTCAGGTACCTGAGCAAAGCGATTTTACATATGGCGTTTACTTAGTAGCTGCAGAGCACCTTTAACACTGAACACGAACGTGTACACTCCTTCCACCTTAACGCTGCAGGGCGTCATTTTGGCTTTTACACGATATTGCCACTGCCAATATTGTATGGTGTATGGCATACACAAGGGGGGTCAGGTGCGGGGCCGCATATTGCCCAATAGCCGTGCAATAGTATTGCAACAGTGTGGGCAATGCAGGCGGGCCGTAAGAATAAAAATACGATTGATTCGTGCCCACACGACTAGAAGTAAAACAATATCTTGTAAAGGCCAAGCGTCATTGCGCGCTGCTCGTCATTCGTAATCGCGAGCGAGAGGCCAACAACGAAGGAATCCTCCGCTGTATTTAAATGCCCACAAAATGAGTTTCTCTCCCTCGATGCCTCTTCTGGTCTTCTGGCCACTGCTAGCGCTTCGGCGCCGGCAATGTTTCTCGCTCTGGGCCCTCGCCGTTTGTGGTGTTAGAGTTGTATGTCATGAGAGATAAAAAAAACAAAAATGGATCACCATTATAGTGAAGCTGCTCGGTTAACCACTCTGAACGCATTTTTTTTCAGGGCGTTATCGCACGCTGCTCTTCGTTCGTGATTGCGTGCGAGCGCTCGGCCACGGAGGAATCCTCTGAATCTATAGCCACACACGCTTTGGCCTATACACGATTTGGCCTTTACACGATATCGTTTTTACCAATCTTGTATGGTGTATGGCAAACACAAGGGAGGTCGAGGGGGTTCTTGTATTGCCCAATAGCCGTGCAATAGTATTGCAACAGTGTGGGCAATGCAGGCGCGCCGGCAGCATGAAAGGACGATTGACTCATGCATAAACGACTAAAAGTAAAACAATATCTTGTAAAGGCAAATACAAGATATTGTTTCACTCGTTTTTGTGTGTGCAAGAATCAATCATCCCTTCATTACCCCCGCCCATTAGCCTTGCCCACACTACTGCAATACTGTTGCGCGACTGTTGCGCAATATATGACCCCCCCCCGACCCTACCTGTATATGCCATACGCCATACTATATTGGTTATGACAATATCGTGTAAAGGCGAACACACGCTTCCCACTACACACAATAAAAAGAAACAAATGAATGACTCATCCAATGGGTTAACCCTTCTGTAACACTACAGGGCGTTGTCGGGTTAACCCGAAGTTAAGCCTCTCCATCTTCTTGAATGCGCACTTACCACCTACAGACCATAGGATACAGAGAACCTGCTCACATGTACGCACCCCTTTTCTCTCTTGATAGGACAGGTTAGCCTTTACACCATATTGTCATTACCAATATAGTATGGCGTATGGCATATACAGGTAGGGTCGGGGGGGGGGTCATATATTGCGCAACAGTCGCGCAACAGTATTGCAGTAGTGTGGGTAATGCTACTGGGCGGGGGTAATGAAGGGATGATTGATTCTTGCACACACAAAAACGAGTGAAACAATATCTTGTCTAGGCCAAAGGACAGTGTGTCATCTCGCGCTGCTCGTCCTTCGTGATCGCGAGCGAGAGGTCAGCAAGAGGGAATCCTCCGCTGTATTTCATTGCCCACAACACGAAATACAATTATAGTGAATCTGCTCTAATGCACACCCACATGTACTTCCTTCGCCGTTGCTCGCTCTGTGTTCGTGTGAGTGGTTTGTTCTGCTGTCGTGTGTTCTGCTAGTGTGTGCGTGTGAGTGTGACCTGTTGATCTTTTGACACTACAGGGTGTCATCGGACGCTGCTCATCCTTCGTCATTGCCTGCGAGCGCTCATCAACAGAGGAATTTATCTCTCCATATATATAGCCCACCCAATTGCTCACTGCAAGAAAGAAAGACATCCTAAACGACTCTAACGCGATTACAATTTCTCAGGGTGTCATCACGCGTTGCTCTTCATTTGTTATTGCGTGCGAACGTTCAGCAACGGAGGAATCATCTGTCGGCGGCCAAGTCTTGAAAGGAATGACGATCGAAGCGGTTAGAGTTACCCCTAATTTAACCCTCGGGTTAACCCGGGTTAACCCGGGTTAACCCAAGTCTTCAAAGGAATGACGGGTGAGGCGGTCAGGGTTACCTTTAATCTTACCCTAACCTCCCGCGTAAGAGTTGACCCGGTTAGGGTTACCCCTAACCTAGCCCTACCCCCCCGCGCAAGAGTCCGCGACGGAGTAGTCGATCTCCCCATATATAGCCACACACACTTTCCACCCAATAAAAGAAAGCCAACACAACGGGATATACCATTGGCTTGAATCCGTAACGCATTTGTTTCAGGGCGTTATCGCGCGATGCTCTTCATTCGTGATTGCTTGCGAACGATCTGCTACGGAAGAGGGTTTGGGTAACCCCATATTTTAGCCAGACAAACTGCCCACGGAAAGACAGAGAACAACACAAATGACTCTACTATTGGGTGAAACCTGAACGCAGTTATACATTCGCAGGGCGTCATCGCGCGATACCCATCATTCGTGATTGCTTGCGAACGATCGGCGACGGAAGAGTCGTCTGCTGCACCTAAATGAACACAGAATGATACAGCACTATAGTCACACTGCTCGGGTTTACCCTATATATATATATGTGTATATATATATATATATATATATATATATATATATATATATATATACATATATATATATATATATATATATATATATATATATATATATATATATATATATATATATATATGTATATATATATAAGTATATATAGATACATATATACACGCACGCACACACACACACACACACACCCATATATATATACATAGACACACACACACACCTCCGATGCACCGTTAACCCTTTTTTAGGGCGTCATCGCACGGTGCTCTTCATTCGTGATTGCCTGCGAACAGTCCGAGACGGAAGAATCGTCAGCGGGCGGCCAAGTCTTCAAAGGAATGACGATTGAGGCAACTTTTGCCAAACGGGTCGATCTACTACCTAAAGAGGTGCAACATTTATAATCTATAGACATACAGGGTACGAGTACATACATGCATAATATATGAACATGCGATAGATCTATATACACATATAGGTTAAGGGTTAAAGGTGAACCCTTAACCCGAGGTGAACGTTGTAGCCAAAAACTATATATATATATTATACGCGTATTTATTCATAATATATATACATGACATGAATCTGTACATACATATACTTTAAAGGCCACGTCTTCATAGGGATGACGATTGAGGCAACGTTCGCCAAACGGGTTGATCTACTTCCGAAAGAGGTGATTATAAACGTAAACCTATAGATATAAAGATTGCATGTTCATATATTCATAATATAAATACATGCTAGGAATCTATATATACATATATCCAAAACACTACAAGTCTTCAAAGGGATGACGATCGAAGCAACGTTTGCTAAACGCGTCGATTTATTAACCAAGGAGGTGAACATTGTAATATATAGACATATATATCAATTCATGATGTTTATACATTATATGCATCTATACATATATATATTTTAAAGACTATGTCTTTCGAAGGAATGACAATCGAAGAAAGTTTTGCCAAACCTGTCGATTTGCTACCCAAGGAGGTGAAAATTATAGGATTTATATATTTATAGATAACAAGTTCATACATTGATAATATATATACATGAGATGAATCTATACATACATATATGTGAATGGCGACAAGTCTTCAAAGGGATGACAATTGAAGCGACATTCGCCAAGCGTGTCGATCTGCTACCCAAAGAGGTGAACGTGATATAATTTTAATATATATACATCGCAAGTACATACATGCATACCATATAAATATGCGATTAATCTATATATATATATATAGACATATATTTGAAAGGCCAAGTCTTCAAATTGATGACGATTGAAGTGACATTCGCCAAGCGTGTCGATCAGCTATTCAAAGAGGTGAACGTTATATAATTTTAATATATATAAATTGCAAGGACATACATGCATACCATATAAATATGCGATTAATCTATTTATATATATAGACATATATTTAAAAGGCCAAGTCTTCAAAGGGATGACGATTGCAGCGACATTCGCCAAGCGTGTCGATCTGCTACCCAAAGAGGTGAACGTTATATGAATTTGATATATTTAAATTGAAAGTACATACATGCATACCATATAAATATGCGATTAATCTATATATATATATAGACATATATTTGAAAGGCCAAGTCTTCAAAGGGATGACGATTGAAGCGACATTCTCCAAGCGTGTCGATCTGCTACCCAAGGAGGTACATATTCTAATCTATAGATATTTATATGAATTCATAATATATATACATGCTAGGAATCTTTGTACACATATATCCAAAACACTACCAGTCTTCAAAGGCATGAGGATCGAGGCAACGTCGGGTTAACCCGATTTATATTAATTCATAATATATATACATACTAGGAATCTATATACACATATATCCAAAACACTACCAGTCTTCAAAGGGATGAGGATCGACGCGAATTTCGTCGAACGCATCGAACTAACTCTGAAGGAGTTGCAATATATATAACCTATATTTTTATATACGTACATACATTCACAGACGATTTATAATACAAAGAGGACACGAGCAGACACGCACAGGGAACTGATCCGAAAGTGGCTTTGGGAGCCTAAGGGGAGCTCCCTGGAATACATCTAGATGCTTGGGGGCGGAGTCGACGCCGCGACCCTAGTGGCCGCCTTATGCGCCGGCCCGCCGCCCCCCGAGTGCCGCTGGGGCCGCCGCCCCCACCGTGGGGCAACGGCATGCCGTCTGCTTGAGCGTGATGATCGCGGTGTTGATGGCCCTAGCGTTGAAGGCGACAGCCGCCTTGGAGAGCTGCTGGAGGTGGAACGGGACGAAGGACTTCGGGCCGCTGCGCGCGTAGCTGTAATGCGTGCCGTGCCGTATATGTATATACGTGATATAAATCTATACATATATATTTTGAAAGCCAAGTCTTCAAAGGAATGCCGATCGAGGCGAGTTTCGCCAAACTAGTGGATGTGCTACCCAAAGAGGTGCACATTATAACCTAGACATGTAGATTACATGTACATATATTCACAGGGTTAACCCGATCTATTTCTCGAACGGTTTATAATACAAAGAGCACACGAGCATACACGCAGAGGAAACTGATCTAGGGGGGGGGGGGGGGGCTAGTGAAGCGAATACAAATCAGGAGGCACTGTGGCCCCCTGTGCACATATCCTTCGTTTCATTATTTATGTTCGTTCGAAAATCGCGTTTTTCCGGTCGTGGTGCCTCCTCGAGATTCACTTTTTTTTGCCATTCAACTGTCGTTTTTTAATTTGTTGTACTCTTTTTCTCTGATAACTATTCTCATTCTTTTTATGTGTGCACGGTTTACACCATGTTTGTTTAGGTTCGTTCGAAAATTGCGTTTTTCCGGTCGTGGTGCCTCCTCGAGATTCAGTCTGTTTAAACATGCAACTATCGCACTTGTATATTTGTTTTACCCTATCTCTGTCTGCTCTGCGCGTGTGCTCGCGTCCCCTTTGTATTATAAACCGTCTGTGATAAACTGTTCTCTCATCATGTAGATATATATTCTCTTCCTTTTTCTTCGTCAGGTTCGTTCGAAAATCGCGTTTTTCCGTTCGTGGTGCCTTCTCGAGATTCAGACCGCCGCCAACGCCCCAGACTGCGCCGTCGTTCTACGGATGGGGGAAGCCGACCACTCGAGCCCTTCTGCAGACGGTACGTAAACTCACCTACATGCAATGAACGAAGCGCGTTTGAGCCACTTGCCGTTTTGGGGTCCCAGTGAGGCGTTTGTTTGTCTTAATTAAACGTCCGTCGGGTTAACCCGAATGAAACGTTCGCCGAGGTTAACCCTGGGGTTTTACCCGAACCCTTAACCCAAAACTCGAACGTTTCATTCGGAATAACCCGACGGCCGTTGAATTAATAAGAAACAAGTTCTCACTGGGACCCCAAAACTGCAAGTGGCTTAAACGCGCTTCGTTCATTATATCTCGTATCCCTTAACCCGATACACGTACACAGACGGTTTATAATACAACGGGGACACGAGCACATACATGTATAGTTGCGTCTGCCATCCTTTTCCATTTATAGTTCAACGCTCCAGACTGCGCCGTCGTCTTGCGAATGGGGGAAGCCGACCACTCGAGCCCTTCTGCAGACGGTACGTACACTCACCTATATGCAATTACATGTCTCATACGTCTATGCATATGTATATATATATTGTGTTTGTGCTATGGTCACAATTTTCAATCAGTAGTAAACGCTCTTGGAAGCTGATTACTTCCGACTTTTTGGGGACGGCACGTATATTCACCCATTTGCCATCTTACGCTATACACGCACCTATATATGTGTATTTGCGGTTGCCATCCTTATCTATTTATCGTTCAACGCTCCAGACTGCGCCGTCGTTCTACGGATGGGAGAAACCGATCATTCGAGCCCATCTGGAGACGGTACGTATGGAATTACCTATATACAAACATGCCGTATATATGTATATGTATATATCGTGCAATGTGCTATGGTTACGATTATCAAATAGTAGTCAAAGCTTCAGACTGTGCCGTCGTTCTGCAAATGGGAGAAGCTGACCACTCGAGCCCTTCCGGAGATGGTACGTAGACTGTGTATATAACACCATATGGAATATAACTAGATTTATATTTGTATGTGCTGTTGTCATCAATATTAATTAGTACGCTCCCGACTGCGCCGTCGTTCTGCGCATGTGGGAAGCTGATCATTCCAGTCCGTCGAGGGACGGTAAGTATACTTATCGATATATTCCAACATACCGTATGTTTGTATACGTGTATGTATATGTACATATGCTGTTGGGTTAAGGGGTTAACCCTTAACCTCGTTATGAACGCCCCCGACTGCGCCGTCGTTCTGCAAATGGGAGAAGCTGATCACTCGAGCCCGTCCGCAGATGGTAACGATTCAGAAAACTGATAATCATGCCTATGTACCTTGTTGATTCATTGTCGGTGTATATACAAAGAGCACACGAGCACACGCAGACGGAACGGATACGAGCGTGGCTTTGGGAGCCTGAGGGGAGCTCCGGCGGATATATCTAGGTATTCCCGCCACTCTTGTGGGCAGCTCGGTGATTTAGTGTGTACGTATCTGGTGTAGTGTCCAGACCGCCGTCAACGCCCCCGACTGCGCCGTCGTTCTAAGGATGGGAGAAGCCGGCCACTCGAGCCCTTCGGGAGATGGTGACAATTCATAATATCAATAATCTTTAATATATACTGTGTTGTAACATGGTGTTAACAGCATAAAACGGCCGTAGGGTCGCGTCGTCGACTCCCTCCAAGCACTTCCGTATATCAAGAGAACTCCCCTTAGGCTCCCACAACCACTCTCGGATCAGTTTCCTGTGCGTGTGCGCTCGTGTGCTCTTTGTATATACACCGTCTGCGTTGATTTATTGTGTGCAAACATGATTTAGTATACAGACTGGCGTAAGCGTTCCCGACTGCGCCGTCGTTTTGCGAATAGGAGAAGCTGACCATTCCAGCCCGTCGGGGGACAGTACGTAGATTTATGTGTATACAATACTATTCGGAATATAACTATATATATATGTATATGTGCTGTTGTCATCACTATTAGTTCGGGTTAACACTGCGTATATTTCCTCATATACTCTCGTACGGTATATGCATACGCATGTATGTGTTATGTACGTACGGATTCATGACCCCACGGTATACACGTACGCATATGTATGTATATTCGCTGTGGCCATCAATTATTAGTTAAAGATCAACGCCTTGGACTGCGCCGTCGTTCTACGCATGGGGGAAGCTGACCATTCGAGTACTTCTGGCGACGGTACGTATACTTACCTATACATTCCAACATACCGTATATGTGTATACGTGTATGTATATGTACATGTGCTGTTGGGTTAAGGGGTTAACCCTTAACCTCGTTATGAACGCCCCCGACTGCGCCGTCGTTTTGCGCATGGAAGAAACCGACCACTCGAGCCCTTCTGGAGACGGTACGTACAATTATATATAGACTATCTCACGCCATAGACATACCTGTATATGTGTGTCTGTTGTTGCCATCCTTGTCTGATTATAGTTCGACTACATTCACTTACAGACAATCATATGTGGATACGTATATGTATGTGTATACGCGCTGTTGTTATCAATATTGGCTATAAACGCCCCCGACTGCGCCGTCGTTCTGCGCATTGGGGAGGCCGACCATTCGAGCCCATCGAGGGACGGTACATACACTATGTTTTTGTATTACCATACGGAAGATACCTATACATATATTGTATATTTGCTGTGGTCACAATGATCAATCAATAGTAAACGCTTCCGGCTGCGCCGTCGTTTTGCGCATAGGGGAAGCTGACCATTCCAGCCCATCCGGAGACGGTGCGTATAGATTTACCTGTATATAAACATACCGTATATATGTATATGTATATGTATATTGCAATGTGCTATGGCCACGCTTATTTATAAGTAGTAAACGCCACCGACGGTGCCGTCGTTCTACGCATGGAGGAAGCTGCCCATTCGAGCCCGTCCGGTGATGGTACGTACAATAACTTATATACTCGGGTTCACGCGAAACCGATATACTATCCTACGGTATAAAATGCCACTTTCGGATCAGTTCCCTGTGCATGTGTGCTCGTGTCCCCTTTGTATTATAAACCGTCTGTGTATATAAATAAGTCAGGTTAAAGGTGCCCTGTGCGCCTAAGTGATTCGATCTTAAGTTTTCTATAATCAAAACGAAGAAACTCTTAGTCGACACTCGCTGAGGTACCCGAGCAAAGCGAATGTACCCCTCGGGTTAACCCGACATGATGCTGATGAATGAGACGGTGTGAATATGATGAGCCCAGAGAGTACCAGTCCACCGCGAGGTCGTACGGCTGCTTCGCCTTCATCGCAGGCGCCTGGCAATGTGTGAACAAGATTGAGTTCGGTGTGAACATGATTGAGTTTGGTGTTCAAAGGGAAACATGTCACACACACACACACGACAAAAAACAAGGTCACAGAGTGTCACAGACAGACAAAGGCAACATCCGGGGGTTGACCCGGAGGTCGTTCCGGTCGTAGATGGCTGACCGTTACAGGCAGTAACAGCCGCAAACGGCGTAGACGTTAACAGCGTCGGCGCTAACAGCGCACAGCCAGACGGACTCGGATAATCGTTCCCAACGGTTATCTCAGTCTATAACCGTCCCTGACGGTTACTCCGTGACGGTAACCCTGCGTGTATGGGCAGTTGTTCTGGCTACAGCTACCCCCCTCTAACGCGAACCGGGTTAAGGGTCAACCCATATCGCCGTCCGGCTGAAGCGAAGGCAGGGTTAAGGGTTAAGGGTTAACCCGAGCTACCCCCCTCTAACGCTAACCTCCTGTACGCAGGCTGCCCACGATTCAAGCCGGATGGCGATATGCCAAAAGCGTTGGCTAACCTGGTCGACATCGCGCAGGCTGAAGCGCAGGAAGAAGAAGACCGGCTACGCATCCTGGCCGGAGTTCAGGTATATATATATATACATATATATATAGGTATTTATATATATATATATATATGTATATATATGTGTATATATGTATATATATTATATATATATCCAGTTGTACCCTTTAGGTTAATTTAACATAAACAGGAATATTGTTATATGGGAAAGCAAAGGCTGAAGCGCAGGAAAAAGAAGTCCGGCTACGCATCCAGGCCGGAGTTCAGGTATATATATATATACATATATATATAGGTATTTAAATATATATATATATATGTATATATATATATGTATATATGTATATATATTACATATATATCCAGATGTACCCTTTAGGTTAATTTAACATAAACAGGAATATTGTTATATGGGAAAGCGCAGGCTGAAGCCAAGGAAGAAGAAGACCGGCTACGCATCCTGGCTAGAGTTAAGGTATATATATATAAATCGGGGTTAACCCTCTGTGACCTGTATGTCTATCCAGAACTCGAACATGGCGGTTAAGCC
>Ga0209491_10011907_pt1 | contig 10162 bp, 9 predicted proteins | sample BON02_FD_187213 | JGI IMG/M metagenome (GOLD analysis project Ga0209491, IMG submission 187213) | Freshwater microbial communities from Lake Bonney liftoff mats and glacier meltwater in Antarctica - BON-02 (SPAdes) (version 2) | ecosystem: Environmental > Aquatic > Freshwater > Ice > Glacier...
TTTGGTACCATTTCAAAAAAAGGGTTGGAAAATCGATCATCACGTTTCGAACCTAAGAACTCGTGGCTTTCTTTTTCAAGGGGTTCAGGTCCACCCTTAAAAAAGAGACAGAAACAAAAAATCTGGAATCTCAAAAGTACCCCGTCCCTCTGAATAAATGGTAATATGAGTTGTTATGTTATGGTAATCATTATTTACGATCTGTTACAGCAGTACTGGTACAAGATTCCTTTATTACATATCCTTGTTTGCCAGAACGGCTGGTCATGACGCAACTTTGCTGCCCTGTCAAGTGATTGGCACTGATGATAAACCAATGACGGCGCGTGGGTCCGTCGAGAGCAGTCATTGTGCCCACGGGACCCGCCCGCACATTTTTGAGAGGCACCAACCAGGAAATACAGTGGCTACCAACAACCATTTCCGTCACATGCGGGGAGTCAAAGTGCGCTTGCCATGCTGATCGGAAGAAAAAGTCCAACAGCTGTCCCGCACTGAAAGGGCAGGTTCACCTGAGTGGCGACACTCAATACGTGCATGCTCTGGGCAAAATATTTGAGGCTGGTGAACAACCAGTCAAGAACAGGGAAATGAGAAGCCTGGCGAAGAGGGGCAATCAGGCCAAGTTTTGCCACCGTATGCCGGGCGTACAGCGATCGCCAATCGCATACAACCTCCAACATCTGAGGGAATACACCTCGTGCCGAATTTGGGCCAGCCAGTCACGCAGACCGCCATGCGTGGCAGATGTCGAGGGGCGCGCACGGATAGAAGGTGTGGCGGCGTCGATCCACGAAAGTTACATGGACGCTCACGGCAACAAGGTGGCAGAAGACGCCGTCTTCAAGAGTCCTTGCGTGGTGATCATCTTCGACGAGCCCCCCCGATATAGGGAAGTCCAGTCGAAGTATGAGAGCAGGCATCCGATCATGGAAACATACCAAGACAGAGCGAGCAGCCAAGCAGAGACACAAGTTCATGCACACACAAACATTGTAACACGATCACGCACGTTTTGTGGGTCTTGACCATCTCGTGTGTTTCTCTATTCTCTATACTGAATATGGAAACTTTTTACCAGTAATGCTATAACAGACACTTGCCACCTCCACCGAACATGAGTTTTTGTTTGTATCTTTTTTGAATATTTATACAAAATTCTTTGTGTTGTTTGGGGTCTCCACCCCCACCCCCACGTCTCTACATTGTGGTATGAATTTGTGTACATATGGGGGGGTACATTTATGTGTATATATGAGTCATAAAGACAATTCAGAAAGGTCACATAGCAGATCTCGAGTGGTATGTGGGGTTGCAACATTTGCCGAACCAGAAGCTGCTTGGACGAGGGCTTTTGACCCCTGTACCCCTTTTTTTTTTGATGTGTACGATTATCTCGAACTGAACGGGTATATTTGATTAGTACTAGAACACACCCCAGGTCCTGACAGCCATTTTCTGGCTGATTCCCGGGAATCAGCGATATCTATTGAAGAATAGGTATCGACAGCCAGGATATCTAAACCTGCCCCCCAAATCTCGTATTGCCTCTCCCGTGCTCGTTGTTTTACGAACATTCTACATTTCAGCAGCTGGTAATATTATGAACATTCTATATTTCAGCAGCTGGTGATCAATCTGCAGAGGTGAATTTCCACCGTATTTTTGTGTGTGTAGTTTGTATATGCAGCCGCTCATGCATGCGCATGTAGATGAATAGAAAGATATATATTTACACACACATTTAAACATCTCGTTGTGCGTGTGTGTTTGTGTGTGCGTTACACATGTCATTTAACGGTGACCAGCAGAGGCATCGAAGGTCTCGCCGTTGTGATTCTTTCTTCGGACGGGCCGAATAATAGTCTTCGTGGCAGCCCGCACAAATTTGAAGACACGCCTTGAACCCAACAGCTTCTTGTCCTCGTCCTCTTCTGCGCTGGCCATGACCTTAACCTGTGCAGCAAGCTTGGCTAGTCGCCGCGAACCGAGCAGTTTTCGCTCCTTTTGTATTTATTTTATTTTAGCCCAGAGATGGTCAAGTGCGTGCTACAACGTGTGTTTAGGGATTCGGTTGGTTATGCATCATCGAGTTGTTTTTTGCTGGGGCATCGGGTTTTGTATTTGTTTTGTGCAGGGGACGATTTGGTGTGGATGGGCAGAATAGGTATCGGTGTGGATGGGCAGAATAGGTATCATTTTCTGGGCAAATCCCTGTTTGCGTAGGCATTTTTCCAACACGATCTGATAATTCAGGGCGCCTGACAGTAGCTACTGCATGTACATTGGGCTTATTGCCATATACATTCGCGCCACAGATAATGTAAGGATGTACCTCTTCTGCCAGCTCGCCACCGGCCGCAATCTTCACTTGGGAAATTGCCTTCTCCGCCTCCTTGCCTTGCAAACCTTCACGGCCTGCAATACACACACACATGAACGTAAATACGATGTTTGTTTCCGACATTGGAGACAGAAGGATTCCTGGAAAATGATGCATTTTATTTGATACGTTATTTCAAACAACTGATTCTCGATCCCCTCTGCTCACTTCAAATGATAGATTCTCGATGTCCTCTGCCCGGTATCTCGGGGGGAATTTTTTGGGTACAATACCTTTGATAGACTCCATCCGGTTCAATGAAAGCTTGAGCATCATGTCGTCATTCTTGTCAGAGGACTGCGCAGCAGGAAGGTCATCAATGTTGATTCAAGAAAATCATTCAAGGATTTGATTTACGCACACATAACAGAACTGCGTTCAAGCTAAAGAAAGTCGGGTTCATACCATTGAGCAGACGGACGTGGGACGAGTGCGCGCCAATCCTGGTGTAATTCTTGCTGACGGCGAAAAAGCCGAGGCACATGCTGCAACACAAGCTAGCACGAATACAGCACTCTTCATCTTGGGGCTGGTTGTAGGTCCTAGTTGGATCTTGTGGAGTCGCCGCGTAGTCCCCACTCAAACAAGTCCCCACGCAAATTTATCTATGTCCGAGATGCGCCTTTTTACTACTGGCGTCCGAGAAATACTTCCGGCCGGATGCCCCCCAGTAAGAGAAATACTTCCGGCCTCCAGTAGTCAAAACGCGATTCATTTCAACCGTTCAGAGCAGTTGCAGGTATACGCCTCACCATCTCCAGATCTTTGCGATACGCCCTTTGCATTGTGTGACACTAGGAGAGGTGAAGCACTTCAGAGGACAGCACAGCGCTCTACAACATGGCTGAGGCCGCCGCCGGCGCGCGCCTCGATGCCGCGCTCATGGCCGTGCGCGGCGATATATCGATCATGTGCTCCGAAGAGGGCACGTACTCCCTCACGTTCAGATTCAACCCCCGCCGCTTCAAAGAGAACCTGAAGCGCACGGTGTTTCGGGTGCGCAAGGGAGTGCTCAACACCGTCTGGCCGCTCACGCCCGGGATATGGGGTGCCGTCACTGGCGTTGTCGTCGTCCGAGTTGTCACTGCGAAACCCGGCTCATGGTGGCGCAGCGGCTCGCTGGCGAACCTGCTGTGGAACATCGACAACATGTTTCCGTGGGAGAAGAATCTTCCCACGCAGGTGCGGGTAGGCTGGCTATCGCTTGTTGCGGGCACGTTGGGTCTTGTTGGCATTTCCTTTGTGCAGCGCTCGATTCTCAAGTGTCTGCTCACATACCAAGGCTGGATGTGGCTTGAGCACGGGCAGAAGGTGTCAACCGTCACCAAAGTGTGGTTCTCGATGGTCAAGGCTCTGTCGGGCATGAAACCCTCGCTGTACAACTTCCAGGGTTGCCTTCCGTCACTCCCGGTTCCGCCGCTGAGGCAAACCACAGACAAATTTCTTCTCTCTGTTCAGCCGTTGCTGTCTGCAGAGGAATTTGAGGACATGAAGGGCAAGGTAACCGACTTCCACAAAAACGAGGGCTGGAAACTGCAGGCGTACCTGAAAATCCGGACACTCTACACCACCTCGTGGCTGTGGGATTGGTGGGAGAAGTACGTATACCTTCGTGGCCGCTCTCCCATCATGGTCAACTCCAACTACTATGTTCTCGACGCTATTGCCTACAAGCCAACACACTTGCAGGCTGCTCGGTCTGCAGGCCTCCTTCTTGCTGCTGACAGATTCAAGGCGCTCGTGGACTGGGAGACTTTGGAGCCGATCCGTATCCAAAGAACCATTCCGTGGTGCATGAAGCAGTATGAACGCATCTTCGACACCACGCGCGTGCCGGGAAAAGAGATAGATGTTGTGATGCATTACGAGCCCGACCCCCTGCGGTATGCGGCTGTATCACGCAAAGGTGTGTGGTACAAGGTCGACTTGGTGGTGAGAGGGAAGAATGGCAAGTGGCGCACGGCACTCCTGCACGAACTGGAGAAACAATTTCAGATCATCATACGCGACTCCGACGCCAGACCAGCGCCCGAGGGCGAAAACTCTATTGCTGCGCTCACGGGCTGGCACCGTGGGCGCTGGGCGGAGGCGCGCGAGAACTTCTTCTGGGAGGGCGTGAACAAAGAGTCGTTGAACATGGTTGAGAAGGCCTTCTGCCACATCCACATGTACGATGAGACGCCCGCCGACATGACTAAGCAGGCCAAGTCGCTGCTGCACGGCGACGGCAAAAGTCTCTGGTTTGACAAGTCTGTCACTTTTGGCACCTATCCCAACGGCAAGGCTGGCATGATGGCCGAGCACAGGCACGACACACACGTCTCTTTTGTCTGTCGTCACATATTATTACACGTACCTCAGAATGTGACTGCCACAAGAGACCTATATGTATGAAAAGAGATTTATGTACACAAAAAGGGACCTGTATTTTCGTGTAGTTTCGTGTTCGAGTACATAAGTCTCTTTTCATACACATAGGTCTCTTTTGACAGTCGTCATTTGTTTTCGTCACATACTATGTTCACATATTTACGTGTATATTGATATATACATATCGATACATCGATATATATACACAGGTTAATGTGTCTTTTGACAGTTGTCACATGCTTCAATACATGCCTCACTATGTGACTACCACAAAAGACCTATATGTATAAAAAAAAAGATTATGTACACGAAAAGGGACCTGCATCTTCGTCTAAGTTCGTGTTCGTGTACATATGCCTCCTTTTATACATGTAGGTCCCTTTTGACAGTCGTCACATTCTACAACACATACCTCACTGTGTGACTGCCACAAAAGACCTATATGTATGGAAAAATATCATGTTCACGAAAAGGGACCTTTTTTTCCTTTTAATTTCGTGTTCGTGTACACAGGTCTCTTTTTATACGTACAGGTCTCTTTTCACAGTCGTCATTTTTTTCCCGTCACATACTACAACACATATCTCAGTACTGTGGACCAAATATATGTCTTGATGGCCGGCAGGTCTCTTTGCAATGTTGGCATCTTTTTATTTCTATAGGTTGTCACGTTTGTTGGTCTGCTCTCAGATTGGAGTGACTTTTTTGTGCAGGGGTTTCCCTATATACATAGGTCTCTTCCACGGGTCTCTTTTCATATTTGTGGGTCTCTTTTGACAATCAGTAATATTGTATAACACACACAGCAGCTATGCCGACGCGCTCACAGTAGCACACATGTGTCAGTTGTTCGTCTTGTGGGTCTCTTTTGATGTCTATATGTCTCTTTTGATGTATATAGGTCTCTTTTGTGGGTCTCTTTTCATCTATATGAGTCTTTTTTGACAGTCGGTACAATGTATAACGCACAAGGCACCCATGCCGATGCGCTCACAGTGGTGCACATTTTGTCATTTGCTCGTGTGTGGGTCTCTTTTGATGTACCCACGGGTGGAAAGGAAGGACCTTACAACATTTGCTAGGCGCAACAAAGTGTGCTTTTCCTTTCTTCTATATATTTTCAAACTCGGACTATCGCCAGAGATTCCCACTCAATATTCTGAAACTCGGACTATCGCCAGAGTCAAATCAACTGAAATCTGAAGATCCAGAAAACACCCATTCTGTGTATCGAGGTTTCCTCTAAGCCATCTCCACTCAACCCGTGGATAGGTATCTTTTGTATGTCTCTTTTGACACAATGTGGCGTGCTTCAGCTATGCCGACGCACTCACAGTGGCGCACATGTGGGAGTGGGTCATGACCGAAGAGCGCATGCACAACGGCATGTACAGAGACGACGGCCACTGCAAGGGCTTTGAGGTGTGTGAGTGTGGGTGTGTCTGTCTGCCTGTGCCGGTGCCGGTGCCGGTGTCGGTGCCGGTGCCGGTGCCGGTGCATGTACCTGTGCCTGTGTCTGTGTCTGGTTCCATGTCTGTGGCTGTGTCTGTGTACATGCGTATATACATCATATATATCATACATATTACATGTTGACATATACGAATGTAAACACATATATATATGCAAGCATACTCATAAATGCATGTTCGTATGTACATATACACGCATACATGTTAACAAATACACATGCATACGCACGTCGCACTATCACCTCCTCGGTAACCTGCAGTTGACATCCCCCTGCATAATACCGGGGTATGTGTCTGTGTGTCCGTTTTTGTGTCTGTGTCTGTCGGTCTGTTGGTTTTCCTGTCTATCTGCCTGCCTGTCTGTCTGTCTGTCTGTGTATCTGTCTGTGCGTGCGTGTGCGTGTGCGTGTGCGTGTGCAAGTGCAAGTGCGTGTGTGTTCCCCGGCACAATGTCTGGGTATGATCCCCAAAATCAATATCTTCATCAAGGGGTAGAAGTGTACCAACAGGGTTTATGGTCAAAATTCTCCGGTCATTTCGAGTTTCTGCTGCTATTTGAACACAAGAGGGTGATAGCTGTCGAATATCCACCTCGAGGGTGGGTCACCAAATATTATATACATGCACATATGTGTATATATATATATACCTGCATATATATAGATACAACCCACTTTTTTCTAGAAAAGTGTGGGGGTTTCACACTCTCAACTCTCATGTATCTCATTTATGTCCGAGAGCTGTTCGGGTGGTATATTCTCATATTTACATTTGCATGCAGGATGCAGTGGTGGAGCAAGTCGATTCTCTCTCGCCCTATAGATTTCTTTTGTGGAGATGTGGGTCTCTTTTGTGAAAATATAGGGCTCATTTCTGTGTGTGTATGTGTATGCGTCTGTGGATGCAGGATGCGTCGGTAGAGCAAGTGAACCTGCTTCCGCCAGTGCGCGTGCAGTGGAAAATCGAGGTTGAAGCCTGCAAGGTATGTGAAAAAAGACGCGTGTATATAAAAAGAGACCTGTATGTGTGAAAAGAGACGTATATATACATACATACGAAAAGAGATCTGTAAAAAAGACGTGCTACGCCTCTGAATATATTGAAAGAGATGTATATTCATGGAAAGATATGTCTAACAACATGATATGTCTAACGACATGATATGTCTAACGACATGATATGTCTAACGACATGATATGTCTAACAACATGATATGTCTAACGACTGTCAGGCTGCCGCCAAGGTGCTTGTTGAGCTAGTTGTGTGTGTGTGTGCGTGGTGTGTGTGTGTGTGTGTGTGCCAAGGTGCTCATTGAGGGAGTTGCTGCCAATAAGCAACTGTGGTACCATACATACTCTTGACACACGTTGTATGCGTTTATATGTGCAAATATGATTTACATGTACACACAACAGGAAGTGTGGGATGGTTTAGATGGTTTAAGATGACTCACGTTGTGTGGGTTTATATGTGCATATATGATATACTTATGCACATGCAAGGAAGTGTGGGACCATGTAGATCTCGTAATCATGACACATGTTGTATGTGATTATATGTGTATATGAAATATACGTATGCTCACACAAGGTGATTGTTGAGGCTGTTGATGCCAGTCAAGTGCTGTGCTAGATTTCGCACGATCAAGATTGCGTCATCCTAACCCACTGTATCTGTTTACATGTATGATATATTATAAATGTCCATATGTATACGTATACACAGACAAGGGATATATAGATATGTTTTCATGTATTCATGTACACACACACGGTGATTGCGGAGGTGGAAGCCGTCAACAAAGAGCTGTACGACTACTTGAATCTCGTCATCATGACACGCTGTGTATGTGTGTATCTGTATATATATATGATGTGTATATATTCGTACACAAACTGGGTGATTGCGGAGGTGGTACAGGGTGGCGAAGACTCATAGTATGCCTTATCTTTATAGGTCATTTTTTGCAAAAGAGCCTATAATTAGTGGCTCTTTTGCGAAAAGAGATTAGTGGCTCTTTTGCGAAAAGCGACCTGCAACTGAAGGCATCCTATGCATCTTCGCCGCCCTGTAGCCGCGAACAAGGAGCTGTGCTACGATATATTATACGTAAGTATATGCATGCGTAAATACACACACAAGGTATATATATATATATATATATATTCATATGCACACACACGGTGACTGCGAAGGCGGTAGCTGGGAACAAAAAGCTGTGCAACGACTTAAATCTCGTCATCACGAACTACTATATATGCGTGTATCTGTATATACATATCATGTGTGAATATTTGTATACACACAAGGTGATTGCGGAGGCGGTAGCTGCGAACAAGGAGCTGTGCGACGACTTAGATCTCGTCATTATGACACACTCGGCCTTCGGCAAGGGGTTCATGAAGAAGGCTCGCGTGTCGCCCGACGCGTTCTTTCAGGTTTCCTTTGTAGGTCTCTTTTATAGGTCTATTTTATAGGTCTCTTTCATAGGTCTATACGCCAAAAGAGACATATATATATATATGAAAAGAGGAGATCACGGAGAATGCACGCGTGTCGCCCGACACGTTCTTCCAGGACTCCTGTATTGGTCTCTTGGTCTCTCTAGCGCGAGCGAGAGCAAGAGCGAGAGCAAAGGTGAGGGAGCAGGAGAAGGAGAAGGGCTCTATAAAGAAGGCACAGGTGTCGCCCGACGCATCTTTGCACATGTATTCTTTGATGTATCTTAAATATGACTCTTTTTGCATGCATACATATATGCATTTAAATGACACACACACAAATGTATGGATATACCCACAGACAGTTTTACAGCTCGCCTACACACAGACGAGTAATGTCGCACATGTACGAATGAGTCATGCTACACATACGCAAGTAGCGTGCAGCGCGCCTACATATCCCGTGTATTGCGGTGTGTTGCAGCGTGTTGCAGCGTGTTGCAGTGTGTTGCAGTGTGTTGCCAAGTGTTGCAGTGTGTTGCAGATAGCGTACAGTGCGCCTACATATCCACAACTTGCATTCCAACCAGTCATGCAACACACGCGCAGATTGAACCTGCCTACCTTTCAACAACTTGCACACCAACGAGTCATGTAACACACACACAGATTGCCATGCAGCTGGCGTACAAGCGCGACTCAGGCGGCAAGCGCGCACTGACCTATGAGGCGTCGGTCACGCGACTCTTCGCGCAGGTATTTTTGTAGGTCTCTGTGTAGGTCTCCTCTCAAAATTTCAACGGCTCTTTTGACATTGCAGGGCCAATCACTGACTTACGAGGCATCGTTCACGCGCCTCTTTGTGCAGGTTTTCGTGTAGGTCTCTGTTGTAGGTCTCCGCTCAAAATGTCGACGGCTCTTCTGACATTGCAGGGCCAATCACTGACTTACGAGGCGTCGTTCACGTGCTTTTCTGCGCAGGTATCCGTGTCACGGATCAAAAGGTCTCTTTTGATCGTGTAGGTCTCTTTTGAACGTCTCTATGGTACATTTCCTTTCAGAATACAAGCGGCTCTTTTGATATTACAGGGCCAATCGCGGTGCGGATCGCTCTCGAACGAGTCGCCCGTATTTTCTGGTAGGTCTCTTTTGTAGGTTTCTTTTTTTGGTCTCTTTTGTGGGTCTCTTTTGTAGGTCTCTTTTCAAATGTAAACATCTCTTTTGGCAGGGCCGCACGGAAACGGTGCGCTCGCTCTCGAACGAGTCGGCTGCGTTTGTTGACGCCATGATGGATGCCTCCTCCTCGCCTGCCGAACGTGTCAAGAAGGTATGTGCATACATGTGTGTCTGTGTGTCTGTTTGGATGTGGGTGTGTGTGTACAGTGTACACGTGTGTATGTGTATATATGTATAGTGTACAAGTGTGTATGTATATATACGTATATGTATATATGTACATATATATATGTATATGTATATAAATATATATGTAGATA
>Ga0209491_10011908_pt1 | contig 10162 bp, 9 predicted proteins | sample BON02_FD_187213 | JGI IMG/M metagenome (GOLD analysis project Ga0209491, IMG submission 187213) | Freshwater microbial communities from Lake Bonney liftoff mats and glacier meltwater in Antarctica - BON-02 (SPAdes) (version 2) | ecosystem: Environmental > Aquatic > Freshwater > Ice > Glacier...
CACACACCGTCCCTGTTCGTGTACAGGTCCGGAGACAGGAGGTCGAGGCAGCGGCGGCGGCGGCCGTGCTTGACGCCCTGCACGCCTCCGCGGCTATATACATACATATATACATATACGTATGAATGTATATATATATATATATATTCACTACTAACCCCCCCCACCGCCCCTGTTCGTGTACAGGTCCGGAGGCAAGAGGTCGAGGCGGCGACGGCGGCGGCAGCACTTGACGCCCTGCACGCCTCCGCGGCCGCGCGGGCGGCGGTGGCGGCGGCGACGCGTGAGGCGGCGGAGGAACTGGAGGCGGAGTGCGCGCGGCTTGAGGCGGAGCTGGTAAGCCTATTTGTGGCCCAAGCATGCATGCCGGCCTCGAGCAGGCTCGCTTGCGACAATGAACAGGCCCTAGTTTCACTAAGATTAAAAAAACCATCGACGTGGAGGTCTGTTGACCAATGGCCGTTATAATTGAAGGCGGCTAAATGGCTAAATAAATTAGGCCAACACAATTAGAAATAAACGGTTATTAAACGGTCATTCGCCATTTTGCAATGAAATGTCTGCCCTCTGCTCGCGTCGACAATTTCTCTATTAGAAAGGCAAACTAGGGCCTGCTCATGCGTGCACGTCGGAAGGGTTAGCTGCATGCATCGGAGGAACTGGAGGCGGAGTGCGCGCGACTCGAAGCGGAGCTGGTCAGTTAGCCTTTACAAGATATTATTTTACTTCGAGGATTTTGTGCACGAATCAACCATCCCTTCCATCCCCGCGCGCACATACATTACCCACCCTAATGCGATACTATTGCACGGCTATTGGGCAGTATACAACCCCCCCCCTCCGATCTCTCGTTTGTATGCCATGCACCATACAACATTGGTAATAACAATATCGTGTAAAGGCTCGGGCTAACCCTAACCTTTAACCCGGGGGGAACAGCGCACACCACGGGACACGCGCGGGGATACCGTGGAGGGGATCCGTCCGCCAACTCCAGCCAACGACGTCTTGTGTCCCTCAGGCGCTGGCGACGGAGCGCGAGGAGCGGATGGCGACGGCTCTGGTGAGAGAGCCACTCACTTTAGACACATACTAGCAAAGCGTTCGCCCTAACTTGGCACCGTGCCCTAACTTGGGTACTTTCTTGGCTTGAGCTCCCCGCGCACGCATTTCGAGACCTGGAAAGCTGTCGGCACGCGGGGGGGGGGCTCCCTTGCTGCCTGGTAACGAGTAGCGGGACGTCCAGCGCAGCAAACGGTCGTGCTGGCGAACAGTACCAAGTTCAAGCACGGTACCAAGTTAGGGCGAACGCTTTGCTACTAACCTTAGACGGGCGCGAGGAGCGGATGGCGACGGCTCTGGTGAGAGAGCCACTCACTTTAGTCACATACTAACTGTTGAAACCTAGTAGGGCGTGCAGTTTGGGTGATCGCACCCAGTAGTCTCTCCGGTGAGGACTCCTGTTTTCTTGAAACCTAGTAGGGCGTACTCCCCTCTAGGCCAATATCAGCACCGATGGTGGCCTATTGGGGAGTACGCCCTACTAGGTTTTCGACACTAAACCTTCGACTTGGCCTTCACACGATATTGTTATTACCAATATGTGTATGGGGTATAGCATACAAATGTGAGGTCGGAAGGGGAGTCGTATCGAGGGTTAACCCCGGGGAGCGCATGGCGACGGCTCTGGTGAGAGAGCCCCTCACTTTAGACACCTACTAACTTTAGACGCCCACCATTGTTTGGCCTCTACAAGATATTGATTCACTTCGAGGTTGTTGTGCACGAATCGGTTATAGACCCGATTGTTAACCCTTATTACCTAATTCCACCTGCACTGCCCACACTATTGCAATGATATTGCACGACTATTGCGCAATACACGCGTCCTCTCGACCCCCCTTGTGTATGCCGTACACCATACAATATTTGTAATGGCAATATCGTGTAAAGGCCAAACCACCGTTCGAACCAGCCCCTCCTTTCTACTGCCCAGGAGACCTACTCTTGGCCTTTACAAGACATTCTTTTACTTCGAGTCGCGTGTGCACGAATCAATTGGCCTTTCATTCTTCCGGCCCGCCTGCATTGCCCACACTGTTTCAACACTAGTGCACGGCTATTGGGCAATATACGACCCCTCCCCCGCCCCCCCTCGACCTCCCTTTGTATGCTATACACCGTACAGGATTGGTAATAAAAATATCGTGAAAAGGCCAAGTCCCGTCTCGCCATTGCCATGACTCGAGACCCACTCACCTTTGAGATATACGAACCTTGGACACCCACTCCTGTTGGACCGGGTCCCTACATGTTGAATACGCGGAGTGAAGAAGAAAATATGGGATTCTATTCATGTTTAACCTTTTTTGTGAATACAGGAACCTTGAATATGTACGGGTTCCTGTCGTATACAGGGTGAACCAGGCGGAATACGGTATTCATATTCTTGTGGCTGCGTCACAGGAATACGTGAATACGTATTCAACACGTTAGACCGGGTCCCTCCTTTCTACTGCCCAGGTGTTCGGCCTACTCACTTAAGATCCGTAGTAACTACCCTTAGTTGATGATTAGTATACCTCCGAGAGACACCTCCCCACACCAGGACAGCGCGGGCACAGCCCCCAGCGGCACACCGCCGCCGGCACAGCCGCCCTCACCACCACAGACACGGGGAACATAGTCCCGCAGCGCGCCAACCCAACTCAAGCGACCTATGCTCGCCCCCGAAGGAGGGCCCAGGCCCAGGGTCAGCGCTTAGGCACGTCGGGTTAACCCGATAACCCAATGGCGTCGGACCCAAGCCGCCGAAGCGCCGCCGGACTTAGCCGCCGAAGTATACGCCGAACCTCTTAGCCTAGGATAGCCCGCCGACGACGATTAGCCTAGGTGTCGTTAGTTTATATGATTTAGAAACCCTTCGAGACGAGCCCCGCATCGCCACTACAAGATATTCGTTTACGTCGATGCTTTATAGCACAAATCAATCATCCTTCCGTTACCCCGCCTACCGCATTGCCCACACTTTTCCCATACTAACTTGCACGGCTACTGCGCACTAAACGACTCCTCCTCGACCCCCCTGTAGCAAGCCATGCACCATACAACATTGGTCATGACTATCGTGTAAAGACCAAGCCCCGCATCGCCACTACGCAGCCCGGCTACGAGGAGGAGCGTCGCGCCATAGATCTATATCTATATGTATATGTATATATGTATGTATGTATGCATATATATATATACATATATATATATATATATACATTCATACATCATCGCCACTGAACGCGAGTAAACATGTGTGGTGCAACTACGGGGGAGCGATAGATTCCCCGTGTGAATGTGAATACAACAACCCTGATTCCCTAGATGCGCGACTGTTCTTCACTGTGGTGTTAGCTGTCGTGCCTGCTGTGACCATGGACGAAGCATCTTCTCTGTCGTGCGCAGGCCGGCCACGAGTAGGAGCGTCGCGCCTCGGCGGAACAGATGCTCTATATCTATATCTGTATATGTATGTATGTATGTATGTATATATATGTACATACATTCATACATCATCGCCACCAATGGATGTGAAGAGAAGCACTCCAACACAACAGCCCACCATCCCGTGGTCAAGCCTCCTCCGGCAGCGTCCACGGCAGTGTAGCACACTCCAACTGACACAACAGGGTGGGCTGTTGTGTCGGAGTGCTTCTCTTCACATCCTTTGTGGTGCGCAGGCGGGTCACGAGGAGGAGCGTCGCTTTGCGGCAGAGCAGATGCTCGCCGCCTGGTGTACACATCTATATATGTCTATATCTGTATCTATCTATATCTATCTATCTACCTATCTATCTATCCATCCATCTATCCATCTATCTATCCATCTATCTATATCTATATATGTGTGTATAGATATAGATACATATATAGATAGATAGATAGATAATAGATCTAGATAAATGGATAGATAGATAGATATAGATATAGACATATATAGATGTTAGGGGGTTGGGGTTAACCCGATATATACATATAATCATACATCATCGCCCCTGCGCAGGCCGGCTTTGAGGAGGAGCGTCGCGCCCTTGCGGAGCAGACGCCTGCCGCCTGGTGTACACATCTATATATGTCTATATCTGTATCTATCTATCTGTCTATCTACGTATCTATCTATCCATCCATCTATCTATATCTGTATCTATATGTGTGTGTGTAGATATAGATGCGTATAGATGCATAATTATATATAGATCTATATAGATCTAGATCTAGGTCTATATCTATATCTATAGCTATAGCTAAATGTATATATACATACATTCATACATCATCGCCACTGCTCAGGCCGGTTACGAGGAGGAGCGTCGCGCCGCTGCAGAGCAGATGCTCGCCGCCTGGTGCGCCTCTCCGCGCGCGGGCGGACTCGCAGACGCGATGGTGCCCGCGCGATCGCCCGACACACTGCCTGTCCATTCGGCTGGCCACCACTCTAGGTCGCCTCCCTATTGCGGCACTGTTAACTCAGCCGGTCACCACTCGAGTTCTCTCTACAGCAATTCGAGGTTTCCTATAGAAGCCACACGCTCGCCCGACGCACTGCCGGCTCACTCGGTTGGCCACCATTCGAGTTCTCCCTACAACAGTTTGAGGTCTCCTATGGAAGCTACTCACTCGGCTGGCCACCATTCGAGTTCTCCTCCCTACTGCGGCACTGGTAACTTGGCCGGACACCATTCGAGTTCTCCCTACAGCAGTTCGAGGTCTGCTATGGAAGCTACCCACTCGGCTGGCCACCATTCGAGTTCTCCCTATACCAGGGTTGACCCGTCTCCTCCCGCGCGATCGCCCGACACCCTGCCTGTCCATTCGGCTGGCCACCATTCGAGTTTTCCTTCCTACGCCACTTACGACGGCTCTGCAGAAGCAGCTCGCTCTGCGGACGCCACACACTCCGCAGGCCGCCATTCGAGTTCTCCCTACAGCGGTTCGAGGTCCCCTCCCTACTGCGGCACTGCAGAAAACACCCACTCGGCAGGCCGCCATTCGAGTTCTCCTCCCTATGCCACCTACGACGGCTCTGCGGATTTAGCTCACTCTGTTGGAGCTACCCACTCGGCCAGACACCACTCAAGATCTCCCTACATCAGCTCCAGGTCTCCTCCCTACTGCGGCACTGCAGAAGCTGCCCCCCCGGCGGCGCACTCTACGAACTCGTCGCCGCGCTCTTCGACGCGGGAGCGTGGCGCGGCGGTCCTGATTGCACTAGACAACGCGTCGCCGCCGTCGAGGAGTTAACTTGACCTTTACAAGATATTGTTCAACTTCGAATCGTGTGTGCACTAGTCAATCGTCCTTTCATTCTTCTGGCCCGCCTGCATTGCCCACACTGTTGCAATACTGTTGCGCGGCTATTGGGCAATATATGACCCCCCCCCCTCGACCTCCCTTTGGTATGCCATACACCATACAATATTGGTAATAACAATATCGTGTAAAGGCCAATCCCGCTCTTCGACGCGGGAGCGTGGCGCGGAAACTAGACAACGCCTCGCCTCCGTCGAGGAGTTAACGTCACGGAGACCCCCGCCGGTATTACCGGCGGTATCTCTGCGGCCCCCCTCCGGTAGCTTCCGTACCCCGCAGACGGGCGCGCCAGTGGGCGCACGGGCGAGATGCCTGTACTCGTGCACCGGCGTGTGTGTGTGTTCCGCTAGACGCGGCTGTAACCCTGTAACGGTTAACCCGCTCGTCGACGCGTGGGCGCGGCGTGGCCTTTGCAAGACATTGTTTATATTTATGTCGAGGTCGAGGCTTTTGTACACGAATCAACACTGTTATTTCGAACAGCCACTTTGTTTGGGCACCCCCATTACCGCCCCTCGTCGCCCACACTATTGCACAAAATATTATATCGTCCCGACCCTCCTTTGTTGCAATATATTGTATATTCCATTCAATATATGCCCATAATCATATATTGGTAATGGCGATATCGTGTAAAGGCCAAAGCGCGGCGCGGCGATCTTGCTTGCGAGCTAGATGTTGGGATGGTGAGTGGGAGGAGGAGGGGCGGCGTTGCCTGCGGAGAATGTCGGCGAAGGAGGGGGGGCGTATGCAGGGTAGGTGTTGGCATGGTTGGTGGTTGGTGGAGAGGAGGGGGGGCGTTGCGCACTAGTGGCGCTGCTGACCTCGAACAGCCTGGTCCGATGCTCCTGCTTTGCGGCGTCGATATTCAGATATGTATATGTATATGTATATATGTATATAACTAGTGCACTAGACAATGCCTCGCCGCCGTCCGAGGAGCCCGCTGATGCCTTGGTTCGGATCTCCGCCATTGGCCTTTACAATTACAAGATATTGTTTTACTGTGAGGCTTGCTTGTGTGCACGAATCAATACTATTCTTTGCAAACTCCACCTTTGTCTGGGCACCCCACTTCCCTCCTTCATCGCACACACCACATTGCGCAATGTATGCTTCCCATCGACCACCCTGTATTGCAATATTGCGATATATGCCATACAGTATTGTGAATGGCAATATTGTGTAAATGCCAACTCTCCGCCCTCTCTCGTTCTCTCTCTCTCCAGTTAGGGGTCGGGTTAGTTAAACCTAACCCGCTTATTTCGCATTCCGTATTTATTTCTGTCGCCAAGCATGCAACACTGTTGCAACACGACGTGTTCTGAAAATAAGGATAAGGACGGGGCGCCGGGGCACTCTCTCGAAAGCAGGGCGGGGCCCTCTCCATGAGCCGTGAGCTGTTGCTGTTGCAATTCTTATATTATTATTGTATATAATTAGTATAGTTTATATAAATACAGTGTGTGCGCCTGCGTCCTCTCTCCTGTGGGGTACGAGTGCCCCCCCAGCGCTTTTGGGTACTGTGTGGTATAATATATCATGCTCTAATGAAGCATGTGAAGCCGACGACCGACGAGCGCGCAGCAGCTCCAGCTGTGGATGGAGCCGCGCTCGCAACACGACGACGCGCGCGTGTATACAAATTTCAGTTAATATTATATAATATATATATATATATATTTGTGTATATATATATGTATATATATATATATATATATATATATATATATGTGTGTATATTATTATAGTATAATATAGATATTATATAAAAATATATATTATATATATATATATACGTGTTGTATATTATTATAGTATAATATAGATATTATATAAAAATATATATTATATATATATATATACGTGTATAACGATAGTAATGTATAATAATTAAATAATATATTATATATTATAGATAGATATATGATATCGTGTATATAATAAAACGTGCAGTATGCAGTATGTCTCTCAGCTGCTCATCGCAGCCGGTATGGCGCAGTGCATACGCGACGAGACTGCTGGTGTCTATAAACGGCTGGCCCGCTCGCCGCCACCTACTTACTACTGCTATACTACCCACTGTCACTGTGAGTGACTTGCTGAGTGTAACGCAGTAGAAGTAGCAGTGGGATGTCAATTGCTCGTGCGTGCTCTTTCTTCCCCTTCCGCCTTCCGTCGTAGGTAGCCGTGGTCGGTACCGGTACGCCTTGACCTTGACGTGCGTGTGTGTGTGTCCTTGGTCCGTCCGGCCCGCATCTACATGTGCTATATAACTAGCTAGAGCAGCGAGAGCGAGCGGCGGGGCTGCAGAGAATAAAAGAGAAAATGTGATGAGGCGCGGGTCTTTTTTATTTTAATTATTTTTGCATTTTGTTTTTTTTATCGGCCATGCATATTTTTCTTGTGTGAACAGCGTGGGCGCTTGTTTTCTCTCTCTTTTTATTATCATTACGCTGTTCAAAAATGGAAGTGCAAACTGCAAGTGCAAACTGCGTATCGTTCTTGAACGGTGTATATGTTATCATTATATTTCACACAGACTAGGGCTACCTATGGTGGTCTGTGTGGAATGCCCCTGCCTACGGACAAGCCGTGGGATGTGGTGTTTGTGACACGCCGGAGCTCTGGCGTGGCGCCGCGGGCCTGTGTGCGTGTGTACGCGCGTGTGCTGGTGCCGCCGAATATTTACGTACATACATCATACACACATACGACGACGACGACGACAACACCCGGCGGCCAACCGGCGACGCGAGCAGAGAGACGATCCGAGGGGGCAGGCACAGGGGCACGCATGAGATGCATGTACATGTATGTAGATATAGTATAATAGAAGATATATATATATAATATATCGACGTATATATAAATAGTATATATAGCAATATAACATATAAAAATCGCGCCCAAGCCCAGTAGTAGGTAGCAGTAGCCAACATATAGTCTACAAGTCTGGCCGTCTGTAGCCGTCTGGCCTCACACAACATACAGCACAAACAGCAGCGGAGGAACCAGAACGCCCCGCAGCCGCAGCAGCGTCGACACACAAAGTGCCGGGCCGGCCAATACCGGCCGGCGACGCATCGCTACAGACTACATAAGAAGAAGACATGATTAAGCTTAAGGTAATAAACTCTACCCGCACACAGTTCTGTCGCCATTATACCCCGCCGCCCCCACCTTGGCCTTTACACGATAGTGCCATCACTCACCACAGCAATGTTGAGATATATTGATATTGTATGGTGTATGGTGTATGGTGTGTGGCATCGTGGCATCCACGGTGAAGTTGGAACTGGAAGTTGGTGCGTGGGGGGGGGCGCGTATATTATTGCGCACAATAATGGCCATGCAATAATAGCATATAGCATTGCAATAGGGTATAGGCTGGCTGGGTAGGCTTTATTGCAGGAGGGGGGGGCGGGGGAATAAAACGATGATTATGATTGGCTCCCGCTCCCGCGCGCATACGGGTCGGGGGTCGTACGGGTCGGGGGTCGGGAACATATAATATATAAGGATAAACAAAAAGAAAGCTATAGGTTAGTAGCAGCTAGGCGGCAGGCGGGACAGGAGGGAGCGCGGGAGGCGCACGCACGCACTATTACTATTACCGACGAGACACGAGACGGTCGCTGTTGTCTGCGCCGAGACCGTCGACCGACGCTTCTCTTAGACAGACGCTTATTCCGCGTCCCGCGCGCCCCACCACCGCCACCGCCATCAGATGTTCAGAAATTTATTCCCCCATGTCCCGGTCGTCCACAATCACACGTACAATACATATATGCACAGATAAACAAACCTAGATGTAGCATATATCCCCCCGAGCATAGCATAGTCTGAGTTTTGCTCTGAAATGTTCAAGATTGACGAAAGACGTGATCTCACATTCACATCCCACCCCCCTCTTCTCCTCCTACTCTTTTCTCGCCACGCGGTACTGGACACACCCACACACACTAACACCACGCCCCCAATTCCGACTCACCTCCCACCCCCCCCCGCCCAGCCCTCCACGCCGTCCCCAATCTGCTCCGCGCCCGCCCCTGTACCCTGTACCTAGTCCGGCTCACGGAACAGGCGCTATGTTGTTAGCTACAAGGGCGTACTCCCCACTAGCAAAGCGTTGGCCCTAACTTGGTACTGTGCCCTAACTTGGTACTTTCTTCGCTTGAGCTCTCTGTGTACGCATTCCGAGCTCTAGAAAGCTGTCGGCACGCGGGAGAGGGCCTCCCTTGCTGCCTGGTAACGAGTAGCGGGTCGTCCGGCGCAGCAAGCGGTCGTGCTGGCGAAGAATACCAAGTTAAAGCACGGTAACACATTAGGGCCAACGCTTTGCTAGACTAATATCAGCGCTGATTTTAGTCCAGTGGGCGAACCTCCCTTCTGGCTAACAACAAAACAGGAGTCCCCACCGGAGAGACTGACTGCGTACGATCACCCAAACTGCCCGCCGCGAACGACACGCGCTACGAGCGTCCCCCATGGGATTCGAACTCTTGATTTGTTGTTAGCCAGAAGGGAGGTTTGCCGACTGGACTCATATCAGCGCTGATGTTATATGATATTAGTCTAGTGGGGAGCACGCCCTTCTAGCTGACAACACGCTGGCTATGCGCGGTGCGGCATCAGGGCCATGTACATACATACAGACACACACACACACACACATATATATATATATACATGTACATATACATATATATATATATATATATATGTATATATGTATATGCATACATATACATATATGTATATATGTATATATATATGTATATATATATATATATATATA
>Ga0209491_10011910_pt1 | contig 10161 bp, 5 predicted proteins | sample BON02_FD_187213 | JGI IMG/M metagenome (GOLD analysis project Ga0209491, IMG submission 187213) | Freshwater microbial communities from Lake Bonney liftoff mats and glacier meltwater in Antarctica - BON-02 (SPAdes) (version 2) | ecosystem: Environmental > Aquatic > Freshwater > Ice > Glacier...
GGGGGGGTCGACTGCAAAATCTACTAGCATAGTTACTCGGCTGTTGAACCAATTTGTGCTAGTACGCATCTGGCTAGCTGAGTACAAAAACAAAATCGTGACTTGGCTGACGACTAGGCTAGTGATCTCGTTACCAGCCTATTGACGCGGCCAGTAACTTGTGTTACTTGCCGAGTTAACAGCCTGTGCATGTCTTTTCGCCCAAATGGGTGAACCCGCCAATTAACCAGGCTAATCATTTTGTTCCGTACGCATGTGAGCAGGCCCTAGTTTGTCGTTCTAATCGAGAAATTGTCGGCGCGAGCAGAGGACGTACATGTCGTTGCAAAATGGCGAGTTACCGTTTAATAACCTTTTGTTTCTTTAATGTGTTTGCCAAATTTATTTAGCCAGTTAGCCGCCTTCCATTATAACGGCCTTTCGTGTCCCTCCCTCCACATTAGCCGTTGAGTTTTGGTACAGTGAAACTCGGGGCTGCTCATCAAAAGCGCACCAGGCAAACCTCGACGGGGCACGAGATGAGCGCCGCGCAGCCGCCCGCAGTTGCCGCGGTGAAGAATCGCTGCGCAAAGTCCGTCTTGCGGTACTTGGCTAGCGAGTCGCGGAACGTCTCGAAAAGTCCATAGCGCGACGTGGCGTAGAAGACCTGTGCACCGTAAGCATGTGACAAAAGTTTGGATTGGCTTTCCCAACACCGATCGTGAGGCGCGCTTCCACAAGGAAGGACGTTTGAGGCAGCAGGGCCCGGGAAGGAAGTGGCCGCTTGCCGTGTCAGTTGCGCGAGTGAGCGTCGGAATTCGATGTGCACTACAGGCATGCGACTCTCTTGCCCGTGGCACAGCGCGGCCGTGAGGGTATTGGGTCCGCAGGCCAGGGCTCAAGAGAAACGGCATGGCGCCGCGGTCCACGCACCTGACGCAAGCAGCCGGCGCCGATACCGGCGTAGAGGCCGCCGACCCCCTCCTTTTTGACGAGATCCGACGCAAAGGCGAGGAAGGGCTTGGGCGCACCGCCGCCGCCCATGGCGGACAGGTTCATGCGCACGGCAAGCGTGTTGAATGGGTGCACCACGATCCAGCCGAGCACGCCGCCCAGGCCCGACGAGCCGAAGATGACTGCCTTGCTCAGCGGCTTCTCCTCGGCGGCCATGCTGTGCGAAATCGGGGGTAATTGAGCGCGGCAATATTTTGTGGTGCTATTTTTGGCCCGGGCCGAAAATAGCACACATTTGCGTCGACACGCGCAAAGCACAGCTCACAAGCATCAACTGATCACGGACATTCGATCGGACTATACGATGGACCACGCCAGCATAATAGGCGATGAGAACCAGGTGCGCGTTCTCCTGCAGGCGGGCATCGATCCGGACGTTAAAGACGCCTGTGGCTGCACTGCGCTTTGTTGGGCCAGCAATTGTGGGCACGAGGGAATTGTACGTCTTCTGCTGGGTGCCGCGGCGGCGGTGGATGCGGAATGTGGCGTCAGGGGCACGGCGTTAATATGCGCGAGCAAATATGGGCATGAGGCTCTGGTGCGATTGCTGCTGGAGGCCGACGCGGCGGTGGACTTGAAAGACGAGGTCGGCACGGCGTTGATGTACGCCAGCAATTATGGGCTCGAGGGAATTGTGCGTCTGCTGCTGGGTGCCGCGGCATCGGTGGATGCGGAATGTGGCGACATGGGCACGGCGTTGATGTGCGCGAGCCAACATGGGCATGAGGTTGTGGTTCGATTGCTGCTGGAGGCCGACGCGGCGGTGGACTTGAAAGACGACGTCGGTTTCACGGCGTTAAGTTATGCCAGCAATTATGGGCTCGAGGGAATTGTGCGTCTTCTGCTGGGTGCCGGCGCGGCGGTGGTCGGCGAGAACACGGCGTTGATACGCGCGATCGAAGCTGGGCATGAGGGTGTGGTGCGACTGCTGCTGGGTGCCGTGGCGGCGGTCGACGTGGCTGACCAGAGCGGCGTGACTGCGCTGATGGTCGCCATCCGGTGTGGGAAGCTGGATGTGGCGCGCACGCTGCTGGAGGCAGGCGCCAAGTTGCCACACATTGGGCAGTCCCACGCCCCTTGGGAGTTCCGACAGCTGCTGGCCCTTCATCGGGACTCACGAGCTGCTGAAACCGGGCGGGCGGGTAGGGAGGCAGCGGAGGCGGCGGCGGCGGCGGCGGCGGATGCGCTTTTGGCGGAGGAGGAGGCTGATAAGTCTTCGGCAGCGTCGCGGCAGGCCAAAGCGAAGCGAAAGAAGCAGCGTCAGAAGACCAAGCGCGCGGAGGCGGTGCTTGCGCCGGCACAGGTGGGCGAGCCGGCTCCCTCGGGCGCCGATCCGCCGAGCCAATCATCCGAAAGTCAGCCCGCTGGTGCGGCGGCACCGACGGGCGTCGACGAAGGGCAGGGGGCTGTGAGGGAACAAGGCCATGAAGACGTCTCTCGTGTGCACGAGGGGTGCGTCTCGGCCGGTGCTGGCAGACGCGCCACGCACGCGTCCGGCGGCGCGGATGAGAGGAGCGGACAAGAGGAGGAGCAGGGTGGAGCTGTGCTTACGGCCCCCGACCCCCCGCCAGTCGTGAGCGTCCCCGCCGAGGAGGTGCTCCGTGCGCTAGAGGCGGCCGGCTCCGACGGCCAGGTGGGCGAGGGCGGCTTCGGCAAAGTCGTCGCCGCGGAGCTGCCGTCGCTGGCCGCGCGCTGGGGCCGCGTGGCGGTCAAGAGTGCGAGCGGCCTGCAAGCGGCCGACATTCTGCTTGAGGTGGCGACGCTCGGGCTGTGCGGCCACCGCAACGTGCTGCGTCTCCTCGGCTACTGCGACGACGCGCGAGCCCCGTGCATGATCACGCCGCTAATGCACGGCGGCTCGCTCGACGACCGCCTACTGCTCTCGGCCAGCGCGCTCGAGCGCCTGCGCCGGCTCGGCTTCGAGGGCGACGCCCGCCTCGACTGGCAACGTCGGCTGTCGGCGCTGTGCGACGCGGCACGTGGCCTCGCGCATCTACACGGCGAGCGCATCTTGCACCGCGACGTCAAGACAGCCAATATCCTTCTCGAGGGAGCGCTCCGGCCGCTGCCGGTGGCGCACGGCCTGCCCCTGATGGTGCACCGCGCCGTGTTGAGCGACGTCGGCTTGGCCAAGGTGCGCGAGCCGTCGCTCGGCGGGGCGACGCATGCGACGACGCACAACCTCGCCTTCTCAACGGGCTTCGGCGACCCCGCGCTCCTCAACTCCAACCAGCACTCGGAGAAGACCGACGCGTTCGGCATCGGCATTTGCGTGCTCATGAGCCTGGTAAGTGCGCCAGCGGCCGGACTGTTGAAGGACCACGAGGAGGACGTCTGCGAGGCCTTTGAAGATGGGACGGGCCCGCGGTTTGGGAGGGCGCACGCGGCTGCCGGCTGGCCGTCGGATGCGACTCGCGCGCTGGCGGACATGGTACACCGGCTGTCGATGGCAAGGACCCGGCAGCGGCAGCCGCTTGCGGAGGCTCTTGTGCAGATGGAGGACCTATTGGGGGTAACGAATGGCAAGGAGGTGAGGCTTGGTGCGTTGCGACCGCTCGCCTCGCCTCCCGGCGCATCAACGCTGCCTGTGCGAGAGCACGCGCCGGACGCACGTGCCGCGGCTTCGACACCGTCGGAGTGGTGGTCTGGCGGCGAGCTGACGTGGATGGTGCGAAAGCTTGAGCTGGGTGACGCCGACGCACCGCGCGCTCGGAAGCGCGAGCGCGTGACCAAGGCGTATGATTCGATGATGGTGCGGCTCGAGCGCGCCTACGCGAGGCAGGGCCACGTGCCGCTGCCGGCGGACGAGCAGGAGCTGCGCAAGATCGACCTCCTGGCGCCGCGCCACTTCGGCCGGCTCAACGGGCTCGCGCACAAGCTGCGCCAGTGGTGGAACGCGGCCAAGCACCAGCGCGACCAGTGGGCCCACTCGCCGAGCGACAAGGAGGTGCAGCGGCTGGTGAAGGACGTGATTGCGGAGCTGGATGGGTTGGGCTGGTGATAGGGGAAGGCGGGGCGGCGCGGACGGGGAGGTGGTGTGGGATGCTGGGGAGGGACGAGGGACCCGCAGCACGCCTCTCACGCTACTTTTAGTTTTCTAACAGTATATATGATGATAATGATGGTATAGCTGGGAGCGCTCCCCCCAGTGCTTATGTCCGGCGGACTATTATGTGCATGTTGTGTTTTGTATATCATATGTATGTCCAATGCCAGCGCGCACACACGCACGCGTGTACACAGCATGATGGCCGGCCCGCGCGCGACACCACGGTACGTATATACTCTATATAATGTATATGTATTGCCACGGCTCAGCAAGAGTACAGGTACTACTACTTACTCCCGCCTGCATCTACATCTGCTACATGCCACATGCAATAGCTGTGTTGGACACGTACAATGGGGCGCCGCCCGCCGCCATACTTTTTTCGTCTTATAATATATACACATATATGTATGTATATATATGTATATATATATATATATACATATACATACATACATATATATTAATATTAATATATATAATAATTATAATAATATACATGTGCGTACGTAACGTACGCAAGCCTCAGTTCGAGTATAATCTTTGATTAATTTTTATCAATTCCTGTGTAACAAGACACAAGACAAACGGAAACCAGCTTGGCGAACGTCACCGTACCATCCCTATAAATACGCTTACGGGGTTGCCGACCAAGTCAGCTGTGTGCGTATATTTCTGCAGGTACACTGTCTGATGTTGGACAGGAGGTCGTCCTGGCACGGCGGGGTCGGATGGGGTGCTGATGGGTCACGCTGACGCTGGGGCGCGCGCCGGTGGCCAGTCTCGGACTGGTGGGCCGGGGCTGGCGGACAGTCTTCTGATGACAGTCATTGAACCCTGTAGAAGCTAAAGCTAGATCATCGTGCGGGGGCAACCCGACCCACACAGAGCCCCAGCCAGACACCGCAGGGGGGAAACTCCACAAGGGGGGAAACAGCACACGAGAAAACCCACCCGCCAACACTAACACTGTCTGTGATTTGTGAGAATGAGAACATCTCTCGATCTCGATCGTTTTCTTGTGATTATGTGCGTATGTATGCCACACATGTACAGCAGCAGCAGAGCACCAATCAATCAATCAAAGGCGGGGCCTCACAAAGCCACACACGGGCAAGGAGAAGCTACATCCCAGCACAACCACAAAGGGAAGAGGCGGCAAACCCCGCGTCAATAAAGTGCCGCAGGCTTGGGCGGCTAAGAATGAGTCGCAGCAACACCTAGCATGCGCAACTCATTCGTGTAGAATCTCACGCCTTTTACAGTGGCGTGCAAATAACACTGTTGGTAAAGATACACCTCCTCAAGCGCTTTTTCTCCTTCTCATGGACTTGTGGATGTTCTTTAGCACATAGCATCTATAGCTGTGTAGCTCCGGGGGATGTACAATATACCATACAGGCTATCTTGTATACTGCACTATAGTACTACATTCTGTCCGAGATGAAAATGTTGGTATTATTATTTGAATACATAGCTTTTTGCATTTGTTTGGGCCCGGCCGGAGCGTGGGCTAGCGGCCCGCAGCAGCACCAGTAATCGGGTTCGGGTCAACTCGAAATTGTTCAAATATCAGAAAAAAAGTAAAGCTACCGATTTTCTCGATAGGGATAAAAGTGTATCATAATAGGCGAGATCACGGGTTATTCGTGTCTCTTTCTTCTTCCTCTAGGAAGACGGTCCATCTGAGGTGGTTTTCCTGGGCATTTTTTTGCGCGCTTTGTCCGTAAAAAGCGTGTAAACATAGAGCGAGTCTCACGCAAGCTAACGCTTGCGCGACTCGCTCTTAGCCCCCCAAACCTGCGACGCTTCGCGTCGCGGGGTTTGCTGTCCGTGTGGTTGCGCTGGGATGTGGCTTCTCTTGTGCTCTGTGCTCATGTGGCGCTCTGAGGATTTGATTGATTGATTGATTGATTGAGTAAAGCTATGCTATGTGTAGTAGTGTACCATCTGATGGAGGCTATACAGCAGCGTTGTAGCACACGTTATATAGTATGCTACAGAACAACCAAGTTCAATGGATGAGAGGAGTTTTGCTCAGGCACGTGATCTCGCCGCGTATATACATATAACTATCTCAATGGAACTGTCCGCGCCCGGAAGTGCCACGCCTGCTACGTAACGTAGTAGGGGCGTCGTCCTCCCGCTGAGAGCGCCTCGCGGCGACGCCCGATGGTCCGTCGCCACGCATATCCCTCGGCCCCCCCCCCCCCCCCCCCCCCCCCCCCCCCCCCCTTCGTCACCGTGTCGGGGACACGGGGACGCGCCGGGGAGACAGCAGAGCACACTCTGCGGCATAACACACTACTCGGATTCCCGTGGCGGCGCCACAAAAAAAAGGTAAACGTTAACATGTACGCGTATTCCCCATGTAGGCTCACCTCTAACCCGGTAGTAGATCTTTAGTTGGGCTGAACCACGCGTGCTCGATGTGAGCCTGCGGGTTGGATAGGTATTAACGTAATTCCTGGTTCATATGGGAGGCGGCACCACAAGCAGCTTCTTGACAAGCATGCACGAATTAGGTATATATACTCTGTCCTGGCTCACATTATAACCCAGATTCGTCAACAAATTCAAGGTTACTGTATTCAAAATAAAACAGGCAACTCGGACGGTTCATATATATACAAAGCGGACACGGCCTGTGAACTGAATACCGTATAATTTGATTTTCTTCGCTCTCGCTCTCAACATCAATCAATCACAATCAATCAAACTCCTCAATGAGCAGCCGCACACGAGACACGCGCACAAGAGCAAGAGGAGCCACACCCCAGCAGAACCATCACCATCACACGGACAGCGAACCTTGTGACGCGAGGAAGCGACGCAGGCTTGGGAGGCTAAGAACGAATCGCGGAAGCGTGAGCTTGTGCGACCCGCTCAATATTTATGTAGGGCGATGCGCCAAAACACCTGCGGTCGCTGTTTCCAGAAGACGATGTCCGTCAGATTCAGCCTAACTACAGAGTGTGTGTAGTCTGTGCGTTCCCAGCTCGTCTCACTCAGTGTGAGTGTGTGTGTCTAAATTGCGAGTCGGAACTATAATGGACTGCTCCTGTGGTCTAACACTCGCGGCTGGCGACTAAACCGCAAACGTATATAGGTGTAGTGCGTAGTTACATGCTGGTGTTTTAACCCATCTCATCTAGTTAGTAAGCATGCATTGACTAGTAACAAGGCACGTAACACATGTTACTTGCCGCGTCATTAGCACTAGGCTGGCAACGAGGTCACTAGTATCACTAGCCGTGATCTAGTTATTAAGCATTAATTGACTAGTAACAAGGCACGTAACACATGTTACTTGCCGCGTCACTAGGCTGGCAACGAGGTCACTAGCCTAGTCCTGTGTAGAATGCCTGCCTACGGACAAGCCGTGCGATGTGGTGTCTGTGACACGCCGGAGCTCTGGTGTGGCGCCGCGGGCCTGTGTGCGCGTGTACGCGCGTGTGCTGGTGCCGCCGAATCTTTACATACATACATACATACACATACATCAGCCAAGGAACGAGTTTTTACTGGCCTAGCAAGATGCGTATGCTAGCCCAAATGGGATAACCAGCCAAGTAACTAGGATAGTAGTAACTTATGCTGTACTGGACGAGGATAACAGGTGTGTTGGAACACTTCCGCGCGTCAGATCATCTTCTAGTTCCCTAGTGGTCTCGCGTGACACCCCCCCCAAAGTGATGCCTGTGTCCTCAATTTGATGCCTTGAGTTGAGTTCATAACCGCTAGGCATATAGCATATAGCATATATAGCCGCATACGCATACGCATACAGTATAGCATATATATATATATATATATATATATATATATATATAGACTCTCGCTAAGTACACAAGTACGTATGTAAGTGTTTATTTCAAATTCAAAGCTCTTAGGTTTTTCAGTGGGGTGGCTGTCGGGGCAGAGACGGGGCCTCGTGCAAGGGTAGTCAGCAGGGGAGAACTATAAAGGGCACCATCTCAGCAGCTACACTCAACAGGTTCCTGACACTTGGCTCAGTTGTCGTAGGTGCAACCTAAAAAGAGGTCAGAACCTGTCAACTGTAGCCGCTGAGATAATGCCCTTTATATAGTATCGTCCTGCTGACTACCCCTGCGGACAATTCTTGCACAGTGCCCTATGCAACCCTGCCTTCCCTTTGCCTTGTATGGCGCCGCGTTGGCTCGGGTTAACCCGGCCGATGTCGATGATTATAAAGATGATATGTATACCTCTGAGAGGCACCTCCCCATACCAGGACAGCGCAGGCACGGGGTTAACCCTCGGGGGTAAGCAGCATCATCATCATAATCGTGCACAAGACATGCGTAGAGCACGGGCGGTAGCATTATTTATGCACATCCTTCACCTCCCATTCCGTTGCGCCGCGGGCGATACGATCAATCAATCAAAGATACTTACGGGTTAACCGCGGCACATCCAGCAGGGAGAAATGCGACTTGGGGCGCATAAAAGGGTAAAGCCAGCAGAGAAGAATGCACCGCGCCGCAACCGATACGATGGCGTTTAAATGAGGAGTTCTCGGATGGTGCCGATGGCTTTCGTCTTTCCTTCGGTAAAGAGAACCTGCAACCATTAGAAACAGACGCGACTGTTAGTGTACACGAAATTGCAAGATTATGCACTATACATATATTTATATATACACATACACAAACAGATATATGTTGTGCCAATGAGTTAACCATACAAAACAGACGCGACTGTAAGCATGTACATGTACAGCTAGGAGTATGCACTATGTATATTTTTATATACACATACACATACAGATATATGTTGTGCCAATGGGTTCACCATACAAAACAGACGCCACTGTAAGCACACATGTACAGCTAGGAGTATGCACTATGTATATTTATATGTACACATACACACACAGATATATGTCGTGCCAATGGGTTCACCATACAAAATAGACGCGACTGTACGCATGTACATGTACAGCTAGGAGTATGCACTATGTTTATTTATATATACACATACTCATACATATATTTGTTGTGCCAATGGGTTCACCATACAAAACAGACGCGACTGTAAGCATATACATGTACAGTTAGGAGTGTGCACTATGCATATTTTTATATACACATACACACACATATATATGTTGCGCCAATGGGTTAACCATCCGAAACAGGCGCGAGGCGAGTGTTAGTATATATGTATAGGTAGGATTATGCACTATCTATATGAATATCGGGTTAATTTGATACACACACACACACACACACACACACACACACACACACATATATATATATATATATATCGGGTTAACCCTGGATACATAAATAGTTCAATATATCGAAATGTATATATGTATTTATTTACAAGTTTTCACGTCCGGGTTAAACCGAAAATTTGTGAAACAATACATACATACATGTAGATATATCTAGCTATCTATCTAACTATCTATGTTGCTAGATATATATAGATATAGTGAATCAGATGCGCACGTTGGTTCCCGAGGTAATGTACTCTGGGCGGTACATGAATTCGAAAGTGACAAGATATAAATAAATCAGTAAATATGTATACATATATATACACACATGTATATAAGAACACACACACACATTTATATATATATATATATACCTACAAATATATGTTTAAGTGTACTTTTGTCCCCGGAGTAATGTGCTCTGGGCAATACATGAATTCGAAAGTGATTACATATATACATACATAAATATACATACATATGTACATGAATACACACATATATAGGTGTTCAAATGCGCACCTTGGTCCCTGGAGTGATGTATTCTGGCCGATACATAAATTCGAAAGTGACGCGCGCCCGCACCCCGGTCCGCAGCACCTAATACCGGAAGGGGGGAGGCAGATGATGAGTTCGGGTTAGGGCTGACCCCCCTAAGGTTGACCCCCCTCCGTTCTCCTTGTAGTAGTGCCTTCGTTCTTGTTGTAGTGGTGTCTCCGTGCTGGTGTTCGCCGCTGCGGGCCGGCCGTCGTTTGTATGTGTGTGTGTGTGCGTGCGGGGTGTGTGGAGAAGTGGTTCGTAGGAGTAGGGTGTAACCCTGAAGCCGCGCGCTCGCACCCCGGTCCGCAGCACCTAATACCGGGGGGGG
>Ga0209491_10011921_pt1 | contig 10157 bp, 13 predicted proteins | sample BON02_FD_187213 | JGI IMG/M metagenome (GOLD analysis project Ga0209491, IMG submission 187213) | Freshwater microbial communities from Lake Bonney liftoff mats and glacier meltwater in Antarctica - BON-02 (SPAdes) (version 2) | ecosystem: Environmental > Aquatic > Freshwater > Ice > Glacier...
CGTTGGAGCCACGTGCCTTGACCGCCTCGATCAACTTGCTCAGGTCCTGGCGCACAACGTAGCCCCACACCAGTCGGGCACGGTGGTCCTGGGGCAATAGCGATTCCAGGTCCGACGCCCGTAGCTCGACCTGCAATCGATTAGGCTGCAGCAACCGAGGCGCGCCTTCCCTGCGCTTGCGGGCGATCTCGCCCTGGGCATGCTGCGCCTTTTGCGCATCACTGGACTGCGGCAGGTCTTCGAACAGGCCCGCCTTGCTCGCCACGTCTTCTTGCTCTGTTGGATTTGTCATGCCGTTTCGACACGCCAGTCGGCGGTGAGTTCAACGAGATTGGAGAAAAACTCTCACTCTCTCACTGGTTCTGTTCGGCGCTGCCACGCTGGCCCATGCCGGAAGCTGCCCGACCCACATGAAAATGATCGACTGTTGAATGCCAACCAGAATTGACCTCTTAGAGGTCAGAATTTTCATTCAAATTTGACCCCTGTTAGAAGTTCTGCGCGTGCGCATCGGGTGTCGCACCCAAGCTGACAGCCATGAAGATGGCTGCCGCCGGCAGAATGGTTCTCAGTTTCCAATTCATGTGAAGGTCTCCTCGATGTGATGGACGGATGCCCGTTACAAAAGTAATTCGTGACAGCACTCGGCGACTAGGGTGCGCCCACCGGTTCATACAATTTGAATATCGCGGCCGTATCCAGTTCGGAGTACCCGAGGTGGACAAGCATCCGATATAGAGACAAGGCCTGGCCTGCCATTGGCATTGGTGATTTCAGACCACCGGCGAACTCGTTCAGCATCTCCAAGTCCTTGAGGAGCTGGCGCGCATAGCCCTGCGGCGCGAAATCGCGCTTGACGATCCGTGGGTACAACTTCTGCAGCATCGAGCTGTCCGCATACCCCCCGGCCAAGCATTCGGGAATGCGCGCCGCGTCGATGCCCGCTGCTTCGGCCAGGACCACGGCCTCCGCCATCACGGCGTGGGTGCAACCGACGATCAGCTGGTTGATCATCTTGGCGGTGTATCCGGCGCCGGACGGCCCCATCGGCGTGAACTGTCCGGCGATGTCCGCCATGAGTGGGCGCACCCGTTCGATGTCAGCTGCGTCGCCGCCGGCCATCACGGTCAACGTACCTGCCGCACAGGCCGGCGGACCACCCGAGACTGGCGCATCTATCCAGCCGCAACCGGTCTTCTCGCGCAGGCTGGCGGCGAACGCGCGCCCCTTGTCGACCTTGACGGTGGAAAAGTCGACAACTAACTGCGGCAGACGGATCGCGGATGCGACCCCGTGCTCGCCGAACACCGCCAGACCGACCGCATCGGTGGTGGGGAGGTTGAGCAACACCAGGTCGCTGCCGCGCGCCACCTCAGCTGGCGTAGCGACCACCGTAGCGCCTGCCGTGCGCGCCTGGTCCGTGCGTGCTGCAACGATGTCGCAGACGATGACGTCGTAGCCGGCCTGAATCAGGCGACACGCCATCGGCAGACCCATCAGTCCAATACCAACATAGCCGATCCGTAGTTTGTTCAATTGCTACTCCATTGCGTAAATGCGAACGGCGTTGTCGTGAAACAGCGCGCGTTGTTCCAAGTCGGAAAAATCCGAAACGAAACTGCGGTATCCCGAAAAGATCGTATCGAAATTGGCACAGAGGCTATCGACGGGGAAATTACTCGCGAACATCGCGCGTTCGACGCCGAAGGCCTCGATTGCCGTCAATACGATGGCCCGGTTAGCGTCCACGTTCCACGTCCGTCCAGGTTGTCCCAGGCCAGATATTTTAATCACCGCGTTGGGACACGCGGCAAGTGTCGTGATTGCGCATTTCCAGCCGACGAGCGCCTCGGCGTTGCGATCGCTCGGCAATCCCGTATGATTAAGAATGATCCGCGTGTCAGGAAAGTCGCGCGCAAGGCTCGCGGCTTCAGCAAGATGCCACCACGGCGTTTGCAAGTCGAAGCGCAAGCCCAGCGGCGAGAGCCGCGCAAAGCCGGCGCGCCACCTCACATCGGTCATGCCGCCCGGGGCTGCCTCATTGGGCGATACGTTCGCTCGTGGTTTGTGGCGAATGCTACGCATGAAGTCAAACGAGCTTAGTTGCTCCAATACCGACACACAGTCATCCCGGTCAAGCCAAGCCTGTCCAACCATTACTGTTGGGAAGTTCGTATCGTCGCGCAAGCGCGAGATGTAGCGGGCCTCCCCTACGGGAACGTTCGGGTCCCATTCGGCCTCGACATAAACCGTCTTGACGACATTGTGCGGTACCACGTTTGCGAAGTAGTCATCCGGCAGATAGCGTCTGCGGATTGCGCTGTAGTCGCCGTAGCGAAACGGAATAGGCGGCTCATCGCACAACCACGGGTAGTAGTTTGCTTGGATGTCCCAAAAATGCTGGTGCGCATCGACGATCGGGAAATCTTCACTCATGTTGAGGCGCCCTCTCTCGAACGGTCAGCGAACACTTCGAGGCAATATTCTCTTCAGCGGATGGGAATAGGTCACCGCCAAAGACGCCTTTCAGCGATTCTTGCATGTCTTCTACGTGGGCGATAGCAATCGGCCCAGCAGAACGCCAGAAATCCTCGATTGTTTTGAGAAAGTCTTTTAGATTGCGACTGAGTTCGGCAACTGTCGAGGGAGTTCTCGAAAAGGCGACACCAGCATCGTCGGGAGTCAGCCCACGGTCAATCATGGTCTTGAAGAATTGGCCAAACTGCTTCTCCAAGAACTCGAAGTATGTTGTTTGTATCTCCGCGAGGGACGCGGACTTCTTCATCTCTTCCCGGTCATGCATGGCTTCCACGTCAAGAGCCATGGAACGCACGGAGCCATCCACGGTAGTTAGATCAACTGTGCCATCGGCGGTGTGGCGAACGCGCTTCAAACTCTCGATGACTTGGAGCCCTTCCGCAATGCGAATCTTTCCGGCTTCAAATTGCTTTTTGAGAATCTGAAGTCGACGCTGCAAGCGCGCCTCGTAGGCCTGCTTTTCGTCGGGATGGTCGTCTGACATGTGCTTGTGTGGTCTATCAATCAGCGTTTATCCGCCATGCCGTAAAGCCAACACAAATCAAACACATCAATCGCGTCGGATAAACCATGTTGAACCGCCTGTGCTGCGGTCGTGTTGCGGTAGTTGAACTATAAGGGAATTTGAGTCAACCGCCCTACTGCTTTACAGACCCATAGAAGTCTCTGGTGAGGTCGTCGGCTATTAGTTGTGCCCACTCCATGAATCGGAGTTTTTTAAAGTCGCCACGGGTCTCCCGTCCATAGATGCCGAGCCCTCTACTGATGAGCGCTTCGCCAAGACCAGTCGTAAGCTGACCGCCGTGGCCCGGGAGGTAGTAGATTTTCTTGGGCATTAAAAATTGACCCACTCTGAGAAGTCGCGGTCGTAATCCGCTATTTATTCAATAGCGACCGCTGCAGTGCTGCCAGCATGAATCTCTGCGTCGAACTGCCAGTGATGAGGTCTTGCACCTGCGTCTTGGCGCGTTGGACATCGCCCCCGGTGGTGTGCGTTACGGTAATCAGTGCATCAAGCGCCTCCTGCACTTCCCCGACCGTAATCTCATAGCCATGCCCGCGTGAGATCCAGCGCAGTGCGGCCAGGGCGCATTCACCAGCGAAGCCAGGTTGGCTGGTGAAAAAGTCTTTGGCCGCACGCGTGCCCGTCAGAACCAAGGCTAGGTTACGTGAAGCGGCCAACGACCACATGGTGATGCTGGAGCAAAATCCTGAGCGGGTAATGAGCTACTTCCAGGATCGTCGGGTTAGCTATGCGGCTTAAGACTTCACAGGGCCGGAGCAATAGGATGAAAACTTTGCACTTTGATCTCTGAAAATAAATTCCGTTTTGTAGCCCAAGCACCACTGCAGGCGTGCACAACTTGTTACCCAAAAACGTACTTTTAAAACCACACCATAATTAGCAAAAGATTCATCCAATGACAACACCACTATTTGACCTTTCCGGCCGAACCGCACTGGTCACAGGATCGGTAAGAGGTATCGGGTTCGCACTGGCCCAGGGTCTGGGCGAATCAGGTGCTACCGTGATCGTCAACAGCCGTCAGCAAGTGGCGGTTGATGAAGCAGTTGCGAAGTTGAAAAGCCAAGGTCTCTCAGCTCATGGCTGCGTTTTTGATGTGGCCGATGAAGCAGATGTACTTGCCGCGTTTGAGGCTCTCGATGCGCAGGGATTGGAAATCGACATCCTGGTCAACAACGCCGGCATCCAACACCGAAAACCCATGCTGGAACTCGAACTCAAGGACTGGCAGCGTGTAATCGACACCAACCTGACGGCCGCCTTCATTGTGGGCAAGCAGGCCGCGCAGCGCATGGTGGCGCGAGGGCGCGGGGGCAAGATCATCAACATCGGCTCCCTGACCAGCCAAGCCGCCCGCGCTACAGTGGCACCTTACACAGTAGCCAAGGGCGGCATCAAGATGCTGTCCAAAGCCATGGCAGCCGAATGGGCGCCATTCAATATCCAGGCCAATTCCATAGGGCCTGGCTACATCCTGACCGATATGAATGAAGCGCTGGTCAACAACCCGCAATTCGATGCCTGGGTCAAAAGCAGCAACCCGACTGGGCGCTGGGGCAAGCCCGAAGAGCTGGTCGGAACCGCCATCTACCTGGCCTCGGCCGCATCGAATTACGTCAACGGTCAGATCATTTATGTCGATGGCGGCTGGCTGGCCGTTCTCTGAAAAACCTGAGCACGAAGACTCTTGTAGCGACAGAACCTGTGGCCACGCTGTACCGTAACTGAGCTTGCCAAATCGAGCCGCACACACCATGAAAATAGATTCGGTTGATTTTTTCTACCTCTCCATGCCCGAGGTCACGACGGAAGCCGACGGCAGCCAGGATGCGCTGCTGGTGCGTGTGGCCGCCGGAGGTTTCGTCGGCTACGGCGAATGCGAGGCCGCACCCCTGCCGTCGATCGCGGCGTTCGTCTGCCCGATGTCGCACGGCGCGTGCCAGCCAGTCAGCGCCTCGGTCCTGGGGCATGTGCTCGACGGGCCACGGGACATTGCCGCGATCGCCGCCGACGTGGCCTACAACAGCATGGATGTTTTGCAGGCCGCGCATACGTTCTCGGGCATCGAGATGGCGCTGTGGGACATTCTGGGCAAGGCGCGTGGCGAGCCGGTGTGGAAGCTGCTGGGTTACCAGGCCTCACACCCCAAAACGCCATACGCCTCGCTGTTGTTCGGCGACGATGCGCAGCAGACGCTGGGTCGCGCCCGCCAGGCCATGCGCGAGGGATTCAAGGCCGTCAAGTTCGGTTGGGGCCCGATCGGCCGGGGTACACCACAACAGGATGCCGAGCATTTTTTCGCGGCGCGCGAAGCTATCGGCGCCGACGGCATCTTGCTGGTGGACGTGGGGCAGATTTTTGTCGATGACCTGGAGCGGGCGGCCCTGCGGCTGGACGCATTGCAGGCGGCACGCACGGTATGGCTGGAAGAGCCGTTTCACGCCGCTGCGCTGGACTCCTACGGCGCTCTGGCGGCGCGTTGCGACAGCCTGAAACTCGCGGGCGGCGAGGGTGCACACAACAGCTATATGGCGCGCCACCTGATCGACTACGGGAAAATCGGGTTCGTGCAGATCGATTGCGGCCGTATCGGCGGCATCGGCCCGGCCAAGCAGGTGGCCGACTATGCGGTGCAGCGCGGCGTGACCTATGTCAATCACACCTTCACTTCGCATCTGGCGCTCAGCGCATCCTTGCAACCGTTCGCCGGCCTAGCCGCGCACACCATCTGCGAATACCCGGCCGCGCCCAAGGCACTGGCCGTCGAAATGACGGCTAACCATCTGGCGCGCGACGCGAATGGCACGGTTCGCGCTCCCGACGCGCCGGGGCTGGGCATCGACATCGACGCGCAGGCGATACAGCGTTACCAGGTCGACGTTGAAATCCGTATCGGCGGAAGAACCCTGTACACCTCGCCGCTATTCCACGGCTGAACCGCGTGACGCGTTTTCATCGCTCACCCTGGTTCGCTGCGGCGATGATGGTGGCATCGGCCCGTGTTACCCAAAAACATTACTTTTCAACCACGCCACGTAGGGTCTATCGTCGTAGCATATGGCCCAAGTCGTCTGAAATTTCCACGGGTTCCCGCTTACAACCCCTGCCAATGCGCCAGCGGAGCTTCGGTGCCGTTCTTGCATCGGGTCGTTGCTAGCGCTGCCCAATGGACACTGGGCCGAACACGCTTTGCGCCTCGCGCGGCAGGCAGCGCCAGTACACCGGGTTGGCGGCCACTGCGCCGTCCAAAGCGGCTGCGGCCTGCCAACCCCAGCGCGGCTGGTACAAAAAGCCGCGCGCCAGGGCAATCAGGTCGGCGTCGCCGGCCTGCAAAATGGCTTCGGCCTGCTGCGCTTGGGTAATCAGGCCGACGGCGGTAGTCACCATGCCGCTGGCGTCCTTTATTTGCCGGGCAAACGGCACCTGAAAGCCTGCGCCCAGCACAATTTTTTGTTGCGGCGACACTCCGCCGGACGACACATGGATGAAGTCGCAACCGGCTTCCTTGAGGCGCTGTGCAAGCTGTGCGCTTTGCGCTGCATCCCAGCCGCCTTCGACCCAGTCCGAGGCTGACAGGCGCAGGCCCAGCACGCCGTCAAAAGCCTGGCGCACAGCCGTAAATACTTCCAACGGAAAGCGGATTCGGTTCTCAAAACTGCCACCATAGTCATCGTCGCGCCGGTTGGCAATCGGCGAGAGAAACTGATGCAACAGATAGCCGTGCGCGCAGTGCAGCTCGACTGCGTCGATGCCCATGCGCGCGGCCCGTTGCGCCGCCGTGACAAAGGCCGCGCTGATCTGCGCCATCTGCGCCAGGCTCAAGGCGGTGGGTGGCGGCTCACTGGGCAAATGGGGTACGGCCGACGGCCCAAACGTCTCCCAGCCGCCCTGTGACGGCGACAGCAGTTGCGCGCCCTGCCATGGCGCGGCACTCGACGCCTTGCGTCCAGCATGGGCCAATTGAATGCACACTGCGGTAGCGGGTGCGAGCGCGCGTGCGCGTTGCAGCGTATCGGCCAGCGCGTGCTCGGTACGCTCGTCCCACAGACCCAGGCAGGCCGGTGTGATACGGCCTTCAGGCAGCACCGCGGTGGCCTCGATGGTGAACAGCGCGGCCCCGCTATTGAGCAGGTTGCCCCAGTGCATGAGGTGCCAGTCGGTGGCTTCGCCCGCACGAGCCGAGTACTGACACATGGGCGCGACCACGATCCGGTTGGGCAGAGTCAGGCCGCCGCGTGGCGAGGGCAGTGTCAAGGGAGAAAACAGTTTGCTCACGGGAATTTTCCAAAGAGTTGAGGATCAGATCAAGCTTTCAGACCAGTCCGGCTTGGGCTTGCGCAACGTAGCATACGTCAACATTCGACCTGGTCGTATTTTCAGGACTTAATCTTGTTGCGCCTGAGCTCCCAGGATGGCACTGGGGCAGCATCTCGCCATAGACCGCGTTGTCAGCCTTGGCCGCATCTTCAGCCGCCTCGTACAGCCTTCGGTCGTCTGGTGACTCCTCGCGCTGATACTGCCGATAAAATCAGGCCATACCGCACTCAATCTACACCAGGTTGACATCCCACCCGTTGACAAGCACCTTGGCCGTCACGCTGGCCGACTGCCCGTCCTTGACCAACCGAACCGCTTCCAGCTTGAACTCCGTCGTGTACTGGCCACGGGGTTGTCCGTTTTTTCTTTTGCTCATTTTTCGACCTCCAATTGCTGAATTTAACCATTAGCTATGGAGTCCGTTTCTCGATGGCAAATCAGTATGCTGTATTGTCTAGGTCCACAGCCCCTTGCCGAAGGACCATTAGGCGATAGCCGGCTCAAATAAAAAAGGATTCATATGTTGATTGCTGAGTTATTAAAATTCGTCCTAATCACCGGCTTGTCTGTCGCAGTGATTGATGTGTGGCAACGCCTCTTTCACAAGTTGGGCGGCTTGCCTCCAACAAACTGGGCCCTCGTTGGTCGGTGGTTCCTCGTTCTTTTGCGCGACCGCATCGTCTTCAATACGTCGTTACCAAGCACACCATCGATTACCGGTGAGGCAAAAGCAGGCTGGATATTGCACTACGCGGTCGGCGGCGTTTATGTGTTGGTGTACTACGTGTTGTGGCAGCACCTGAACGTATTAACGCCAACGCTTGGCGATGGCCTTCTATTCGGAATTTTGAGCGTTGTAGTGCCCTGGTTTTTCTTCATGCCAGCGCTGGGTGCCGGTGTACTCGCACGCAATACGCCTCGCCCCCTCTTCGCCTGTGCAGCAGCGCTCGCGACCCACAGTATTTTTGGTATGGCGATCGCTTTCTTTTTGGGCAGCGTGTTGTAAGTAAAACCATCCATTGAGAAAACCGCCTCATGACAACCGAGCAACCCGGTTACTTGATCGCTAATTTGTATGTCGTCGATGTAGCCGACTACCGTTTGTACGAGAAAGGGTTCTTCCCGATTCCGAAGCGTTACGGCGGTGAGTGACACGCCCCCAGCAACAACCCAGAATAACAACTCATGAGTATTCTTTCCAGCCTCCAAGACCCCATACTGCCTATTTTTATGGCGTTGCTGGTGGGCTATTTCATGAGACGCATTCAGTTTTTTGATGTCCCAAGCGCGCAGGGCATCAACCGCTTTATTTTTTACTTAGCCATGCCCGCCCTCGTCTTTGACCTGGTTCGCAAGGTTCCGCTTCATCAAATTGACTGGCCCACGGTCAACGCCTATTTCTTGACGGAGTTTCTGGTTTACGGCGGTGTCGCACTCATCACCTACCGAGTGTTTAAGCGCCCCGCTGGTGAAGCCATACTCATCGGCATGGCGGCGGGCTTTGTAAATCACCTCATGTTTGTGCTGCCCATTGCACGCAGCTTGTATGGGGTCGAAGCGGCCGAACCCATTGCTGCGATCGTATTTGTTGACGGCGTTGTCTTTTGCCTAACGGTTTTTCTCATGGACTTTATACGGGCACACGAGTCGAAACAGGTCGGTGCTTTTAGCGTTAAGAACGTAGCGCATATGCTGTCAAAGAACCCAATGATGATCGCCTCAGTGCTCGGCATCGTAGCTGGGGTGTTTCCAAGCGATCTCCCGTCGGGCATCTACACCTACGCCCAGTTTCTAGCCGGCGCAGCTGCGCCGGCCGCCTTGTTTGCGCTAGGCGTCGTCTTGGGTGACCAGCCCATGCGCCCTGTCGGTGGCCCGGCATGGTTGGCTATTGGGACCAAGCTGGTTATTCACCCGGCACTGTTCTTCGTAATGGGGGGGGTGGGCGGCATCCTCGCCATGAAACCCGACTGGCAGACGATGGCGTTTCTAGTCGCGGCGGGTCCCTGTGGTGCGATGCCTTTTGTAATTGCCTTGCAGTACAACATCAAGCCGGAGGTTATCGCGAAAGCAGTGCTCATATCAACGGCCCTATCGCTTGTAAGCCTCAGCGTTCTGACCGCTTCATAATTTCAACATGATGCGTCTAAATGCCCGCTGGAAAGGGTGGTTTTCGTTTGCCGTGATCAATGCTATTTGATGTGGAGAGCTTTTGATACGTTTTTGGGCAACACGGACCATGTGAATTTTGGGTGCCCGGTAACGATCCCGGTCTCAACCCAAAGTTGCAACCATCTCAATCTTGGGTGCAATAGCCTGAACCATCTTTTGGATCCCATGCCCAGGGTTGGACTGTCGGCTCGACACGATCAAACCCATTTTTTCTAAAAGTCCGACGTCCTTGGTAATGGATGAACGGTTACGCTGCAAACAGTTGGTCAGATCATTGATGGTCTTGGGCTCAACCATGATTTCAAGCATCAATCGACGACGTGACTCCGACAAGACGGTGAACATCCGCTGCGGATCTTCAAAGGAAAGCGTGACTGATCTATCAAAGGCCTGCCCCTGATCACCCGAGTTCGACACCAAACCCCATATTTTGCTGAATTTTCTGCGTGCCCTTCAATGAAATCAATGACTTAGCGTAGTTAGTAAAAATATTTTGTGTTGGCAATCTTATTGATATAAAGTGTTGGCAAAATTATTCTTTATTTGCTACACTTGCGACATGTTCATCAAACCCACACGCTCTGGCGGGCACACCTACTTGCAGCTG
>Ga0209491_10011929_pt1 | contig 10152 bp, 6 predicted proteins | sample BON02_FD_187213 | JGI IMG/M metagenome (GOLD analysis project Ga0209491, IMG submission 187213) | Freshwater microbial communities from Lake Bonney liftoff mats and glacier meltwater in Antarctica - BON-02 (SPAdes) (version 2) | ecosystem: Environmental > Aquatic > Freshwater > Ice > Glacier...
AGGGCGCGGAGCTCGGGTAGGACGGGGCACCCCCGGGCGGCGAGTTGCGCCCGCGTGATGCCGTGCACGGCGACGGCGCGCGGGTCGAGCGCCACCTGGGGGGGGAGGCTCCAGTAGCGGCAGTAGCGCACGCAGTCGGGCAGCGTGCCGTCGGCGCCGCAGACGGCGCCGCGTGGCATGGCGATGACGGCGATCTGGATCACGTGGCCGACGAGTCCACTGGTCTCCGTGTCCCAGCAGAGGGTGGCGCCCGCCGCCGCGGCGTGCAGCAGCGCCTGGGCGGCCTCCGCGGCGGCGGGCTGGGCCTGCGGCACTGGGCTGGCTGTGGGCTGAGCCATCGGTGGCACAGGGGTGGCCGGGGGCCGGGCCTCGGTGGCCGCTGGCTGGGTCGGCGGCACCGGCGTGGGGGTGGGCTGGGCCACGGTGGCCGCAGGCTGGGTCGGCGGCACCGGCGTGTCTGTGGGCTGGGCAACAGTGGCCGCGGGCTGGGTCGGCGGCAGCACCGGCGTGGGGGTGGGCTGGGCCATGGTGGCCGCGGGCTGGGTCTGCGGCAGCACCGGCGTGGGGGTGGGCTGGGCCACGGTGGTCGCGGGCTGGGTCTGCGGTGGCACCGGCGTGGATGTGGGCTGGGCCCCGGGGGTGCCTGTGGCTGCGGCTGTGGCTGCGGCTGTGGCTGTGGCTGTGGCTGCGGCTGTGGCTGTGGCTGTGGTTGTGGCAGCCATGAGTTGGGCCGGCGGTGGCTCGGTGGCTGTGGCGGTGGCCGTGGCGGTGGCCGTGGCGGTGGCCGTTGCGGTGGCCGTGGCGGTGGCCGCGGGGGCCGTGGGCTGGGCCGGCGGTGGCTCGGGGGTGGCTGTGGCCGTGGGCTGGGCCGGCGGTGGCTCGGGGGTGGCTGTGGCCATGGGCTGGGCCGGCGGTGGCTCGGGGGTGGCTGTGGCCGTGGGCTGGGCGTCCGCGGCCGTCTGGGCCAGTGGCGCTCCTGCGGGGTCCGAGGGGTGGCCCGTCTGCGGCGGTGCGGCCATGGTCGCCCGCACGCTCGCGGCCACGGGGTTGTGTAGGCCAAGTGCCCTCACCACGAGGCTGACCGTGGCCAGTGGATAGGCGGCGCACGTGGCTCCGTCCGGACTGGGCCGGTGGATCGCCAGGCATCCGTCCCCCGGGGCGCGCATCGCCTCGTAGTCGCGCTTCGCCATCCGCAGTTTTCAGTTGCGAGCGCCCAAGTGGGAGTGCCCCGAGAAATCGACCCCCCCCCCCCTCCCCGCGCCCCGTGGCGTGGCACGCGGCCTTGCGGCCCGCGGCCGCGGGTGCGTTGGGCGCACGGGGCTCGGCCGCCGACGCTGTCCTTTTCGTGGCGGGGCATCAACAAGCGTTGGGCCGCGCCCGGATGCCGCACGAACCGGCCGTCCGCTCGTCGACGGTCGTGTTTGACCTGCACACGCGGCTCGAGCGCGCGCTGCCCGCGTTGGCGCGCTTTGAGATGGAGCGGAGCCTGGGCAACCGTGCGCCATGCGACGACCCGGCCGCGACGGCGCTGTGCTTTGCGCCGCAGTGGTGCACGGCCACCGGCACGCCGCCGCGCCTGTCCAGCGTCCGCGCGCGCCTGTGCCTCATCTACGTGTCAGGTGAGTCGTACGCAGGGTCGCTGGAGTGCCTGTACGGCAGCGGCTTGCTGGCGGGGGACTGCGTCTACCTTTCGTCGGTGTGCGTGGCGAGTGCGCTGCGTCGGAGGGGCGTCGGGCGCTTGCTGCTGCAGACGGCGCTGCGGCTGGGGGGCGGGCTGCCGACGGCGCTGCACGTGCAGCGCCCGGGCGCCCGGGCGGGGTCGACGGCCATGGAGCGGCTGGTTGCGCTGCGCTACCCGGGCACGGTGGCGTTTTACGAGGGGTTTGGGTTTGAGCAGAGGGTGGGGCGCGGCCCCCTGGGGTACACGCTGCTGGTGCGGCCCGGCTCGGGGTGAGGCGTTGGCCTTGGGGGCGTCGCGGTCCAATGGCACGGAGCGCACGGCTGCACTCGAGTAGCAGGACGCCGATGGGCACACACTGTCTGGTGCAACTGCGCTAGGGGGTCTCGGATGGCCACGGCGCAGGTCGGGGCACGCGCTCGCGAACGACCACGACCCCACCGGGGGAGAGCTCGCTGCGCTCGCTGCGCTCGCTGCGCTCGCTGCCGCTCGCTGCCGCTCGCTGCGCTCCCTGCGCTCGCTGCCGCTCGCTGCCGCTCGCTGCCGCTCGCTGCACTCGCTACCGCTCGCTGCCGCTGCGCTCGGGTTGGCTCGCTGCCGCTCGGCCCACGCCGGGTTCCGAGCCGGTCCGTCAGGGCGGTGAGATGCGCGCTGCCCTGCTCGCTGCGCTCGCTGCGCTCGCTGCGCTCGCTGCGCTCGCTGCACTCGCCGCGTTCGCCACACTCGCGGCGCTGGCTGCGCTCGCCGCGCTCGCTGCGCTCGCCGCGCTCGCTGCGCTCGTTGCGCTCGCTGCGTTCGGCCCACGCCTGGCGCTCGGTCCACCCGGTACAAGGTGGCCTGCCGAGCGCAGCGAGCGCAGCGAGCGCAGCGAGCGCCCTGTCCCTCCCCCGGGTGTGGGCCGAGCGCAGGGGGCCGCGCGGGTCAACCGTCGAGGTTGTTCAGAGCGACCCGGCGCAGAGGCCCTGGTCGCGCGTGGCGCGGTCGAGTGCGGCCGCGGCGGCCGGCACGTCGGGCGCCAGCCCGGCCAGCTGGAGCTTGCGCCAGCAGGTGGGGCACAGGCGCAGGGCGTACGCCTCGTCCCGGCTGCGCAGGCAGCCGCAGTTGGCGCATCGTCCGAGGTGGTACTCGTCGAGGGCGGCGGCCACGACGAGCAGGGCGAGGCTCCGGTCGGCCTGCGCCGCGGGGCCGCGCTCGACGACAAAGGTCGAGACGACCGAGGCGTGGCATTCGTCCGAGCGCTGGAGGGAGCCTTGCTCGGCGCGAAAGAGGTGCGGGGCCACGAGGTAGACGGTGCAGGGCGCGGCGCCCCACGCGACCGGGCCATCGGCCGGGCAGACGGCGGTGAGCACGCGCGCGTAGTCCACCGCACAGACGTCGAGCTGCCAGCCGGGCGCGCCGGGCGCGCCGGGCGCGCCGCGCGCGAGGGAGCGCGGCAGCCCCACGCAGCGGCGCCGGGCGCCGATGGCGACGGGCACGGGGAGGAGCGCGCGCAGGACGCGGGCGGCCTTGCGCAGGGCGCGGCGCATGGCGCGGCTGGGCTCGGGCAGGCCGGGGCCCGAGCCCGAGCCCGCGCCCGAGCCCGAGCCGCCCCGGAGGACCAGCGCGAGGGGGAGCAGCCGGACGCTGGTGCACGCGGGGCGCCCCCCTGGGCGCCCCGGCGGCCCGGGGCGGGCGGGTGCGGTGGGGTCGTCCGGGCGCGACTGGTAGTAGCAGCTGCTGGCCGGGCTGCGCCAGAGCTCTGCCTCGTGGCCGGGCCCGTGGCGCCGGCGGTGGCCGCGCACGTCGCGGGCGGAGGGCGCCTCGGCGCGCTGGAGCGCGAGGAGCCATGGCTCGGCGCTCCAGGCGGCCGGCACGGCGCCCGCGCGCGCCCAGGGCGCCAGCGCGAAGAAGGCGTCGAGGGCCGACGAGCCGCCCCGGCGGCCGGCCAGGGCGCGGCTCCACCGGCGGTACTCGCAGTAGAGGCGCGCCATGGCGACGCCGTGCAGCTCGGGCTCGAGGCGCGTGCCGAGCAGCCCGGGCGGCGGCGCCACGGGCAGGAAGTGCGCCTGCACGGCGGCGTGCAGCGCGCGGCAGGCGGCGCGGCACCCGAGGAGGTGGCCGAGGCGCTGCGGCGCGAGCGCGCGCCGGAGCAGGTGCGGCGGCAGGGCGAGCAGCGCGGGCGCCGCCGTGGCCGCCGCCGCGGCCGCCGGCGGGGCGCTGTGCGCCTCGCGCAGGCGCCGGAGCGCGGCGCGGAGGGCAGCAAGGAGCGCGGCGGCGTCTGCGCGCGCGCCGGCCGCGTCGGCCCGCGCCCGGTCCAGCGCAAGGCGCCCCTCCGCCAGCGCGGCCTCGGCGCCCTTGGCCTCGGCCTCGGCGCCCTCGGCCTCGGCTTCGGCCTCGGCGCCCTCGGCGGCCTCGGCGCCTTCGGCCTTGGCCTCGGCGGCCTCGGCGGCCTCGGCCTCGGCCTCGGCGGCCTCGGCCTCGGCCTCGGCCTCGGCGCCCTCGGCCTCGGCGCCCTGGGCGCCCTGGGCGCCCTCGGCGCCCTCGGCGCCCTAGGCCGGCAGGGCGCGCAGGGCGCGTCTGCGTGCGCGTGTGGCACGCCCAGCGAGCGCGGCAGCGCGCCCCTCGGGCTGGGGCTGGGGCGCGGCCATCTGCGGCTCTCGCTGCGCAGCGCGCGGGCGGGAAAGTAACCCGGGGCCCCTCTCTGTTTGTTCGTGTCAACCAGCGCAGTCCAGTCCCAGTGGCACGTGGGGGTGCGAGCGCGGGCGCATGCTGGCCGGCGCGGTGCGACCGTCATTGCCGCTCTTGGCAAACGCGGGCCACGCTGGAGTGCGTGCTGGCGGCGAGCCCCGCTCACGCCGGTGGGCCCGGCGTTTGCCATCTGGCCTGGGCGGTGCTCTACGCGCTGCTCGGGGCGGCGGTGCTGGACGCGGCCGAGGCCACGCGCGCCCAGCTGGGCGTGTGGTTCGCCTTGAGCGCGCTCTTCTCGCTGGGCTGGCTGGCGGCCTTCACACTGGGGGTAACCCGGGGGGGTTGAGCGGTTCCCCGGCGGCACGCGGCACCCGGCACCTGGTGTGCAGCGCCCGGGTGTTGCCGGTTCACCCGGCCTTGAGCGGTCGGTCCCACTTTTTGGGAGGGTTGGGAGGGAGGCGCCTGTGGGGGTGCCGGAAGCCGCGATCAGAGCTGGGCGAGTTTGAGGCGAGCCAGAGCCAGGGCCAGAGCCAGAGCCAGAGCCAGAGCCAGAGCCAGCGAGGGATATTGAAGCGAGTTTGAGCCGAGTCAGCGGGGGGAGAGGGGGGGGGAAGGCGCACTAGTGCCGTGCGCACGCGCCGCGCGATCCCCGTGCACGTGCGCCGCGCGGTGGGCTCGTGCGCGCGCTCGTGCGCCGCGCACGGTGAGGGTAGGGGGTGTTCCCGTGTGGCGGGGGGGGTTGGACAGTGGGCGCTGGTCTGGTTCGGTCTGGTCTGGTCCCTGTCCGCCGCACCCCCGCCGACTCGACTCGATGGGCCGGTGCGCAGACTCGCCGTCACTGGGTTGCGTGACGGCCGTCGTCCGGATGGGCCGGGGGCTCTCGCGCCTGGGTGGCGACGCGTCGCTGTTGTCGAACCTGCTCCTGGACGCGCCCGAGTCGCTGGTCGAGGTGCACCTGACGGGCTGCGCGTCCAAGGTGTGGCTGGACCTCTCGGGTGCACCGGGCTGACCAAGGCGACCATCGCCGACTGCCCGGCGCTGTCGGTGCTCTTGGTGCAAGGGTGCGTGGCGCTGACGACGCTGGCGGTGGCCGGCTGCCCGCGGCTGTCGGCGGCCAATGTGAGCGGCTGCACCGGGTTGGCGAGCCTGAGCTTGGTGGGCTGCGCGTCGCTGCACGGGGTGGGGTGCGGCCGGCTCGATGTGAGCGGGTGCAGCTCGCTCTCGGCCGTCCACGTCGCCGGGTGCAGCCTGGAGGCGGGCGCGGTGGCCCTGGGGGCGCGAACCGCGGTAGGCTTCGCGAGCCCGCCGAGGGGGCCGAGGTCGACCTGGCTCGGCGCCCATGCGTTTGCAGGCTGCCCGGCGCTGGCACTCGACTGCCCGTTCTTGCTGCAGCTGGGACCTCGTTGAGGTTGAGCTGGACTGGTGCAGCGGCGTGCGGCGCGCGCGGTGCAGTGGGCGAGAGTCGCCACGGGGGGGGGCGTGGCGAGCGCCGCGGGTGGGCGGGGGCGTGCGCCGCGGGCGGGGGAGGGTGTGGGTGAGCGCCGCGAGCGCGTGCGGGCGTCCCCCTGCGGGGCGAGCGCTGCGAGCGCGTGCAGGCGGTCGTTTCCCCGGGGTGGAGCGCACGGGCGAGTGGGGGCGAGCGCCGCGGGTGCGCGAGGGTAGGGGGGGTGCGAGCGCCGCGGGTGCGCGAGGGTGGGGGGGTGCAAGCGCCGCGGATGCAGCGCGTTCACCCCATCGCGCGCGCTGCGGGTGTGCGCGCGGTGCATGCGCGCCGCGGCCGCCGCGCGGGGGCCAATGTAGCGTTTGCGCCGAGGTGTTTTTTGTTTGGCTAGACTCGCCGATCCCCACCCAGGCACACACGCGGCGCGCCAGAGGCGCGCGTGAGACCGCCGCGCCACGCACCGCGCGCGCAGAGGCACACACGCGGCGCGCCAGGGCACGCGCGAGACCGCCGCGCCACGCACCGCGCGCGCAGAGGCACACCCCCCGGCGAGCACGCCGCGCGCGTCGGCCTCTGGGTGCCCTGGGCTCGGCGCGAGGTTGGGCTTGCGGCGCTGGGCGCGAGGGGGTTCGCCCCGCGTCGGGGCTCGAGGTCTCGGCGCTCCAGACAAGAAGAAGGGGTCCGAGCGAGCCGGCACGGGCGTCAGTCGCGCCCGTGCGCGCCCAACTGCCTGTGGGCGACGGGAGCGGCCAGGCGAGGCGCAGGGCGAGCACGTCGTGCGTGGTGAAGCCGGCCCGGGGCAGGTGCCACACGTCGGCGCGGAAGCGAGCGCCAGGAAGGCGAAGCAGGTGTCGCGCACAGGGGCACGGGCATGGGCGCGGGCATGGGCGCACGCGGGCACGGGCGTGAGCACGGGCACGGGCGCGCGCGGGCGCGGGCACGGGCGTGAGCGCGGGCACGGGCGCGCGGGGGCGCGGGCACGGGCGCGCGCGGGCACGGGCACGGGCGCGCGCGGGCACGGGCGTGAGCGCGGGCACGGGCGCGCGCGGGCGCGGGCACGGGCGCGCGCGGGCACGGGCACGGGCGCGCGCGGGCACGGGCGTGGGCGCGGGCACAGGCGCGCGCGGGCACGGGCGCGCGCGAGGGATTCGGGTTTGCGACCGTGCGGCGGAACGGACTCGCCGCGCGCCGTGCGCTGCGGCAACGCCGTGGCATGCCCGTCCGCCGAGCGACGAGGGCAACGAGCGCTCGGCCAGCATCCAGCGCAGCGTCCAGTGGTGCAGTCCACCGCAGCGGGAGCTGAAGCTGGAGGAGCGAGAGCTGGAGCTGGAAGGGCAGCCCGCTGGGCTGCTTTGGACTTGTACTTTTTTTGTTTACAATTAAAGTCCCCCCCCCCCTCCGGTGTGGGGGTTTTAAAATAGAACGGCGATCGCGTCACCACTTCGCTAATGAAGACCACTTCGCCAGGTGGCCTGGCAGCTCGCCCGCCCGCGCCGCGCCGCGCCGCGCCGCGCCGCGCCGCGCCGGGCGCCTTGCACCTGGCGGGTTGGCCGGCTGGCCGGCTGGCTGGCCAGGTCCGGGTGACGGTCCGCATTGTCTGCAGCCCAGGCCCGCGGGGTGCCCCCTGCCCTCGGCTGGCCAGGCCGGGTCGCCTGGTCGGCTGCGCATCCCTCACCCGCTCCGGCCCGTTGTCGCAGGACTCTCGATGAACAGGAACAAGTCCAGTGCCAAGAACAACGCCGAGGGCGAGAGCTGCGAGGAGTGGGACTCCAAGAAGGACAGCGAGAGCGGCGAGGGCGACGAGAGCGACGAGTCCAATGGCGAGGAGGGCAAGTCCAAGGGCGAGGAAGGCGAGACCGAGGAATCCGAGCCCGACTCCGACACCGATTCCGACTCCGACTCCGACTCCGACTCCGAGGACGGCATCAACAGGGGCGTCGGTGGTCATGCCGCCATGGCGTCGCCGATGTCAGGATCTCCGCCGCCCTCTACGCATCTGGTGATGAACGACTTGGTCCAGTCGGCCGTCCCGCTCCTGCACGAGTCTTGGTTTGGCGCCGACGCCGAGCCGACTACTCTTGCGGCGGCGCCCGTCGAGCCGGCGCCCTTCAAGCCGGCGCACACCGAGCCGGCTACTCCTGCGGCGGCGGCGCCCGCCGGGCCGACTACTCTTGCGGCGGCGCCCGTCGAGGCGGCGTCCAACAAGCCGGCGCCCGTCGAGCCGGCTACTCCTGCGGCGGCGCCCGTCGCGCCGACTACTCTTGCGGCGGCGCCCGTCGAGCCGGCCACTCCTGCGGTGGCGCCCGCCGAGCCGACTACTCTTGCGGCGGCGCCCGTCGAGCCGGCTACTCCTGCGGCGGCGCCCGCCGAGCCGACTACTCTTGCGGCGGCGCCCGTCGAGCCGGCCACCCCTGCGGCGGCGCCCGCCGAGCCGACTACTCTTGCGGCGGCGCCCGCCGCGCCGGCTACTCCTGCGCCGACGCTGGTTGCGCCGGCTACTCCTGCGGCGGCGCCCGCCGAGCCGGCGCCCGTCGAGTCGGCGGCGCCCGTCGCGCCGGCTACTCCTGCGGTGGCGCCCGTCGCGCCGGCGCCCGTCGAGTCGGCGGCGCCCGTCGCGCCGGCTACTCCTGCGCCGGCGCTGGTCGCGCCGCCTACTCCTGCGGCGGCGCCCGTCGAGTCGGCGGCGCCCGTCGCGCCGGCTACTCCTGCGGCGGCGCTGGTCGCGCCGGTTACTCCTGCGGCGGCGCCCGTCGCGCCGGCGCCCGTCGAGTCGGCGGCGCCCGTCGCGCCGGCTACTCCTGCGGCGGCGCCCGTCGCGCCGGCGCCCGTCGAGTCGGCGGCACCCGTCGCGCCGGCTACTCCTGCGCCGGCGCTGGTCGCGCCGGCTACTCCTGCGGCGGCGCCTGTCGAGTCGGCGGCGCCCGTCGCGCCGGCGGCGCCCGTCGCGCCGGCTACTCCTGCGGCGGCGCCCGTCGCGCCGGCTACTCTTGCGATGGCGCCCGTCACGCCGGCTACTCCTGCGGCGGCGCCCGTCGCGCCGGCGCCCGTCGAGTCGGCGGCGCCCGTCGAGCCGGCCACTCCGGTCTCGACAGTTGCCACTCTGAAGCAGCCGCCCCCTAAGAAGCGCAGCCGCTCGCATGGTCCGGCGGCGTCGAGTGGCGACTCGAAGCGCAAGAAGCACCGTGGACAGCCTTCGACGCCGCCGGTCCAGGCCCAGGCTCGCAGCTCGTCCAAAGGCAAGGCTAACGCGACTTTCCTTTGCCTGGCGTCGCCGCCGAGGGCTACCGGTGTGAAGCGCGTTCGCCAGGAGGCGGCGGGAGGCGCCTCGTCGTCGTCCGACCGCTCGGGGGGATCGCGCCCGAAGAAGCGCAGCGCCGGGTCTCTGGCTCCCAAGCACCGCCGCGACTCTGCGTCTAGGAAGTCGCGCGTGGCGAGGCTGGAGGAGCAGGTGGAGGAGCTCAAGACGGAGCTGGCCTCCAAGACGGGGGAGCTGCTGGGAGTCTCGGAGCAGCTGGCGATCAAAACGCAGCAAGTGGAGGACAATGCGGAGGAGCTGGCGGATTCGACTGCCCAGAACGACGAGATGACCGGGCAGCTGAATGTCATACGGGCGGCGCTGGGTGTCGGGCCACTCGCAGACGGTTGGGTTGGTACGGCGCACGCGCCAGCTCCGCCGGCACTCGCCGTGCAAGCTCCGCCGGCACTCGCCGCGCCAGCTCCGCCGGCACTCGCCGCGCCAGCTCCGCCGGCACTCGCCGCGCCAGCTCCGCCGGCACTCGCCGCGCAAGCTCCGCCGGCACTCGCCGCGCAAGCTCCCGTGATACTTGCCTCTACTCACTACGTGCACGACGACGTCGACCGGTGCCCGGCGGACACACTGGTCGCGGAGGGGCTCGCCGGGTGCGCCGCGTCGCCCACCCGCTTGTTATTCTCCAAGGTGTATAAGGCCATCAATGAGGAGTGTTCGTTGTCCATCCTCAACCACCAGCTCAGGGTGGTGTATGTCTTGCCCAAGCGCCGCGGCGGCCGCGGCCGCGGCGGCGGCGGCGGCGGCGGCGGCGGCGGCGGCGGCGACGGCGGCGACGGCGGCGATGGCGGCGACGGCGGCGACGGCACCCCCAGAGCCAAAACCCGCAAGAAGATGATCTTCCATCGGCCCTTGCCGACCGGCGTCATGGAGGGGGGTACCACTGCCCTTTTATCCTGGGACGGAATCATGTCGACCTCGATCGCCTCTTACTTTGGCGCACCACTGTAGGTGGAGCCTGCGCCAGACGGCGCGCTGTGCACCGAGTCGACGGGGGGGAGGGGGGTGGGACAACCTCGGCCTGCGGTGCGTGTGGCGAAGCGGGCGACTGGGGGGGGC
>Ga0209491_10011930_pt1 | contig 10152 bp, 11 predicted proteins | sample BON02_FD_187213 | JGI IMG/M metagenome (GOLD analysis project Ga0209491, IMG submission 187213) | Freshwater microbial communities from Lake Bonney liftoff mats and glacier meltwater in Antarctica - BON-02 (SPAdes) (version 2) | ecosystem: Environmental > Aquatic > Freshwater > Ice > Glacier...
ATTTTGTGTGTCAAAAATGGACTCGATATGACCACAGAAGATTTGTCTTCAGATCTGAGCAAGAGGATGCAGGATATGATGTATGGCACACCTGGACGTGCGCTCGCGAATGGAGGACGTGGCACGTGTTATCCAGCTCCGCACGCTGTGAGTCGATTGTCGCAGCATCACAATCGCCACATGTTCTCACCACAGCCGACTGGGTGAGGTCAATGCCCAGGACCAGGCTTGTGGCAGATTGACACTTTGAGTATAGGCCCGGGGCCTGCAACACTGTGCACTTCGGATGTGTGGCTCCTGGTGCACAACTTCGCTCGCGGCGCAACTCTATGTCATGAATTACGAGACCCGTCTGGAGGCCAGATGGAGACCACAACATGATCATCACCAGGCGTCACGGTTCCCTCGCGTCAGCCCTCGTGCTGACAGCACGAGCTCGTGCTGATTCGTCACTAGACGCTCCAGAGCGCAGATGCACTCCGAAAGTGCATTGGAACGTTCATTGCCGACGCCTTTGCGTTGCCGCGAGTGCCGCGCGGAAGTGTTTGTGCTGCCTTTGTGTTTCAATCCAGCCGCTCTTGCCATGTTCAAATATCCACAGCTATGCAAGTTGACAGATTTTGTTTGGGTCCCATGTTTAAGATGGGGGAGGGTGTTTCTCGAACGAACATGGATTCTCAGTGTAATCCAGTTTACAAGGTATTTCATCGAATTTGTTCTTGTGGAAAAAAAACGATTCGTCGGTAGTAATGTAAACGCGATCTTGATTCGGTAAACTTGCCTCCAGCACACGAAAAGGGTTGCGGGAAGCAAATACCAAGCGCTAGCATTGTATTTTTGCATACGATTTTGCTATATGCGATCTTGTTCTGAGGATCAAAATTTAGAGGTCAGTCTAGGTCTATGTACAACTTCGGGACTTGCAAAAAGAATGTAGCTGTGCAGTGCCGACTTCCGATCAAAAAACGTGTTCGGCCACCAATTTGTCGGAATTGCGCAGCCGCATTCTATTTGCAAGTCCCGAAGTTGTGCACAGACCTAGACAGGGATTTGAATGTCCGTTTTTGAGGCTCTGGGTGAACAATGGTGAAATCTGTGAATCATCCACTACTCCTGGTTGATAATGTGGAACTCCGTAAAATAATTAGAGGGAACTCATATTTGTGCGATTCGTGTGTCGTTTATTTGTTAAATCCCCTAGACATATTTAGAGGAACATTTTTTGAGATTCGAGGTTTGATTGATGATTGCTTTTATGTTACTTGTAATAGTAATTTAGCACCCTTGCTTGAGGGTCTATGTAGCTCAAATCCATGTAGATTTGAGTTCTCGATTTTTTGAGTTTTTGCCAGGAACGAGACTGGGATCTTAGAGACACTGTGACAAGACTAAACACACCTGTGAACAACAATGGATGCGGCACCCCGATCGTGACCAGTCGCGACTCGAATGAATGGCGTAGTGTGCCTTCAGAATGGCCGCCCGAATAATATTTGAACCCCCCATATAGCCTTATTCCGTCTACATTTGTACCCCGCTGCAGCATAACCACTACCCATTTCGCATGTCGCGACATGGGGCTCATTGGGCATATAGACCACATCCACTTTGCGGAAAAAGGCGCGCAACATTGTAGTGGGACCCATTGCTTGCACACATTCTATCTTGTTCTATCATACGTCACCATGACGCGCTCATGCTCAAGCAAAGCCGCAATCGATCCCCGCCGATTTTTCAACTCGAATCGTGTCCCGGCAGAATAGCAATCCCCGGAACAGGATTTGAAATATTTATACTGAGCAATAAGTAAAATACTTTTGCAAAACGTATTTACCAGCTTGGGATTGATTGGGTCGAGCGGATCCTTTTTCTATGCTTCCACATCCATTCGGGGGGGAGTTCACGTTTCAACTTGTTTTTCCCTTGTGAGAAATTCTCGACAGACATTTTGTGTTATCATTTTCAAATTACTTTGGTAATTTTTTGATCAATTCCATATCAGACAGATGTCATAGTCGTTGTCTGCTTTATTGTTTGAGGATCATGTGCACTAGAAGCGTGTGTCACTGAATCCCATTTAGCAACTAGCTTCTCCTTCACTATTTGGCTTTGGTCTAGATACGGGTGTATTGGTATGTGTGATGTTGGGTGTAGAGTTTTCTGTCTGTAGACGTGTGATTGACGGCCATACTAGCCATACTCAGAAAGAACAACAAATGCCCGTGGCCACCTCGCACAAGGTTTTTTTTGCAGTTTGAGGTATTTCGTTGACCTCACTCCACTTGGTGAAGATATCATCGCACAGTTGTTCCCAGGGTTGATACATCATTGTGATCAACAGTACTGGAGCTGTGCCATTGTGGCACGCGCTGGGCTCGTGGTTATGGCGCGCAGGGCACGCGGGAATTGGTGAGAGACACACACCGCCAACGGCGGCACATAGTTGATAAGCTTTATTAAACTAAATCAGATGAGATCTGACAGTCATCATGTTGTCTGAGTTCGCGAACATAGTGTCTATCTGAGTCATACCAATAAAGCCGGTTGTGGAGGGGTACACATACTCATATGTATGCACATATACACACTTATCTACACTCAAGACTTCATATCATCGTATAAGACTCTCACATGTTCTAACATCTTCTCGTCTTCCTCATCGAGTGAAGGATAACACATCGCCTACATGCCTTGCAGCTGGCTGAAAGTAGTGATGCCCACGAGTACATTACGGAGCATCACAAAGGCAGGCTCCGGAAGGTCCTTAGTTCCAATATCAGCAACTTCAAATCTCGCACTGATAGGACTTACTTAGCTCGACCATCTTGTTTGAGCAAAACTCGCGCAAGGGACAAACCCGAATCAGAATGTGTTTGTTCAACAAATTAATGTTTTTTACAAATTACTTTCAACAATCAAAACACTACATTCATGTATTAAAGCTACCATTTTTGAACAAAGAAACCACTTTTTTGTAAAATGAAAAAGACAAAAGTATTGTATACATTTGATAAAATTACTGTCATCTTCATATCAAACTACTATTTTAGGTGAATAAAAGAACTATTGGATCATAAACAGTGGACAAAGTACTTTTTGAGTCATGAAGGAACCAGTGGGATGTGGCGGTTTTATTTCTCTATCAACTCTTTTGTTAATAAGTCACAAGAAATGTGTGTCACTAGATCCCATTTCCCCACCAGCTTCTTCTTTACTACTTGGCTTGGGTATGAATATAGTTGCGTTGGATCGTGTCATGTTGGATGTGGAGTGTTCTGTTTGTAGACGTGTGATTGACTACCACACTAGACCCATAATAAGGCAGAGTACAGGTTCTTGGTGGCCACAGCGCGCAAGGTTTTTTTCGCAGGTAGGGTGATTTAGTTGGCCCCTCTCCTTGGTGAAGACATTATCGCACACTTTCCAGGGTTGATACATCATTGCGATCAACAGGTTCTTGTCCGTAAGGGTCTTCGTGGTCTTGAACTCGACTTTGAGTCTTTCCCACGCATTTAACAGGGTTTCTCGGCTATGAGGTACATTGTCTCCACCTCAGAAGCATAGTCGGACCAGCGCTTCTTTAGCGGTTTACCGTCACTGAGAAGAGGAAAACCCACCTCGCAAGGATATACGAAGTCTCACGCACCTAACGCCAAACCATCGAACACATTTAATGTAGTCAATGTACCATAAAGATCTATTATTATTTGATGTATCGAATGTTGTTTTTCGCACATATGTAGTGGACATCGGGATGAGATTTATCAGTCCACTGAAATTTGCAATCCATAAATCTCATGTTCAATCGTCATCACTCACATTTGTATTTGTATTGATGAGGAACCAGATCATGGTGCCCTGCAAATCGCTCATATCAGTGCAATCCCTGCCCCCTCAGCGTCGGTGCAGTAATTCGCGCGTTGACATGTACCTGAACTGGAACAGGAGTCACTGCAACATTTCCTCCACCATACACACACACTCTCACACGCATGCCCAAGCATCAGTTAGCGTAGTGGTGTGGGTGCAAGACAAAGTGCTCACGATTGGGAGGACCGTCTTCATAGAGCTCAGTACTTGTCACATAGTTCATTTCCCGTGAACGTGAAATTGAGAGGCGTTGCAACACCCCGCCTACTATGTCTGAACCCGTGTCCGCGCGATCGAGCCCGTGTGTTTGACCCCTGGCCAAAGGCTGAGTTTAGACTCTTGAACCCTGAGTGCCGGCTCATACTGACAAACCAACACAAACATATATGAATATAAATACAGGTCATCCATCACCACCGTCCCTGAACGTCCCCACTGGGTCTGAGCTGAAGAGTGAGTTTCTTCTGCCTCTAACGGGAGCGCCCAAACTCGGCCCAAACTCGATTTTTTCTGAGTTTTGTCTCCGTCGGCAGGAGCACCCAACCTCTGCAACGTTGACGATGTATCTGTGAAAGACCCTCACCGCGAAGTTTTGCTACCTGGAAGGATTGGCAATATTCATTTGGAACGAATTGTTGTTTTTGTCCCGTATTGGATCATTCATATCCGATATGGCCGGATGGGTGTGGTGCATTAGCATACGTGATGCTTTGTAATATGTTGGGGTGGAGTGTCATCAAATCTAGCATTTCGTCGGGAGGCACTAACAACCTTAAGGTACTGGAAAATTCCCCAATGATACCGATCTAGCCCTGGTCATTTATCTTGCTGGAGCTGCATTCTATCCTGCAACTCTGTGTCCGTCAAGAAGATGGGGGAGGGGGAAACTGAGGGAGATAGCGACATAGTAAAAGCGAAGAGTACGGAGAAGATCCCAGGGCAACTGGGGGCCTCATTTCTAATCTTCCTCACCCTCGGGTCAATCAAACAAAGCAACACAGTGCGCACATCATATGTAGGTTGCAGGACCTTAGTTATTAATTTGGTGCTCATAACCCGCCTAATCAGTCCAATGATTAAAGTTGGTATTCGCCACCAAAGAAATAAAAAAAGATATTTTCCGTCCAAATCTGCATCTGTATCACTCTCATGTACATATTTCTGCACTTCATGTGAACATGTTTTCCATATTCGTGTACATCATCCTCCATGACCCTCTGGGTATAAACAATTATATATCAATCAATGCGTAGACGCATGACCCTGGGTATAAACAATGATATATCAATCAATATTCAAGTGTCTCTATTTCAATATTCAAACGTTTCCTATCAATACACACATACCCATATTAATTATGTACACCTATTTCCTTTTTAATTATACACACCCATCCTTATTTATGTGTATTTGAAACTACATATGCACTTATTTCCCCTCATTATGAGCATTCACTTTTTCCCCTACTCAAATGTAAATATTGCCCAGCATTCATTCCTATACACCTATTCGCCTACCAACATTTCATAGCAATATACATGCACTTCTGTGTTCATAATTTCCCTCCCAGTCGTACGAGGACTTTTTACATCTTCTCCACATCTTTCAATTCACTCGAGTGACGTGAAAGAGGATTTTGGATCGACCGGAGGGCAAACAGGAGGCACGGGGCAAAAGAGAGGGTGTGACACTTTCTTTCTTTCTTTCTTTCTTTCTTTTTCAAGACCCAACCTAACCACTGGACCAAGCGGATGACCAGCACCTGATTAGCCACTTAGGACCCAAGAACCTGTCCCGGACCGGAGGACCAGAGCATCACCTAGTTTACGGCAGACCCAAGCAGATCCCCAACAACAGGGTAAAACAGATCACAATGTTGGTGGGCTGGCGTGTATCCTCAGGCTAACCAATCACAACAATCAATCTCCCGATCTACCAAGAAACGTAGCACCCAGGGATCAATGGTGACCCCCACTAGGGTAGGAAAGGCACCAAATAAGCCTAGTGTTCTCCCAAGCAGTGCTCGTCAATATTGTGACCTTAAGATACTCTTCGGGCAATGCGCCTTTGACCAAGCCATGATAACAACCATCTTGGGTGCAGATCGCAGACCAGCTCACTAAAAAGAAAGAGACCTGATCACAAGTTACACACGGGTACATACATGCACACATACACAAAACCTCTCCTACCCCAGAAAAAGATGCTCAGGTGCGCTCACACACGAAGGATTGGGTTGCACAACGCTAGAAAAGATCAAGGAAGCAGATGAGCACACGGATACAAATAATGCGCACATGCACAAAAGTACAAAACAAGAATAAACAAAGCAAAAGGATTCGGGATCTAACTCCGAGGTGCTGATTCGTCCGAGTAATTTGGATGTTTCGGCCCGAGAATTTGAGAGAGATTTCGTGCAAGAACAGTTGTGTGGAAAGTGCATTATTGTGTGGTGTGTGTGTTGTGTGTGCGTGTATGTGTGTGTTGAGTGTGCATAACATGTACAGCGGTGCAGACATGCACCTGAGCATACGCACATACATATACTCATGCAAACGCTCATGCATGTGGAGGTCTGAAACATCATGGTGTTGAACCAAAATGTTCAAGGCCCAAACAAGCTTGAGTAACCCCCCACCGTTGTGAGCCATGGCGCTTGTCGGATTCCTGGGAACATATCCTAGATAGGGGGGAAAGGCGCAGATACTCACACGCACGCACGCACGCAGACAAACGAACGCATTCGTGCAAGAACATAGAAACATGGCATTTGCACACGAACACGCACACATGCAGACGCATACACGCACGAGCAGATACACACACGTACACACGCACGCACACACACCAAAACAGACTCGCACGCACACACACGCACGCACACAGACACACAGACAGATGCCATGCACGCACACGGAGACACGCACGCGGATACACACATGACACGCGCGGAGGGGATTACCCCACACCGCATGCGTGGGCCTGGGAAGAGGGGGAGAGAGTAGAGGTTGGACAGAAGAGAGAGAGTGAAGGGCCATGGGATATAGTGAGAGTATTTCCGCACACACAGCGATGACAACCACCGAAAGCAGTGGGCATGACGGACAGGGTAGGTGCATGCGCAATGGGTGTCGGGCCGGAAATGCGCGCACAATGGGCATGCGCAGGTAGGGGCATGGCACGCGGCAGCAAGGAAAAATAAGCGCACACAAAGGGCTTTGTCGACGTCGGACTTTTACGACGTCGAATGTGTTTCAGGTTATCTCTGTGGAATATGCACAATGCACATAGCCAAGCACGCGCAAGGGGATTGTGTGTGGATCACCCGGAGGATTGCCTTGCATCCGCTGCGCTTCAGCCGGCCACCCGTCGCTCAGTTGCTGGACCATATTCATCGCACATTTTTTTCCTCTCCCGCTGTCGCGTGTCTTTGTGCAGCGATGCCTGCTGCCTTTCACTCAGCTTGACCACAGTCCGTCGTTTCCCACAGATATGCTCAACGCGTCCTTTTTTGCCTTGGGCACTATGTGTAACGCACAGTAATGCGTGTTACACACACAACCTTGCAGGGCATCAGAAGGATCGTTTTTCTCTTGGTAATGGCACTAACAGCACTTTCGCCTCCGCCGTGTGCAGAGGTCGAGGCAGTCAACCTCGGCCATCAGAGAAATACGACCCTCGTCAATGGTGGCCACCCAATGGTGGCCAATATTGGAATATCCACATTTACTTAGTTCACTAACTATCGCACTGTTGCGAGAAGCGAAAAGTACTTCGACGAGGAAACACACTCGCCGAGCAGGTCAATCTTGGAATGAAACATGATCACATAGAGTTTTGGACGAGACGTTCAAAAGGCGTTAAAATGAAAGATAGCTGTGGAGAGCAAGCCCCACATGAGGGAAATTACAATTAGCTAGTGCGATCTTGTCATTCCCGCAACCAACTCTAGAAACTTATTCGTTCTGTGATTGAGTGTGTATATAAGCAACTAGAAGCTTACTTATGTGATAAGCAGCTAAATACTTTCAAGCGCACAGACAAGTCACTAGAAAGGCATTTGGAAACTTATTGAGACAGACAGAATTTCTACCTCGCCATGTATCTCTCTCTAGCAGAGAGATACATGGCGCTAGAGGATAACGTACCACAACTTGACACAAAGTCCCTATCGCTGGCCGTACAAATAAGGGACGAATGGTCAAACACATCAAGGGGTCCCGCGAAAGTTTGAATGACAGGTGCCAGACCTTTCTGGCACAGCAACCGTTTAGACCAGGTCGTTATTATCATCAGAGGAAAGGCTGAACCCTTACACGAGCCTACTCCTCGGGGTCCATTCCTTACCGCGCGTCTGTCGCGACACGACGGTGGGCCATGCTAATCGAAGACTGCTCCGCGCTTCCTTGCCAATGCTCGTGCCAGATTCATGGAGGGGTGCATCATCTCTTCGAAGGACGGTGTTCTCATCCTGCGCAGCTTTGCTTAAAGTAGTTTGTAGATGTCACGCTCTTCCGCTCCGTCTTCCCTTGAAGGCTGGTCTAATGGGATGGCTTTTGAGGGCACCCAATTGAAGAACGGTTGGCATCGCAATCCCGCAAACGAGAGGTGGAGCAGATTACACATGAGGTTCATGTCCGTGTTTCTGCAATAGCCGTGGATGCATGCTGACAGGGCTTGCATGTTATCAATAAAGAAGACGCATTGCCTGTCTTTGATCACCTCAGGAAAAGTCAGCGCTGCCCACAAAACGGCAAGGAGCTCAAGCGGCCCGATCTGGGTTTTACGATCGAGATTCAACAACCAAGCAGGGCAGGGCAAGCTGGATCTGTATGCGCGCCCATTTTCACAGTCTACAACGATGACAACAAGTCCATTTCGAACTCTATTATCATCATTGTTTTTGGCGAAGGATGCATCAGTGTATACTAGCACCTTTTTTCGCAAGTTGTTGCCAATTTCAATGACCAGCGGTGGCAAGTCTAGGAAAAGAGCTATGCAGAATTGAAGCATCAGCTCCATGGCGCCTGTAAAAGGAAAAGCACCTTTTCCGGAGGCTCGCGATGCTGATAGCTGTGATGCACAAGAGGCTGCGTCGCTGCTCTACCGCAATCGAAGTAAGCCCTGGTGATGAGCAAGAAATACAGCTTACCAAGGAGGGTGAGTGGCTGCCACGCGCGGGGCCAGGTAGTTATCCATCCATCTTGGCTTTCTGGAGGGTGTCGAGAATGAACTCCGTCCGGCCACATGTAGGCTTGAAGATGACGCGCCGGCCGGACGCTGCTACAGAAAGATCAGCATCCACGCCCAACGCCACGTTTGTGCTGTCTGCATGCTTGCGTTTTTCCGGCTCGAGCCGTGCACGCACGCCCACTAGCGAGTGGATCTCATGCAAGAAACACTGACTACTACTGACGTGGTTGTTGTTGTTGGCAAGGTGGTTATGGAGGAGAGTTGCACGGCCCGGCGAAATTGGATTTGCTTTGCGAGATTATAGTTTCCTAAGGGTGTGTATGTACAGTACCATGTGGAAGTTAGTTTAGTGAAATACAGAAAGCGAGATAATCTGTGCGGGGTAACAGGAGAACAAGGAGAATTCGGGTTTGGATGGGGAAGACCAGAGAAAAAGGCGAAGGAGGTTTGAGTCTGATCGACAGACATGTCGCCTGGGAAAACTTGCGAGATGAGATTCGCCACAGTGCCAGCATTTTCTGCAGTGCGCAGACCTTGGGTTCATCCCAGAAGGTCGTATTTTTCGGCGGAAATACCTGCGCCCACACGGGGAGCGTAGTAAACTTTTTGGGAGTTGAGCGCATTTTTGAGGTGCCCAGAATACGCGTTCATGTCATTGTTGAAATGGGGGGGAATAAGACCAAAGCTGTCAACTTTTGTCTGGCTGAGGAATGTGATAGGTATGAATCCTGAGTGTGGAGGGACTTTTGAGGCAGGCAGAGTGGGCTTTTTCGAGATCGTCAGTGAGGATCCACTGCGTAAGGGTGTGTTTGCAGTGCAGTACGAGGGGAGAGGGTTCGCCGTTGCTAAAGAGCCAGGAGAGAACGTGGTATGCCATAGACATGCCAGCCGCGTAAGGCCGTCACGAGCGCAGGTAGCAGCGGTGGGTTGCGTCAGGAGTCTTAAAGTAGAGCACGTTGAGGGGAGCTTCACCAACAGCATCAATGAGAAATTGGGGAGGTTCGAAATCACCAGCAGGGGAGAGGGCCCACTGCTGAATGATAAGCCAGAGATCCTCGAGCTTGCCGTGGGCTGTGGCTTTTGCTGCAT
>Ga0209491_10011931_pt1 | contig 10152 bp, 9 predicted proteins | sample BON02_FD_187213 | JGI IMG/M metagenome (GOLD analysis project Ga0209491, IMG submission 187213) | Freshwater microbial communities from Lake Bonney liftoff mats and glacier meltwater in Antarctica - BON-02 (SPAdes) (version 2) | ecosystem: Environmental > Aquatic > Freshwater > Ice > Glacier...
CCTGGTGCATGGGGAGGCAAAACAGACAGACAAACACAAGACACACAGACAGAGCAACCGAGTGTCCACGAGGAATCTCGCAATGGAGTCTCACTCACCAGGGTAGTGGTGGGTGGGGTGAGAGAGAGTTCATGGTCGATGATGTCGACGAGAAAGATCGCAGCTAGATGGCGGCAGCTCAAAGAACAGTGCGAGCGACGCGCCGCTTACTTCTACCGTTAAAGAGGTCTAGCTTCTTACGGTTAAAGTAGAGGTCGGCGCCTCACCGATAGTAATACCAAAGGGCTAGTGTACCGAAGGGAGAAACGAGAGGAGAGAGGACTCGCCCTCCTGTTCGCTCAAGCCTCCGCACGTGACCCCCCCGTCAGCAGAGCGACTGAAGCAAGGGTGTTGTTCAGCCAAGATATTTGCGTATAGATAGTCGAATAGAGAGTCGAGTAGAGAGGCGAGTAGAGAAGTGAGAAGAGAGGCGAGTAGAGACTCTAGTAGAGAGGCGAGTAGAGAGCCGAGCTGAGAGGCGAGTCGAGAGGCGAGCAGAGAGGACAGTAAACAGGTAAGTAGAAAGGCTAGTAGAGAGTCGAGTAGAGTGGCAAACACAGAGTCGAGTAGAGAATCGAGTAGAGAGTCGAGTAGAGAGTCGAGTAGAGAGTCGAGTAGAGAGTCGAGTAGAGAGTCGAGCAGAGAGTCGAGTAGAGAGGTGAGTAGAGAGGCGAGTAGAGAGGCGAGTCGAGAGTCGAGTAGAGAGTCGAGCAGAGAGTCGAGCAGAGAGTCGAGTAGAGAGGCGAGTAGAGAGGCGAGCAGAGAGGCGAGCACAGAGTCGGGTAGAGAGTTGAGTAGAGAGTTGGGTAGAGAGTCTCGAGAAGAGACTCAGAAGAGAGTCGAGCAGAGACTCGAGGAGAAAGGCGAGCAGAGAGGCGAGTAGAGAAGCGAGTAGAGAGGCTAGTAGAGAGGTGAGTACAGAGTCGAGTACAGAGTCGAGTAGAGAGGCGAGGAGAGAGGCGAGTAGAGAGGCGAGTAGAGAGTTGAGCAGAGAGGCGAGTAGAGAGTCCAGCAGAGGGTCAAGTGTCAAGTAGAAAGTCGAGTAGAGAGGCGAGTAGACAGTCGAGTTGAGAGGCGAGTAGAGAGTCGAGTAGTGAGTAGAGAGTCAAGCAGATAGTCGAATAGAGAAGCGAGTAGCAAGTCGAATAAAGAGTCGAGTAGAAAGGCGAATATAGAGGCAAGTAGAGAGGCGAGACGAGAGACGAGGAGAGTCAAGTAGAGCGTTGAGTAAAGAAACGAGTAGAGAGGCGAGTAGAGCGGCCAGTAGAGAGTCGAGTAAAGAGGCGAATAGAGAGTCGAGCAGAGAGGCAAATAGAGAGTCGAGTACATAGTCGAAAAGAGAAGCGAGTAGAGAGGCGAGTAGAGAGGCAAGTAGCAAGTAGAGAGGCGAGTAGAGAGTCAAGTTGAGTGGTGAGTAGAGCGGCAGGTTGAGATGCGAGTAGTGAGGCGGGTGTTGAGGCGAGTCTAGAGGCGATGGCTGAACAACACCCTTGCTTGCAACTTGCTTCAGTCGCTCTGCTGACGGGGGGGTCACGTGCGGAGGCTCGAGCAAACAGGAAGGCGAGTCCTCTCTCCTCTCGTTTCTCCCTTCGGTACACTAGCCCTTTGGTATCACTAGCGGTGAGGCGGTCCTTACTTTAACCGTAGAAGCTAGATGCTAGATCGCTTTAACGGTAGAAGTAAGAAGTAAGTTGCGCGTCGCTCGCGCTGTTCTTTGAGCTGCCGCCATCTAGCTGCGATCTTTCTCGTCGACATCGTCGACCATGGAGTCTCTCTCACCCCACCCACCACTACCGTGGTGAGTGAGACTCCATTGCGAGATTCCTCGTGGCACTCGGTTGCTCTGTCTGTGTGTCTTGTGTTTGTCTGTCTGTTTTGCCTCCCCACGCACCAGGCATGGGGTGAGGCGCCCGTGTTGCGTGTCAGTGGACAGTCGTGTGCGGAAGCCAGGATCTCCTTCTGTGGGGAGCTACCTCGGCCCTGCCCCTTCCACCGTTCGCTCTGCAGCTGGGCTAGGGTTTCGTCAACCCTAGCCTAGCTAGCGGCGGCGGTTGGGAGGCGGCTGTTGCCGCGCCAGAGGCGGGCGCTTTGCCCATTCTTTCTGTATTCTATATATGTGTCCCTGTACTCTCGTGAGGCACGTCCGACGTGGGTGCGGGGGGGGGCTGTTGCAGAGGCATAAAGTCGAGTAGAGAGTCGAGTAAAGAGTTGAGCAGAGAGTAGAGAGGCGAGTAGAAAGTCGATTAGAGAGACGAGTGGAGAGTCGAGTAGAAAGGCGAGCAGAGAGGCACGTCGAAAGTCGAGTAGAGAGTCGAGTATAGAGGCGAGTAGAGAAGCGAGTAGAAACGCGAGTAGAGAGGCGAGCAGAGATTCGAATAGAAAGTCGAGTAGAGAGTCGAGTAGAGAGTCGAGTAGAGAGTAGAGTAAAAAGTCAAGTATATAGAGTCGCGTAGGCGTAGAGAGGCGAGTAGAGAGTTGAGTAGAGAGGCGAGTAGAGAGGCGAGTAGAGAGACGAGTAGATAGTTGAGTAGATAGTTGAGTAGAGAGTTGAGTAGAGAGTTGAGTAGGAGTAGAGAGGCGAGTAGAGAGTCGAGCAGAGAGGCGAGTAGAGAGTCGAGTACATAGTCGAAAAGAGAGGCGAGTAGAGAGGCGAGGAGAGAGGCGAGGAGAGAGTCCAGTAGAGCGTTGCGTAAGCGTAGGGAGGCGAGTAGGAGTAGAGAGTTGAGTAGAGAGTCGAGTAGAGAGTCGAGTAGAGAGGCAAGCAGAGATTTGCGTATAGATAGTCAAGTAGAGATTCGAGTTGAGAGGCTAGTAGAGAAGCGAGTAGAGAGGCGAGTAGAGAGCCGAGCAGAGAGGCCAGTAGGGAGTCGTGTAGAGAGTCGAGTCGAGAGTCGAGTAGAGAGGCGAGTGGCGAGGCGAGTAGAGAGGCGAGTAGAGACGTGAGTAAAGGTAGAGAGGCGAGTAGAGAAGCGAGTAGAGAGTCGAGTAGAGGCGAGTAGAGAGTCAAGTAGAAAGGCGAGCAGAGAGTCGAGTAGAGAGGCGAGTAGCAGAGAGGCGAGTAGAGAGTTAAGTAGGGGGGCGAGCAGAAAGGCGAGTCGAGAGTCGAGTAGAAAGTCGAGCAGAAAGGCGAGTAAAGGTAGGGAGTCGAGTAGAGAGGCGAGTAGAGAGGCGAGTAGAGAGGCGAGCAGAGAGTCGAGTCGTGAGGCGAGTAGCGAGTAGGGAGGCGAATAGAGAGTAAAGTAGAGAATCGAGTAGGAAGTCGAGTAGAGAGTCGAGTAGAGTAGAGAGGCGAGTAGAAAGTCGAATAGAGAGTCAAGTAGAGAGTCGAGTAGGCTGTCGAGTAGAGAGGCGAGTAGAGAGGCGAGTAGAGTGTAGAGTGTCGAGTAGAGAGGCGAGTAGAGAGGCGAATATAAATAGAGAGGCGAGTAGAAAGTCGAGTAGAGAGGCACGCAGAGAGGCGAGTAGAGAGGTCAGTCGAGAGGCGAATAGAGAGTCGAGTAGAGAGTCAAGTAGAGAGGCTAGTAGAGAGTCGAGTAAAGAGTCGAGTACAGATGCAACTAGAGAGGTGAGTAGAGATAGAGAGGCGGGTAGAGAGTTGAGTAGAGAGGCAAGGCCAGAGGATTAACCCGAGCACCTAGAGTTAGAGACAATGCGACAGCCGCAGCTACATGGTTAGATATCGCTAGATACAGCGACACACAGGCGGGATATCTCAAATATACACTCCAGGGGCAGGGGGAGGCTCTACCTCGCCTGCTGCCTCTCCCTCCCTCGCCGATTTCTGATATAGTATATGATATATAATTAAATTATTAATATGATATATAGATATAAAATAACACATAACAGTAACAGACGTTGCGGTTATAGTTACACAGATCATTTAGCTCCGCAAAGCCGCCCATTATCTATATCAAATCTACGTCCATCCTAAGTAAGTACATTAGTACTCGAATGTTAGACTGGGGTAACGTTGGGGGGGGGCATAGCATCAAGCGAGGTGGTTATTCGCCAGCAGCGACGTCCGGCTAGCCGGTCGCGCGGTTGGTCGGTCCCCTTAGTGTACTGTCTGTACACGACTAGACCTGGTTTACTCCTCCTTACTTATTATGGGCTACCGTACGTAGGGGCGTACTAAGTACTGCTAGCCCTGGTGGGTGGGGCGTAGGGCGAACTGGGGTGGGTGCAGCAGCCGGTTACGTGTCGTGTCGTGAACCAAACCCGCAAACCGCAAACCCCCTTTTCCTTTCGGACACAAATTGCAATTGCAATTCCAATTCCAAATTGAATTATTCAAATTGCGCCTACAAAAACAGCGATCGACAAAGTTGTGTTTGCCGATAAGAAGTCGGTAGCCAACAAAAAACAGATTCCTGAGGAAGGGATACCGAAGGATATATCAATACCTCAGCATGGCGGAGATACAACCATAACGACGCTGGTTTTTTTTATTTCACAACCATTCTCAGAACACAGAACACAATAACACACAACCTAACACTTACCTTAGGATGAGGCGCCCCCTGTTCTGACTACTGCAAGTTGCCGTGAAAAAAAACTCGTTGCTCGTTGCTACATTTTTATTCGATGGTGATTTTTTCGAATGCCAGCTTGCTCTGGGCTATGGGTCTATGACATCCTAGTTCCTAGGCCTAGGCTCATGTAAAAAAGTTTATGACGAGAACGAGAGGAGCTTGAGCTTGGGGTCCGGAGTTACTTTTACTTGCTACTTGCTGAGATGCCAAGATTTTCCGTGATAAAAAAACTTCGGCGCCGGCCCTGTTTCTCGGCTCTGCGCTCTGCTATTGTGGTCTGAGTTGTGAGTTGTATGATATATAAGAGATAGAAAAAATGGAACGTCATGGTCGGCTCGGTCTTCTAGGGCCGGGGCCTCCGGACGGGCTTCGGGACCATGCCATCATGCCATCCCGCACTTATGCATCAAGTGACTCAGACTCAGAGATAGCTCTTGCAATTTCGGCTATGGCTTATCTTTGTGAGCATTGCTCGGACTACGGACTAGGGACCCTCCAACTTGCTCCAACGCTCAAGGCTCACGGTCTGGCTATGACTATGACCCGAGTCGTCGTTAAACAAAAAAAACAAGTAATCTATGTATCTGACCCCCGCTCCGGCTGCAGGTTGAATCACCTCGGTTGATTGTTGATTGTTGATTGATGAAATAAAAAAATAGGTGTGAACAGCCATATTCACAGCTATAGTTTTTCTTAATAATCAAACCACCGGCCGGCGGTCGCAGCCGGCCGCAGAGCGCAGAGCCGGCCCACCTGTCACCTGTGCCTGTGTTAGGCCGCTGGGTATGCGGTATACGGGTACCCCGTAGGAACCAAGTCTTGACTTCCGCAGACGACCTGCCTGCTGAGCTCCAACAAACAGGCATAGCTTGTAATATAATAATGATATAATAATGATCAATAATGATGTAAGGGTAGGGTCCAGCATGTGCGTCTAGCTTGCTATGGGTGGCTAATGCGTGCCCCCCTGGTCCACAATTTTATAAGTCACTACAGTTAGTGCAGTGTTACCAGTGTACCCATCACCATTACATCGCCCTCTAAGCAGACTGGCATACCCAAAAGGAACACGTGGTCAGCGCGCCAGCGCGTTCCTAACTCAGCTTCCAACAGCCACCCCCCTTCCCCAAATGGTCGCCTCCTTTTTGCGTCTTTTTTACAGGGAATCTAGACGCAATATGTAGTCGAAAACTAGAAATACAACCCCGACCCCTACCCCCATTTCTTCAAAACACGAAAACTCAAAGGTCACAAGTTTTAGCAGAGATTTTTGTAAGATTTTTTTATAACTTATAAAGCTGTGGCCACTCGATATGGAATTTTGCCTAGTGTCTAGTCTCCCCAAAAAGTGCGATGTTATACGGGTGTCCAGATCGAGATCGGTGTCAGAGAGCTGTCAGAGAGTTAATGATACCTATATTATTACTCTTACTCGTATTGGTATTGATCGTCCCTCACGTCACGTTCAATTTTAAAAGAGGCAAGAGGCTCTTATATATATATGTATATGAACCAGTGACAGTGAACCAGTTTAGTTTTCTTGAACGAACAAGTCACAAGTCAAATACTTTACTCGTACACACACACGACACGTACACGCGGTCGGTCAGGATTAATCCTTCACTGTAACTCCCTGACGCGGCACGCGCCGACGGTGCGCTATCTCGGCTTGAGGGTTAACCCCCGTTAACCCCGATTATAATATAATAACCCGCGTGTGTGCGCGGCGCGTGCGCGAGCGAGTCGCGAGTGCGCGATTGCTTATATATATATTTGTTTTTATATGATGATGTGATTGTATACCCCCGAGAGACACCTCTCCACACCAGGACAGCACGGTCACGGGCACAGCCCCCAGTGGCACACGGCCGCCGGCACTTTGTTGTTTGTGTTTATGATTTGAATCCTTACATCCTTAGCTTACCTATATACCTATACTAAGCTTACAGCTTACATCTCTACCTGATAGCTGATAGCAGTAGCAGTAGGATGTAGGATGGCAGTGGCAGCGCGCCACACATAAGAGGTAAGATGTTAGGCTACAGTCTACAGTCATTGATCATTGATATGACTCATTGTCGGGTTAACCCGAGGAAAGAACATCACAACCTCACCACCAGTGCCACCACCACATATATATACATTTACATTCAGAAATGACGCGTTGGATTTTAGAAGATTTTTTGAAATTGTGCATTGGAGCTCAGCCGGGGGGGGTGGGGGTAACCTTTGTGCGGGCGCCTGAACCGGCAGGCATTTAAGAAACGGCGCTCCATGCCAGGAGCGGAGGTGCGGGTGCGGGCGCGGCGCGTAAATAAATAACGACGATCAGATATATAATAATAATAATAAGTCTCGCATTATATTAGATGTTGCCCTTTTTCCAACGAGAATGAATCCAACCCCCATAGTCATAGTCATATAGTCATAGTCACTTAGTCATAGAGCTAGGCCATAGAGCTAGTCGTAACACGAAGGCCGAGCAAAGGCATAGCGGCCACGAGTCCATTTGCATTTGCAGTAGCAGCTAGCTTACTCGTAATGAGTAAGCTCGGACGCCGCCCGACCGCACAACGACACGAGACTGTAGACGGCCCAGCAGCCACCAGACAATCGGATGCAGATGCCCAGGCCCCGGGCCACCCGCTCGTAGCCGCCCTCGTTCCGAAGCCCGCGACCCCCCCCCCCTCGCCGCGCTCAGCTGTGGCTGCCGCGCTTGTTCAGCTCGCTCATGAAGGCCGCATAGTCCGTGTCGTCGAGGGTGCTCGGCCCGCTGCCCGCCGCCGGGTGGAGCTTCACCACCCCCGACCGGTCCACCTTGCAGTCGCGGATGGTGTGGCCTCCGCAGCCGCAGGCTGAGCAGACGATCCCCGACATCTCGAACTTGGTCTTCCGCTTTGGGCAGACCGAGTGGTGGTGGCCCTCCTTTCCGCAAAAGGCGCACTCTTCGCTCGCCGTTGTCTTGGCCATTGCCAGCTTGTTGAGCTGCTCCTCGTCGAAAAACACCATCGCGGTTGAGTCGCGCGGAGGGTCCAGGATCGCGAGCAGCTGCGCGGTGGGGAGGGCGGGCGGGCGGCTCGGTGGGTCACCACAAGCTAAACTAGGCGGGGCTGGGGCGGCTCAGTGGATCACAAATCACAAGCTAGCTGGGGCAGAGGGCGGCGGCATGGCGGCGCGGGTGGAGGCGTAGGGGCAGCGCGAGCGGCCGCCGCGGACGAGCCCACCGCGGCGTTGGGGGGGAGGGGCTTGGAGAAGCAGCGGGTTTTCTTTGGGTTTCACAGAGCCCGTGGATGAGAATAGAGGAGAGTCTACAAATCCAAATGATACAGGTAGGCGAGCCACACCTGGACCCTGGCGACGTCGAGCGCCTCCTCGGTGTCCGCCTCGAGGACCACGTGGAGCGGTTCGAGCCCCTCGTCGGCCTTGTTCTGCGTCCGGTGCAGCGCGCCCTTGCCGCGCAAGTGAAAGGTGGCCCCAGTCTGCTGCTCAAACCGCTTCTTGTTGATCCCATCCTTGCCGATCAGGATGCCCGCCCAGTTCTTTGGCCGCCCGCCCTCGTCCTGCTCCGGCACCGGAACCTTGAGGCTCTTGCGCGTCGAGGGGTCGCTCACGCCGCGGTCCTTGCGGAAGGCAGCAAGAGCGCCGCCCAACCCCGACACCGCCAGGGCTTGCCGAACCTTGGCAGAGTCAGAGCCCGCCGGACCAGCGCCGCTCAGCTCGGGCTCTCGCACGGCCAGCTCACTCGCGCCCCACCGTGACTTTTTGGCCTGCTGGAGCGACTGGGCAAACGCGGCCGCCGCGGCAGTGCGCTTGGTCGCCTCGTCCAAGGCTGGCGGCGCACCATTTGCGCCGAGCGCGACCTTAGCGGCAGCCTGCGCGGCGGCTACCAGGTCGGTGGCAGGAAGCCCGGACCCAGCTGTGCTGGCCGCCGAACCGTGCAAAGTCGAGCCAGGTGGTGTGCCCTGCGTGAGAGAGCACGAGCGCCTTTCGGAGTTGAGCTCGGCAGCAGCCGCGCGAGCTGCAGCGATGGCCTCCGAGACCCCGGGTAGCTCGCCCGCAGTCCTGAGGATGGCGACCGCCGCGCTGGCGGCCGCCGATGCGGCGAGGAGATCGAGCATATTTCTGAACCGATTTTTCTTGTGAGCCACTATGCGCTGTTCACGTGAAGTCAACTACAAAATTCTATTTCCGTGCTCCCCAAACAGCATTTCCAACTCGTTCATGGCGCACGTCCTGCGGTCCTCTTCGATATTCGCGGGCTGCGACGAGCCGAGCGTCACGGCATCCGTCTCGGCCAGCGCATACATTGATTGGAAGCTCCGTCCCGCCGCACCGCAACGCTACCGTGGCGCGGTTGACGCAGCGGCAGCTTTACCAAGCCGTTGCCAACGTACCCAGAGCGAGCGCGAGGCGGTCCATGTGGAGATTGGCGCGCTCACATCACGTGTCGCGGCTCTCCAGACTGAGATCGCGAAGCGAGCTCCGACTCAGGGCGGCGCTGTGAACACGGCGGTCGCCACTCTATTGGCCAGGCTGAATACGCTGGGGTTGGCTGCAGACGTGACCAACTCCGACCTGGAGATGGTCCCTGCCACGCCCATGAGCTCGACCGATGGTCACTGCGATTCGTTCGATTCCTTCGCCAAACATTCTTCTGAGCAGAGCCGCGTGCGGGGCAGCGGCAGACTGGGCTTCGGCTCGGACTACCACAAAATCGCGTGAGGTACCCCGAGCGGGCAAGCGCAACGCGAGCACTTGCTCCAGACGTGTGGCGCCTCGCAAGGGCGGCTCCCTCAATACCGGTTGTGGTGCTGTGTGAGCTAGTCTTGGCTCGCTCTTGGCTGTCGTTCATGGACGATCGGCGCGTTTAACAGGTCTGGCATTTTTGGGTGCGACATACCCGCCGTGGTGACAATGTGGGCGTCGTTGGCGGAGGCTTCTTGATAGCAATCTACTGCACTACAATTACAAAACGAGGGGCGTCTCGGTAGCACATGGCATATAGCACTACTGACTACTGCACTCCGCACTGCAGATACGACGCGCGCGTATCGACGAGTTTTTAGTGGCGCAGCCAGGGGCGGGGGGCGAGACGGTTTCCACGTTTCCACGCCCACGCCGTCGTAGTCATAAAACGGTAGTACGCAGTAGTAGTATTGAGGAAGTAGTAAACTAGTACGCCGTAGTAGTAGTAGCTATAGTATGCTATAGCTAGCAGTAGTTTGTTTGTTTTAGAAGTAGTAGTAGTAACAGTAACGATTAGCTACTCGTATTAGAATTAGAGTTTCGAGTAGTAGTAGAGTGGTTATGGAGTCTACATAGTAGGCCGTGTGGCCGTAGAGAGCCTACGTAGTAGTAGTAGTAGCAGGCCTTAGCCCGTACGCCCGTAACCGTAACCGTGTAACGTAGGACGTAGGAGGCCAGTGCCGCGGCGGTCGCGGCTCAGTGCTCAGTGCTGTGGCTGGTGTGTGTGTGTGTGTGGCATCTTCTTTATAATATATATATATACATATGCATATATATATATATATATATGTATATATATATATATATATATATATATATATATATATATATA
>Ga0209491_10011933_pt1 | contig 10150 bp, 9 predicted proteins | sample BON02_FD_187213 | JGI IMG/M metagenome (GOLD analysis project Ga0209491, IMG submission 187213) | Freshwater microbial communities from Lake Bonney liftoff mats and glacier meltwater in Antarctica - BON-02 (SPAdes) (version 2) | ecosystem: Environmental > Aquatic > Freshwater > Ice > Glacier...
AGATGGCAAGATTAATCCTTGTTCGGAGGTATGCCATTCCTACATGAAACGTTTTCATAAATGTGTGTTTTGTTCTATTTCTCTTTTACTTGCCTATACGTGTATGCGTATGACATGAAGTCCAAGGTCCATTGTGCGAGTGCCCTAAATCAATAAGATAAAATGAAAAACTAGTTCCTGTTTCGGATGTGTGTATGTCATGCATGTTGCGTGTTTATGATGTGTGTTTTGTTCTCTTCCTATTTTGTTTGTATATCTGCGAATGCGTATGTCTTGAAATCCAAGGTTCATTGTGGGAGTGCCGTTCGATTCGGTCGGGATTCTGCGGACTACCTTATTACTGTGCACCACTTGTACGCGTTCCTGATGTAATTAAAGGGCTAGCTGTGTGACGGCATGCAAACCAATAACCCAAAAAAAAAGGGTCTCCGCATTACTGCACATTACCTGTTAGCGTTCTGCTATACTAGGCGTGCAATCACTGTGGCGGCTAATGAACAAAACAAAATCTTGAACTTTCCCGGCGAGTACAAATCAATATGTACCATTTCCACCTCAGACATTTTATGTAAGACTTTCTCGAAGTACTTTTTTGAAACCATTCACCATTTTGATGTGGTAGACTAACTTGTTCTTACCAGTAATATCTTTTGCCTTGCGTTTAGTACCATAACAATACTAATGACAAGGCAAAAGATCAGTTCGTGGCGTTTGGAGTGCGATTTCTACATTCTTGGGTAGATCCCAATCCCCAATTTTAATTCCATTTCAATGCCAGAATCCAATTTAAAGTTTTGAGTCCATTGTTATATGTCCCTCGCAAGAGATCCGAAGTGTTTTCCTTTCTTGGGTGATCTTTACTTCCCGGGAGTGCGAAACATGCAACCAAAAAAGATCAGCTTTCCGACACGAAGAAAAAGAGAAGGGAATTGGTATAGATAGTGACGTAGTAAAAGCAATGGGCAAGGCTTAGGTCAACCCAGGCTCTCGAGGTCACTGGTGATCCCGTGACACGATTCAGCAATTGCGCCAGCCCCTAAACATATAAACCTCCATTCACCTTTGTCACCTCAGTGGTATCACGAGTAAATAGAAAGGATAAATTTGTTTGTTGGGATCGGTAAATTCGTTTATTAGGACATGAGCAAACAATTCAAGGGAGGAAAGGGCGTGACAGTATGCGGGCGATTCTCAGTCGTGTGTGCATGCTCCTTGGCTCGCTCTTGAGGAAGCACCGGACCCGTGACTCCCCAGTATCAATTTAATAAAAAAAAGCAACATGCACGCACACTTGCTGCGCAACAGAGTTCAGCTGATAGTCCATTGTCAACTCCGTAACAACAGCCCAATCAGCATTAGTTTGACGGGTGTACATTTTCCCTAAATTTTTCATGAGTTTCATTGAGGTCTGGGGAAAAAGCCAGCATGTACTGTAGCCCCGACCCTGTCATATCCTTCGGTATATTAGCCTCCTAGCGTAGTGGGGTTTTAACAGGTTTATTCCACTCCAAAGATTCCAAAGAGTGTAAAGCGGATTCTCTAACCCACTGAAAGAAAGAGAGAATTCTACCCCACCAAAAGAAAGAAAGCTGTGATGCGATCTGGGCCTGCTTTGATTGTTTCTCGATCCTCTTTGTGGGAACGGATTAGACTGCTTTGCCAAAGAGGCTGCAGTCCGGACAGACTTCATCACAATAAAGCAGCTGGAGCAGCTCTTCACCACAGCCATAACCAGAGACATAATCTTATTTATTAGGATAATACCTTATAGGAGGACCCTTTGGTCGCATGAGTGTTTCTGACACAAGCTTGCTAGAAACATGGAGCTGCTCAGACAAGTATAGCATAGACTTAGACTTTCTCGGGCAATGAGCATTTGAATTGAATCTTTTGTGAGATACACTTGAATTTAAGGGTTGGTTCATTGCACCAGTCTCTTACTGTGGAAAGATCCACGGGAAAACGTGTGTTCATCTTGTTATCATCTAGTATGGAATTGTAGTGTGAGATTTCTCCTACTTATGGCAACTCAACAGGGTGATGACGTGAATGGGATAGGTGATATAAGTTAAAGACAGGAAAGATGGCAAAACCTATTCCGATCTGGTCTTGAGTCCTTGTCTCAGGCTGTTGTATCCATGTGTGGGTCGTGGTGGCAGTGATGTTTGGTATATAAAAGGTCTTCTGTAGATGCAGGGCCCTCCTCTTCGGGAAGATATTCCCCCCACCTCACCCCCACCCCCCTCTCCGCAGAGGGGGGGGGTGGAGGGGGATGGGGGGAAGGGGGGCCTTCAGAGGACGGTGGGGGTTGCATCAGGCGTCGACCCTGTGTTTCAGTGAATCATGTAACATAGCTGGGACGACCCGTTCATCTAGCCCCATGGGGACTGTTGTTTGGGCTGTCTGTGGCCAGATGCAATGGTGTGTGCCGTGTCTTCCTCTCCTCCTCCCCCCCCCCACTGTTGCCCACTGTACTACCCCACCCCCCTGTGGGTGGGGTGGTACAGTTGGCAACGGCGCGTTGTGTGCTTCTCTAAACAGGATGGGCTTGGGGCCTAGGGGTTCCTTTAACGTTGCTGGCTAGCTGGTATTCTGACCCCGTGCTCGATTCATTTACCCGCCCCCTATCAGCCTCCCCCAGCCGACGCCGCTATGGCCTGGCCACTTATTCTTCTGGCCTTTCTGGATAGCTTCTTTTGCCTATTGGAGCCCACTCTTTGGGATCAAGAACTTTTTGTAAAGATTGAAGCATTTGATGATTGTGTTGGAGATGTCATCAGCTAAAGTGTGCTGTGCCCATTCTGGGCTCGTGTGCGTGGCCACATGGAACTGCCGAAGGATCACGTCTGAGAGCTCTGGTGTTTTACGGATGGCCTGCTGCTGGATGGTAACGCGGGTTTTTTTTTGTCTACCCCTAATTTCGTGAGTCTGTCCTCCCAAGCTTCCTCAATTGTGGAGCCTCTGATACCGACCGTGAAGTTGTATTGGGCTGTGTAGTCCATTCATCCCCCTTTCTCCGTTATAGCCAAACGATAAACTCAAGGTGGCAAGCACATCTAGTATTTTTCTCAAGGTCTTATTCTTGCGCACAGTCTAGAGACCAGTCTGACCCCGTGTACAAGTCGGGTTGTGGTTTTCGCGGGCTTTTCAAAAACCTCAAAGCCCAAAGGCTTTAAGCATCTATGCTACCTCAAAGCCCAAAGGCTTTGAACTAAAGATTCGAAAGATTCTATTTCTACCATTTTTTTCGCAGGCTTTCAGCACTGTATGCTGGCGGAGGTGCACTCCGCTTAAGACACAGTCCACGCCATACAGAAGCAATCAAAGACGCGGGAGTTCCCCTTCTTGAGAGTTGACCAGTACTTTTCAGACGCATGACACTGGAATTGCAGTCATGTGTTTTGTTTTCATTTCATTGGTGAAAGCTGTTTACTTTTTCTCCCCATTGCCTTTAAGTAAAAGTAGACTAGCCGTGACCCTCCATGCAGGGGATGTGAGGCTGTTTGGAAAGACGCACCTTATTATGGGAAAGGATGTCATTGCTGCATCTGGAGCAGCCACAAAGTGTGCTGTTGCAATCACAAAGGCCCCTTCAAGTTTCCAGGCACATTGATCAAGTTGTCACTGAATCTGCAATATATTTCTTGGATCATCTACCCTACTCCTATAGCCGTATCCTCGCAGACGTCTGTTCCCGCAACGTCCACGCCGTTCTCACTCCCAATAACAACAACAGGTCTGTCAAGGATGACCAGCCGGGAGGAGAAGAGTATGACGTGTCACAGTGAAAATGCAGCCATTTGCCAGAAGTTGTGGGACGATCAGCAAAGCAGCTGCAGAATAAAATGCCGCATTCTGTCAGGCCGCGCTCAGCAATGATACAGCAGGACGCATCAGAGCCTTCTGAGAGTAATGAGAACAGCAACGCCGTTACGGACGAAATGTCGCAGTCTGTGGGGAGGTGTGAGGTGATTGGAAATAATCTCCCGACCGGCTCGACTGTCAGGAAGCGACTGGATACTGCTGCACCGCGGGAGATGACAAAGATCCAGTGGACAACATCGCAGAACCCCAATGGAGTTATCACTGATCAACTCTGATCAACTATAACAGCAATCTTTCCATATTAATGTGTGGCACTTTCTTGAAAAATTTGCTGCCTGCTGCGAATTTTCATTATTTGCTGCCAACCCCCAAAGAGGCCTATGATTTGAATTTGAATGAAATTACTTGAAAATTTGGTCATTTTGAACCCTAACATCGATTTTTTGTACCAAAGAATTGTACGATCCTGGTTTTCCGCAATTCCCTCGGGCCCAGCCAACCTCCAACATTTTTGAGTCGTTTTTTAACAAAAACGAACGTCAATTCTTCATTTGTGGATATTATGCCCGTTCGTGAAGGACCCTCGGTAAAATGAGGGTTGGGTGGTAGCATCCCGAGGGCAAATGGGCTTGTTACTCCGAGTCGAAATTTTCATCAGAAACACTAAAGCAATTTTTATGCAAAATTTCACCCTTCACGCTCCTAGGGGCATATTTGGACCACTTTTATGTGTGCTTAGCAATTCGAGATTGGACGAAAATCAAACGCAAACGCCCTGATTTTTTTTTTGAGTAGAGGTTTGAACCTAGTGTCGGGTGGACCGTAGGGTTGGAAAAAAGGGCATTGATAGACTACTTCCCGCAGATCCACACAGATACAAACATTTACGGCTGTACCATTCCTGTCGATGGCAGTGGCCAACCTCTGCTCTCGCCAGAATTGACATTTTTGCCTACAGTCCAGGTGCCGCTCGACAACTCGAGAAAGCATATCTCAAAAAGGATGTGTCATTCCAGACCCGCAATTGGGGGCGAGGCCCATGATTTGCATTTCGAGACCCTGCCGGACCTGCCCCCTAGGTCTGGGGACTCCGGGGAATGCAAAATGACATTGAATCCCAAAAAGTTTCAATGATTTGCGAAGGAATATCCACAGCGTCCGCCGGGTGTCGATCCCGCAGCTATACTGAGAACAGCGCCACGCTTTCCCACTAGACCAAAGGTCTATTCCAAAGATCTTTTCCACTAGACCAAAGGTGTTGCCGCGGCCTCGCTAACTCCAACCCCACCACCCTCCATTCCTCCCAATGCGACTATCTTCCAAAAACGTGTTGATAATACGAATGACCTTTTCAATAAAACTCTTGACTTTCTGAGAGGACAATTGATATGGAGCACCTGTGTTTCTCCTGGACAACGTCGTCCTTCCTGGAGATATCTAAAAAGAGGCGGCACACCTCTTTTACTTGCTACTGGATAGCACCCCTGACAATCGACGCCTTTTTTCAGCGTTACCAAGTTGGTTTCAGGACCATGGGTACGAGTCCGGCAGGGTCCAGAAATGCACCTCCTCACCCCCATTTGCTAGGGTGTAACAATGGAGGCGGAGGCGGAAACTTTTCAAAAGTAAAGCGGTCAGTTGCAAAGTGGATAGGAACACGGAAACGGTTATTCTCAGTTTTTCGGCAACACTGGTGGGATTCTAGAAACGCAGGAACTTTTTCCCGAGGCATATTTTACCCATAAACCCACATATGCATATTTCCCCCTGTTCATGGGCTGTTGGAATATGCTAGAATATTGGGATTTGGACATATTTTTGCTCGGTGACGGTCGAATCTGTGAGGGATTTTCGCCACTTTGCGGTTTGGCGCCACGGACTTACACTTGCCACTTTTTTTATTGTACATATGAACTGCATATTTTGAGGCGCATCTTCAAGATAATTAAAAATCTGGCAACTTTAAATCCCGAAAAGTTACAAGGTTTCATGGAATGCCTCTATCCCATTGTTACACCCTATTAATTGCGGGTCCAGAAACACACATCCAAAAATGTAAAAACACACTCACTGCCGCGAGGAATCAGTATTTACGGGATGGAACATGGGCTCATTGGCAGTCGGCGGCGATGGCATCCTTCACACTTCTCTTTCCTCTCGCCTCTCCCCTTCTTCTCCCTCTTTCCCTTTTAGGCGCTCAGACTCGCCTCCTTTCTTCATACCTGGCCGTTTTGATGATGGCATTCTTCACACTCCTCACTTCTCCACCTGTCTTCCTTACCCTTCTTCCCTCAGGCTGATGGGTTCTTCCCCCTGGCGCTCGGGTCCGCCTCAGAAGGCTTCTTCTACACCCGTATCTCGTTCGACGCCTTCGTCAATTTTGGCGCATCTTCTTTCCTTTTCTCCCATCCCATTTCCCCATTTTCCTCCATCTCTCCTCATCAGCCTCCCGCTCTCGCTTCTCTTCCTTGACATTCTTCCATCCTCCCCTCCCTACCCGATCTTCTCGTTTCACTTCACTCCTTTCTTCTTCACCTTTGTCAAGTGGCGTAGCCAGTGTGCTGTGCCATGTCCTTTCCTAGCTGACAACGCCTGTCACTTTGTGTCTTTATGTAGGCCTCCGAAAAGTTCCTCTTCCTTCCCTTTTCTTTCCTTCAGGTGTTGGTCGAAGAGTCTGTTTAGTTGTAGCTTCCCCTCCCCTCACTTCCCTCGACTCGCAAAGAGCCCGTCTGAGATCTGGTTGTCTGACAACTTATTACAACTTGTCCTCTTGATGAGGTTCTTACTTTAATAAACACTCTTACAACTCTTCAGCAGAGGAATGTGCGAGCAGCCTCTTTGATATTCTTCAGACTCAAGGCGCATTCATCCAATAGATCTCAAGTCACGTGTTCACGGCTGCTAGGCATATGCATCTACACGTTTTGCGATGGATGCCGCTGAAGAAGAGCAGTGGGTTGCTGATGTGAACTTCACCATAGATCACCTGACACGGCTTGAGGAGCGCCATCGTCTCGAATATCACACTGCTGGTCCTAACAAAGTACACTGTCTGTCTTGCTGCAGATGAATTGTTGCTTCGTGTGGCATATGTCCTAGCCACCATGGCTTTGCCTACAGTACAATATCCTATTATGCTGACGTGCGCACTCTCTTTATGCAAAACGCACACATCCAGCAGCATCTTGTAAATTTTAATCGCAGATCTGGTGGCAGACCTGCAGCTCCTGAAGCACGATGACTTGCACGTGGCGTTGGCATACATTGATGGCTTCTGCACAAGGATACCCGTGCATGGCAACCCTCTCCTTTTCGCCGCAATGGCGTGCCTGCTGGTAGCCTCAAAATTCATGGACACGCCTCAAGAGGACAGTCATCCCCTTAACCCTTCCTTCACCAAGGTTCTGGCTGCTCTGGGCAATCCAGATGGAATCACTGTGAAGATGCTTGCGGCAGCTGAATGTTCTGTCTTACCATCCACGCTGAAGTATCCACGCCTGGCACTTCACCCGCTGCTGAGGACGCCCTGAACCCGACGCGCTTCAATGATTCTTGTCCTAGCGTCAGATCATCTGAAGCTCATGTAAATATATGTGAGGCTGATGTAGAGAAACATATACACACACACACACACCTGCGCACTAAGTGCAGTTAACGCTACCCACTTCTCCGACGCTTCACAAAACTCGCCTAGCACTTGCCATCCATTCCAACATGCTGCCTCAGGCTTGCATCGAGTCACAACATGTCAAAAACATTGACACATTGCCAGCTCGAACTGATCAATGCTGTCACACTCGATCCTGCAATCAGGACAGGGAGGGAGAGAAGAAGCAGAAACACAGGCCAATGTTCATCTTTATTACAAGTGACACCCCCAAGAACCCACACGATGTACGCACGCACACACACACTCACACACACGAAAGCAAACACATACACACATACACACACACACAAGTACAAACACAAACACATACAAATACACAAATGACGGGGTCATTCGCCATGCATTTAGACATATATGCTCTGAAGTGGTGTCTTTTCCAATTTCGTGACTGTCGTTCATTCATATATATGTTTCCAAAACTCAAAAGAAAATTGAACTGGGAAGATTGAACTTGCTCAAAATCACAGTGCAACGCAACCTTTAAGTACGTCTTCTGAGGCACTCCCTCCAACAAGTATATGTGTGTGTGTGTGTGTGTGTGTGTGTGTGTGTATGTGTGCGTATGTGTGCGTGCGTGCATGTGTGTATGTGTGTGTGTGCGTGCGTGTGTGTGTGTTTGTGTGTGTGTGTGTGTGTGTATGTGTACGTGTGTGTGTGTGTGTGTGCTCGTGCGTGTGCATGTGTGTGCTTTTATGTGTGTGTGTGCGTAAGTGTGTGTGTGTGAGAGAGAGTGTGTGAGTGTGTGTGTGTGTGTGTGTGTGTGTGTGTGTGTGTGTGTGTGTGTGTGTGTGTGTGTGTGTGTGTGTATGTGTGCGTGTGTGCGTGTATGTTGTGTATATATGTATGTGTGTACGTGTGTGTGCGCGTGTGCATGTGTTTGTGTGCGTGTGTGCGTGTGTGTGTGTATATCTGTATGCATGTGCGTGTGTATGCGTGTGTGTGTCAGTGCGTGTGTGTGTGTGTGCGTGCGTTTGTGTGTATTTGTGTGATGTAACATACATGCAAATGTACATGCAAACAAACAAATGTTGACAGGGCGTGTCAGCTGTCTTTGTCTTGTGTATGCATTGTCCTCGAGGATCATCGAGCGGCAACGCAAGTCTGAGCCAAGTTTCCCAAATAGAGAATTTCATAAGAGCCATGTCCCACATATAAATGAGTCATATCCAAGGTACAAATGCGTCGTCGGGTCGACCGCTGCAAAAAAAAGTTAACCACAAAATCTCCGAAGAAACGCGAAGGTAACCGAATGGCGCGTGGCGGCGTCGCACTCTCCGCCGTGCGCCCCGGCCGGCAAATTCATGGTGTACACTTGAATACGGGATAGTGCCCTTTGCCTTCAATTCATCTCATCGTGGCTAGCATGTGCAATGCTCATAGGCCGTATTCGAAAACGTGGGCGCACCATTTCTGACCACCCTGACCATGACTCGTCGCTGTCTTGTGCTGAAGTAATCTGGGGAATAACAGCACCCGCTGAATGTGAGGTGACATCATTTGTAGAAACTAGTATCGGGTGATGCTCTTCAGGATAGTTTGGGTAAACAGTGTCACCTGATCTTGAAGTCGAATTTGCGAGCACAACAGTTGCTGCACCTACCGCAACTTGATGTTGCGGTGCAGTGATTAAAGTCCTATGTTCAGACATGGTACCCTCTGTGCTTACTTCGGCTGCATCAGCAGTCAAAATGAGATGCACAGCCGCTTCCTCGCGAAGAGATCGGATGCCAACAGCCAAAAGATATTGCGAAATGATTTGTGAAGCCTCGTGCAGTTGCTCTTCCAATGATCTTGTTTGCTCCTGTATGCCTTGCAGAATCTCTTGCTCCATTGGAACAGACGTATGCATCCATTGATTGCGGGACACTTGGGCCAAATTTTCTGGAGTCGCAATGTCTTCCTGTAACGCTGTGTTTGTAATGTGATGCTGTCTCTCCAATCTTTCCTGAGCACCCCCTGAATCGTTTGTTTGTCCCTCGAGACCTACCGCAGCATAGCGAGGCAAAAAAGGTGGTAGCTGCAGCAATAAAGAAGGCGCTACACTGCTTTCACTATTCGTTTGCTGTGGTTCCAAGGTCTGCACCGCAATAAGAGCAGGTTCGGGGACTCTGCGAGCACAAGGGTAAAGTGTTGCGCCATTTTGCCAGAGAAAGCCAGATCCTGGTCCACGAGGAAAAGGTGCCAGCGAAATGCTTAGTGTCTGGGTGTTTTCTGTAGTGTCGTCACTCGAACATTCACCAGCTCCTGCTGTCATTGAGGATGACGCAGCAACAAACGCTTCACAATTTGCCTGTGTTTTCACATTGACAATTGCCATTGCAGTATAATATTTAAGTATCTGATCAAGAGCAAGCAGATGTGTGAAGCCCTTTTGATGTAAACGTGGCGTTCAAGTACCTGGACAGCGAGCTGCTTGCAGCGGAAGTCATGGTCGAGGCGCATCTGCTCCAATTCATTCTCAAGCTTCATCTTATGCAGCTGGAAATGCTGCAGGCTCTGCTCGATCTGTATCTGTTTTTGCATTTGTGCGTGCGCAAGTTATCTGGATCTGCCCATGTACTGCACTTTTGTTTAGACAAAGATACTTATCATCAAAATTGTATACATTTGTGCAAAGTAAGAACTTGGCAACAACCTGAAAGGCAGCACTCTGTT
>Ga0209491_10011935_pt1 | contig 10149 bp, 14 predicted proteins | sample BON02_FD_187213 | JGI IMG/M metagenome (GOLD analysis project Ga0209491, IMG submission 187213) | Freshwater microbial communities from Lake Bonney liftoff mats and glacier meltwater in Antarctica - BON-02 (SPAdes) (version 2) | ecosystem: Environmental > Aquatic > Freshwater > Ice > Glacier...
GGGCGATGGCCTGCAGGGAGGGAGGGAGGGAGGGAGGGAGGGAGGGAGGGAGAAAGAAATGGGAAGTTAGGACATATGGGTGTCATTTTGACGGGCTCGGCGAGCTGGACACGATGGAAGAGGAGGGAGGGAAGGAGGGAGGGAGGGAGAGAGGGAGGGAGGGGTTACCTGTCCGTGGGCGTCAGCTAGGAGCTGGACTTCCAAGTGGCGAGAGGCAGGAGCGAGCTTCATGACGAAGATGGGGGAGCCGGGCACTTCCCCTTGCGCTTGACGAAAGAGGGCGGGCATGCTGAGGGAGGGAGGGAGGGAGGGAGGGAGAGGAGGGGTCAATGACTAAATGAACGCCTATATACAGGACACCCTTCCCTCTCTCCCTCCCTCCCTCCTTACGTGTCAGCGTCCTCCACCTTGCGAATCCCCTTGCGTCCTCCTCCTTCCGAGCCCTTCACCATCAGAGGGTAGCCGATTTCTACTACTACTACACACACCCTCCCTCCCTCCCTCCCTCCCTCCCTCTCTCCTTACGTGTCAGCATCCTCCACCTTGCGAATCCCCTTCCCTCCTCCTCCTTCTGAGGCCTTCACCATCACGGGGTACCCGATTTCTGCGGCTGCTTTGAGAGCGGCCTCAGCAGTCAGGACGTTGGCCTTCGCGTACACTTCGTCAGAGAGCCTGGAGGAAGGGAGGGACGGAGGGAGGGAGGGACGGAGGGATGAGTCTTCTATTGGTGCATTCACCATCACGGTATGTCTGCTGCTATAGCGAGGGGGGGAGGGAGGGAGGGAGGGAGGATGTTGGGCAATGATCGTCGAGCCGATCTTATCTCCCAGCACCCGCACAGGGAGGGAGGGAGGGAGGGAGGGAGGGAGGGAGAAAGAGGTGGTACGTACCCGCCCGTGGCGTAGTCACAGATGATGCCGTTCCCATTCCAAGCGATCACAGGCACGCCAGCCGATTGCGCAATGATGGTCGAGCCAATCTTGTCTCCCAGCGCCCGCATGGGGGCACCAGGAGGGCCGATAAACACGACTTTCCGGTCTGTCTTCGCGAGGGAGTCGGGCAGGCGCGGGTTCTCACTGGCGTGACCCCAGCCGGCCCAGACGGCGTCCACTTGCCAGCGTTCGGCGATCTCGACGATGAGCATGACGTTGGCGTAGTTGTTGTTGTTGGAGCCTTGGAGGGGGGAGGGAGGGAGGGAGGGAGGGAGGGAGGGAGGGAGGGAGGGGTGGGTATGGGACGGTGGAGGAGACTCGTCAGCGGCCTTGGTGCTCTCGACGATGAGCATGACATTGTGGCGTAATTATTGTTTCTGAAGCCTGAGGGGGATGGGAGGGAGGGAGGGGTGGGTGGTGAGTGAACGTAGATCTCTTCAGTCTTGCTTTCCTTTTCTTCCCTCCATCTCTCCCTCTCCCTCTCCCCTACCTCCAGGCACGTCCACCACCTCGTCCGCCATGCGGATATACTCAGCGTTAGCACGCATGTCGTCGGGCGTGGCCATCACCACAAAGGAGATGGCGCGTTCATCCTAGGGGGAAGGGAGATGGGAGGGAGGGAGGGAGGGAGGGAGGGAGGAAGGGAGGAATTGGTGAGTATGCTTTTATGTATAGGTGTGTGGACCAACTTATTTCTAGCTAATCTCCGGCCCAACAAGTGCTGTCTGGCACGCCACTACGTTGCACTTTCCCTCCCTCCTTACCCTCCCTCCTTCCCTCCCTCCCTCCCTCCCTCCCTACCTGGAACATCTCAAACGCCCACCGGCGAATGGACCGAATAGCCTTGACCGCCGCAATCCCATTGTTGGCAATCAGAATTTTCTTGATCGGCCGTGTCCCGCCCAGGTGCTCCACGTATTCTTCCACCGTCGAGAAGTTCCCCCGCGGGGAGTGAGGCCCGCTGGTGCTGCTACTCGACATAGGGGGTGCTCCTGTCATGCTCCTGCTGCTGCTGCTATTGCTGCTGCTGCCGCACAGACACCCACACACACGACAACGTGTAACCACCACCCGCGTGTGCCTTTCCTTTCCTTGCGCTCGCGCTGGCGGGACTGGCAGGCAAGGGCGGGGCGGGGAGAGGTGGAGCAAGAGGCGGCCTGTGAATTGTGTGTGACGGAAGAGGGAGGGAGGAAGAGAATGAGTAAAGCCGCTTCGCTCACACGGCTCTCGCACCCACATTCAGGCCATCCTGCCACTATGCCGTCGTCGCTGTCCTTGGCGTGCCGTGTCCAAGACCTCCAATGTCTTGGCTTGCTTGCCCTCTCCTCTCCTTCTCTCCTTGAGGGCATGAATGGAGAACCAAGAGGAGTATCATCAGGAAAATGTCCGGCCAAAGACCAAAACAGAGGGCGCACCCGGTCAAGGCAAGGGGTACAAGGCCAAGGGAGAGAAGGTCACCACGACCCGTGTGCAGGCACCCCAACGCTTTGCTTGCCCTCGAACCCAAGCATTTCCAGCGATTTTGGGGCATGCCCCGAAGCCTGAAAGCGGAGGGGAGTAATTGGACGCCCCGCCTGCCCTCGCCCTGAGCCAGGCCCTGCCTTGTTGTACGCATTTGGTCGTCGAAGGTGTAGAAGGAGATGGTGATTGTGGTGGTGGTGTGAATGGTGGGTGAAGTGAGCTTGATGGAGGCAACAAAAGGCATTGGTCGGGGCTCGCCTTCTTGTCTCTCTCCTCGCGCCGTTGAGAAGACGGCGGAGCGCGAAGGCCGAGTTTCCCCCCGTTTTTTACGCTCCAGCTCCACACCAGAAGCGCAATTGTTGGTGTTAGACAGCGGGGAGAGAAGATTGTCATGCAAAGACGTGGTTTGTGCAGGTTTTTGGGTGGTTGTTACTGTATGCCATCGTGCCCACCGCCAACAACAGCCCCACATCTCTCCGGGTATTCAGGAAAGCGAGGGCTTTACCTGCTTTGTCGGCAAGCTTACGACACAAACTTTCACGCGTTTTCCCGACACAGAGGCCCGACAAACCATATCGGAAGGTTGAAATTGTGGATTTTGAATTATGCTCACATTTCTGACTGAAAATCGTGTGGTTGGGGATCTGACCTCGTCTAAGCCAAGCTGTCCAGGCGGTAAGGAGAGGGATTAAAAGTAGATATGCGCAAGTGCGGCGAAAGCCTGAGTGTCATAAGGTGGCGCACAATACAGCTTCCATCCGAAAGAAAGCTGGACAAAAGCAAGAAAATAAACAGAAGACGACACGCAAACCACCTCTTTTCCGCTGTCGTCTTTGGGTTTTGTTATACTTTCCATATTCACATGCCTGGTCTTTGCATAGTCTTCATCTACACGCCTTCCTTTTTGCGTAAAAACGCAAATAATGTCTTTTGCCGCTTGCTTGGGTCGGTGCTACTTGCCGGTCGCGCGACCTCTGGATCCTTCTCCTTCTTAGCTCCTCCCTTCGTCGTCTTCGCGGTCGCGGAAGCGCCACCGCTGTTTGGGGCTTGATCGTCTCCCTCCTTTCCCGCCACCTCGTCCTTCTTCCGACCTTCCCGCGGCGTCTGACAGAGAGCACACGCCGCCTCTGTGTTTTGTTGCACTAATGTGCAGGCACTACAAGCCCACTGCCACTGCCTGTTTGTTACTACTGCTTTTCCCACTCCTGCTCCTGCTGCTGCTGCGGCCATGTTGGTGCCTTCTTCCTCCTCCTTCTCCAACTCTTCTTTTCCCTCTTCCAGACACACCACCTCTGCAGCCTTCGTCCCACCACCCTCCTTCCCTCCCTTCTCCCCCTTCACACCTTCCTCCTCCTCCTCACACTCCAAACACACCACCTCCCCTCCCTCCTTCCCTCCCTGCCTCCCTCCCTCCTTCCTCGAAAACAACGACAAAAACGCCCTTTTCCCCTCCGTGGCATCCACTAACCCTCTAAACCTTTTGACCATCCTTTCCTTTGACTTCTCATCCCCCCACACAGTTGAGACCACTTGCCTCGGCCTTAGAAACGTTACAAATGTCATCAAGTCCGGAAAAGGCGTATGCTCGCTATAAGGAACTAGCTGTATGGTAACTTTGGCTACCTTACCCTCCCTCCCGCCCTCGTCCTCGTCGAACTTCTCGCGTATGGCGTTCCGAATGTTGTACTTGCTGCCTTCCGCCCACCCAGTGGGGATAAAAGCATAGATCCTCGTGTACCCCTCACCCCACCCTCCTTCCCTCCCTCCCTCCACTTTCACTTTCTCTAAGTCCATATCCTGCACTGCCTCCCCCCCGCCCTCCCCCGCTTCCTCCTCCAATTTCTTTTCTAGATTAAAGAAATTTGGTTTGTAGAAGGGCCACATCTCTCCACAGAACCCCATCCTACACACATGCAGGCACGTCTGGGTCTTATCAAGGGTGAAATAGGAGGAGGTGGAGGAAGGGAGGGAGGAAGGGGTGGATTTGCTCTGTCCTTCCTTCCCTCCTTCGTCTTCCTGAGAGGAGGAAGTGTGGGAGGGAGGGAGGGAGGAAGGGAGGTCCAAGCATTCTAAGACTTTCATTTTGGCTTCGTCTACGTAGATGGGGAGATTGGTCCTCTGGGCAACATCAACGAGAACCCTCTCCTTGCCCAGCTTGTAGGCACTGAGGAGGAAGAGGGTTTTGTGACGCTTCTTCGAGGGGAGAGAGGGTGGGAGGGAGGGCCAAAGGCTGTGTCCTGCTTTTTTATTGTCTTCTTCTTGGTGTGCTTCGGCCGTGTGGGGGGAGGAGGAGGAGGAGGAGGAGGAGGAGGAGGAGGAGAGAGTCTGGGAGGCTGCCTTCCCTGCTTCCCCTCCCTCCCTCCCTCCCTCCCTACCTTCCTCCCTCAATCTCTCCAGGATCAGGTCGCCGATCATTTCAATGGCGTCTTTTTGAGGGGCAAAGTCATAACGAGGGTGGCAATAAGTGGTGTCGAGAAAGACCGTGTCGATTTTCCGTGCCACTGCTCCTGCTTTGTCATTGGATGTGTGGCTGCTACTACCAGTTTGCTGCTCCTGCTGCTGATGCGGCGGTTGCTGCAGTAGGACAGGGTAGGTGAGCATTTTGGGGTGGAACCGCATGTCACCACAATGAAGGTATAACTTGTAACTGCTGCTGCTGCTGCTGCTGCTGCTGCTGCTGCTGCTGCTGCTGCTGCTGCTGCTGCTGCTGCTGCTGCTGCTGCTGCTGCTGCTGCTGCTCTGTATGTCGGTACTGCCGCCCTTCCGTCCCTTCGCCTGCTGGCTCCCACCACCACCACCAGCAGCAGCCCCAGCACCGGCACCACGACGGCCTCCTTCTATTCCTTCTCCAGAAGGGAAATCCGGAACCTTGAACAACAATATACATGCCCCCGGGCAATGGTTGGCGTCGAGCAACGTCAGCCTCACTCCTCCCTCCTTCCCTCCCTCCTTCCCACCCTCCCAGGGCAACGACACCTCCACGTCCATAGGCAAAGCACAGACGTACTGGGGTTGGACGCCCATGACACGTATCAACAACCTAGCCGTGATCTCGGACGCATATATCCTACCGGTGTTCCACTGTGCATTCAGACCTTGGTAATGGTCGCCGTGAAAGTGGGAGAGGAAAAAGAGGGCTTCGTTTCGCGGGCCGACGGCAGGACGGTGGTATTGTCGGAAGGCATCGACGAGGATGGGGGTATTGGGGACCTGGTGAACGGAAACGTCCTTGTTCATCCTTGCGGCTTGGTGGTGGAAGTGCTGCTGCGGCTGCTGCTGCTGCTGCTGCTGGTGTGGTGGGAGGCTCCTAGCTATTGCTTGGACCCGCTACACGCAACACGGGAACCACCGGCGGCACGGCATAAAAAGACCTGTACGATTTGTTTATGTGGTAAGGGTCGTGGGGAGTGAGTGCTGAGTGCGGTGCGTGTGACATGGCGGTGGTGACGAGAGGGGAGGAGGTCGTCGATTTTCGATGGCGTCATCTGCTTCTTTCCCACTTTTGCGTCCTCTCTCCAACACAAAAGCTGCCTAAAGACACCAAAATCACCAGCTAACATTCACGAAATAGCTTGCAAACAACCCAAAGTCCATGTTTCTTGACTGCTGGGCGCCTTTCTCTTGGGGTTCGAGCTCGACAAGGGTGAGGCCCCGTTTTGATCAACTTCCCCCCGGTATGTACCTTGAAATCGTGTCAAGTGGACGCGAATCATTTGCCCCACACACGTCATCAAGTACCAAGGTTTCAATGCAAATCCGTCAGAATGTATGCAAAGGATAGATAGTAAATGCCATACTTTGCCTTCGCGTCCTTTGTTTTGAGCATGAGCCTTCAGGAGCGAAAATGTTCCCACACAGACTTGCTTTTTGGCCGCTAAAATCCGTCATACAGACTTGTGGTTTGCCACACACAGCGCCTCAGGTACCAAAACTTTCTTACAAATCGGTCGATCCATATACAAGGATGATTTGTTGCAGGTTAATTTGTGCCTTGATGTCCTGTGGGTTTGAGGTGAGCCTCCTGCCGGCAAGAACGTCCGAAAAGGCCTCTTTCCGTCGCCTCACCGAGGCAACGGTGACACCTTGGGCATAGCGAGGAGGGCACCAAGCTCACAGATCGCTTGCCGAGATCCCATTGCACAGTGTGTGAGCTCCAGAGGTCAAGCCCCGACCGCATCTGTGTGAACCAGGGTCCTGACTGAAACGTGCAGGAGTTTTTACGGTGCTTCACCGTGGCAAGTGGCCCCTGCACCTCCCTCGGTCACCATCGACATGGCATGCAAACCACATGCCGTCGTCCGTGACATGTCAGGGAAGTGACCTGTAACGTTTCAGGCCAGGCCAGCTCGCGCTTCGTGCACACGAGGCCATCTCCCGGCGGGCCTGTTTTCCCCGCTCGCGCAGAAACCTCGCGATGCATGAGCCGCGGGCGGGAGAGACGCCTCACACACCATACAAAAGGCCCAACGTTTCGGCCACAAACGCGGCAGCGTAGATGTGGTTGTATATACCATGCATCGACTGCGGAAGGTCGAGCAGCCATATGGCGTAAAGACGTGCAAAGCACCTCCTTGTCGTCAAACCCCGACAAGGGCAGGCAGCAGCGGTCAAACGGGCAGGCCTTCGTCTGGGCTTTTTAGGCCATCGTCCATGGTCGCCAAGGCCTGACTAAGGCAGCATTAGTTCGGCAACGTATTTCCAAACATGTCAGCATGCCCAGAAGTTTCCTGCCTATTTGTCGCCTGGTGAAACGACTCGGATGGCGGCCAATCCCCACCTCCACCCCCGACCACACCCTCACCGCACGCGCAATTTCCAATCCAAAAGCAAAGGCAAGCAACACCGCCATTCATTTCCCTTTTGTATGATATCATCATCGTTGCCTTATTTTCGTGTTCATCTACCTCTTCTTTCTTTACACCAGAGGCACATATCGCCCGTCTTCCCCTCTCCTCCCTCCCCTCCTCCGGTTCGTTGAATGTGACGGGTAACGGTAATGTGAATTTCGGGAACAGTACCGTGTCCTCGACGGGGACGCCACCGAGATGTCCTCCTCCTCCTCCTCCTCCTCCTCCTCGCCCGCTCACGTAAACCCAATCACAAGCAACAACACCAATACAATCAACAAAATCACAATACACAAATACAACCGGCACACTGTGCTCTGTTCCCGAATGCGCTGGGCATGCCGTGCTTCCAGCCTCAACGACGACGCCGCCGCCTCCACATCCCCATCGATATCATCTAGCAATTTCTGATGCACCGTTGTCTCATCTCGAATAGTCAACCCCTGCATCTTCAACCTATCCACGCCCCTCCCCAAGTCCTCCAACAACTCATCCTGCTCACTAATGATCTCCCTCCGTTGCTGCGCCAGCGTCCGAGGCCCCACCCCTCCCCCTCCTCCTCCTCCTCCTCCTCCATAAAAGGACGAGGAAGCAGCACCACCACCTCCGCCACCACTAGTGCTTGTATTACTGCTGCTACTACTGCTACTGCTGAGGAGGGAGGCTTGTGTCCGCAGGCCTTTGACTAGCTCCCGGCGACGGACGACCTCGGACTCGGTTCTGTGGAAAGAGGGAGGGAGGGAGGGAGGGAGGGAGGGAGGGAATGAGAAGAAGGCGCGAGTGAGTGAGGCGGATTAAAGGATATTCGCATGATGACATCTGAAAGTGAGAGCGGGTCAAATCATTCGATTTCGTTTTGGAAAGAATGGAAGGAAGGAGGGAGTGAAGGGAGGAGCGCGGTACAGTGGAGGAGAAGGAGGACTGGCTACGGATTGATGCATGACCAGAGACTGATCTTACAACTTTGCCTTTTACACCATTCCACTCCTTCGTGCTGCTTTGAAAGACATGCTGTGCCAACCGGCCAGGCGTCAACGACGACGACGGTGGAAGTGGGGGTGAATGAACGACCACTGCACACACACAACGTCCGCACAGCCTCATATACAGAACAAACATCCCCATCACGCACACACACCCAATATAGCGAGATGACACACCGCCAGCCGACGTCTCTGCTCCTTTTGAGCGCTCACACAAACTCGCTCCTCCCTCTCAGCGGCGGACAGTCTTTGAAAAGCCCGCCCTCCTCATCCTATCCCGCTCCTTCCCCTCCCCCCTCCCTCCCTCCCTGCCTTCTTCCCACACGTACATGCCGAATTGTCGGGGATTTTGCTCCATCATGCCCAAGCGGTAGTCGAGCTTGTCGATACTTTGCTCCATGTTGGCCAGTTGCTGCCGAGACCCTGATGAGCTTCTTAGGTTGATTGCGAATGCTTTGGTTCTCTTGTACTCCTCCATCCATTCTTCCGCGGTGAAGGACATGATGACTGCCTGGTGCCTGTGTGTGGAATGTGCGTGTGTGGTGGCGGGGGGCGTGTGAATAGGGGGAGAAGGGAGGGTCTTGGGAAGCAAAGCAACAGAATGCATCGAGATCGAGTTCTTCTTGCCGTGCTTTTGCTTGCTTGCCTTGCCGTCCAAACCCAACCAGATGATGACCAGAGCAGGAAGGACAGGCCCAACACTTAGACATTAGAATGCCACAATTCTGCTTTGCAATGAAGCAAGGGGTTGCGCTTCCCTTCATGTCCACCGGATATGTTTGAGGTGCCCCAGTCATCATCCGACCTCCCCACCACCACCACACAGCCACTCCCTCTTTCCACACGAACCCTCACTAACCCCACCCTCACATACACACAAACATAGCAGTAGCGACAAATGGCAAGGTGCGTGGCGGTTATTCGCGGGGCCCCCGGCGACACGGAGGCGTCCATTCAAGGGGTCATTCGCTTCGAGCAGGTAAGGGAGGGAGGGAGGGAGGGAAGGAGGGCAGGGGAAGGAGGAGAAGGAGGACAAGGCATTACGTCGAGCTCTACTCACGCGCTGCATCAATCCTACCTTACGCAGGCATCAGAAACGACGCCCACGACCATCGACGGCGTCATCACGGGCTTGGCACCGGTACGTAGTTTTGTGCTTCTCCCTCCCCTTCCTCCCTCCCTCCTTCCGCTCCCCCTCCCCTCCCTCCCCCCCTCCGTTTCACCACAATGACACACACAGGGACGACACGGCCTGCACATCCACAACTTCGGAGACTTCTCGGAGGGCTTCGCAGGGGCAGGTACGTTTTGTTTTACTCCCCTCCCTCCCTCTTCCTTCCCTCCCCTCATGACCCCTCCCTCCCTCCCTCCCTCCCTCCCTCCCCTCCCTCCGTCCCCTTCTTACCTCCTAGGTGGCATCTTTAACCCGTTCGGCAAGGCTCATGGAGCACCGGACGACGAGGAACGCATGTCGGGAGATCTGGGCAATATTGAGGCGAACGCAGAGGGGAAGGCAGAGTTTCATTTGGAGGTGAGGGGCGAGGGAGGGAGGGAGGGAGGGAAGAAGGGAGGGAGGAAGGGTGGGTGGTGGGTGAGAAGAGGGTGGAGGAGGAATAGCTATGTGTCGTTCAGACGGGCTCGGCGTAGGGTGGGTCTGGAAAGGAGGGAGGGAGGGAGGGAGGGAGGGCAGGAAAGGAGGAGGAGAGGAACACAGTCACGCACGCATGTCGATTCCACAATCCTCACCACCCCTTCCTCCTTCCCTTCCTCCCTCCCTTCCTCCATTCCTTCCTCAGGACAAGCACGTCCGCATCATGGGCGCACATTCTGTCATTGGTCGCTCGGTCATCGTTAAGGCGCAGGAGGATGACCTTGGACGGGTAGGGAGGGAGGGAGGGAGGGAGGGATGGAGGGAGGGAGGGAGGG
>Ga0209491_10011939_pt1 | contig 10147 bp, 15 predicted proteins | sample BON02_FD_187213 | JGI IMG/M metagenome (GOLD analysis project Ga0209491, IMG submission 187213) | Freshwater microbial communities from Lake Bonney liftoff mats and glacier meltwater in Antarctica - BON-02 (SPAdes) (version 2) | ecosystem: Environmental > Aquatic > Freshwater > Ice > Glacier...
CCACTTGTGTAGTGACATCTTCATTACTGGCTCCAGATCCACCACTTGTGTAGTGACATCTTCATTACTGGCTCCAGATCCACCACTTGTGTAGTGACATCTTCATTACTGGCTCCAGATCCAAAATAGCTGCTCCTACAATTCGAGCCATCACTGGACCTTGTGCACTAAATACGATTACCAGAATCGTTGCAGCAACAGCAAGTCTCCACTCAGATAGAAGCACATTGCAAGATTTATGTAGGATTCCAAATAGTGAAGCATGTTTGGCTGAATGATCTAAATCAGACCACTTTGATCGAGCAACATCGGCGAATACTTTTACACGATTGTAAATGCGGATGCCAATAATCACCATGTTAAAAATTTGAACCGTTAATGGCCTCATTGTACGATCATTCACATGGTACAATAGTATCTCCAGAACAAGCAAGCCAAGAGAGACGGTTATCAGAATCAAATCTGTAATTTCTCGCTTTTTCAAACTACGGCACTCGCGCATGAGATGGAAAGCAATATCCAGCGTGGAAAATGAAAACAATATAACCTCTGTGATGAATGTTCCCAATTCTAATTCCCTGCTAATCCCATCATAGTTGGTATTATTCTTTAAAACCAACCATTAGTCAACATCCAATCAAAGCCTTTTAGAAACTTACCAAAGAAAGGATTGCACAGTCGATTGCTGTAAATAAATAGTAAAGGAGCAGGCAAGCGGACGAAAATCGATATACTATGAAAGTGGTTCGTTTGGTATATAGATTGGCATCAACCAACGGGATACCTATCTCAATGATATGATCTCCACTTTTCTCCATAGTCGTAAATACAATATCCATCTTATCATTCGAGCCATGTGAAGCTAATGATGTGGCCTTCCTCTCCAGCGCTTTTTTCATGTAGACTGATCGAGTACCCTCTTCATCAAATAGCTTTTGTTTCATAGGATTATGAGCCAATTCATCAGAAGTAAAAGTGCGAAGAAGCCGTGAACCATCATTGGATGTATGGCGCTTTTGGTGATGCGTACCCTCCATTCCAACTGCGGCATGTGACACTCCAGATGGTGTCTCCATGTCCATCGCGTCGACTCCAAACGTTATTGTCTCGGCAGGATATCCCGCCATCTCAACCATCTCTGGTACTTCGTTTTCCATTATGCAGAAGAAATTCAGGAATATAAACAAATAATGGAAGTATGAAACATTTAATTGAAGATCTAATTTAGGCCCGAAAATGTCAGTCAGCCCAAATCACGATTTTTCAGAGCTGATTTGGTGCTTCCCAGATGTTTTTTAAGACCAATATTGGTACGTCCTCTACCTAGTCGCAGCTGCAGTTGACGTCAGGCCTCGACATGTAGATTGAAATACATGCACATTTTCAAGTGTATGCTAATTAAATAATGACCATTGCACTGTCTCATGGATTAGGAATTTAGCCAACTGCATGCAATCACCGTATCAGAATTCAGAAACCAATTCTATTCGAGGCATATTTGCATTATTTCTTTTCTAATTATTAATTTTGATTAATAAGAACACTTGGCGAATATTCAAGGAATATAGTGTTGAGAGACAACAGGTGAATTTTAATTAAAATGACTGTGATAATGATGACCTACATCGTCCTGTAATTTAATATGTTGAAGCACTTGATCACTAGGGAAAGGCGAAATGCGATAAATCCGTATACCAAGGTATCAAAATCTCTCAGAAATTGTATTTGTATTTAATTAAAAGCAATTCGTAGGAGGTTTAAGAAGGAAATTTATGTTGAAATCAGCACTCAAATTAAGAATAAACTGTGGAAATTTTCCTGATTGTTGTAAATGATGATGCTCTATGTGATCTGGTCCAAGTGAAAGAAGACCTAAGGAATGTTCTTGGGGCTACAAGGAAACTATAAGGAATACTTTTTGCAATGATACACGTGTGAAATGCTATACTTGGTGACATACTTAGTGGAACAGTTGGTGAAATCCACGTTCCTATAATTCAAGCTCGACACACGAAACTGAAAATCTATTTCCAGAATGTGCAGCATGTAAGAGGCGGGTCAGCTCTTATTGCCAAGTGAAGCTGAACAGGAAGATTATATGCCGAAGTGCTTTAACTTCAAATTGAAAAGTGAACAGCTGAGCAAACGTGTGAGTCGCCTGCTGTGTATGGTAAGTTCTTCGCTAGTCATACTGATCTGAATCTTTCAACGCCATAAATGTAGCAGCTGAGCAAACGTGTGAGTCGCCTGCTGTGTATGGTAAGTTCTTCTCTAGTCAAATACTGATCTGAATCTTTCAACGCCATAAATGTAGCAGCTTCACCTTACAAGCTCCATGGGGTTCCATCACTGTTCAGTTTTTGTCGCTTAATAGCTTTTGACTCGACAACTTCAACGTCGCTCGAGTCAGCATCATCGATCTCTATTACAACGGGTCTCTTGTTTGCAAGACCGGATATCACTTTGTCGCTCGAATCGTTTGACGTCATCATGGGAGAGAATATTGGGGACGATGATTCATCACATAAATGGACGAAAGCAGGGACTTCTACAACACAATTCTTCCTCATAACATCATCCACCACCTGAGACAATTTCGATAACTCATTGGAAGGGGAATTTAACCAACTCTTGAGCCAAATGTGATAGCACGAATAACCAAAAGATTCAAGAATGTTCTTTCGATAAATGCAACTGGAATAACTTTCATATGTGTTGGCTTCAAGTACCATGCACTTGCCCTTGGGAAAGCGTATTATTGTACCATTCAACAATGAATTAGTAGATACATTAGTAGTCACCATGTTTGCATATTTCGGGTATCGCTTCTTGAAATGATTACCAATTGTTTTTTCAACCGTACTCATCACTTCCTCGCATTGTCTAGCTGCATTTTCCATCGAAAACTCTGCTAGCATACCATCAGCACACGATGGATCCCTTGCACTAATCGCACTAGCATATCTCAAATATCCATATAAGAACGACGATCCCGATAATCTCCCACCCTCTTCTCGTTCAATCCCTGCATTCATAAACTCGGAAGGCGGAATGCTAGCTACAACATGAACATGGCGTCTTGCTCTACTAAACAAAACGTTCAAATATCTGTAACCGAAACTGTGATCATCAATTCTACCAAATCTCTTGGTAAATTTGCCAGATTCGGTTGGACCGAAAGTAGGACCGACTATCAGAAAATCCACCTCGTCGCCTTGTAAATTCTCAAGATTCTTCACAAAAAACGATTTTGACTCTGCAACTCTCTAATACTCAGAATGAATTGTTGATCGGGATGACCTTTAAGTAATATCAAGATCAGCTTTTGTTGCTTTTCGTTAAACGTGGCTATTGCAATAGCAGATTGATCTTCCAAATCATTTACATGCTCTTTCAATATGCGAAGAATTTTCTCTGCTTCAACTTGATTGGACAAGTTATTATAAATACCTTTCACTCGTGTCACTCGAATTGGAGGTCTAACTGAGGAAATCGGCTTCCCTGGACACAATGAGAGATCCTTATAGATAGCAGCTGCATTGAAACACATGAGTTCTGGACTCATACTTCGATAATGAAATTTTAAATTTACGGAGGAAAAGCCAAACAACTGATCTGTTGCAAACTCAGGAATTGATTTCGCATTCGCTGCGTTTTGAGCTATTTTGTTACTCTGTTGTTCACATTTCACGTCTTCCACTGATTTCAATGTCTCTGCAATATCATCATCGCCATCTAAGGCATGAACAACACCTACTCAAAACATGGGTAAACCCTCAAGCTAAGCCAGAAATCATACCTATAATCGGAGTAGTTGGTTTCGCAATGTTGCTTTCGGCATACAAACTTTTCGTTGTAGATGCTAACGCGCCAGATACCCACTTCTCTAGACACGAGCGCTCCACTCTTGATTATATCGAAAATGACAGAGATGTTGAACGAAATTGAGTTGATGGAGGTATTTGATGACGATCACCTGCTAATATTGATTTTTTCCCTTTTAGAAGGCAAGCAAACGTTTCATGAGGCAGTGACTGGGAAGCTTCATCGAGTACCACCAAATCAAAATATCCGTGAATATCTTTGAAAGAGTGTACTCGCAACCTTTGGAGTGCAAAATAGAATAGGGAAGCATGATGTAAACAAATCAAACTCCTGAACTATTTCCAGCAAAGTAATAGCGCGGACTTTCTTACTACGTTGGTTAAACAATTGCTCAAATTTCAGCCTTGGAAATGATTGCGTTTCGAATTTGTCCACACTTTCTTTCGTCGTTTTTGCCTGTCGCAATGTCAACAATAACTGAATATTCTTTCGAATTTGAATCATAGAGTCACTTATCTGGTTGAGTACAAAATCAGAAGTCACGAAATCTTGTTTCCCGGCAACCTTTTTAGCGAGTAAGGCGGTCTTGATGCAATTACCCCACGTATCATTTTTCGAAAATTGAAGAAACGAAGCAAAAAAGTTACAATCGTGAACAAGTCCGAAATCCAGCAAACAGTTAATGGAATCTGCTGACGTCCACCAAAGACTCTGGTCTTGAAATACATGAAATGCATTTTCCAACCTGCATCCGCTTTCAACAGGGTCGAGTATCTCCAAGCATTTGGTAAGTGACGTCAAGGCATAGGAAGTGCAAAACAAACTGTTGCTACTAGTTTTCTTGATTGTATCCTTCACTTGTTTCAATTGATTATAGGCTGGTTTCAACTCACGTCTGATGGTCGCCAAGTATTCCTGCCAAATCTCCAGTTCCGATTATCTTGCAAAGTAACTATTCGTTCCTCGGTATGAGCGCATTGGTCTTCGCACCATTTTACAATTTGCTGGATATTTGAAAGAGAAAAATCTGAAGGTGGGGCTTGTTGTGATCTGCATTGAATGTCTATCTTCATGCTACTCAACCGACCATTTAAATCACCTATAGCTTTATAATGACACGATCTGCTGGAAAATATGGCTAGAAAGGAATCCACCCACCCCTGTTGTTCGAACTGTTCAATACTTGCAGCGGGAATGCATCGTAACTCAGCTGATATTTTTTCTAGCTGACCCAAATGATCTTCCCATCCTTCCAACAAAGTCTCATTCATAGCGATAAAACCAGCTTTTGCTTTCCGCAATATCGATTGTCGGTGTTCCAATTGCGTTTCCATTTCATCTTTTAACGTCTTGGCTTTCTCAAGAACATTGTCTGCATCAAATAACTTTATCTCTCTAAAATCAATCAAACGCACCCAACATTTTATTATTATTGAGGTGCTCTTCACATCTGTCAATACGTTTGATATGATCCAGAGCAAATACTGATTCCACAACAGGTGAATCATCGGGGATGGGGAGCAGTATGTCCCAAAAGTAAATAATCAATAGTCCATGCAACTGCATCTTGAAATGACATTCCAAACCCTGCATCTGACATGGTGGCTGTCCTGTGCTTGGAAAAACTATTCTCGTGACGACTTATTTCATTTTCGAGCCTACGAATATCGCCGGTCGAAATAAGCTCATTCTTCGCAATGGTCGCACAAGACAGTGGATCCACCGACAAACCATTCTCTTGAGCCTTCTCTACAAGTTTGTCTCGCTTCTCCACATCCGGAAGCACTATGCTGAATTTATTGGCTGGCCATCCCTTAAAACTAGAAGTGTCGCCTAGCTTTTGGTAAAGAATATCAAGAGGCGTTTTCTTTTCGCAAACCACCAAAGTCTTCAAACCGTTCGCCGCGAGACTTGAAATAACTGCAGCCAATGTATTTGATTTTCTAGCAAACCAATCGTAAGTATTTATTTTCTTCGTATATATATATCTTACCCAGTTTCCGGAGGTCCATTGATAACGACACTTTCATCCGAACTCATTAAATCCAAAGCCACTTGCTGACTGGGATCCATGAATATTCCACTATAACGTAAATGCTGTCCAGTTAGAATTGACTTCGACATGAGAGACATCTTGTTATTCCTATAAGTTTCTAGGTCACTTAATAAGCAGGGATCATTTCTCTTGAACAACGCAACAAGTTCACCCTAAATAATCTTATTAGAATCGCCTCCAGGATCTTCAACCGGAACATTCTCTAACGATATGCTCATCGCCTTTTCTAGACCGGTTGATATATCCTCAGATGGAACATCGAAACCTAAATTGGAAACGAGAGTTTGATATCCAATTCATTAAATATCTCCTTTGATTCCCAATAATTCTTATTTTTTCTCAAATACACATCGCAATCAGTTCGCATAAACTCGCAAAACGAATCGTTCAAGCACACCGGATCCTCAAAGCTACGTTGAAGAACGATTCTTCCATCAACTATGTCTATATTTATTTTCCATAATAACAAAGGACAAAGCAAAAGCTTTTTAGAGGAAGTGTCATACTTTTGAACCAAAGGAAATCCAATACACAATGAATATTCTCCAGTGTTACTGAACTCGGAGTGGCTACGTTGAATTAATGCTTTCAACTTTGCATCATACTTGCCGAGCACTTCTTTTTGCAACTTTTCTTTAAACCTCCAGTCGTCAATAGATCATGAAGAATTCTGCGAGGTAAGCCAGGCTCCCAGTTCTCCAACGAAGCCAGATCGAACTTATCTGTGCTTTTACCACAATAGGCCTTCATAAAGTTCGACTTCTTGGCATCTCCCTTCACCCGTTGCACAAATACCTGAAATAGCCGTTCATCCATTGTTATCAATCTGGTCGGAGGTCTTTATGTCTATCTTTCCTCAATAGGTGGTGGACGGCTGAAAAGGTGTGTTCTTTTTTAAAAAACTTTTGTAGTGCTTTAAAAGGGGTTAAATTTTAATTATCTTCTGTTTGTTCAAAAAAAAAAATCGATTTCTGTTGTTTAAAAATCGATTTTTGTTGTTGTTACAAAAAAATAAAAAAAATACCCTTATGGTTTAATAAGAAATTAGCACTACTAGTAGATTTTTGTTATAAAATAGTGATTGATGGGTGCCCACTACTTATTACTTAAATCGATTAACAGAACCGAAATCAGTTGTTTTTAAATACTTGAAGTAGTGGATAGAAGACATCAATCGCTCATTTATTAAACGATAAAATTAACTTGGTGAAACAAAAGAGCCTGATGTGTATCCATGAGGTAATCAGAAGCGCCAACATTATGTAAAGTCACTGATTTTACATTATCAAGCACCTGATGTTCTTTAATTCGTCCCAAGATTTGACAACAACGTCATCTGCAAACAAGTTTCACAATGCAGTCGCTCAATCATTTAAAACCCTTTATCCTCTTTCTGCACCCCAAAAATAATCTCGTATGCTACTAAAAACGTCTGCAACAACTTCTTATTAGTATCGAGACCCATCCAGCCTCGATACCAATCGTAAAAGGAAACGAAATATATTGAAATAGGACCATGGCCTATCACAATATCTTGATAATTTCTATAAGGCCTCCTTTCTCGCTAAAACCTCGTCAGGTGACAACTTTTCACAATAAGATTTCGCGAATAGGAATCATCTCATGTTTAGTATCGCAAATATAAATTCAATTATTTCTAAAAATGTTGCGGTCGCTAAATTAATCTAATAATCAAGAGAACTCGTGAGTATCTTGCTGAAAGAAAAGAGACTAACTTTTTAAAATAAGAATGGTAAAGCTTTCAACGAATCCAGAATTGAGTACATCTATTTAAATATACATTTAGATACATGGTAAAATCTATTTCATGAACCAATAATAAAGAATCAATTCGTCCTCTAGTTGAAGAAGTTGAAGCCCCAAATTAATTGAAAATATAGGCAACCACTTGATCACGATGGAAAGTATAATGCGTTAAATCAGAATATATGAAGGCTAAGAAATTACTCTGCTTGAAACTCTGTTTAAAAGCAATTAAAAGAAGGAAGAATAGAAAATGTTGGTTAAATTGCAACTCCCTATTTATCTCTTATTACTTATTATTCTTTCGGCTCGTTCGAAAAACAACGAGTTTAAATTTTTTTCCTAATTGATGCAAATGATGATGCTAGATGAACTGGTCCAAGTGGAAGAAGTCCTAAGGAACGCCGGGAACGCTCTTGGCCTCAGTGAAACTATTGCGGATATTTCTGACAACGATCTTGAATTACAGCTTCATAAAAGCCAAGCTGAATGCACAAAACTGAAGACTTTTTTCCAAAACGTGCAGCATGTAAATGAGGAGCTCCAAGAGGCGGTGCAGCTTTTGTTACAAAGTAAAGCTGAACAGGAAGAATACATATCGACATTAAAATTGAAAAATGAACAGTTGTTGCAAAGTAAAGCTGAACAGGAAGAATACATATCGACATTAAAATTGAAAAATGAACAGCTGTTGCAAAGTAAAGCTGAACAGGAAGAATTCATCGTTCGACTCTCGCAGGAAAATAAACAAATGAAAGAGGAATTGAGGAAGACAGCAAAAAATAGCGACAATGTTTTATCTGGCATTGCTACCGAAAAGCTTCGTGAAGATATTTTGAGGCTTTCCCAGGAAAATGGCCGCTTGAAATCTGAATTGATTAAAAGTGTTGAGCCAGAATTGAAATTGGATTCACACGAGATTGAAACGGACAAATCCAATTCGTTTATTGAAGACAGGAACTCAAAAGATCAAATAAGAGACATCATTAGAGAGTTAATCCATGAAGAATCTATTCAGTTAAACCATCCTGTAAACTCAACAAGCGAGTTAATCCATGAAGAATCTATTCATGTGGTACATCCTACCAGCTCAAAGTTTATCCATGAAGAATATATCCCGGTAAAACATCCTGTCAGCTCAAAGTTAATCCATGAAGAATCTATCCCGGTAAAACATCCTGTCAGCTCAACAAGGTCACTAAAAACTCCAGGACGCGTGCACTTTCAAACAGATCCATCAAATAGGGAGTCCGACGATAGCATCAGCAATACAGACACACTTATTTTTCGACTAAGAAGTCAGTTAAAAGATCGCCAACAAAATTTGCTATTGAGTGGAGCCAAAATTCATTCGACAAACAAATCGTTCAATTCGCCTAGTGCGATCAAACGCCTAGATTTTGCAACACCTGTACATAGAGTCAATACTAGAAGTCGTCACAAGTTAGACAGCCACTTATCACGATTCATGAATGCAAATTAATTAAATTACAAAACAAAGGAGAAAATACATGAAATAGAAAATGAAGACTCTATTATAAGGCAAATCGTGAATGTTCAGTGACAAGTGCCGTTATCATATCTATCTCAATATCTTCTTCGCAACTTCGTTCTATAACCACTTCTTTTTCTCTAGTTACCAGAAAAACCTTTTTATAACGAGAGTGCAATTCATTCGCAACTACGATATTCATACGGTACTTCTCAATCGCCTGTTTGGCCTTGGATATTAAAATATCATGATCTGTTTCTAATTTGAAAGACACAAAGTAACCTTCAGGTGCCCACTCGTCTCGAAGTATCCCAAGAGTTTTCGGGACTTGATCCAACTCCAAGGTTAGGGGCCCGTCGCGAGATTGGATTTTATGTTGTAGCTGTTTGTCAGGAGCCACGTAAAAGTCACTCACCGCAGCAGCAAACAAGAACATAGCTTTCGTTCCCACTGGATGTAGCGCTTGGGAGCACATCCTTAACATGTGTAAGTATTCTATAAGCGTGGTAAACGTGAGACACAAGAGGCGGGGTTTAAAATTTTGGTGCAATGTAAGCGCTTTCCTTAGCCGTTCCTCGTTATCGCAAATGAACTCTATATACATGAACCGTTAAATACATAGTATTTGCATCACAAATATACTCACCAACAGACCCTTCAGAATTAATTCTCAAATGGTTCATGAAATCCAAGTCCAAGTTTTTTGTAATTTCATCTTGTATCCTCCTCGCGAATGGCGCTGCACTTCCTGTTCTTGATAAGAAAACCACAGCATATCCGTTTTCAAGAAGCTGTTCAACTGATAGGGCCCCTCGTCTTCCGGTACTGAAGTTGTCTAGAAATCGAACGGTGTTTTTCTCCAAGGGTACAGTTGTGCCTCCACTAGTAACAAGAGCGATCATAGCTCCCGTGTGTACTCTCACAAATTCATCTACTAGTACCTTGTCCTCACTCAACCTCGTAGGTTCCTCACTACTAGAGAAGAACTCACTCATCGATCAAGTTTGTAC
>Ga0209491_10011941_pt1 | contig 10146 bp, 6 predicted proteins | sample BON02_FD_187213 | JGI IMG/M metagenome (GOLD analysis project Ga0209491, IMG submission 187213) | Freshwater microbial communities from Lake Bonney liftoff mats and glacier meltwater in Antarctica - BON-02 (SPAdes) (version 2) | ecosystem: Environmental > Aquatic > Freshwater > Ice > Glacier...
TATATATGTATATACCTCGCAGAGTTTCGTCATCTTCGGCGCGAACGGCTCGAACGCCTCGGCGTGTGTATATTCTATACATACGTAGTGTGTGTATATTCTATAAATACAAAAATATCTGTATATATACATGTATACCTCGCAGAGTTTCGTCATCTTCGGCGCGAGGTTCGCTGCCGTGAGCGGTTCGAACGCCTCGGCGTGTGTATATTCTATACATACGTAGTGTGTGTATATTCTATACATACAAACTTATCTGTATATATACATGTATACCTCGCAGAGTTTCGTCATCTTCGGCGCGAGGTTCTCCGCGGTGAGCGGCTCGAACGCCTCGGCGTGCACCGAGTAGCGCGCGGCGAGGGCCGGGTCGTAGGGCATCGCTTTCACCGAACTCGGCGCAGTCTCGCGTTCGCGCGTCAAATCAACGGCAGTGGTGGCGGCAAGGGCGGCGGCAGGGGCGCGGGCGGTCAGGGCGGGGGCGGCGGCGGCGACGGGGATGGCGGCGGCGGCGGTGAAGGGGGCGAGGAGGGGGACGGGAGCGACTTGGACCCAGGGAAGGTCGGATGCTTGGGTCAGGAGCGTGGCGAGAACGGTGGTTAGATTCGCCATGACAGAGGTAGGGACCGCAGTGGTCCGTGCTGGCATGTGTGGATGGGTAGAGGCGCTGGGATGCGGCCACTGGAAAGGAGGCATGGGTAGCGGCGACCCAGGCCAGCCCGAGTGAGCATGGTGCGGCCACGCCGAGGGATGGCCCGCACTCTGCGTAGGGTGCTGTTGCATCTGCCGCGCCATCGTGTGCGGCTGCTGAATCTGCCGCGTAAGCTGCTGCTGCAGCATCTGCTGCTGCTGCCGCGACTGCTCGTGTCCCTGCCGCGACTGCTCCTGCGTAAACTGCTGTCCCTGCTGCCCCTGCTGGAACTGGTGCTGGAACTGCTCTTGGTGGGCCTGCGGCATCTGCAGCGACTGCGGCTGACGCCCCGAAAGCACCGGCTGTATCAGCTGGTGCATATTGCGCTGCGCCTGCTGCCCCGCTAGCTGCCATGCTAGCTGCTGCGCGTGAATCTGCGCCCGCTGCAGACGCTGCGGCGTGGCCGCCCGCTGTTCCTGCGGGCTGTGCCACACCACACCGCTCTGGGCGGTGAGCATCCTCGAGACTGTCCTAGCACTAGACTTGGCGACCGAGGCGGCTGCTGGCGTGGCTACAGTTGTGGCGGGAGATGCAGGCGGTCCCGCCACCTGTCCACGAGGCGTGCGCAGCGGCGTGGTCGCGCTCCCTTTGGCCATGGTGGACAGCGGCGGCGCTAGTGGAATCGGCGTGCGGTCGATGCCGATGCCTGCGCCGGGCAACTCGTTGCGGCAGGCGGGGCACTTGTAGCTGCAGCTCTCGAGCCTTGCCACGTCGCTCGGTGCCAGGTACTCGCACGCCGCGTGCACCCAGAGCGAGCAGGCGTCGCACTGCACCATCTCCTCTTCGGCCTCCTCCTCCTCCGTCTGCTTCCAGAGCTTGACACAGACGGGGCAGTACTCGCGCCGATCCCACCGCGTAACACACGACGCGCAGAGCCCAACCTCGCCATGCACCGGCACAGCAACGTACTCGGCGAGGCAGGGCGTGCTGCAGCTGAAGCAGCCGCCCCCACCTCCGTCGCCGCCATCTCTGACGCGGCCGCCGCTCTCAGAGACGGGGGCGGATATGAAGGCGGAAGCGGCGTTGGAATCGGTGTTGGCGGCGGAGGCGGAGACGGCGGGGCCCGCTACGGCCCGCTGCGGCTGCTGCGGCAGACCCTCGCCCGGCTTCTCGCCGCGGCACTCTGGGCAGGTATAGGTCAGGCTGTGCCACACCGCGACGGCATCCGCCGAGATGCGCTCGCACTTTGCGTGAACCCAAATGTCGCAGCCGTCGCACTGGAGCATGCACGCCTCGTCGCCCCGGTCGCTCCAGAACTGGTCGCACACGGGGCAGTACTCCCTCTCGTTCCACTGGCCCAGGCACGCGCGGCATAGGGTGCCGCCGTTCGCCGCGGCTCGCCAGCGCGCGCCAGCCGCGTCACAGTTGTGGCAGCGCAGACCCTGCCCCGGCAGCACCTAATATACAAAAAGCACACAAGTACACACGCAGAGGGAGATGATCCGAGAGTGTGGGGGTTAACCCGGGCCGGCTTACCTGTCTCTTTCTATATACATATAGATGCCTATATATATATATATATGTACATACCGAATCGTTCGCCCCGGGCCTCATCGCAGCCGGCTCTGTTCCCGCGCGGCTCTTGGCCAGCTTGCCCGCCCTCTTCCAAAGCGACTTACTTATGGAAGGGTCCGCACGCGTATATTCGGGATCGGAGTAGGTTGCACCACACTGCCCGCGGGTGGCGCATCCGCCTCGCTGAGGCGTGACCGACGTCGCCGCCGCCTTGGTAGCCGCCGCCTTGGCCGTTGCCGCGCGCGCGGCGGCGGTCGACGTGGAGATGGAGGGGGTCGCCGGAGCGGGTACGGCCAGCACCGCTTCCCACGCGTCCAACGGGCTCTTGCGTTGGCGTTGGCTTCTCCCCTGCGCCTCGCGGCCGCCGCCCTTGACAGAAGCCGCTCCCGGCGCAGGGGCGGACGAGGGGCCGGCTACCGAGCCGGGTGGCGGCGCTACGACTGTGCCGGCAGACCAACTCGAACAAGGAGTTGAATCTCCCTTCGCCGCAGCCTCGGCGATTGCGCGCTTGCGGCCGGCCCACGAAGGGCCACTCGCCACCGTGGTGCCAGGCGCGGCGACGCACAACGAGCGCATCTTGGACGGGGTCGCCATCTCCAGCGCGAACTTCCGCTTTCGGTCGGGTGCGTTTCGGCTCGGCGCGGCAGGCGATGCTTTGCAGACACGCCGGGCGCGGCCCCCGGCAGCAGGCTCCCAACCGATGGCCTCCGTCACCTCCGCCACCGTCCCCGCCGCCTCCCTCGCCGCCGCTGCCATCGCCACCGCCGCCTTCACCGCCGCCCCCGTCGCCACCACCACCATCTCCCCATCCTCCTTCGCCGCCGCCTCCGTCGCCGCCGCCACCCTCGCCCCCGCCGCCCTCGCCCCCGCCTCCTTTACCGTCTCCACCTCCGCTTCCTCCTCCGCCTCCGCATTGGCGGTTCCGTCGCTGTACATCTCGGAGTCTTCCGCCATTTCCACCTCCATTGGCGCCTCGCCAAGAGCGCCCTCGGTCTGCGGCTTAGACTTTAGCCGAGGCCCGACGCCCGCATCAGGGCGGCTCTGTAAGAACAGAGTAGGGACAAGCAGGTGTGTAACAGAGCAGGGACGAGCAGGTGTGTTAATACTTAGGAGGTAATGGACCATCTCGTGCCTGCACAAGAAAAGGGACGATGGGGCAGGGTCATAGTTACGAGGCGAGGGGGTTGGGGTAGTGGCGAATCTCGTAGCTGTGCATGGGGCGGCTTACTAGGCTGGTCACGAGGCGAGGCGTGCGTGGCGAATTTCGTACCTGGCTTGAGGACACCGCTTTTGCGGCGGCCTGTGTGTTGGCCTATACAAGATATTCGTTCACTCATTTTTGTGTGTGCAAGAATCAACTATCCCTTTATTAACCCCGCCCGTTTGCATTACCCACACTACTGCAATACGTATGCGCGACTTTTGTGCAACATATGATCTCCCCCTGACCCTCCCTGTTGATGCTATACACCATACAATATTGGTCATGACAATATCGTGTAAAAGCCAACCTGCGTGAAGCCTGCCGTTGCCTCGTTGCACACAGCGTCCAAGTCGTCCGCCGCCTGCGCGGTGATGGCGCGGCCGACGAGTTGGATGCCGGCCGACCACGGGATGAAGATTGGATGGCCGCAGTGGTCGCCGCGGTCGGACAGGCCGAGGTGCGGCTGCTGCCAAAAGGCGTGGCCCGTCGAGACGACGAGCAGCTCGGGCGATCTCTGGTCGAGGCTGTCGCGAAGCACGGCGGCCACGAGCGCCCTGCCGTGCCCGCGCCGCTCGGAACCCCTGTCCACGGCCAGTAGCAGGAGCTCCGAGAAGCCACCTGACGGCGATCGCCGCGGAGGGGGCACGTGGCGGTGGCACGACACCGCGACGCACTGGCCGTCCACCTCGCCGCAGGCGATGCGGAACCCGGCCAGCTTCACCGCGCGGCCGGCGCGGTGGCAGTGGAAAGCGCCGCCGTCGAAGAGCTTCTTAATCAGCTGGTAAGGGTGGGAGAAGAAACGGTACAGTTGCTGATAGAGTGGCAAGGTAAGTCAGCCTACTGAGCCGCCCTGTGAGTCCCATCTGGTTCGAGAAGACGAGCATCGAAGCGAGCAGGGGCGGTTTTGTTGCGAATTGTGTTGCGAGGTAGTGACCTGCCGAGCCCGCCCTGTGAGTAGAGTGTAGCGAGCAGGGAGGGTACAGTTGCTGATAGAGAAGCGAGAGGTAGCAGCCTACCGAGCCCACCCTGTGAGTGAAGCAAGCAGGGGTGGTGCGGTTGCTGCTAGAGTAGCGAGGTAGTAGCCTACCGAGCGGTTGTGGTTGGCGCTGATGTAGCCGCTGGCGAAGCGGTCGAGCAGTAGGTCGCGCGCCGCGTCGCGCTCGGCAGCGCTGTAGCTGCTGAGTGGACCGATGCGGACGCGGAGCGTGCCGCGGGCCGAGGTTAACCCGAGGTCGCGCGCCGCGTCGCGCTCGGCCGGGCACCCGCTGTGCGGACCGACGCGGTGCGACATCGACACGGATGGACGGGTCCGAACCTTCGCCCGCGAAACAGCTGTGAATAAAATTGGCAGCCGCGCTGTGAACAGGTTTGCGCCGCGCTGGACTGGACTTGTAACGCTGAAAACACAAGTCGGGTTCACGCGATGGACCTACTCATACAGATTATCCTTCTCGTCAGTGTGCCGGCCCTGCTGCTGCTCGCCACAGTCATTCTCTACCCTCTCGTCACCCCGACAATCGAGACGGCGGGCGAGGTGAGCATGGGCGACAAAACGCCCGCCGATCTGGGCGCCTGCGTTCTGGCGGGCTCCATGGACCCGCCACACCTCGGGCACATTGCGCTGATCCGGCACCTGCTCAGGCGCGGACACCGGCGTGTCCTCGTCGTGATCGGCGTCAATCCAACCAAACGGTATGCGGTGGACCCCGAGCGGAGGGCCGCTCTACTGCGAACCATGTGCGCGACCCTTGGCCTGGAGGGCGTCGTGGTTCACGCCGTGGAGGGCTACGTGTGGCGCTGGGCGCGCAAGCATGCAGTGCGCACGCTCTTCCGCGGCATTCGCAGCTGGGCCAAAGACGGGCGCGAGGAGAGAATGCTGCACCTTCTGAACCAGGCGGGCCCCGTGCTGCTCGGACCACTCCGCCGACCCATCCCAACCGTCTTCCTCCAAGCCGACCCCGCTTTTGCGCACATCTCCTCCACGCTCGTGCGCGAGCGCTGCAAGGAGTGCGGTCAGGCGGCCGGTGCGGCCGAGGCGCTTGCGGACCTCGTCCCGAGAGGGGCCGAGGGGGAGGTTTGGCGGCTGTACCATCGGGGCGTGTGATATGTAGAGTCAAGGTGTGATTTTTATTTATTTTTTTACTATGCTGAGAGGCATTCTATCATATGTAATACCTCCTTGCTATATCTGCTGCTGGCTACTGCTATTATTAACTATTTATACTGCGGTTATTTGCAAGTTGCAAGTTGTGTTAGAAGTTGGGATCGAGTAGTCCTGGGCGGGCCTGGGTCCTGCTCGCAGCCTGGGGCTGGGGCGTCTTATACTCGTATACTACTTATTTCTTACTTACTAACTTAAGGGTTATATATATATACTTATACGTATATGTATGCTTATATACTTATATGTATATACGTATTGTTTCCTAGCTATATATATTTCTGTGTGACTTTTTGACAGTTATTTTACTCTTTTTTTTATCATAGCTGGATGACGGTTTGTTTCGGACGGGACACACACGGGACAGGATATATTAAATCAGTTTCATTTGATATTAAATATCAGGCTGTATCAGGATATAATTTATATTATTGGCCATTGTCATTAAGGGCCTTACTCCCGCGGGGAGTCTCGTCTCTCGCTCTCCGGCCCGGCGGGCGGGTGGGGTGGGTCCGTGTATATAGTGTATAGTACATGTACATCGTGGCCATGGCCTCGTATATAGACCGCGGCGCACGGGGGCACGCACCATGTGACACCCCCCCACACAAGTACACGCGCGCACGCTATTCACACAAGCACAAAGACACACAGCGCGTGTTTAATGAACAATAAACAGCCCACGCCAAAGAACGCAAAGGAACTACTGCAGCTTGCAGACCGGGAAAGAAGGCCTTCCGCCCCCCTGCTCAGAAGGCGCGCGGCCCGTCGTGCGCGCGCGCCACCTCTGTCGGCACGCCGTGCGTGAGCCAGAGGTGGTAGAGCTCGGCCTGCCTCTTCGTGTTGAGGTAGAGCGGCTGGCCCCGCCGCAGCTTGTGGTCCTCCTCGCCGTGCTCGTCCAGGTAGATGGAGGGAAAGTAGGAGGCCTGCCCCGCGTCCACCAGCATGACGCGCCCCTCGTGCACCATATAGAAGAGGCCCGAGCCCGAGCCGCACAGCTTGGCGTGGCCCGAGCACGCCGCCTCGCCAGGCGTGGTGCCCGGCATCGAGCGCTTGCAGAGGAAGCCGGCGCAGAGGATGGTGCCGCAGACGAGGCAGAGCGCCGTCTCGGGCGGTGGCTCGAGGCAGTTGGCGCAGGGCTTGGCGTGCAGCATCGCCGAGAGGGTGTTGAAGTCCTTTGGCATCCGGAACAGGTAGAGCGTCGGCATGTGCGCGAGGGTGGGTGCGGCCCGGGCCAGCGTGTGCCACGGCGCGCAGGGCCGCGTCGCGACCACATGCCGCGGGAAGGTCTCCGGCTCAAACTCGGTGGTGTTGGTCGCGTCCGCCGCCGCCGGCAGCGCCGGCGCACCGAACCATTTTCCGGCCGCCTGCGCCGCCCACTTTGCCAGCTGTGCGCGCGCGGGCTCCGAGCCCAAGAGCTCACTCGCACTGGCGAGGCGCCACTCTGCGCTCCCTGCGGGTGGTACCGGCCAGAGGCAGGCCAGCACGGCGCGCGCGAACCGGTTGAAGTGGGCGACGGCGTCGTCGACCGCCGCCGCCAGCGCTGCGCCATTGGGCGCGGTCGTACCGATGGGGAGCCCCAACTCACTCGCCAGCTGCGAACGCCACGCGGCGGCGCGCGCGTCGAGTGAGGGGTCGGGAGTGGCAGAGGCGATTTGCTCCAGCTGCGCGAGAGGTGTCGGCGGCGGGTCGCACGCTCGCAGCAAGGCCTGGCCGGCGGCGGCGATGCCGATGAGCTGGGCCATGGCGTGGGCGTTGGACGGCGTGGGCGGCGGCAGGATGGCGACGAGGATGGCGAGCACCTCGTGTAGGTCGCACCAGAGAAGTGACGAGGAGGGCGCGTGCGTGCGCGTCTGGGCGCGGGCGGCCACGCCGCAGAGCGCGCACTTTGGCTCTTGCTCGGCCGGCTCAGCGGCGCATGCGAGGCAGAGGCAGGTGTGGCCACAGGGCCAGAGGGTGTAGGCGGCAACGTTCTCCTCGCAGCGCGAGCAGTCTTTGGAGAGGCAGTCCGCCTCCTGCGAGCCGAGCAGGCGCGCCTGCGCGAGCGAGAGCGGCCGGCCCGAGAGCAGTGCCTCGACGAGCTGCACCGCCTGCTCCGCTAGCAGCTGCCACTTTGGCCCCGGCGGCATATCGGCCGCGGGAACCAGCTGGTACTCGCGCGCGAGCGCGTACTGAAGTAGCACGGGCCGAAGCTGCAGCCCGCGCAAGGCCTGCAGCTCGCGCTGCGGCGTCGTTGACGCGCCACCGCTAATTGCGCCGCCCACAGCTGAGGCCACGTCGGACGCCACGAGGGCGGTCGAGGCGGAGAAGGCGACGGCGCGCCACGCGCGCACGAGCAGCTGGAGCACCATCGAGGGCAGCGGCTGGCCCGGGTTGAGCCGCGCGTTGAGGCGCTGGAGGCACTCGAGCAGAGCGCCGACCTCGCTCGTCGAGACGCCGTCGAGTGAGGCGTGGCGCGCGCCGTTGCCCACCGACGGCATGTCGGCGTCGCTGAGGCCGTCGAGCGCGCGCGGCAGGCCAGAGGCGAGCCAGCGCGCCGCCGCCGCGAGCGGCTCGTGCAAGCCGAGGGACATGTCCGTCCGGGACGCGTCCTCGCCGTCGGTCGCGGGGTGGGCGTCGGGCACCGCGCCGGCGGCGGCGAGGATGGCGCCGGCGCTCATGGGTCGTAGCGGGACGACGGCGTTGGAGAGCGCGCGGCAGAGCGGGCAGAGCAGGTGGCGCTCGGCCGAGAAGGCGCCGTCGGCGCGAAGCGCAACGAAGCGCGCCCAGCACTGGGTCCAGCAGCTGAGGTGCATCGCGTGGCCGCATTGCTGCAGCGTCCAGTCGTCCGCCGGCCAGCCGCAGCGGGCGATCGCGCTTTCGGGCAGGGGAGTCTGCGCGCACCCAGCGTAGCGCACGGTCGAGGGCCGGACCAGCGCGAGGCCCACCATGTCCATCTCTCCCGACTCGTCGGCGCCGTGGCAGAGAATACACGAGGAGACCTCCTGCTCGGCGGCGGCCTTGGCGGCGGCCGCGACGGCGGGCGACGCGTCGCGGCTCATCGCCTCGTCGCCGTCCGTCGAGGGCCGCCAAGAGTCTTCGGGTGGCGGTCCCACAGACTCGGCCGAAGCTTCCTCTTCCAGAGCCATGGCCGCCTCAAAGGCGTCCCGCTGCCGTGCCATCGCCGCCATCGCCTTCTGCTTGGCCTGTGCGCGCCGCCGCTGCCGCAGCAGCTTCTCCTGCTGAGCGTCCGGCGAGCTGCCGGGTTCGCCGCCCGCGCCGCCGCCCGTCCCCGCCGCCCGCTCGGCGCACCGCCGCTGGACGCTCTGCAGCAAAGTGGCACAGTCAGGATTGCGTTCGGCCACGGCTCGCAGCACCCAGCGCAAATCACGCAGCCCCAACCGAGAAAGCCGCACGCCGCCGCCGCCGCCGCTGCCGCTCAAGCCCTCGCCAAGCTCGCCAGCGCCGGCAGCGCCGAACGCCGGCACGGCGTGGGTGAGCGCAGCGGCGGGCGGTGCGTCGGCCCGGAAGCGCAGCTCCTCGAGCGCACCCAGCAGCGAGCGGCACGACTCGGCGCCCGCCGGGCCCTCCTCCGCGCCGTCGGCGGCGGCGGGCGCCCAGCACAGCGCGCGAAAAAAGGCGGGCGCCGCAGCCGACGCCAGGCCGCCCGCCCCTCCTCCTCCAGCGTGCGGCGCCGCCTCCTCCTCGCCGAGCGCTAGCAGCGAGAGCGCGAGCAGCCGGACGCCGTGCTCGAGCGTTTCCCACACGTCCGCCTCCTCCGCCCGCCGCGGCGCAGCAGCCTCGCCCGCGCCGCCGCCACTGCGCCGCAGGGCGTGCAGCGCGAGGGAGCGCACCAAGTGCGACACCGGAGGCCACATCGCTAGACCCCGGAGCGGCAGGAAGCACGGGTGGCAGGGCGGCAGCGGCGGCAGCGTCGCCGCCGCCGCCGCCGCGGCCGCCTCGCCCGCCGCCGGCGACGCGCCGCCCGTTGGCGACGCGGCCGCGTCTCTGCGCGCCCTCTCCCGCTCGATCGTCTCTAGCCGTTCGAGCGCGTGCTGGTGGTCCTCCATGCTGAGGTGCGGGAAGACGGCGCTGTAGGTGTGCTCGAGCCCCTCCTTGAGCACGTAGAGGTCCGCCGCGCCGCGCGCCGTAGCGGGCTGCCGCACGGCGACCGAGTCGATCACGGCCTGGATCTCTTCGGCGGGCGCCAGCTCGTCGTCGAAGGAGCGCAGGCTCGAGGTGAGCTCGCTGTGCGTGCGCGGGCGCATCAACAAGAGGTGCGCTAGCTGTGAGCGCATCGCGCCAGCCTCGTACTCGGCGCCGGGTGGCATGGGCAGGTGCGTGAGGAGCTGCACCACAAGCCGTACTGCCGCGCAGAGCATGTGGGCACCTGCACAAGAAGAGGGAAGCGGTGTATGAACGTATATATGTATGCATGTGCACACACATGTATATGCATATAGATGTATATGTGAATATATATCTATATATATCTATATATCTATAGATAGGTATAGCTAGATGTGTAGATACATATATATAGAGAGAGATATGTATGTATGTATGTATAGATATAGATATATGTGTGTGTATATA
>Ga0209491_10011944_pt1 | contig 10145 bp, 6 predicted proteins | sample BON02_FD_187213 | JGI IMG/M metagenome (GOLD analysis project Ga0209491, IMG submission 187213) | Freshwater microbial communities from Lake Bonney liftoff mats and glacier meltwater in Antarctica - BON-02 (SPAdes) (version 2) | ecosystem: Environmental > Aquatic > Freshwater > Ice > Glacier...
TCCGAACACCCCCGGCTCATTGGACTACCAGAAGAAATTCGGTCGTCCTCTGTCACAAGCCCCGGAAAACCGTTTCAATCTCTTCGGCAAATATAACTTCGACTCCGGCTCGCTGAAAAACTTCAGCGTCGGTGCCGCCGCCCGCTATAATTCGACCTACTCGATCACCAACGGCACCACTCAGGACTTGTGGGCTCCTGCCGCGACACTGTTCGACTTCTTCGTCAGCTATCGCACCCATCTCATGGGCACGCCGACCGAGTTGAAGTTCAACATGAACAACGTAACCGACCAACGCGACGACTACACCTGGGGTGATGGTCGCACCTACTACGGCACGGTAAAATTCAGCTTCTGATTGTAGTTTCTGGTTTCATGCAAAGCCCCGGGTGGATCCGTCCACTCGGGGCTTTTTGCGTGTGCGTTCAGGCCCGGCTCAGCCGCAGGCTGATGATTTCGTAAGGAGTAAACGTGAGCGTTTTGCCGCGCAGGGGTTTGCCCAGAGGCTCGCCTAGGAGATTGGTTTTTTGGGCCTGCCAGCCCGGTGCCAGATTGATCTGTGCCGCGCCCCGTTGACCGCCGACTTCGTGCAAACGCAGCACCCAACGATTGTGACCAAGAGGCTGCGCCCAATGCGGAATCAGCGTTTCCGCTTCATCGATACCATGAAACGCGCTCGCCCATGGCTTGCCACGGTAAGCCAAGGGTGGAGTGAAAAGAGTTTCCGCGAGTGCAGCCGGTTGATTGATCCGAGGCGCGATGAGTTCGTAAGCGCCGATCGCCAGCTCGATGGTGTGCGCCCCCTGATCGGTGTAAATCGAATCGGGTTTCGGTAATCGGCTCAGATGCGCCGGATAACATTTGGCGTGTTCATCGTAACCGACGTGAAGGGGGCTGCGCAAAAGCGTGACGCCGAGATTTCCTTCGCGACAACTCACGCCATATTTGGCTTCGGTGACTACAAACAAACCATCGCGTTCGCCATCGTTGCTCACGGTTGCCCAGCGGCTCATCGGCCATTCCCACATGGCCTCGGCTTGTGGTGTCGTGGCAAGTTGAGGGCGCATCACGCTGCCAAACGGCGTGCCGCAACGCACCTCGCGTCCGCGATATTCGGTCGGGAAATGCAATTTCAACAAGGTGTCCTGTTCGTGCCAGTCCAGCTCGACCGTTATGCGTAAAACGGTTTCTCCCGGTCGCAAGGCATAGCGCACGATCGCCATGCTCGTGTCACCGACTTTTCGCTTCACCGAGATCGAATCCGCATGCGTCGTGATTTCTACCGGACTTTTCACGGGTTGTCCCAGTGACAAGGCGCTGCGATCGATATCCCAAGGCGAAAAACACGCCGCCTGATCAGGATAAACGACCAGTTGCCCGGCCTGCTTTGAGAGCGCCACGTCGCGGCCTTGGATTCGCAGCACAGCCAAACCACCCAGCGCATTGATCTTCGCCACCACGCGACCATTGGTCAGCGCGCGTCCCCTCACGCTGACGGGATCCGCCACCACTTCGATCGCATCCCCGACCGCCACCCCAGACAAAGGAGGCAACTCGATCAACTTGTCACCTACCTGCACGATCCGTGACAGCGGTAATGAATTAAAGAGACACGGTTCGCCCGACTTGCCTTCCAGCGAAGTCGCCGCGGATCCGGATTCTATTTCCTCGAGTGACGCCAATTCCGGCAAGCCTTCCGCATAGACATCGGGAATCGCACTGCCCGGAATATAATCGTGAAACTGGGCGAACACGAGTCGCCGCCACGCATGAGCGAGCCCAGAATCGGGTGCACCGCCCTGAGCCACGAGCACAGCCTCACGGAGTTGCAAGGCTCGCTCGAGGGCACGGAATCGAGCTTTCACCTCGCTCTGCGTGGTGAACGTGCCGCGATGGTATTCGAGATAGATTTCGCCATCGAGCGCGGGGAGTTGCGCGCGCTTCTGGGCGAGCCGATTAAAGAACGCCTCGGGTTGATCCCACTTGAGTTCCGGCAGACCGCGTAAGCCTGACAAACGTCGCGCGCGTTCGCACATTTCTTCCGTCGGTCCGCCCCCGCCATCGCCCCAGCCGTTGGGCATGAGAAACTCGTCGTGGATATCCGCCTGCTGGTTTTGATGCGAGGCCGCGCGCAGCTGTTCGACCGATACGGTGTTATTAAACTGTATCCCCTGCGTCACGTGGCTGACGACGCTATGCCCGCCCGGTCCGCGCCACTCAAAGCTCGAGTGTGGAAAACGATTCACGGTATTCCAAGTCGTCTTCGTCGTGAAAAAGTATTCGACCCCACTGAGCTTCATCAACTGCGGCAGGCAGGCGCTGAAACCAAACAGATCAGGCAACCAGAGAATCTTCGACCGCTGCCCTGTAAGTTTTTGAAAGGAATCCTGTCCAATCATGAAGCTGCGCGCGAGCCCCTCCCCGCAGGCGATATGCGAATCACTTTCCACATACATGCCACCCGTCGCTTCCCATTGCCCTGAACGCAGGCGCTTTTTCACCGCGCGCATCAGCTCTGGCGAACGCTTCGCCACGGCTTCATAGCTCGCGGGTTGCGAGTAGGCGAAACGGAATTCCGGATAGCTCTCCATCAACCGATTTGCGTTGGCAAACGTATGCACCGCCTTGCCCTCGCCCACCTGCTCAGTCCAAAGCCAAACTAAATCCAAATGCGAATGACCCGTCAGCACCGCTTTCGACAAGGGTGCGGTGTCACGCATTTCCGCGTAAATCTTCGTCAATTCGCGACGCAGCGCAGCCACACCCTTAGTATCAAAAGCATTGATCGCCTGGTCGAGCCCGCGCAACAAACGCCGATAAAGCGGCGCGACGTTGGTCAATGCAGGTTGCACAGTCTGATCAAATAACTCCCGGGCCTCGTGGGGGAATTCCTTCGCACGCAATTCGAGCATCCATTCGTAGAGGCAGTTGATATCGTGATACGCTTCCCAGGCCTCATCATGACGATACTGGATCTTTGCTCCCCGAAATCGGCATCCCTCGGGCGAAAGCCCCTTTGCATCCGGGTGCCAAATCGCCGCCTGCACGCAGAGGCTCTCGATCCACACTTCGCGTATGCCATCCGGGATTACGCAAGCGCGATGAGCGACATCGAAACCATAATACGGCACCCCGTGCACATAGAGCGTCGCCTCGCCCTCCTCATCCCAGTTCAGCCAACGCGACTTACCCGCAGGTAAGGTGACGCAGCACCAGCGCTGATCGTAGAGTCTGCCCCAGCGATCCCCGGCACGCACCTTGGATCGGGGGCGTTTCCGTGCTTCGTCCAGAGCGATATGTTTAGCGCTCGTTTTTGTCGCTTCGATTTGAGCCACATCCCCAGACGTCCAAATCATATTCTGAACACGTGTAACGGCACGGCGCACCCGGAGAGGGGTGAGTTGAAGCAAGGGGTTAATTGGCAACATCGATCGGAGATTCGGGATCTGCTCGACAGTTCGCAATCCTGGAAAATTGCTGAAAGTGAACCTAGTTCATTTCGACTTATATCGAATTGGTCTACCTATTCTAGGGTAAGCCCAATTTGCTTACCGTGAAAACCTTGCGACGATGCGCGCCGACTTACGATTGGTCGCCCAGGGGCAGGTTTACGTCAGCCCAAATTTGCGGGATCACCTCGTGGAACGGCACTCCTCCTCGGGGTTCGTGAATCCACCGTGCAAACCCATCGCCGCAGTATCATGCGGACGCTCCGAGCATCCTCCAGCCCCAAGCTGGTTTACGAGGCGATTCGTTTGGGATTTGTCCAACTCAAGACCACTGAAATCGCTGAAACTCTACCCTAAAAAGGGTATATAGGATGATAGCGCGTGTTCAGATATATTGGGTAGGTGCAACGGGTATGAAACCCGTGGCCAATCCTCTATGCTACCAGCGCTGTTATTTCGTGAACACACTTTCTCTACTTTCCCTGCGTCCGTTTCACCCCGACTTTTTAGACATATTCGAGCGGTCAGTGGTTTCTCCGCGAGGTTTCCCACCATTTGGGGGTGGTTTGTCCAACAAAGTTTCCCGTGTGGCGGGCGCAGGGTTCCCCCTTTGATTCGGCCTCGCGCCGATTCAAGCAAGTCCGGCCCCATTGGGGGGAACCGGCAACTACAACAAACACCAAAAATAATACATGAAACCAGAACCTAGCTATCCAAAGCACAGGGCCAAGATTACCTTGGCGACCTGTTTGGCAGCGTTGTTCGCGGTTGCTCTCGTGCCTGCTAAGGCACAGCAATCCGACAATGCCGCACTTGCGACCGATGAGGACGTCGAAACGCTTAGCGCCTTCGAAGTCTCCACGGACAAGGACTACGGCTATCTGAAAACCAATTCCGCTACGGCTACCCGTATCGGTATGGAAATTCAGAAAGTCCCGATGAACGTCTCCGTGCTCTCACGTGAGTTCCTCGACGACACCAATGCCACATCCATCACTGACATCTTCCGTTATACGGCTGCTGCCTCGGGTGACTCCCGCTTTGCGTGGCGTCGTCCCTCCAATGAAGCGACCCCTCAGGGCGTCTTCACGATGCGTGGCTTCGCGGTTAACACTCTGATGCGTAATGGCGTCTTCCGTTACATTTCCTACAATCTCGACAATATCGAGCGCGTGGAAATCGTAAAGGGCCCTGCGGCGGTGTTCTTTGGTCAAGGCTACCCTGGTGGCGTGATCAATTACATCACCAAGCGTCCTTCGTTCACGAAGATCCCGACGACGTTCCGTTACTCGATCGACGACAATCAAGGCACCAAGCTCGTGGTTGATCACAATGCTGTGCTCTCCAAAAATGCTGCGTTCCGCGTGGTCGGTGCATGGCAAGATCTGCAGGGCGATCGCAAGTGGGAGTTCCATAAGAACTTCAACATCACGCCTAGCCTGACCTTGAAGCCATTCGAACAGGGTAACGTTACAGTGACCCTCGAAATGGAATACCTCGACGAGTCATACATGAAGAACGATCTCGACTGGATCTATTCCGACTTCGCTGGTTGGAAAGCCGCTGCAAGCGACAAATCCAACAGCCGCCATAAAAATTATGGTGGTTACATCCAAGACAAACGCGCCGCTGCTAATGACTACAGTATCCCGCTTTACGACAGCATTGAGCGTGGTGCTTACTACACGGATGCCAGCGGTAACTTCATCCAAGATGAATCGTTCAACTGGACGGCTCGTGGTTCGATCGCGACCAACGAAGTAGAGACTTTCTCTGCTCAAGTGGACTTCGCTCCATTCGAGTGGTTGGAAGGTAAGTATGTCTTCACGCATGATAACTCACGTTATGAATCGTGGGAAGGCACCAATCGTCCTCACGCCAATGGCATCAACTGGAATTCCAATCCTGCTGCCGCCTCAGGTTACTACCGTGACACTTGGGTGCACACGGTCGATTTGGTCTTCAAGTTCGATCTGCTCGGCGTGAAGAACAAGATCCTGACCGGTTACACCGTTTCGGATTGGACCCAGCAGTATAATTCTAACGATCCTGCCATGACCCGCTGGTATGGCCACGTCCCCGGCGTATGGAATTCCATTGCTAATCCTGGTGGCGCTGCCGCCATCCTTGGTGGTTCTGGTGGCCAGGTGCCTAAGGGCTCTGTCATCCGTGACCGTAACGGCGCTATCAAAACTATCGACGAAGTATTCAGCTACTACGATCCTGGGTTTGATATCGCTCCTGACATAAGTGTCGCTCTACCGAACTTCCGTTCGGTGCAAGATGGTTATAAGACCACCTTGTCCGCTGCTTACATCAACTGGCAGGCCAACCTCCTCGATGAACGTCTCGACGTCATCGCTGGTTTCCGTCGCGAGAGCCGTGATAACCTCGGTCAGCACGCCATCTCGGCGTTCCCTTGGATCGAAGCTCCTTGGAATGCTTATGAAGATACGGTTCAGTATGATCCTAACTTCTATGGTTACGGTCCTGGCTACCAGAAGGGTGAAGTCAGCTCGCAAGAGGGTGACTCCTGGATGGGTGGCGCTTCGTTTGCAGTGACCAAGGAAATCAACGTTTACGCTTCGATTTCGAAGACGTTTAAGTTCAACGTTGGCACGAAGAGTGGCAACAATGTTCAGGATGCTACCCCAGTCTATGAGGCCGCTCTGCTCCACGGTGGCGGTTCTTACGTTTACCTCGGCAACACGATCACTTCGGTGGCCCAAGCGATCTCCGTTCACTCGGCTCGCGGGGCCTACGACCCAATCGCGAATGAATCCGGTATGAACTGGGAAATCGGTGCGAAAATCACCAATTCCGACAGTAGCATCGTGGGAACGGTGTCTGCTTTCCGTGGCGAACGCACCAATCAACGTCTTGATGACTCTGCCGCTCAGTCCAACGCTGAAGAGCCCTACAATAGTAGCACTTCGCTCTTCACCTCTGGAGATGCCGGTTACAATCGTCGTAACTTCCGCTGGCGCACCACCGATCTGAAGAACCGGATCGAAGGTGCTGAAGCTGAATTCATCTGGACTCCAATGAAGAACTACCAGGCCGTCATCAATGGTTCTTGGCTGTGGACCGCAACAACGGTTTATGACAAAACCAAGGCTCGCCCTGGCACTCCTGAGTTTGCCGCTGCCAGTGCCAATACGCAGGTTAATAACACCCTCTACTACGGTCAGCGTATTGAGAATGTTCCTGAGTATCGCTTCAATATCTTCAACAAATACACCTTCACGGATGGTCCTATCCGCGGTGCAGCTGTTGGCGTAGGTATGCGTTACTCCTCGGAAACCGTGATTGGTCGCTCGAATTCGTGGGGTCTCATGGCCGGCGACTTCACCGTCTTCGACGTCACTATCAGTTATCCTTGGGAAGCTCTTGGTTACAAGATCAAGTCCTCCCTCGGTATCTACAACGTGACCAACCTGGACTACATGGAAGGTCGCAGTGCCTTGGCGCCTCCGCGTAACTGGCTGTTCAGCAATACGATTACTTTCTAATCGTTGGTTGAACGGTTAAGTTAACAAAACTTCAGGGCGGCTCCTTAATCGGAGCCGCCTTTTTTGTGCTTGGAACGATCCTCGCTTAGACAAGCCGAGGTAGTAAACGAAAAGGGAGAGGTGTTTGGGTCGGGTGTGTTTGCCGATGCTGGTTACTGCGGGGTGCAGAAGCGGTCGGAGATCTGCTCGAATGAAGCCCAACCCCAATGGCACATCGCGGCCAAACGCAGCGTAATCCGAGCTATGAGGGAAGGCCAGTTGAAGGAAGGCACCCAGAAGTTTGAGAAGATCAAGACGCAGATTAGATCCCGGGTGGAGCATCCGATTCATATCCTTAAAAATATCTTCAAATACCAGAAGGTCCGATACCGGGGTCTGGCCAAAACACGGCTCAACTTCACCCCCTCTTTGCCTTGGCCGACCTGATCTTGGCGCGGCGAAGCATTCCACAAAGCGTGTGTTGATGGAGCGCAAGACGCTCCTGAGCGTGTCGCAATCCGCCGTGCCAGATCACGACACGCTCTAACCTTCGACACTCAATTTTGATCAAAACTCGGCGTGATATTCTCTTGAGCCCTCAGATCTCTTTGTTCAGCCCTTCCTGAGGCTATACCGAAGATGAAATGCTTAATCATCTGGAGACGAACCGCACCGACCTGCTTCTACTCAACTTAAATCTCGACCGCTCTAAGGACGCCCGAGTAAACGCCATCATCGAAGTGCGCAGGAATCACTGTCGCGGGTAAAGATTGCCCTTAAAAAGACGCTAAAAAAAGAAGAGTAGGTGTGAAAGATTGCCGATAGAAGGAGGCTAGGGTAATATGGAAGGATGGAAATCGAACTCGATAAGGATGCCAAAAGCTCGTTGCTGGCATCACTACAGCGTTACGCTCGCGAGGAGTTGGATGTGGAGCTCAGCGAGATGCGTGCAGGCTTCCTCTTGGATTACATTCAGACGGAGATCGCACCGTTGGCCTACAATCAGGGAGTGAAAGATGCGGAAGGTTATTTTCGGGCTCGGGTCGAGGAACTGCCGGCTACCTGCTACGAAGATGGACTCACTTACTGGGTGGCGAGGAGGAAGTAAGCAAGTTTCCGGGCGAGTGCGGAGAACAGGTGTCACGTAAAGTTGTCCCGTCAATCCAGCGTCCACCGATCATCACAGTGCGCGGATTGTCGGGCAGGCCGCGTTCATTGCGGTTGATTTGTGCGGCGAGAGTTTCGACGGCCACGCACCCATGAAGTTGCGGCTGCAGATCCAAGCCGGCACAGGGGCTTTTGCTTTCATTCCAATTCAGATTGAAAAATCCCAAATCTTCTGGAATCGAAATCCCGTCATCCTTTAACCAAGTGATGGCCTGATCGACATGCCCGATGATCAGGTCGGGCTGATGGGCATGATACCATGCCAGCACCTCGTTTTGATTAATGGCTTCCCTCATGAGCACGGGGATATTCCCAATTTCGCCCTGATTTTCTTGAAATGATCGGAATGCGGCGGACCATTTATGCACGAGGCGCTCGTCTTTATGTCGGGCAATAAACAGACCAAGTCGCCGATATCCCATCGATTTGAGGCGATCCAAAGCCGTCGTTAGGGTGAGGTGATGATCAAGACACACGGTGTGGTGGATCATCTTGGCAGAATTAAAATCAATATGCAGCGAGGCGAAGTGCTCCCACGGGAAGCCGTTGGTGGCGTGGTTCGACTTGGGTTGCAGGAAAATGACTCCCCATATTCCCCGCGCTTGGAGCATCCGGCCCAACGAATCCGGTTTTGACCCGCTTTTTCCCAAACTGAATAGATCCAAATGGAATCCTAATTCGACTGCACGGTTGATGGCGCCATCGATGATGGACTGCTGCATCGGGAGAATGTCCGGTTGCTCAGGGGAGGGGATGTGCACGATGGCCAGATTTCCACTAAAACTGCTGGCGCGATCCGCGCGCACATGTGACATCAGGTTGCTGACCAGTTGATTGCGCCGATAGCCAAACTCTCCCGCCGTGGTTGTGATCAGCTTCCTGATGGATGCGCTTACGTTGGGGTGTCCAGAGAGAGCTCGGGAAGCCGTGGAGGTCGACACGCCGCACTTTTTCGCTAGAGCCCGTAGGGTTATTTTTTGAGCACCTTGCAACGCTTCCAATTTATCAGAGGTGACACGGCCGGCCAAGTTTATTTTTTAGTGGAAACTCTCATTTGTAGAGACGCATATCACGAACGTTACCGCATAGGCATTAACCCCTATATCTCGCGCAGAGCATAACCTATACTCCTAAATTATATTTTCGGAACACCCCCCCGTCTAGAAAAATACCGGCCAAGTCTCTGTAGGTATCTCATGTCGATTTATGATCCTGATTGTTGACGGAAAGACCCGAAACAAAGACCCAAAAATATGAAGAACAACCCATGCACAGAACCAAGCGTGGGCCTCATCCCCTACTTTACCAATTTCTCTACGTCTCCCTCACCCCGACTTTTCTAGACATATTCGAGCGGTCATTGGTTTCTCCGCGAGGTTTCCACCATTTGGGGGTGGTTTGTCCAAGTAAGTTTCCAGTGAGGCAGGCGTAGAGTTTCCCCTTTTGATTCGACCTCAGGCCGATTCAAGCAAGTCCGGTCCCCTATTGGGAGCCGGCAACTACAAAAAACACCAAAATAATAAATGAAACCAGAACCTAGCTATCCAAAGCACAGGGCCAAGTTTACCTTGGCGACCTGTTTGGCGGCGTTGTTCGCGGTTGCTATCGTGCCTGTCAAGGCACAGCAAACCGACGATGATGCTGCTCTTGCTACTGATAAAAACGTCGAAACGCTTAGCGCCTTCGAAGTCTCCACGGACAAGGACTACGGCTATCTGAAAACCAATTCCGCTACGGCTACCCGTATCGGCATGGAAATTCAGAAAGTCCCGATGAACGTCTCCGTGCTCTCACGTGAGTTCCTCGACGACACCAATGCCACGTCCATCACTGACATCTTCCGTTATACGGCTGCTGCCTCGGGTGACTCTCGCTTCGCGTGGCGTCGTCCTTCGAATGAAGCGACCCCTCAGGGCGTCTTCACGATGCGTGGCTTCGCGGTTAACACTCTGATGCGTAATGGCGTCTTCCGTTACATTTCCTACAATCTCGACAATATTGAGCGCGTGGAAATCGTGAAGGGCCCTGCGGCGGTGTT
>Ga0209491_10011948_pt1 | contig 10142 bp, 10 predicted proteins | sample BON02_FD_187213 | JGI IMG/M metagenome (GOLD analysis project Ga0209491, IMG submission 187213) | Freshwater microbial communities from Lake Bonney liftoff mats and glacier meltwater in Antarctica - BON-02 (SPAdes) (version 2) | ecosystem: Environmental > Aquatic > Freshwater > Ice > Glacier...
TGACCGGCATTGTGGCGGACTTTGGTGGCTGCCTGCGTAGCGGTTGTGTAACCGTCTTTGGCGGCAGATTTCACTGCGTCAATGGCAGTGTTGACACCGCCCATGTTGACCGAGGACCTATCAATCATGGGCAACTCAACGCTAAAAAAGGCAGATTTAATTGATTTATTCATTTCTGCAGACATTTCACCCTCTTTCATTTTTTGGTTCGTTTTCTTGGGTGTCGGTTTCGATCGCTGGCGCGATGTTTGGTTCCGAATGTGCGTCATTTTCAGTCTGAAACGCCATATAGATCTGCAGCAACGTCGTGCGCTGAGGACGCCCAAGCAAATGGGCGGAGAGGCCTTTTCGACCCTAACCCACACCGCTAAAATGAGACCCGCACCGCCCAATGAACTAAATCGAGCCACTACGCCCACCGCAGAGATGTCGCGCGGCTAGTGCAGGCCAGTATCTTCGGGATTCGACGAAAAGAAAATGCCACCTCCAACAACAATCTCGTTGCGACAACCGCTAGAAACCACCCTAGCCATAAGTGCACCCAGCGCAGGTAATCTCCATTTGCAATGCTGGACGCCTCGTTACGTGCTTCCATCAAAATGGCACCCAAGACTGTAACCCGTCCTGAAAGTCCTACGTCTGTGACTTGATAAAGAGCCTCGTAGTTTCCTCGCGGTCCCGGAAACCTCAGGGGAATCCCCACTTCGCGACAAATGGTCGCGTGCACGGACATCACTAAGAGAGGGTTCAGCGGGTTACCCGGGGGCAATCCCACAGACCGCCTCAGGCCAGAAGATGAAGTAGGCAAACCCGACCTGATGTGCGCGCCCCTCCAGAAAATTCTGCTGTGCATAATAAAAATTTGGTCCAGGGCGCCTGGGATCCGACTCTTTCGCCGGTGTTTTTAACGACCCAATATGAACTCCGTAGTACTTCCCACCCTTACACAACGTCACATGCTGTATACCCCAACCCAGAATCGCGAATAGCATTGAGCGCATGACCCAGTAGCTTGACGTTCGGTCCGGCAAGACCCCCGATATCCGGTCCATCTGCACATGCGGCGAATACGACCACGTCGTGAGATCCGACGCTCCTGAATGTTTCCTCGGTATGGATTGGATCCCATAGATCTAGGTGTTCAAAGCGCACAGACTCCGGCCAGATTGATTCCCGGCGCGCGAACTTTTCCACCACAGCCTGTCCTATTGTCCAAGCCGCACTTAATCACCGCCACGGACAACTATTGATTCATGAAGGTGTTTCCTCATACCTTGGGATAATATTTCGAAGAGCGAGTTCCTCTGCTATATCGTCCACCATTTGACGCGAATCAATACATTCGTCAAAACCGGCCTTTCGAATTTTGATGATACTTCGAACGTTGTCCCACTCTTGACTGAAAATCCCGTCGCCAACCTCCCAAAACGCCAATTCCTCAAGTTGGTATTTGGCAAGCCCATACTTTTCTACGATTTGATCCCATAGAGGACCCTTGTCACTCATCATTTCGGTCAGCTTCATGGTCTGTGTGCCGCCGTACTCCATCTTGAGTAGGGATGCGATATAAGGGAACATCTGTCCCCAGCGAAACTGATCTCCGTTAGTGACGTTGAATGCTTCTTCGCAGCACTCCGGTTCCGTGCTGACAAATATGGCCGCGCGGGACAGTAGTCGAGCATCCGTCATTTCGTACAGGGCATCACGACATGTCGGTGTGCCTGGGAAGCGAAGTGGAACTCCCAACTCTTTACAAATCACCGCGTAAATGATGGCAACTTGTACAAAGTTATGTGGCGTGCTAGTTGACACACCGCCTACTCCCTCCGGGCGAAGTGCAGACCAACTCCAACGAGCTGCAGATGCACGCTCAACCAAATAGTCCTGCTGATTGTAATAGAAGTTCGGCGGCATGACCCGTGGATCATCTTCGTAGGCGGGCGTCTTAAAAGCGTGAACGTGACACCCATACCACTTACCACCCTCGTAGAGACACACATGTTGCAGACCTGGCGAAGCGGCCTCAGTTGCCTCGACACCGTTAACCAAAAGTCCCATGTTTCGCTCGATCTCTGCGACCTTGCTCTCCGACCACATGAATGCACAGAAATAGATGTGGGTGATGCCGCTAAAAGACTCAAGGGCAGCAAAGGTCGCCTCGCGGTCCAAGAGATCCACCGACACATGAGTGTAACCCGAATGCTCGAATGTTGATGCACGTCGCGACACGCCAATTACGGACCATCCCTGGGAAATAAGTTCAGTTCTGAGATACGTCCCTGTTAAGCCCTCAACTCCGAGCACTAGTGCAGTGCCCGCCATCAGGATGCACCACCTGGGATGAGATGCACTTTCAATTGTACTGGATCTTCAACCGCCAAGAACGCTTCAGCGGCATCATCGAAGTCAAAAGTTGCCGTCACTAAACCGCGAAGGTCTATACCCGCGCGCGCAAGGAAACGCAGTGCAGCAGGCCAAACTTTAGGCGAACCTGTAACTCCGGTAATAACGAGATTTTTCGCCTGGATGACGTTGAGGGGCGCCGCGATGGGTGTCACGCTGGTGATGCCAATCATAACAACGCGAGTTTCAAATGTCGCCACATCGAGGGCGAGAGCTAGTGCGGCTGGTGCGCCCGAGGCCTCCACGACCAGACTCGGCCCTGATAGTCCAGTATTCTCGAGAAACCATTCTTCAAGATTAATTATCTGCGTGGGGTCTATCGTGAAATCGGCGCCGAGCTCCTTGGCAGCGTCCCGCCGAAGTTCCTTGGGTTCAATCATGACAGTTACTGCACCGTTAGCTCGGCAAATCGCGGCCGCACACTGGCCCACCATGCCTCCCCCAATAATTGCCACGACATCTCCGGAATCACAACGCCCAGCTTCTCTGATCGCTCGAAATGCGATAGTAAACGGCTCTACGAGTGCGCCCATGACGTCGTCTACCGCATCGGGCAATTTATGTAGCACTTGCTCAGGCGCTGTGAAGAGTTCGGAACCCGCTCCATGCACGTTGCAGCCAAACCAATCTAGCGGTGTAATCAAGCACTCCCCCACCACCCTGTCACCAGCGCTGAATCGACTCACGCCCTTTCCAACCTCAACGACCTGCCCACTCCACTCATGGCCAGGGACGATCGGGTAATCAATGTTCAAGATGTGCTCGAGGTGGCCGTCGCGGAGTTCGACATCAGATCGGCAAATGCCTACGACTCGGGATGAAATCAATACGTCGTGTGGACCCAAATCGGGAATCTTGATGCTGCCGATACTGACCGCACGTGGTTTCTCGCCAATCAAAATTGCTTTTGTCTCGATCATCTCATCTCCAATTTAGTCGTTTCGTGTATTTGAGGGTGCAGTTGAAAATGCGGTTGTACGCGGGGTCATCTCACCGAGAAGCGGATGCACATTTTTATGCTGGCAATTCTTGGGGCGCAAAATTTTCACCTCAACGGAAAGGCTCGGGTCGGTATTTCGAAGAAGCAGTGTGATGACCAAGAAGGAGACGGTAACTCTCCTCATTGACTTGGTTAAACGCGCCAAGTGCCTCGATTTGTGCCGCCATTTGAGGGGTTCTCAACCCAGCAAGAGTGACCTCGCCATGGTTATAGACGGTGAATGTGCGGATTGCACGGTGGCAGGTAACTCCTCGCGTGAGATCTGCCAAGGTAGCGCTATTTTGCTTCTGCGGTGCAGTTCCGATGAATCTATGGCGGGCCATGGGATTCGGAAAGACCACTTCCAAACATCCATCAAACTGATTCTCTGGGGCCTCAAAATTACTCACGTTGGGCGCAAGCAGCGTGACTGCGTCGTTGTCATAAAAATTTACGAGTCGGTATCGCACCTTCGAGATGTGCTCGCTCTCGCATAAGGGTTCCGCTATCTGCTTCACGAAGGTGTCGCGGAAAACGTCCCTTGCTAGCCCAACGGCGGATTGGACATAAATCATAAATTTTAGCTGGTCGCCAAGATCCCCATTTGGTGATTGATCAGGTGTGTCATCCTTAAGAGTTTGAGAAAATTCTCCCGGAGCTTGGTAGCTAATTGTTTTTTCAAAAACATTTTGTTCATCTTCCATCAGTGGGCTGAGGCTCTCCCCAAACTCCGCGAGATCCTGCTCAGAGACAAATGTAATCTCGGCGTCACCAAAGAATCCTCGAGTGCCACTTTGATTCCACGATTCTGCACCCGGCATACCTTCACCAAGATCAGGATCGAGGTGATGTTCGAAATACTGATGGATCCCGGGCAGGCGAGAGGAGATTTGGGTATGTGCGCCTGACCAATAATCATAGAACCACTGCCGTGGTAATCCACTCCGTGGCCACAGCAAATTCATCATTGCCACATGTACTTCACCCATAGCGACCCTCACTCCATCTTTCTTCCAGTAGAAAAGAGAAGGCCTGGCCCCCATAACCTTTTACGGTGATCGGGGCCAGGCTCATCTTGGATATTTAAACTAGAACGTTAGGACTGAACGCAGCCTTCAACATTCTGAGGCAACATGCCCTTTGTCCAGCCATCTGGGCAGACTTCACGCGTAACGTATCGACGTGATGAATCCTGCTCAAATCCGGCCAAGTACTCCGCGGTGTAAGGAGTTGCATCTATACCAGGGGTAACGTTCCCTGTCTGAGACATCATCAACGAGACCTCAGGGGCCATGACGTTGAAAATATCTGCAGTTTCCTCGTCGCCGACCGTGCCCTCTGGGAAGACGTTGCAGTATTCGGTGGCTGGAGCATCAGCAGCTTGCTGACATTCAATCACGTTTGCTGCAGTGACCATCCGGTAAGGAACTTCGATATCCATCGGAATGCCTTCTGGTCCATTAAGAATAACTGCCAAGGCCACCTTCATTGCGATCGCACCCTGTGATGGGGGGGAGCCAATCGAAACTCCTGGGTAACCGCCGAGTAGACGCAAACGGAAGTAGTTGGATGTCTCGCCGGATACAGGAATTTCCTTACCTACTGCATCCAGTGCCTTGACTACGCCGGATTCGCCGTATCCGCCAAAGATACCTTGAACATTCGGGAAGGACCCGAGTGCTTTAGCAGTTTCTTTTTGTTGTTGCGCACTATCCCAGAGGCCATCGTACTCAGTGAGAATTTCGGTACCTGGGTAGTTCTCCATCGCAGCAAGTGCTGATCCGTAGTGAACGATATCCGTGGAAGTACCAGCGACACCGTGTGACACGAATACCGTGCCAGGTCCGCCCATTAGCTGCAGCAACTGGTCCATGGCGTTGTAGCCCATGAATGGGTTCTCGACGGGTTGGCCGTCGATTCCCTCAGGTACTGAAGTGATGTAGGAGACGTTGTAGACACAAGGGTCAGTTACCGTTGCGTCATAAACAACCACGGTCACACCTGCGTTGCAAGCTTCCGTGTAGGCGGCGTTGATCGCAGTTGGTGAAAGTGCGTAGCTGATGATGGCGTCGGCGCCAGCAGCAACCATGGACTGCACCTGTGAAATCTGAGCCTGGGGATCGGGTTCGTCACGTGCTCCACGAACCTCAACACAATCGCTGTAAGGCGCCATTTTACCGACACCCATGCCTGTGTTGTATGCCCCTTCTTGCCAAGAGTTACCGATATTCAGCGATGTCATGTACACGATGTACTTGTCACCACCCGAACGTGGAGGGACAGCTCCTGCTCCAAGAATGGAGCAATTGGCCGCAACCGGATTGTCGCTGGCTGCAGCGTCTCCGCCCGCGTCTGCAGATGCAGTGTCTCCGGTAGCAGCGCTGTCTGTAGCACTGTCCGAGGAACCACCGCAACCGGCTAGCGTTAGAGCACCAGCGCATAGAATCGCCGCAAGTGCTTTGTTATTCATCTTCATCTTGACATTTCCTCTCGTCACTATCCCTCCAGCGCTTGCTGGGGAATTCTCGATTTTCCAAACCGCCAGTTGCGGTCTGGGCGTGTGAGCAACAGGGCCACGAGAATGACAACTCCGTAGAGAACGGACTTGACTCCCGTAGGGAAGCCGGTTGCTTGAATGACAACAATGATTGTCGTCAAAAGTACCGTCGCGGTGAAAGTGCTCTGCCAAAAGCCCATACCGCTTCCAATTACGGTTCCGCCGACAAGTACGGCAGCGATGGCTGGAATTAGCCATTCATCGCCCAAACTCAGTTGAGCGTTGCCTGAAAAGCCAAGCAGCATTATTCCCGCGACACCTGAAGAAAGTGCGGCAGCAACGTACACTAAAATTTCAATGCGAAGCACCGGTTGGCCAGCTATGCGGGCTGCGGGCTGTGAACTTCCAATTAAGTACGCTTGTCTGCCAAACGTGCTCTTGGCTTGGATTATATAACCCAGCACTCCCACAAGGAGGAACACGAAAATGGGAATACCAATCCCGAAAATTTTTCCGATCCCGCTAAAAAGAGTCACGACGACATCCGGTGCGGCTGGGGCTTTACGTCCGAATGTCAATCCAATGGCAAGGCCGGTCAGAATTCCGCCCATCGCGAGCGTGATAATAAACGCGGGAATTTGGAATCTTGCGATCAGAAAACCACTGAACAAGCCAATAAATGCGGAGGCCAACAACGCCACAATGACCGCAACGATGACCGGCCATTCCCAAACGCTCGTACCCAATGCCACAATAGTGGCGGAGATCGCTATTACGCCGGGCATCGAGAGATCTAGTCCACCGATTAGCATTACTAGGCCTTGGCCAAAAGCCAAGACAGCGACGAAAAGACTCTGAGTCAGAATTGCCTGCGCGGCGATCCATGAGGGAAGCCCATCACTATAGAACCGACCGAGAAAAAGCACTCCGATCGCAAGGCTCATTAGAAGAACAGGCCGAACAAATCCCGGCGAAGTCAGTAAATTGCGTCTTGCGGCAGCATCAGTATTCATGACTAGCGATCACTTCCTTCCACCAATTGATGCGCTTCTGCTTGTTCCATCTCACCTGCGACTTCGTTGAGTTTGACTCTCTGCCTCATCGCGGTTATCGCACCAATGAGGACGGCGAGAATAATGAGGACGCCCGTGAAAATTCTCTGGCTCCAGTCGCTAATGCCCACAACGAAAAGCATCTTTGGGATAATCATTAATGTGAGCGCTCCGAAGATGGTTCCAATCGCTGAGCCACTGCCGCCGATGAAGGCTGTGCCTCCAATGGCGATCGCAGCGAAAGTCTGCAGAAGGTAGGACCCGCCAATTGTTGCATCGCCTGACTGGATTGCGGCAGAAAGGAAAACACCCGCGAGCGCATAAAGCATGCCCGCTATGGTGAAAATTGCCAGGCGAACTTTTCGAACAGACACACCTGAAAGATGGACCGCTTCTTCATCTTGCCCGACGGCAAACATGTAGATACCCAACTTCGTTCGCTTGAATATCAACCATGCAAGAACGAGGACGATCAGGATGATAAGTGGTCGCGGAACAATTGAGGTTCCAGTAACGAATGAAATCAAATCGGCATCAACTGACCCCCCTGGGCGTTCCAAGAGAATCAACGCAACACCTTGCAAGATAATGAGAGTTGCCAGCGTTACCGCAATCGCTGGGAGTTTTCCAAACACCACGAATGCTCCGTTTATGAGGCCAATCGCGGCACCCATCAGAAGCATCAGGATGATCACAAGCCACACGCTCATGTCTTTAAAACTGGTAGCCATTAATACATTCGTGAGCGTGATTACCCCTGCAGCCGAAAGGTCAAACTGCTTGGTAATGATGGCCAGGGTGACGCCAATGGAGGCCGTTGCTAACGGCAGCGACAGCACTAGCCAGCCGCTAATGATGCTGCTATTTAGCCCACCAACTTGGAAGTTCGCCCAGACTGCTAAAAACACCAAAAGGATGATCGCGGCTCGGGTAGAACCATCACTCACAATGCGGTGACCAATAGAACGAATAGTGTTCATCGATTATCTCCCGGTGACATTGCGCTGGTATGTCGGCCCACGGCAGCTGACATGATTTTTTCTTCTGTCGCTTCGCCCGAGGAAAACGATTCAACGATTTCGCCCCCGTACATGACAAGGATCCGGTCACATAGGCCCAAAAGTTCTGGGATCTCAGTCGAATACAGTAAAATTCCGGCTCCTTCACCTGATGACTTACGCAGGGTGCTATAAACTTCTAATTTTGCTGCCGGATCAATTCCGCGTGTTGGATCAAACATGAGTAGTACCTGCGCACCTGCCAGAGCAGTACGAGCCAGAACGGTTTTTTGCTGGTTGCCACCCGATAACTGGCCAACATTTCTTGACAAAAAGGCCTCCGGCAAATGATTCTCTCTGCCAGCCTTAGCGGACAGACGCCACTCAGTTCGATTTCGGATAATTCCTGCAATAGTAAATTGGGAGAGGGCTGGGACCGAAATATTTTTGACCGAAGTCATGTCTGCAAATATCCCCTCCCGCTTCCGTTCCTCCGGAACGAGCGCGATCCCCGGGCCAGAACGCAAAGCGGTCCTTGGTGTCTTCAGCTTTGCAACTTGTCCATCAACCGTGACAGTTCCTGAAGTCATCTTGATAGAACCGGCTAGCGCATAAAACAACTCCCGTTGACCCTGGCCTTCAAGCCCTGCAATGCCAACAATTTCTCCCGCGCGAACCTCTAAGCTCACCCCAGCAACCTGGCGTCCAACTTTGACATCTTTGGCCACCAGGATGGTCGCCGCCTCAGTGGGCAATTGCTTTTCCCGCGCAGGAAACGCAAGGGAAATCGAGCGTCCAATCATGGTGGAAATAATTTCCTCATGATTAAAGTTTTCTTTCTGAAATTCTCCAACTACGGCGCCATTACGCATGATGGTTCCTCTGTCACAAATTTCCTGGATCTCAGCGAGTTTGTGTGAGATGTAAATAACGCAAGTACCAGCATCTCGCATCAGGCGAATGTGCTTGAAGAGCCAAGCTGTATCAGGGAGCGCCGCAGTGGGTTCGTCAAGTATGAGGATTTTCGGCTTCTTGTTAAGTGCGCAAACGATTTCAATTCGCTGCTTGGCGCTAAGGGACAGTGCCGCCACTTTGAGGCTCACATCAATATCTGCGACACCCCACTCTTGGAGAATTTCACGAGCCCGGGATTCGACTGCTCTTCGAGTTACCACTCCGAATCGTGTCGGTAGATCAGAAATTAGTACGTTTTCCGCAACGCTCAGGTTTGAAATTAAGGAAAGCTCCTGGAAAGCTGTGCTTAAACCTAGAGAATCTGACTTGCGCGGGTTGCCAAACTCCAACTCTTCGCCCGCAATGGTCACAGTGCCAACGTCAGGCACCACAATTCCGGAGAGCACCTTCACGAGTGTCGATTTCCCCGCGCCATTCTCGCCAACGATCGCATGGACTTCACCCGCATCCATAGTTAAATTTGAGCCGTTCAGTGCGACTGCGTCACCATAATATTTGGCAAGGTTTGAGACCTCTAAGATCTTCACGTAATGCGCCTCCTTTCTTAGGTATTGCCCTTACCAATTTTTCGAAGATTACACGCTAAAGTTCAAAGAAATTCGCGTATGCAAAGAATTCATGCGTCGTTATGAAACCTTAATTTTTTCAAGAAGTTTCTCTTTTTGGGTCCCTGGTCGTTCGATTTTTCCTTCCGGGACAATGGAGACAATGACGCGCACCGTGAGCTTGTCTCGAACCGAATCTTCAACCCGCCTGGCCAGCTCACTTGGATCCAGCGCGGAACTTTGGCTTTGCTCGACACGCATCTTGAGGGGTTGATAAGTACTGTGTCCATCGAAATCCAGATCAATCTTGAGATAGCCTGTTGCGTCAGGGGCCAATTGCGTGACGACATCCTTGATCGCCGCGGGGAACACGTTGACACCCCGGACGATCAGCATGTCGTCCGCCCGACCGTGGGTTTTGATGCGGTATCCAGTCCTGCCGCACGAGCAATCCAGTGCTGACACCGTGACGATGTCTCCCATGCGATAGCGAATCAGTGGTGTTGCCTGCCGACGCAATGTGGTGTAGACCAATTCACCTGTTGTGCCTTCTTCAATTGGTAGTGACTCCAGAGTGTCAGGGTCGATCAACTCAACATGTAATGATCCCTGACTACACAGATGCATGCCGTCCTTCGCATCGCATTCAGCCCAATAAGTGCTCCCAAAGTCTGCACCACCCATCATGTCGCG
>Ga0209491_10011950_pt1 | contig 10141 bp, 4 predicted proteins | sample BON02_FD_187213 | JGI IMG/M metagenome (GOLD analysis project Ga0209491, IMG submission 187213) | Freshwater microbial communities from Lake Bonney liftoff mats and glacier meltwater in Antarctica - BON-02 (SPAdes) (version 2) | ecosystem: Environmental > Aquatic > Freshwater > Ice > Glacier...
CACGATGTTGCTGCTTCTGATTACCTCAAGAATTTTTATTAGGCACTATTCTTTCTTCAACCTCTTATTTTTAAAAAGTTCTCTTGTTTTTAAAACGTTAGCGTTTGATGGCTTCTATCCACTACTGTTTTTAAATTAATCGATTTGGCTTGTTTAAAAAAATGAATGACTGTGAAATTGACGCCACTGTCATTCTCATTAAGACTGCGATGCTTTTCAAATCGATTGACTGGTAAAACAAAACGGAACAGGAGAGTATCCCAGGTAAATTTCCTTGTCGGTGATGCAGCCCAGATGATATATAGTTTTCGTGGAGCAAAATCCAAGAATATTGCAGAGATTTCGAATGCCATTTATGCTAAACTAACTAGTAGTTTTCTCTATGGCAAAGAAATTGCTGCGGTGGCAAAGACGGTTTTATTTGTTATTAAAGGCAATTGTACTCGAAAGAATATATGGGTTTCGTATAAGCTTCAGGACGTGAAGGAAAGCCTGATGTTCTTTATGATTATCATGGTTGGTTCTGGTCTAAGTACTTACCTTAGAACGACTTTGGCTTTTACCAACTTGGAATATTTCAACGCAGCTCTCCCGATGCCAATAGCAAACCATATTTTGAAAATTGCTTTGATTAGGGAAGGTTATAATTCCGGGTTAACGTAAATGCAAAGATATTATTGCTGATAACGGTATAGCTTAGAATGTGTACTGGGCAGGAGTTAAGAATGGTTTTTCATTCCAAGCTCATAGCCCCCAAAAGTCAAAATTTAATGAGTATTCGAATTTTATTTGAGCGTTCGGATCAAAATTTGATGAGGCAATTTCTCCCAATTGCGCGCTTGGGCTTCAGTGTCGACGTATACCTCGCTAAATACTAGGTCAGCCTCGTTGTTCTTTTACATCTCAGTGTTATACTTGAATCTTGAATTCAAATGTTGTCTTACTTTCGTACTAGAAACAACGGATACACACATCGAATCCTTCTTTCCGCAGGGTGAAATACGTAATACTGCAGAAAAGAGCGCGGGGACCTTACCGTCTTGCTTCACAATTATCCGTTATTTTTGTCAATGAGTGACATGCCGACCGTGGCTGCTCACAATGTGACAGTGCACACGGCCGTGTCGGAGGAGGCGCGGAGATTACTTTCGGAGAAGCTTCACAAAGAAAGCCAGCAGAAAGAAATGTCCAAGGAGATTGATCGTCTGAAATACGTTGTGGCATGCTTAGAGGAGAAGGTGAAGGAAATGAATGAATCTCAACATGACTCCAAAGAGGTTTCAGATCTGAAAAATATGCAAATAAGTGAGTTGGAGGAAGCCTTGCGGACACGAAAGGAAACGATTGACGAATTAAATACTCAATTAAAACATGGCGAAGATGAGTTTGAAATTCTAAGTGAAGCACTAGAAGAAAAAGAGAGGGCTTTAAATAAAAAAAACGCTCAAATTGTAGATGATGAAGTTAAGATAAAATTTGTGGAAAACGAGGTATCTAGGTTGACTTGTATTAACAAGACACTTGTAGCATCAAGTCATAAAACAGTGACCGAAGATGTATGCCTCAGTGCACGAAGTTTCAACGAAAATCAACTCATATCTCTACGAGATGATGCTCTAGAACTGAAGGAACGTCAAATCAATTTGATAAACTGCGGAAATCAAACTTTGAATGAAAATATTTGCGAGTTGGAAGCAGCGATCGAAACAATGCAATGTGAGCTCGTTCAAAAAGACAGAGAAATCAGCAATTTAAAAGCCAGTCTTCGAGATTCGAATAATGCATCAATAGAACTGCGTCATGATATTGATGTGAAAAGAGGAAAAGATAATGCTATCGAAGTTGCCACCAAACAAAATACCCAGCTGTTGCAATTGCTTCAGCAACAAGAAACACTTTCCAATGAGCTCGAGGAGAGAAACAAAGATTTGGAATTTCAAATTACTGATTTAAAGGAGCGACAGAGACGCATAGTTAAACAGAACTCAGAGTATGAGGTTGAAATGCAATTGAACAAGAGTGAGTTGTCTCAGTTGAGGAAAGAGTTACTAACAAGCCGATCGTCGCTGGAATCTCAGGTACACTTATTAACCAGTGAACTCAACACCCTTCGTGAAAGCTCTCATGTTACCATAGAGGAACAAGCGGAAGAATTAACTCGTCGAAAAGAGAAAAATTATGAGTTACTGGAGCGATTGCAGAAAACAGAAACAAGAGTTCACATAGCTGAGGATAGGAGACGCAAAACAGTCGATGAAATGGAATTGTTAAACATTACGAATACGCAGTTAGAAGCAAAATTACTAGAATCTCAAAGATCCAAAGATATGGAAGCGCGGAAGCACATTGAAGTGACAGAGAAACTGAAAAAGTCTCTTGAACTTTCAAATTTTGACATTAAAAATCTAGAAAACGAGAAAGCAGCTTTAAATAGACAATTAGGTGAAATGTCAGAAACAGTTTTAAAAGCATTGGGAGATCGTACTGAAGTTAGGATTCCAAAGCAACAGCAGCGAGAGGAGCAAAAAACACAAATGAACACAATTTCAAATCTAGAAAACAAGCTACAATATTCAAAAGCGATGGAACGAAATCGATTAGAAGCGCTTTTGGAATTCTTGCAATCCAATTGTGTGGTGAGAAGAAACAATGTCAATGTTGTGTCACTTTCAAATTGCAAACTTGGGTTGACAGAACCAAATGAAGTATCCAGTATAGCTCGAGTGTCCCGGATTATTAGCGATCTCGTTTCGGAATATTCACAGGATATTCCACTTGAAATTGATTTATCGAATAATGAACTAAACGACACTCACATCAATGAAGGAATAGTGAGGATAGTACAAACCGTATGCCAAGCGGCAAACGTGCATTTGAATCTATCAAGTAATAATATTAGTCCAGAAGGGATAAGAAGAATAGTTCTTGCCATGAGAACGAATCCTACTGTTCAAAATGTGTATGTACATAAGAATGGAAAAATTCAAGGTTTAAAAAATGAGACTGATGTTGTGTACAGTATTGATATGAAACATAACTTTCCCGATTCCGTGGGTCAGTTGAAGGCACCCAGACTTCCATTAATTAACTGACATTTTGAATTTTACTAGTTTAAACAACACTCGATCTTTCAAATATAACTGCACGTCCATTATTTTTCCAGTTTTTAAGAATACAATATACCTGGCTAACCTGGGAAGTTTAAATAAATCAAAAGCAAATAGACATTATGATGCAACGTTTTCAGGATGATTCATTCAATTCAATTCATCGTTGAATTGTTGCTATTGTACACATATATTTTACCGTTCGAACTGAAAACGAATTAGTAGTTTAATTTGCTAAGGAACATTTGCTACCCGGGGGTAAACTCTCAAAACTTATCACAAAGGGTCACAAAGACAACTGGCGTGCTTTACACTACTGATACTAGTTCAAAGTGTATATATATACACATAACAGGACTTAATTGAAATTGCAACGAGGTACCATCCGTTTTAAAGTCCCCTCACGTTTTATATCACTGGTCAGCCCACTTCATGGTACGACATGGATCCTGTGATGGTCCACACGAATTTATGAATGATTTCATTCAAATTCCTTGAATATGAATTGATCAGTTTAACTATTCAAATACTGTCGATCAGAGTTCTCGAACTGAAGGAATCAATAAGAATCCACAGTAAAAAATTCATGGAACTCTGGGAAAAGAAAAAAGTTTATAACTGGATTTGTGATATTATTTCAAAGGCCGTACCAATTACCAATTGATTTCAAAGATCTAGATGTTGACAATGGAAACGTGGCACGACTGTAGGATATATTTTTTTGAAACGCAATACCTGGTACAGTTTTATAACAATGTACAGTTGATTGTGCAAGAAAAGTTTCCCCTTTCCAACTGTAAAAATGAATTAGTATTACAACGCCTGAATGCAGCGTAATTAATTCATGCTTCACTGCTTCAAATAAAAATAGAACCTGGGAGGCTTTTTTGGTAGTAATAACGGTAGATAACGCCTAGTGTAGGCTCTAAGTCTGCTTTCAAATTTGAAAACCTTCTTACAAAGCATATCGATAACTAATCTCAACCACCAGCATGCCAACTACCTCAAAGTCATGCTCATGGGCTCTTGCTCCTCTCCGTGCTGTCGCTGAAGCGGTATACAAAGTCCTTGCTATGCCTTTCAAAAGCTGCATGGCTAGTACTCACCAATCCCCATCAGTCAACTCTCAAGAAGTTTCCAAAACTAGTGCTCCAAGTGACGAAGTCAAGAGACAACATCCTTCTCTTTCTAAACCACTTTCAGGAAACCAATCTCCTCCAGTCAACTCTGAAGAAGTTTTCGACACCAGAGCTCCAAGTGACCAAGTCACAGAACAAGGTCCTTCTCTTCCTAAACCACTTCTTGGATACCAATCTTTATCAGTCAACTCTCATGAAGTTTCCAAAACCAGATATCTAAGTGACCAAGTCACAGAACAATGCCCTTCTCTTCCTAAACTAGTCAACTCTCATGAAATTTTTGAAACCAGAGCTCCGAGTGACGAAGTCACGAAGCAAAGTCCTTCTCTTACGAAACCACTTTCAGGAAGTGTGGTCATTGAAGGAGTTACTGAATCGGAAGAAGAAGAGATTCTGCCTGCACAAAAGGGGAAAACAATTGAAGAATTCGTTGAAATTGTGGACGCTGATGCCATGTTTGGCATAATAAAAGAGTCCGAGCCTTTTGACATCGAAAATGTACCTGGTGTATTCGTTTACAAAATCGAGATTCCTTATGATGATGAGGCTCTCGAAGATGCCGTCTATCCGGAGAACTCGATAGAGAACTACCTGAAGTGCAATGGGCAAGTTGCAGAAAGTGATTTGCCTCCTGGTGTTTCTGAAAATGCTGATGTTTGGCAAGTCATGTGTGACACAGTCACCGAAAGGCTTGCTGAGCAAGGTTGCGATATGTCAAAAGAAGCAGTTGAAAATGAGTGGAGACATCCAGAAAAGTTTGAAGAAATTGACAATCTCATGCAAGAGACTCAACAAAAGAACTACGAAGATTCTGGCGCGGCCATCATTGATGACGCAATGTGTGTGAATAGAATGTATGCTTGTAACAGCATGAAGAAAACTTCCTCTTCTGATGAGATATCCTGTGACTGGCTTGTGAACACTTCTGAATACACGTTGGAAGTTGCCAACATTCTTACAACCCTTGCAGAGGAAAGACCGGATTTGCAATTATATTGGACATCAGACTGTGGTTGCTTTGTTAAGCATATTACCAGGTTTTCAGAACAGCCTGAAACGTCTGAGCTCCCATTTGATCAAGAAAGTGATGACGAATTGATTGTTGAAGACTGGGGACAAACTGATCAGTACTTGAATGAAGACTGGGCGCCGGTTGATCAGTATTTGAACGAAGAAGCTGTCGGCGAAATAGAAGAAGAAGTTGTTGACGAAATCGTATTTGTTCAATCCGAAGACTCCAGTGTAAATGATGTCCGGAGTAATTTGCTATTAAAGCAACCTTCCGACAATGAAATCATCACTGAAGAGTCCATTGAATGCTCTGATTCATCGATTCAAGATACCCAGTTGGAAACCGAAACATCGGCCGAAGAGTCGCTTGAAATTGATTCTGATTCATCGATTCAAAATACCGCAACGGCAACTGAGACTAATAAGTCAAAAAGCAGCCCAAGAGGAAGAACTGTAAACAGGAGCAGTTCTAAACAGCGCAAATTAAATCCGGCCTGGGATAGAAGTTCTAAAGCAAACAACACTAACAGCGCAGCATCATCGTCATCAGCTATTGCCGATAAGACATCGACTACTGCATCCTCTCAAAACCGAAAACAGCAACAATGGAACGGTAGCACGAAAACCAAATGCAAAAAGCCTGCTGTGAGTGAACTCAATGAAGACAGAAATCATGTTGTGCCTCGTTCTCAGACCAACGAGTGAATACTTAAGTAGTTTGGGTTTCATTTCATACCATGATACAATAAAAATTTAAATACTTTCCTTTCGTTCATCAGATACCACTGACTGAGCAAGTCGTGAAAATTATTAACAGCTATGCATATGTGCTACCAAGAAAACGAATCCATATCGTTTTCTGCGATCAATTCTCATTACGTTGTTGGCGGATATTGCAGATGTGCCCATCAAATCCGCTACCTTCAAACCGACTTTTTACCCCCTTGTAGAAAAGCCAGCATTCAATATCACCTTGCTTGCTTTCCACGTTCCGTATATGAAGCACATAGCATTGTGATCCTCGGTGTTTGAATCTAATGTGAGATGGCGACTAGTTCCATCGGGAGTAGCACAGCTGTGGACATCAACGTCCAATCAGGTATTTCATTTTCACTGCCCTTATCAAGAGATAAAGATACGAGGCTGGCATATTCTCATTTCTTATAGATAGTATTCACTAGTCCTGGGTTCGTCAACATCGATGATGCTTGTGATTGTTGAAATAATTTCCCAGTGGCTCTGAAACGCCATTATTATTATGGTCTACATGTTCCTCTGGCTGAATGGATAGTTGAATGTACAGTTTCAAGACTGTACGCAGTGACCAATGATTTTAGCACTTTGACTTTCCAAGCAGTATCCGAGCTTCTCATTAGTTAAGAAACTCACGTAGCATTATTTTTGACTCGAATATATACGCAACCTGAGATATTGAAATCTTTGTTTTTGTTGGAATCATGCCATCATGTGTAGTCAACATTGAACGAGCTTCAAAGGAAACGATGGCTTCAATGAAATATCTCCATGATTTAATCACTCGTGATCTTTTGTGAGTCAATTAGTAAGCCAGTTTTCTCAAAAGGTAATCCAAATTTTGAGAATTGAGGCCTCTAGATGTACTGTTAACTCGAACAAGACATCTTCGATTTCAGTGGACATCACAACGATTTTGTGCAGAAGATCTGGATTTAATTCAGTTGAATGAAGCAGACTGGTCATCAGAAACCAAAGGCAGGGCCACTTCTATGTCTTGCATAATTCCTGTAATTACTGGCGTGCACAATTGATGACTCTGTGAATACTGCCGAATAACAATTGACGTCTTTTATTGTACTCGAACAATCAAACGTACTTGGACATTATATTCCTGGAAATACGAAATTTAATTTTGAATCGTCTGTGAATTGAAAAGCGAATGAATTCATTTTGAAGTTGGTTACACCTTGCTACTTTATTGTCACTCAATCCTCCTCATATCTGAAGTGCATGTATGACTGTTAGGTCTACATTTTGCCCGATATGGTTGAAATTGCTGGTTTGTTGCATAAAACATGTTGGTAAGCGGGTATTTCACGGAATTTCCGGACTTATTTTTTCAAATTTGAATAATGCAGTTGTACATGTGGTTAAGATGGGGCGGACCAAATGTTGCAACACCTGGCACAAATTTTCAAGCAAGGTTGGGGGCTATCCGTTTTTATATCACCTGAGAGGCTTTTTGGTAGTAATAACGTTAGATATCTCTTAGAGTAGGCACTAAGTCTATTTTCAAATTTGAAAAACCTTGTTACAAAGCATATCGATAACTAATCTCAACCATCAGCATGCCTCCTACCTCTCGATCATGTGCATGGGCTCTTTCTCTTCTCCGTGCTGTAGCTGGAGCGGTTTACAAAGTCCTTGCCATGCCTTTCAGAAGCTGCATGGCTACTGGCCAATCTCCGCTGGCAGCCCACTCTCAAGAAGTTTCAAAAACCAGAGCTCCAAGTGACCAAGTCACAGAACAAGGTTCTTTTCTTCCGGAACCACTTCCAGGAAACCAAACCCCATCAGTAAACTCTTATGAAGTTTTCGAAACCAGAGCTCCAAGTGACCAAGTCACGATGCAAAGTCCTTCTCTTAAGACACCACTTCCAGGAAGTCTGATGACTGAAGGAGTTACTGAAATGGAAGAAGAAGAGATTCTGTCTGTTCAAAAGGGAAAAATAGTTGAAGAATCCGCTGAAATTGCGGACTCTGATGCCATGTTTGGCATAATTAAAGTGTCAGAGCCTTTTGATATCGAAGATGTACCTGGTATATTCATTTACGAAATCGACAATCCTTATGAGGAGGTTCTTGAAGATGTTGCTCATTCGGAAAGCTTGATAGAGAACTACTTGAAGTGCAATGGGCAAGTTGCAGAAACTGATCTACCTCCTGGTGTTTCTAAAAATGCTGGTGTTTTACAAGTCATGTGTGATACAGTTACCGTGAAACTTGCTGAGCAAGGTTGTGATGTGTCGAAAGAAGCAGTTGAAAATGAGTGGAGACATCCAGGAAATTTTGAAGGAATCGATTATCTCATGCACGAGACCCAGCAAAGGAATTACAAAGATTCTGGCGCGGCCATCATTGATGATGCAATGTGTGTGAATATATTACATAGTCGTAGCAGCATGAAGAAAACTTCCTCTTCTGATGAGATATCCTGTGACTGGCTTGTGAACACTTGTGAATACACGTTGGAAATTGCCAACATTCTAACAGCCCTTGGAGAGGGAAGACCAGATTTGCAATTGTTTTGGATATCAGACTGTGGTTGCTTTGTCAAGCATATTAACAGGTATTCAGAACAGCCTGAAAGGTCTGAGTTCCCATTTTATCAAGAAAATGATGACGAATTGATTGCCGAGGATTGGATGAATGCTGATCGGTATTCGAATGAAGACTGGGTGCCAGCTGGTCAGTATTTAAATGAAGAATCTGTCATCAAAGTTGAAGAAGAAGGAGAAGCTATTGACGAACTCGTATTCGTCCAACCCGAAGACTCCAGTGTAAATGATGTCCGGAGTAACTTGCTATTGAAGCAACCTTCCGACAATGAAATCATCACTGAAGAGTTCATTGAATGCTCTGATTCATCAATTCAAGATACCCAGTTGGAAACCGAAACATCGGCCGAAGAATCGTTTGAAATTGATTCTGATTCATCGATTCAAAATTATACCGCAACGACTACTAATTCAAAAAGCAGCCCAAGAGGAAGAACTGTTAACAGAAACATTTCTGAGCAGCGCAAATTAAATCCGGCCTGGGATAGAAATTCTAAAGAGGAAAAAATTGACATCGTTTCAAGATAATTAGTAGCGTAGAGTTCCTTTCAAACCATGATATAATAATCATATAATTTGCTTTCGTTCATAAGATACATAAAACAGTACACTGTACAATCCCCGGAATCATAAGTTCAGTCTTTAAAATTAAAGCCGGTTATAACAATCAACATATTTTTAAGAAACGACTTAATTGATGACATTCGTGATAAGGATCTCACGAAAGAGGAGAGGTAAATCAGCGGTGTCTAACACCACGAACCCCTTTCCGGCAGGCAATTCATTTTTCGTTCTTGTTGCTTCTTCACCAAACCCTGCAATGAATATTACAAAAGCATGAACTTTGGAATCCATGTTAAGTTTCTCTCCAAGCTCCCGGGGTGCGATTCCGTATCTTCTTAAATTTGCATCAGAAACAACGAATACAAAATATTCATCTGCATCTTGTTCGGTGATTGTGGAGATCGCATCTTCAGTTGCTTCCAGTGTCATGTCTCCTGAGTAGCAGTACTGCGAGTGAGCCATCATATGAAGGCATACTTGCAGCTTCTCCTTCTGGGATCGAGGCGGTTTCCCAAACGGAACTAGGACTATTTTGTGGTCTTCACCACTATGTCCAACGATACTATATTCGAATCTGTTGTGAAATCCTTCAAGGGCTTCCATCACCATCACCACCAATTCGCACTCTCGTTGAAGCCTCCCGTCTTGGCCATTGAATCTATACATCGATCCGCTGCAGTCGACTACGAATTGTAAGCGCTTTGGTTTCTGCATTGCTGGGGAATTCTGAGGGTCTTGAATTCCTCGTCGTTTGTAAATAAGACGTTCGCCAGTCACTCCATCCACCAATCGAGAATCATCAATATCACCATAGGACTGGTTCTTCAACCACACGCGTTCTTGTTTTCTGGATTCAGCACTATCTAAAATAGTACGAAGCTGCTGCACTTCATTTTCCACCTTTGATAACATGGACATATAGTGATCGTGTTCAGATTCCGACATCTCGATCTCTTGAAGCCGCTCTTGAAATGCCTTGCGGTTTAATTCACGAGCTCGCTGTTTA
>Ga0209491_10011952_pt1 | contig 10139 bp, 13 predicted proteins | sample BON02_FD_187213 | JGI IMG/M metagenome (GOLD analysis project Ga0209491, IMG submission 187213) | Freshwater microbial communities from Lake Bonney liftoff mats and glacier meltwater in Antarctica - BON-02 (SPAdes) (version 2) | ecosystem: Environmental > Aquatic > Freshwater > Ice > Glacier...
CCGCGTGCCACTGAGTACTTATGTGTGCAGCACGTGTCACATTGTACTCTCTGTCTCTTCCTCTTTCTTGCGTCCTGTGTCTCTGTCGTTTTGATTTCAATTTCCCTCGCTCTCTCTCTCTACGTAGTTCTTTCTCTGTCTTTCTCCCTTCCTCAAAACAGGGCTCTCCTGCGCGCCATGGTGGCTCTCTCTCTCTTTCTTTCTGCCTGTTTTCACTCTCCTTTTTCCTTGCTCGCTCGCTCGCTCTCTTTCTCACTCGCTAACAGGACCTCTAACTCTCTTATTTTCTCCCCCAACCCCCCTATCCACTCTTTCTATGTCTCTCTCTCCCACGCGACTGTGATGGATCTCAGCGCCCTGCGCAGATGCGTGTGATATCCGAATCAATTTTGACTGACAGTGAATTAGGTCTAGAGTTTTTTGCGACACTCAGAAATAACATGCGCTTTCTTCCAGGTTCTTCCTCTTTCTCTCTCGCTGTCTTTCAATCCGAGTCTCGCTCTTGGTTTTGTGCGTGTGTCTCTCTCTTTCGCTTCAACTCCTGGTAGTTTCGTCCATTTTGTATTGGTAGTGCAGGTGCATGCGTGAGTATGACCCGGAGTTGGTTGTTGAATTTCCGGGGATTCAGTTGTTATTATTGGACAAGAGGGTGAGGGAGATTAACAACGAGGTCTCCATTCGACACATCTTCTCCACAACTTTGCCCTTTTGTCACATGTCTCGATCTATTTCGATTTCCTCACTGGTTCGTCAAGATACTTTGTTCTTGAGTCTGATTGATTTCTTTGACCACATGTTGATGTGTTCTTTTCTGAGGAGGTGGATCTTGACTCGACTTCTTTTATGTGGTTTTGTTGACATCAACCGACACTACGCGACGCAGTCCCGAGGTAGATCACGGTCACGGTGCCGTGACCCATGAGTGGGGTGCAGTTTGCGACCGAAACTTATTGCACTGGATTTCAGGAAAAGGACCATGGAGAAGATTGTGAATCTCGGAGGAAATCATATTTGTTTTCGAAAGCCTTTGTCACCGTGACAAACCTTCAATTTGGTCACTGAGGTTAGATTTTTCTTCAATGTCTCCGAAGTTTCCATTTTTTTTTGTTATTCCCACAGAACCGTCAATCAGGACGCACAGGTGAAGTGCGGAGGGAAGTGTGGAAGCGCCCGGCTCGAAAGTACTCCCGCAATGGACCTTGAACTTAAGGGTATACGCACACACATGTACACTGACAAAAGAGATATAGAACAAAACACACATCCATAAACACGCAACATGGATTTACGTCACACACCCGGGATAGCAATTAACAAGTTCTATTTTGACATTTCAATTGATTTTTTTCTTTATGTATTTTGCAAGTTCTTCGATAAATACTGGGATGTCGATTTTTTTTTTCCCCACTTCCAGTTCCAGTTGTTTATTCTCATCCTTAAAAATAGCGACAAGACAAAAAGTCGGGGAATGGACTGAGACAGGTCAACTTGAAACCTTAGTTCAGTTCAGTTCAGGGCAACTTGAAACCTTAGTTTATAACAAATGATTTTGCTTCTCGGAAAGTCTTCTCACGAACCTTTCGATAATTGGGGGGGGTACCGAGGACCGGAGGTTCTCGTCAATAAAAACTCTACTCTCAAAGAAAGTAAGAAATTCAATCCACAGGCTTCCCGTACCTTGTTGATCGGCTTCTCACCTGAGTGGGGGGGCTCTACTAGGTCATTGTACACTGACGTCTTAGTAGTTAGGGAGATTAATTGTGGGGATTAGTTAGCCCGAGGGTACATGCCGATCAAGATGGCACGAGCCGACACGTTCTGCAGCCAGGGGCGCAGAAACCGGTTGCGCGCCTGGCAACAGCAAACCCACGTCTTCGGATACGAGCCTCGACCTGATAAACACACTGTGCTCGTTCGGGCCATCATTCAACATTCTCGAGGGTGGCATTTCGCCTGGTTCAGGTGCTTGCACTGCATGGCCTTCCTGTTTGCGCGTACTCTGCACCTGCCTACGCGTACCTTGCCTCTGTTTTTGTGTTTGCCAGTCTGCTTGTGTTGCTGGACATTGCGTGCCTGCCAGAACGTGTGGTGCTTGCGCGGGTCCCTCGTGCGCGAATGCCCTGCATTTGTTTGCGCGTGCCTTCCCTGTGCCGCAACCAACCAGCAGCATGCACAAAGCCAAAGAAAAGGGGCAGAGCCCACGGGCAAAATAAAATAATGAATGCCTACGGGCCAAAGTCAACACCTATAGCCCAAGGGCTTGTGGAAGACATAAATGCAAAGCATGCCTACGGACCTCGCTCTGCACCAATAGCCCAAGGGCTGGTGTATGACATAAATGCGACTCATGCCTTCGGGCTGAGAGAATTGAAGCGTACCTACGGGTTCGTATCAACACCCATAGCTCAAGGGCTGGTGGAGATCATAAACGCAAAAGACACAAAAATGTTGATGTCTCCAAAAGCCCAAGGGCTTGTGAGTAACACACATCATAGCAAAACATGCATGGAGAAGCATTGCGCACATGACAGGATGAGCGGGGGGAAAACGACGAAGCGACATAACTCTGGCTCCGTGGGTACGAAGACGACATCTAAAGATGAGACAAATCACTCGGTTGTATCTCTCCTCCGAGTCCCTACTGAAGAAGACTCCAGCCGGATGAGCGGTGGGAAAGGGGCAAAGCGGACGAACTCTGGCTCCGCGGTCAAGAAGACGACATTTTACATGCTCCAAGCTCACCAATACGTCCAATGCATACACTGCAGGGTTCTGAAACAGCAGTATTGACCCAACGAAAATGTTGTGTTGTGAAATGATTGTTATCAACAAAGACCCAAATAACGGGTTATTATGTGACCCAATTACAGGGTCAAACCTTAAACAACAGTATTGACCCAACGAAAATGGAGTGTTGTGAAATGATTGTTATCGACAAAGACCCAAATAACGGGTTATTATGTGACCCAAATACAGGGTCAAACCTTGGACATCCTGTGGGTTTTTTATTCTGTCCAGAATTTTTACCACCGCAAATTCATCCAACCACACGATGGCTGGATTACAAATCCAGTCACACGATGGCTCCATCACACAGTGGGTTTTCTCTTTTTAACCACTACAACCTTCAAGGATCTTGTCTACGGACAGTCATCCAGCCAATGACAGAGACTGCGGGTCTCCTCATCTCGTGGGTTTTTTCTTTTTTACCACGAACCATACCAACCTCAACGGATCAACAAGGGGGGGTTTCCTTTCAGACCACCCCCATGGGCAAAATTACTCATACTCACAGTCTACGGACTGGGGTGGAGTCCTCAAAGACATACCCACGGGTCCGAATCTTTGCCTATAGTCCAAGGACTGGTACAAGATCTAAATGTCTACAAAACCCATGGGGAGTGACTCTCACAATGGAACCTAACCACCTGACACGCCTTCAAGATTGAGTGGGTTTTTTCTTTTTTACCACGACAAACCAACAAATACCTACGGGTACTACACACACGGGTTTAATTTTTTCCCGACCATAACATAAAGGGTTTACTCTTTCCCAACCAAAAAAGACTGCGTCCATTTCCCAAAAAAGTACACAGCCCGTCAGAAAACGACACCGGCCCATCGGTAAGTAGCCACATGGACACCTCACACTCTTGCCGAAAACTAAACCTGCCAGACTCCGAACTCATGCGCCTAGGGTCCGCCCTCTCTTCAACGGTTTTCCTCTCTTAAGAAAATTGCCCCACCATATTGGGTCAGTGGACAGACAAGCACCAAGAGTCGCATATATAGTCTTGAATAGATGACACATGCGTAGTACGGGTGTCAGGATGGATGGGAGACTTGGGATCCATGAGGAGGGACATGGGGCGTGAGGAAAGAAGGACGCAGGAATGGATTTTAGCGGAGGGGTAAAACACTGGGACAAGTGTAAACTTCGAACAGCGCTGGAGTGGGTTGTCTTTACTTCGAGTACGACTGCAAGGCTAGAGCTCACTAAGGTGCTCGACGCTGGAAAGAATTGGAGGTGATTCCAATATGGGCTTGAGGGTAACCGGCGGATTGACCTTTGGTCCTAAGCCGGGTGCGATTGATAAGGGTTAGGCTTGTTTTAGTTAACCTCAATACAATAAACGACACATAAACATGCCAGCCCACCAACATTGTGATCTGTTTTACCCACTAGTTTGGGGATGTGATTGGGTCTACCATACACTAGGTAATGCTCCTATCCTCCGGTCCGGGACAGGTTCTTGGGTTCTAAGTGGCTAATCGGATGTTCATCATCCGCTTAGTCTAGTGATTGGTCGGGTCTTCGAAACCCAAGAAAGAAAGAAAAGAAATCCACGATCCTTGTCCTTTTGCAGATTTGGCGGGAAATAAATTTGCGGCCAAACTCGCGTCCACCACCGAAGAGGAAGAGGAGAGGACGGTGTAGCCAGCGACGTAGTTAAGGTGCAGGGTGAGGATCCGGCCACCCCAGGTCCCCTGATTCAAGGAATGACCCCGGGACCGTAACGATTCCCTAATATCGGTTTAATAAAACAAAGCAACACAAACCAAGATGAAAAAAAGTAAATTAAATCGAAAGAAACCCCCCCCCTGGGGGGATTTCCTAGTTTACAATGTTCCCTCATCAAGAACCGTGAGTAAGAGGACCCCCCTCGGCCCCGCGGCATAACAAATCCATCGAAGAATTTGTACCAGGTGCTTCGAGGGGGTTCCTCTTTTACACACGGTTCTTGATGAGGAAACATAGTAAATCCATCTGTGTGCGTTCCTGGTGTAATTGGCGCGCTAGCTTGTGGATTCCAACGCCAAAAAAAGAAAAGGAAATAGGAAAACCCCCCGGAGGGGGGAATTTCTGTCGATCAACTTCAGTTCGCCCACACACAAATAAGCGACCTCCCACAGCTCCCCCCACGACACTACACTCCCCCTTCCTTCCTTTCTTCCCACCCAACCACACCCTACCTACTCATTCCCGCACCCATCTCTCGCACCCTCCACCCCACAATCACACCCTCCATACAGCGTGAAAGAAACTTTTAATTATGTTCCCCAAATATTCCTCTCAGAGTCGGGCCCGCACCAGCCTAACCGTTCAGTGGGCTCTTCAGAGTGTGAATCTTCAACTTTGGCGCTTTACCAATAATAGCCTCGGTCTCCCTCTCGCACAATCCTTCTCTGTTTGCTTGTCGTCATGAGTCATGTCGTGTGTGTATGTTTTCTTCTCGACCTGTTTGTCTATCTGTGTTTTGCGTGCTGCGTGTTTAGTGTTCTGTTGCATATTCATTTCACCTTTTTTCAATTTCAAAGCCTACATCTATTTGAATGTTGTTGTTCACATAACATTGTTTAAATGACTCTATTTGTTCCATCAACATTTTTCAAAAAATCTATTCATGTATGTACATACTCCCATGGTCTACATGCAATGCCTATATACATAAGTGTTCTTGTATTCGCACCCACCTAAATAAAACAATGACACTCCAAATACATAATGAATGTAAAAAAGAAATTCAATGCATAAGATACATGAGAAACATGATTTCATAAATAAAATCAGAATCTCAGCGTCGAGCAACAAGCCTCAGTGCGAGGGATCTGTGAGACGCGCATGTGGAGGGTGCATGAGATGGCTCCATCTGCCAGCAGTACGCAGTTGGTCGTGCACGCCCTGCTGGCGGATTCGCCAGCTCGTCGAGGTGGGAACTTGAGCAACAGTTACAGACAGTTTCCACTTAAAACAGTGATACAACTCTTGCAGGAGGCAGGGGTTGATTTGCTAGGTGATACCAGCGCCGCCAGTACATCAGGCAAGCCCTCAGAGGCGGCACTACCTGACTTCAACAATCTGGACCTTGCCAACATGCCAGCCACATTTGAATATGAGGGGGATGAGACATCATGGCACCAGGGCCTGCCGCCAGGAGAAGTGGGACCGCAATTGAGTGAGCTTGAGTTGTCTGAAAGTGACAGTGACAGCAGTGTTGCCTCTATCCTTGGCGTGTGTCTGAATGGATTTGATGGAGTAGCTTGGATGTCGGATGCAGAAGGAGCGCACGACGACATTCACGTAGGTGAGGCAGCGGGGGTCAATGACCCCGGTGACATGACGTGGCGCACGACAGCCTGGAGCGCTGGGGTAGACGTTATGGCTTTAGCAAAACAGGTAAAAGAGGTTCACCAGCAGCCTTCCTCAGCGCTGAGTGGGACAACAGTCATGTTTAACCTGCGGAAAGCTGCGCTTGGTGGAAATGACGCTGATGGAGAGAGTCCGGGGGGGGGGGACATGGGTAGAGACAACGTGACTGGACCCAATGCACCCCTCACTGCAGCTCAGAAGAAGGAAAAGAAACGACAGCAGAAAAAGGAAAAGAAACATAAGAGTCCAAGCCTACGCAATCGGAAAGACAGAGTTGGTGTCAGCCACCACAACCGGGACCGCACTGCACGGAACCTTTGGAAACTCTCAAAACCTAAAACCACAAGATGGTCTCGCACCACTTCTTTTGTGTTCTCACTGGGGGTGACACATTCATAAACCATTTTAATCTATGCTGTTTCTGCCCCCTTATATTCCTTTCAGAGCCACTTACGGGCTCAGGCCTAGTAGGAGTGCCGAGTGTGAATCTCCAACCTTGGCGCTTTACCAATAATAGCCTCAGTCTCCCTCACACACCTTTCTTGTCTGTTTGCCTGTTTCTATGAGTCTGTGTCATGTGTGTATGCTTTCTTCTCTACCTGTCTTTCTATCTGTGTTGCACGCGCTGCGCGTTTTGTGTTCTGTTCTGTATTCATAACCACCTTTTTGGGTTTCTTGACTCTTTTTCTACAAATTTAATAGACACCTTGGTCACGGTGCCTATTGATGTACGCATAACCCTGCCCATATGCCTGCCCATATGCCTATCCTTCTTTCCCATCTGCATCTTTCTTTCTCTGATTCCTGCTTATGTGTTTTGAAACATGTATACGCATTTCCCTCCTCTTCCATATTCATCCACATGTATCGCCATATTCATGTGTATATATGTCTCGACTACTCAGTAATGACACCTTGTAATTTGTATGCTCCAATAATAAATCGTCTCGGTGTACCTGCTCATAGCGATGTCGTCCGATATTTCCACACTTGTCGCCATATGCATATGTACACATGTTTCGACTATTCTGTAATGATTCCGTATAACCTATATACTCCAGTATAATGAGTCTCTATGTACCTGCTGCTGAAGGCTGCTCCCGTGCTCACGCGTGGATGCCTACACCATGCGCGGCAATAAATTTAGAATAACTTGGAAACACAAGGAATATATACAGAAACATATAAACAATAATTCACAAATCAAAAAATACAACTTGCGTGCATTCAATACATAATAAAATATATAAATAAACAAATCAATAAGTACGATTACCTGAAAAAGGGTAAACCCTAAACTCTAGACGTCTACACCATGCGCGGTAATAAAATTAGAATAACTTGCATACACAATGAAATATGTACAGTAACACATAAACATAAATTCATAGATTCAATACTTATGACTTACACACATTCAATACACGATTAAATACAGGAACAAACAAATAAATAAATGAAATTGCCGATTTAAAAAAACAAACTAGGTTCCACGTGTGCTATCATTGGTCCATGCTCCGTGTTTTTTGATGTTTATGGTGTGATCAGTCTCTTTTATTTGACTACATTGTGTATGTGATTGCCATGCATGTACATTGACATATCAAATACATATAACCTGCATACATTAAATTCATAATAAAATGAATGAACAAACCTTAACAATGAAATATATTTGTGAATACATGGAAACTAAATACAGACATGACAAAAATCAACATATATTATAACAGTAATTCACATGCTTAACATCAACAATGAAGAATAAAAATCCAAAATTAAATTGCTACTACGGATGTGTGTTGTGTTCTATTCCTCGTTTGTTTGTATATCTGCGTATGCAAATGTCTACTTCAAAATAATCTTGAGGGAGTGCCTTCGAGCCGGGCTACCTTCGGGTTTCCCCAGTACTGCGCCTCCACCTGTGCGCGTTTCGGTTGTACTCGGCACGCTAGCTGTGTGGATTCAAACTGGAAAAAAATGATAACTTGAATACATAATGAGATATATAAAGAAACACATGAACATAAATTAATAAATATAATAATCATAATGTGAATACATTCAATACATCATAAGATATATGAACAAACAAATAAATCAATACGATTACCTTTAAAAAAAACCAATTATTGTTCCACGTGTGTGTTCTTCATCCATGCTCCGTGTTTCTTGATGTGTATTCTGTTCTATGTTTGTATTATTTGACTACATGTGTATGTGTTTGCCATTCATTCCATGGTCCAATGCGGGAGTGCCTTCGAGCCAGGCGCTTCCGGGCTACCTTATTACTGCACCTCCATCTGTGTGCGTTCCTGCTGTACTTGGCGCGCTAGCTGTGTGGATTCAAAACCAAAATACAAAAAACGGAACTTCTCAGGACACAAGAAAAGAGGGGGAAACAAAAAGCGGAAATCCTCAGGACACAGAAAAAGAGGGGAAAAAAAAGATGACGTAGCTAGACAGCTAAACAAAACCAAAATGATATTTGTTAAACATAAATAAATAAAATCCGAACCATGCAAATGAAATAAATGAATTCATGAAATGATGTTAATTTTAATCTATGAAATAAACAATGAAATACATGAAGAACAAATTCAACAAATACGTCAAAATAGAATGTTAATTGCTGTCCCGGGTGTGTGATGTCCATTCATGTTGCGTGTTTATAGATGTGTATTTTGTTTTGTTTCTCTTTTGTTTGTTTACATGTGTGTGCGTATGCCTCTAAGTTTGAAATCCATTGTGGGAGTGCCTTTGAGCCAGGTGCTTCCGGGCTACCTAATTACTGCACACCACCTGTGTGCGTTCCTGCTGTACTTGGCGCGCTAGCTGTGTGGCGGCATACCAAAAAACAAAAAAAAGCTCGCATCTATTTCATGGCGTTAAAACGTAGTACAACTTTGGCGCTTTACCAATAATAGTCTCGGTCTCCCTCTCGCACAATCCTTCTCTGTTTGCCTGTCTTCATGAGTCTATGTGGTGTGTGTATGTTTTCTTCTCTACCTGTCTGTCTATTTGTGTTTTGCGCGCTGTGTGTTTAGTGTTCTGTCGCAAATTCAGTTCACCTTTTTCCATTTCAAAACATACATCTATCTGAATGTCGTTGTACACATAACATTGTTTAAATGACTGTATTTGTCCCATGAACATCCTTAAAAGATCTATGCATGTGTGCATATACTCCCATGATCTACACGCAATGTCTTCATACTTACGTGTACTTGTATGCAAACCCACATAAATAAATAATGACACTCCAAATTGATTAATGTTGCTTTTATTACTTCGTAACAAACAGTTAAGTAGCTTTGCTGGAAGCTCTACGTGCATGAATCTTTTCTTTAGATTCGTGAATATCTGTTTTTTCTGACATAATTTTTTTTTGTGTGTGCAAGGTCTCTAACAAAGCCTTTCTTCCGCCCCTCTCAACCAGGCTCCTGTGCTTGGTTGTCGTCATACCTCTTGTGTGCTGATTGTACATGTGTGCTTGTGTGTGTAAGCCTCTGTATGTGCATGTGAAAATGTGTAGGTAAAGTGATAAATATTTAGCAAATATAAGCAAAACTGTGACGACGTCACGTGCAGAATCAACATAGAAAACAAAAGTAGATGTTCATAGTGACGTTAAACATGCAGCGAAGTGGCAAGTTTTCAGACACGTGACAGAATGCAATACGAATAAGTAAAATACAATAAAAGTGTCCGTCTTCCAGACTCTGGGGTGGGGTCTTGGATTGTGATTCCCAGTTTACCATCCTGAGTCCACCATCGTTCGACGGGCCCCAGCTGTGACGCATTACAAGCGTGTGTGCCTTTCTCTATCTCCCCACACGTGCACACTGTGCCTAATGTTCTCCCTCGATCCCTCTGTAGTTGGCCTCGTACCTCGTTGCACCTGCTGGAGGAAGGACACAATCACCCGATTGTGCGCTTCGCATACCTGTGTCACATGATCGGCGAAGAGCTTGTCTTTTTTTCCTTC
>Ga0209491_10011955_pt1 | contig 10135 bp, 6 predicted proteins | sample BON02_FD_187213 | JGI IMG/M metagenome (GOLD analysis project Ga0209491, IMG submission 187213) | Freshwater microbial communities from Lake Bonney liftoff mats and glacier meltwater in Antarctica - BON-02 (SPAdes) (version 2) | ecosystem: Environmental > Aquatic > Freshwater > Ice > Glacier...
ACACACACACACACCCACACACACACACACACACACACACACACACACACACACACACACACACACGACACACGCACACACGCACGCACGCACGCAAATACGCACGCACGCACGCACGCGGGTTAACCCGGCTGTGTCAGCAAAGAGCATGCTAGATAAGGGCGTGGCTGTGTTGATGAAAGGCGTGTTTAAAGTGATGTATTATTTGTATTTGTATTTATGTGCGAGAAGGGGCCGTGCTAAGAGGAGGGCCGCCTGCTTCTAGAACGGGCATGTTCGCATTAGAGACAGGCGTGTTTTGCGCTAGAGACTGGCTTGTTTGCGTTGGAGAAGGGCGTGAGTGCATTACCTCGCCACCGTCAGGGGAGACGCTGTTGAGAAGAGAGAAGTTGCGTTGCAGAAGGCGGTAATCTTGTTCTTGAGCATGTGCAGGGCTGCGATGCCGCAGTTCTGGTAGAGCATGCTCATAAGCGACAGCGACAGCGCACAGTCTGGATGCTCTCGTCGTTGAGTACGTCGATAGCCTTGCACTGCGAAATACCACAAATGTGTGTTTAAGTTTAAGTTAGTAAAGGAAGGTTTTCATGTCGAACAGAAGTTATTGACTGTGGTGTAGCTCTCACACACCCCTGTAGAATAACACAACGTGTGTTTACGTCAGTAATGCGAGGTGTTCACGCTCACGCTAGAAGGGGGCATTGAATAGTGTATCTCCCTCGCACTCGCACCTGTGGAAAAACACAACTGACAACGGTGTGTTTATGTTTATGTTATAGTAATGGTAATGGTAATGGGAGGTGTGTACATCAAAAGAGAGATATTGAATATAGATATAGAGCATCGCACACCTGTTCTGATGCCGCATTGCACGCATCGAAAACGCTGTGCAGAGACCGGAAGCACAGCTGGTTGCTAGCGCACCTCGTGCACGGCTCGAGGAGGCTCGCCTTATTGCAGTCGTCGGGGGCGCCCCAGCCCCAGCCAGAATGCACGCCTGGCACGCGCCCAGCTGACGCCGACGCTGGGATAGAGCAATGAAGTGAATTGAGTGAGAAGTGTGCAAGGTTAATACGCATATAAGGCTGTACGTGTCTAGTGTCTAAAGTGTGTGCGTTCTAAGGTTAGTATGGGTTGGTGTGAGTAGGAGTAGGTTAAGCCGATCTTCGATTTGGATGAGCGGCTTCACCTGCTGAAGCTGCTCAATGACGACGTCGTGCTTGCGCCGCCGGATATCTTGTAGTTTGTATAGTCAGTGTGCGTATTGAGTTGAGCGACGAACTATTGTCGAGCGTATTCGTCGCTGTCTCCTCCACTACTGAGACGCACACCGCTTCGCCGAGTGCGCGTTGGTAGGCCTGTGGCCCCAGCTCGACGAGCTCCCTGCAGCGCTCGGCTGTGAAGTCCGACATCGAGTCGTCTCCGTCCGACCTCTCGTACACAAGCCACGCACCACGCAGGGAAACTAACAACGGAGGTTAACCCGAACCGCCCCGCCCGCCGGGGAAGACTACTGGCTACTGGGGCTGGGGAAGGGGAAGGGGATGGACGCGGGGGAGGGTGGGTGGGGCGGAGAGGTGTGGCGACTGACATCTGTGACTGTGGTGCGAGGGGGAGGGGGCTAGGTGGTTGGATATGAAGGAAACGACGGCGCACACAGGGGCGGGGGATGGATATACCGGCACTTAGACTTAGAGTGAGAGACAGTACAGCAGCCGCAGCTACATGGTTAGATATGGCTAGATACAGCGATACAGTCGGGATATCCCAAAGATATACGCCAGAGGGGGCTGGTATATGATGGTGCATGGTCCAGTGCGGGCGCAAGGCACAGCAGGCACGGGGCGGAAGCGGAAAGAAGAAGAAGCGAGAGTGAGCAGCGAGCAGCCCTTGCTAATATTGTTATAAGGCGCACCCTCCACCCCTCCCTCCGACTGCGACTGCAAGCTGCAAGGAATCCGGAAGCCCCGCCCGTTGCCTAGCTAGTATTATAGCAGGGGGCGAGTCTAGGTCTTTTATTTTTCTCGAGCGAAGTCATGTGGCGTGTGGGTGTGGTGTGGTGGTGTGTGGGTCTTTAGTGTGGGTCGGTCGGGCGGGGGCCGCGTCGGGCCCCCCTTTCCCTTTTGTTGCCGTATTAGGCGGAGGCGGGGGTAGATAGAGGGTGTTGACAACACGGTGTTGAAACGTGGTCGGTACGTGTTTCTGCTGCTGCCCTGCTGCCGATATCTGCCTGCCGCCTGCCGCTGCGGGCCGTGTGTCTGTCTGTGTACCTGCTCCAGCTGCGTCCTCCAACAAGGAGGAAGGAGGAGGAGGGGGGGGGGGTCTTTGGCCAGGAACTGTGGGAACTGTGGTCAAAATATATGCAACAGTGTCAGCCGCCTACCCCTACAGCTACAGCTACAGCTAGTTTCAGTAGTAGCATCTAACCTATCAATATCACACTTTTACTTTTATCACTTATTGTAATAGTATTGTAGTTCTCCACTCCACGCAATGTCAATATCTTGCACAGACATTCCCGTGCCCCCCTTCACCTTCGCCCAATAAGACGTAGGCGTGTGAGAGCCCGAGCCGAGCCCGCGCCGCGCCCTGCCCTAGTCCTAGTCCCTAGTCCTAGCGAAGGTAGACATACGTTGGCCTATCACTATCATAATATATAGTGCCACTATTAGCAGTGGTAATAGTGCCCTCCTTAAGATTCCTTCCTCCGTCCGTCCGGCCGGACGCCCCGCCTTTTGCCGTTTGCCACCGCCTGCCCGCTCACGCCGCCGCGTGCCGCTGCCGTCGAGTGACGCGTGCGAGAAGAGGCGCGGGAAGACGCTAGTTTATACTCAGTGTCGAGAAAGAGCAAGGATCCGCTGGTGGGGGCGGCGCGGCGTATATTTGGTCAGCCTGAGCAGCGCCTGGCAGGGACGGGATGAGGGAAGTTAGGGTACGTTCGGCGTTAAAAAAGGAGGCTTGTGCAACAGCAACAGGCCTGCGGCCATATATAGTTGCACTTATTATGTGCGCACAAGTACGTAAGTACGTAATCCCCTTGCCTTTTAGCGCAGTGGCCTATGTCCTACGTCGTGTATGTATCATGCGAACCAACTGAGATTGTAGAAACGCAACACAATACAAGAAAATGAGCGACTCCCCCCTGTGTATAATCAAAGAACAGCCACCGGCCCAGGAAGCACACGGCACAGACGACAGGCGCGCCGCGCGGTGCTGAGGAGAGCAAGAAAATGGGAAAAGGGAGCGTCGTTAGCAGGCTGAACTCGGCTTCTTCTCAGTCTCAGGGCTCGAAAGAAGGATGAGAAGAGGAGAGGCAACCTGTCAAGCCAGTTCGCCCTAGCTAGTCGCTAGGCCCTATAGGGACTCGGGTTAAGATATGGATAATGGATAATGGCATAATGACATATATAATGGATACGAGATTATCCAGATAGGCGGGTTACACGGTGATAGGGATAGGGTTATTCAAGAGGAAGCACAACGACGGGTGTGTTACCCAGCCACCCAGCCAGCTTGTTGTGAATGAACGCAAGACTAGGGACTAAACTCAAGTTGGGAGCTAGAATAAGATGATACGCGTGTACTCCCCCTCAGGACACCCCCTCCCCCTACACGACAGCAGACACGGGTGCCCACAGCGCACGCACACCGCCGCCACGGCACTGTGCGGCCTCGCCGCGGGAATAAGAATGGAAGTATCCCACGGACGCGCCGGCCCCACGCAACCGGTATGTGGCCTGTGCTCGCCCCTCGAACGTCGAAAGGAGGGCCAGACCCAGGATCCTCGGATGTATGTGTATATGATGATGTATGTTCTGTAACTGTTACAATGCCACATTACGTAGCGGCAATATTACACCTTCACTAGAGGCTACATTCTTCACGTAACCAGGTTCCAGGTTCCAGTGGAAGGCGGATGCACTTAAACACTAATAACACCAAAACTATAAGTTAATAAGAAGGTATAAGTTATTAGTATAAGCCTCTCATTCAGGGCGGGAGACCGTGTGTTAAACACGATTATTTTGACAGTGTGAGTGAATGTGTAACCTTCTGCGAGAGAGTGTGCCCCCCCACCCCACGTCCTGTGGCTCTGACCCTAGAGGCCTTGCCTACCTTGCTGTACTTGCGCATGTATAGCGTCTGAGGATGTCTGTCGCTGACTGGCGGCGTGTACGTCTTCTTGTTGAAGTGGATGCGCGTAAGGCAAGCGAGGTGCTCCGGCGTCAGGTTGGGGTCGGCCAGCGCGCCGGAGAGCGAGAAGAGCTGCTCGACGTTGGCCTCGTGGGGCAGGTGCGAGCAGGCGAACTGCTTAAAGACGATGAAGTGCCACAGCTGGAACTGGTCCTTGAACTAGAACTAGAACTAGAGGTCCCTGACCCTGACATTCTCCTTTTTGGCAAAAAGGCTGGCGGCTATGCTCCTTGGATGTTCTGTAGCATGCTACATAGCATGCAGCATGCTACAATGTATGTACAATGCTATGTAGCCTCTCTCAGATGCTACAGTGGTATATAGCACACCCCCACATGTTCCTATATTTAAACTACTTCTACTTTAGCCCTAAAATAAAACTGTCGTCCGGCAGAGGCCAGAGGCGGCAAAGCCCGGCGCGAGGCCGGGAGCTTAGGGAGGGTGGTAGGGTGGTGTGTGAGTGTGACCCTCGCGTGTTTGACGGGTACGTACAGTATGTATGCTCCTCTGGCTACTACGCACATAAACATATATAATACAGCAAAATTGAACAGCCGCTCGGCGGCTTGTGCAACACAAGCCAAAAAAATCCAGCCAGATAGGGGAAAGACACACACATCACAGATGCGGCAGGCGGGGTGGGCAGCCAGCAGCACAGCAGCAACGCAGCGGGCTCTTCTCTCCGCTCTACCCTCCACTTCTACATTTCTACTGTTCTGCCTCGTCCTCCCAGATCAATAATGAGCTCTCGGATCTCATCCTCCACAGGGTCTGCCCCGCCTTACGGTACTTCTTGAAGTAGAGCTCGCGGGTTAACCCGCGCGCAGCGGCCTGCCCGCGTTGAGCTTGGGCTCAAAAAACAGACGTTACAGTTAGCGGTATCGAGGGGGGCCGAATATTACAGTACATAAAGTACTCGACGAATAAATACTCATAAAGTTAGTAGTGCTGAAAATGTACTATTACTCAGTCAATGAGTAGTGAGTAGTACGAGAGGCGGGTACTCATATTCATTAGTATAGGGCTCAGAACATAATACTCACTCGATTCAAAGTAATCTCTGGACGCACTGGGCTACTGTCGTGGGAGGTAGAGGTAGTACTGCTGCTGCTGGTTGGTCTTCGCCCCGGCCTCGGCCGGACCAAAGGCTGAAAATGGTTTTTTAAATACCAGATTCACCCTAGGTTTTGTAGCGTACAGTGTAGCATATAATGCATATATATGTAGTGTACTATGTAGCATCCCCCGGTGCTACATAGGCTATATACTACAGAACATCCAAGCTATGCTCGGGGCCCTTGATCGCCGATCGATAGTGGAAGCACACGCACACTTTTGCTTTTTGAGCATTTTTAAAAAAATAAGTAACGTAATATATTGTCTCATTTCTTGTAATTAACATTTTTTTGAAGTAATTTACAGTGTAATCTTATCAATGCATGATTACTTTACAAACTAAGTAATCAAATCATGAGTACAACCAGCACCCCTGTATTCAGTTGTATTGTCTGTATTGTAGTCGAGCCTTGAATGGTGAAGTTCCAAAGAAATATACAACATACAACACACCCGCACACCTGACATCTGTCGTGACACCTACTAAAATAAAATTCACAGGTTTACCGATATATGACTACACCATCTCCGCAATGACAATGAACCTGGCTAACTAATCGCGAATCGCATTACTAATTACTAAATCCCTAAATCTAGACCTAAGACCTAAACCTTTTATATCTCTATTATCATCATATGAGTCTACAGTCTACAGCTACAGGCTATATACAGGCATGTGGTCTGTGGTCTGCTGTCTGCCTCCGCCCCCGTCTTTGTAGCAAGGCCCCGCAAGGCTAGGGACAACCATTAACAATCGAGTTTTTATATACTGCCTGATAATGTTTTTATTTGAGAGACTGCTTAGTTGTTAATATAGGTGTTGATTGGGTTTTCCGACCGGCTATTAACAAGTTGTTAATAGGTCTTGACCCGACTATTACTATTATTACACAATCACTTATGTTCACACACTTCCGCAGCGGTCCGCAGTCCGCAGCCGCAGTTCGTTAACACAATTAAACGTATGTATGTATATGTATGTATAAATATTCGGCGGCACCAGCACACGCGTGTACACGCGCACACAGGCCCGCGGCGCCACGCCAGAGCCCCGGCGTGTCGCGTGTCGCAGACACCACATCCCACGGCTTGTCCGCTGGCAGACGTTCTACACAGCCCACCATAGGTAGCCCTAGTCTGTGTGTGGCCGACAGGGATGCGGCAATAAAAACAGCAAGAGCAAGAACAAGAATCCCAAGATGGGTCTAAGAATCTAAGACTCAGACTCAGATATTATATCCAGATCCAGCATCCAGCAGGATATCGCCCGGATTCTGGATTATTGGGCTCTCTGTGTTGTCGTGGCTCGTGGGATGTGTCTATTGATCGTGTGTCTATGCCTGTGGCTGTGGCCACAGTCTGTGGTATACGCGCTTGGGGCAGGGTAGGGTTTGCTCAAGCAAGCTGCTCGCTGCGCGCGCTCCAATGCTGCTCCACTGCCACTGCCGGCCTGACACCTACACTGGCACTGGCACTGGCTGACCTGCTGTTGCTGTTGCTGCTGTATAGCGTATAGCTCTCCCTGAAGTGTATTTTTGGCCATATCCCGTTTTCGAGGCGGTGGGATACGGTGAGATACAGCGGGATACAGCTAGATACAGCTAGATACGTATGGATACAGCTGGATACCGTGGGATGTGGGATACAGCGGGATACAGTGGATCTGCTGCAAAATTGCTAGATATAGGTCCATACAGCAGAGATACAGCGGGATATCAAGGATACGGTGAGATGCAGGCGGGATCCATATGAAATACAAGCAAGAGCAGGAGATCCCAAAAATACACGCACACGCCAGGGGAGGGCTGCTGTATGGTGAATGGTGAGTGGTGGTGATGGTGTCATGTGGTGTCGTATGGTGATCGTGTTTGGTGTATGCTTTATTTAAATGTGCTTACGTCTGCATATATATGGCATATACTGTATGCTGTGTGTATCATGTATTCATGTGCATGGTTCGTGGTGTGTGGGGTGTGTGTTATCGTAGCAATGTCCGCCAGTATACAGGTACAGCAACAGCAACAGTGCGAAAGCTGTGTGTTATCTGCCGTGTAGTAACTGCTACGCTGCAGCAGCAGTAAAGAGCGATAGCAACCCCACCAGCAGAGCCAGGTGCATGAAGCAGGGGTGCAATGGCGTCGAATTTAAAAAATGGTTTTTTTTAAAGTTTATATTTTGGGCTTGTTAATAGGATAGAAGTACGTTATTAACTTAACAGGTAAAACGAATTTATGAAATTACGAACAGTTACAGTTGTTTGATAGTTTTAAGTAATTTTTTTTCTGCTTGTTTTTAATAATAATAACTACTAATGATCGAAACATGTTAACAGGCTGCTCAACTTGTGTCCCTAGCAGAGCTATCCCTAACCTTGCGTTTGTAGGGCAGTACTACCCGTAACCCGAGAGAGAGCTCTGCCGCCCTCTTTGGCCCCAGCCCCAGCTGCCCGTGCTAAACTTCGATTGCGAACTGACGTCGCCCTGCCCATGGGCCGTGGGATGAGGATGAGGTGTATGGGGCACATGCGCCTAGCCGCGCGGCCGGGGGACATCTCGTCGCTCGTCGTGTCGTGCTACAGTTGAGCGTTAAGCGCGCGCCCAGTCGCCGCCGCCGTACGCCGTACCCTTGGCCAAGGCCAATGCTAGGGATAATCACTAGACAAGTGATTATGTGTACTGCTACTGCCTGATAATGTTTTAAAACTGCTTAGTTGTTCATAGGCATAATAGGTTGAGTTTTCCGGCCGGCTATTAACAAATTGTTAATAGGTATCGGCCCGACTATTAACAAGGTATTTTTACACTTCCGCAGCGAGTCATTATATATAACACATTCAAAACCATAATAGTAATAGAAACAGCAGACAGCAGAAAAATTCAGAAACCAATGCCAATGATCCAAGTTTAAGTTCATCCAGCAGGACATAATCGGATTCTGGATTCTTGGACTCGGCTCGTGGTATATGTTTAGAGTTTACTATGTATGGTGTCTGTGTCTGTGGTCTGTGGTATACACTCTTATTGGGCTCTTGGCTCTTGGGCTTGGGGCAGGGTTTGCTCAAGCACTCAAGCTGCTCGCGGCACGCTCCAATGCTCCACTATGCTGGCCTGGCCTACACTGACACTGGCACGCACTGCACTGGCACTGGCACTGGCCTGCTAATGCTGCTGCTGTATGGTGAATGGTGTCTCATGGTGTTGTATGGTGTCTAATGTATGCTGTTCATTCAATGCTTATTACTGTATCCTGTATCTGTATGCTGGGATTGTAGCAGTGTACATACAGTGTACAATGTACGTACGTACACAGCGAAAGTCGAATAAAGTATTCGCTGTGTACCGCTGTGTAGTGTGCGGTGTGTGGTGTGTAGCTGCTGCTGCTAGTAGTTAGCTGCAACAGTAAAGTAAAAAGCGATAGCAACCCCACCAGCAGAGCCATGGGCCAGGGGCATGGGGCAATGCTGTAAAATGGCGCCGCAGAACAAAAAAAAATGTGTCTTGGGGGGGTTGTTAATATAAATATAGGAGATGAAAGTAATTGTTAACAGTTAACAGGCAAAAAGCAAAAAAAAACCAACCAGGTTTGAAACTGTTGCTTGCTTAATAATAATTATCAGTAGTTTTATCCTGCTTATTATTAACAATTAATTACTAATGATAATGATCGAAACATATATTAACATGCAACATGCTCACTCATCTTGCCCTAGCCTTGCGGCCCTTGGCCATGGCGGGGATGAAGACACTAGACATTAGTTTTCGATTTTTGGGCGGCGATGAATGGCGAATGGCGGTGGGGCGAGCTAGAAGTGCTGCACGCCTGTGCACCGCCTTTCCATGTGACCCATGGAAAGCGAGGGCCTTCCTACATCTACATCTACATAGGGATAAGACGCGCAGATGCGAAACCTACACACCCACGAGCTGGTGGTGTGTGGTGTGTGTGGTTGAGCAAAAAAATCTCGTAGAGGAGGAGGAAGCATAGGCATAGGCGGGGGGGGGGAGGAGGCGAGACGCGAGGGGAGGAGGCGGAGGCGTCGTTGTTGGTCGTTGTTGGTAGTTGGCTAAGTTGGGTGGACATCGGGGTGTCGTGGGCTCGCGTGGTGGAACTTGGGTGCGTTGGGCTTTGGTTTGGGGGTTGGGGGGTGGTCGTGGGCGTGGGTTTGACGCCCGGCGTCGTGCGTGAAGTGAAAGAGAGTAGTCTAGGCTCGCAATCGCGGCCGAGTGTTGGCGGAGCGCTGCGGTTTGCGCATTTGCGCTTCGGCTTTGGCTTCAGCGGCGCGTGCGCCCCCATTGCCCATTGCGGGATGGCGGCAGCAGGGCACGTGGCACGTGCTTGGATGTTCTGTAGCATATAGCATCTATAGCATCGGGGGATGCTATACATGCTATATAGTATACTACACTATAGTACTACACTTTCCTAGATGCAAATTTTGGTATTTGAACACATAGTCTATTCATAGTTTTTAGCATTTGGCAAACATTTGGGCCCGGCCGGGGCGTGGGCTAGCAGCCAGCAGCAGCACCACAGTAATCGGGTGAACTCGAAACTGTTCAAATATCAAAAACCAGTAGAGCTATGCTATATCGTACTATAGCATCTGGTGGAGGCTATATAGCATTGTAGCATGCTATATAGTATGCTACAGCTACAGAACAACCAAGGGCACGTGTTGTGTGTTGTCACTATACTCTAGCTCTAGATCACATACATTTACTATTAAATACTATGGGGCCAGGGCCAGGGCTGGTGGCACGTGTCTTGTGGCTGTATTGCATGCGGCTAGCGTCATCGGGTGTTGGGGGTGTGCGACGGGTGCGGCTAG
>Ga0209491_10011964_pt1 | contig 10129 bp, 8 predicted proteins | sample BON02_FD_187213 | JGI IMG/M metagenome (GOLD analysis project Ga0209491, IMG submission 187213) | Freshwater microbial communities from Lake Bonney liftoff mats and glacier meltwater in Antarctica - BON-02 (SPAdes) (version 2) | ecosystem: Environmental > Aquatic > Freshwater > Ice > Glacier...
ACTTTCCAAAAGGTACGTTTGACCTAAAAAGGGCCTAAACTAAACGTTCTGATTCGTGACAAGATCTCGTTCGTGGGTGTTGCTCACTTGACGCGCGGCGGTAGATCTTGTTCGTGGGCGCTTTATCGCTTCCTCAAGAGCCTTGGTCCTACTTGCTATGGGGTGGCTACGATTCGTGACGCTCTTGGCTTTGCACACCAGCACACGGAAAACTTGGAAAAATTTGTTGCACATGTCAGGAAAAAGTAGGGCAGGACTCCAACCTTCACTGTTCGACGCATTCTTGCGCCAGAACACGACTGAAGAAAAATAACACATGAAGCACGCCGTTTTCTGGCATCCGAAATCCGCTACCTCAAGGCAATCATCTTCTTCGCAGTGTCTCAGTGCGCTACCGGCGTGGCCCGCTACCTTTTGGTGTTTACGCAGTAGATAATTTATCTTATCACATTGTATGCATGCTTTTTGTACGGCAGCTCCTGACGTACAAATTGGCTTCCGCCTACAATCACTCAGAACCGCCCCCGAGCTAAAAGACCTCCTCCGCCGATCGTCAAGATAACGTAAACGGCAAAATACTCTCAGCTGTCACGAATACGAAACAATGAGTATGACCAAGCAAGTCCCTGAGTGCAGCTCAATGGCAAGAAAGACTTCTATTGACTCTCAAACCTATCTGGCTACGTCTTTCGCGGCAGGAATTAGCTTCTCCACCTGCAGGAAGATTTTTTTGTTGTTGGATTGTCTTATTGTAATATTTCCTACCTGCCCTGGAGTGAAACTCATCCCCACTTCTAGTATATGAGGTTCTTCGAGAAATACATTTTCGAGTCGTTTTCTGTTTTGATGGGAGTTTGATGGGGATCAGAGGGCTTTGGCTGAATGGGAGGTGGCCCGGTTGTGTGGATTAGAACTCTTGAATGTGTGAGCCCCGGTCGGTGATGTCGCTCGTGGTTAGTAGTCCTCTGGGCCAAGCCTAGGACAGGGCTCTAGCTGATGAGCATGGATCACGGGTGTGATTGACATGTTTCTGGGGTGATCGATGGGTGTGTGAGGCCGGAGTTCGTGGTGAGGGCGTAGGCAGGCTTGTTTCGATTGCAGACATATTTTTGATTTTTGGTTTTCATTTCTTCGAAAAATGTCAATGGATCTTCCTTGTAACAAGTCCCTAGACCTGCCGGACCCTATCCATCATGCTCGAATATTTAGGAGGGCCAGCCCAGTCCATGTGCCTTTTGAGAGCTGGTACCTACGTGGTACAAATCATTTCCAGCTGACAATGGTGGTCAGGCGGAAATAAACGACTGAACCATGTTCAAACTCGGAGTAATACGAACAGTACCTTGAAACACTACCAAATTCATGCATCTTTTTGCTGAGCGATGAGTAAACATATTTTACGAAATGTAGCTTCCGCATTGGGCGTACCACGCTACAAATATATAATGGTACACCATGAAAATATCCAACATCATGTGTGGTGCAGGGTCCAAAACTTGTTCAAACACAGTTGTTTTGGGCGGGCTGTGTGACGGGGAAGACTGCCACAGACAGGCCCTTGGATCTCAAAGACCTGTCTTTCAAGGACCTGCGTTTTGAGATGAACAAGTGCAAATATCATGACCGTGACTGCCCCGACAACATATCCCCACATTTTAATTCTGACACTCACGTTGCCTTGTGGACTGTTTTGTGTGCATTGTTCGAGGGCTAGCGTTTGCGCCTGTTCCACGACGTCGTCCTCCATTTGACTCAACATCAGTGGGGCAAACATACGTACTCTGGGCCGGCTTTTAAGATCCGCAAGTTCGAAAATGATTAGTAGTAATGTCTCTACTTTGCTCCAAAAGTTACTTAATCATCTTGTTTTGTTTGGTGTTCCCAAAATACAGAGCAAAACGGTGGCCTGCATTCAAGGGCCTGTCTGTGGAGCTGTGGTTCAAGGAGCGAAGACATGTTGGGCAGCTTGTGGCTAATGCGCACGCACAGCTCTGGAGGTTGAACATCCTGCCTTTGGATGCTCTTCCCATTGCCAGGCCAACCCGAAACAATTGTGTTTGAACTGGTTCTGGACCGGGTCCAACCTTGTACCATGCTAGATTTTGGAAGCTTTCGCGTGGTGTACCACGATGTGATTTCAGTATTGTACGCCCCTCGCGCACCATTTCTTTCTTTCTTTGGTTCTGAAACGCAAAACCAATCAATTGGGACCTAAGAGACTGTCCCAGACCATTGCCCACCTACTTTCAGGGTGGTGGACCTGCTAGCGGGTTAAAACAGTCTACAATGTTTGTGGGCTGGCCTGCAACCTCGGATTAATTGGTTCCAAACAACAAGTCGCCCTAACTTCCACGGAACATAGCGCCCCATCAGAGTGGTGCCCCCGTACTAGAGTAGGCAAGGCACCACAAGTCTCTGGCACCACAAGGCACCACAAGGCACCACCAGTCTCAGAGACTTGTGGTGTCCATCCAGGTATAGATTGTGACCAGGATTCACTTCCAGCAATGCGCCTTTCTTTTAGAGCTCTGAGGAAGGGAACAGCGCGTTGCGAATGATAAGGGAGAGGCTCTCCTATGTAATCCAATGGAGGGTTTTGGCCAGATGATTTTTCAAAAAAGAAATTCTCCCTTGAATTCAAATGAGTTGCGCGTTGCGAATCTCTAGGGAGGGGCTCTCCCATGTGAGCGACAGGATTTTGGCCGGATATTTTTTTCTCCCTCGAAATTCCCATCTATTTTGAATGATATTCGATGGCGTCTGCGCAGCGCTGCGCCGGAATCTGTGATGAAGGTACAACAGCATTCAATATCAAAGTCCAGCGCACCGGCGTGGGGGGATTGATGACACATCATCATCATATTTTTAAGGACACAGACACCGCATGTACACAGAGCAAGATGGGTATAGAGGCGTATCTGGGTAGTGTACATAACCTCCGTGTGGATGGAAGATGGGTATAGAGGCGTATCTGGGTAGTGTACATAACCTCCGTGTGGATACCGTCATCATACTTTTATACGTCACGAATAACACGCCAAACATACACCTGAACCAATAGAGTATCTATTAGAGCGGGTGAAAGATCATTTCAAATGCATGGCGTCAAACGTGAACTAGGCCGTTTAGAGAGTGAATCTCATGATGCAGCCAACGAGGCACCAACCTGTGCACTGCCAATGCACGCCCCACAGATAAGCTCGGGGGGTGAGAAGCACTTGTGATGTAGGGTGTGGAAGGAGGGTACAACCAACTTTGAAGGCCATTTTGAAAGCTTGCGTTGGGTGGGAGAGGTGAGTGTAATTGTAAGATGAGTGGATGGTTTGTTTTGTGGACAGGCGCCCATCCTTAGCAAACACTGAGGCGGACATGCATTTTCATATCCAAATCAAATGAATGGCTATGAGGGGCAAAAAGTGCAAAGTTTGACTCAGCGAGATGAGTGTCGAGACTCTTCATGAGAAATCGACAAATCTGGTGGTTGAGAAGGGGAAGAGGCGGAGAAAGCTGCGGGTCACGGCTGAAGGCAAAAGTGTTGGCCACGCCGGGCCAGCTTGCGCACGGCTGAGGGCCCGGGTGGGGAGAAATTCTGTGAAGCAAATCATTTTTTTTTTGTTTTTTGTCGCCACGCAGCTCGCGCGCCAATTACAGCAGGAACGCTTACAGGTGGTGTGCAGTAATAAGGAAGCCCGGAAGCACCTGGCTCGAAGGCACTCCCGCAATTCATGTCACGTGTTCGTATGTATTGTGTTATGTGCGTGTAGTCGACACCCACTCGATTTTGAAATGTTGTTTTTCATACCTTTCGGGATTACGGCTACTGCGTGACTATTTCACGTAGGAGCAGGTCAAAACTACTGCGTGACTAATTCACGTAGGAGCCGACGGACTGTGGACTAACAATGCAAGTGTCTTGTTTGAAACGCAAACCTAACATGGTGGCAGGTGCACAGAAAGACACACCTGAGGTCGTTGGTCGGTACCTCAAGATTATACATGACACGAATTCACACACCTAGTGAGTCCCAATCGGGTAGGGATGAATACCTGCGAGCGCCCGACGGCGGCCTCTGGGGACTCACTAAGTCCCAATATACAACATGCATTTATGTCACAGGCCCGCACAAAGAGATTTTGTAAACACACGGCCGCTGAAAACTTTACATCCAGCATCAAATATGAGCCTTCAGTTATGCAATCCTGTCTCTTGCCATCTTTTTTCCAATGTCCTTTTCGCTCAATTCATTACGTGTGCACACTATACCCTATTGAGCTACGGCTATCTATGGGGTTGTGAAACTCACCGCAATTGAGCATGTCAACCTTTGGCAATACACAGCACACGCGTAGGCGCAGGCAGGGCACACGCAAGCAGGTGCAGAACACTGGCGCATGTATGGCCTGCACAAGCACAACACACGCGCCCGCATGCATTGCATAAAAGCCAAGACAAACAGGCTGGCAAACGAGGGCAACGCACGCGCAGGCAAGTGGAAAGCACGCGCACACAAGAAGGACTTGCAGTGCAAGCACCTGGACAAGTCACTGGACGTGTCGCTGTCGCTGGTCCTTGGCACGACCGGCCACCAGATAAATGCGACCCTCGAGAATGTTGCAAAACAGGCCTAACGAGCGCACTGTTGTGATCGGCAAAACATGTTCAGCGAGGTGACGCGAGTCGGAAAGACGGTTGTGTGCATGTATGCAGTGCCCTTCGCATGCCCTCAGCCAAGCGCGCACCCGTTCCCCGCGGCATCGCAAAACTCGTCATTGTTTCTGCCAAATTTTTTGGTTGTTATGCCCTAGTGCCGCCACATAGCTGCCAGTTTTTTTTTTTAATTTCAGGGTGTTTATTAAAGATTAACCTGAGCAAGAGGAGCAAGAAACAATGAGATCGAAAGACACCGAGTTCGCAGCTGCCTGCATTGGATTTCTGGCGTCGACTCGAATAATAGATAGATCTAGGTTCGAGATCTACCATTGTTACCTCGTCGTCGTCGGTCCAGGTCCTCGTCGTCCTCGAGCAGATGCTGAGAAGCAATGCTGGCAAGCGTGGAGGTGGGCGTGCCGCCCTGCCTTTCCCACGCTGGTCCCTTCCCTGAAATATCCGCAGTGCAGAGAGTGTGTGGAAGGTATCTGTATGTGTGTACTCTCTGTATGTGTGTACTCTCAACCTTAAAAATAGCGACAAGAAAAAAAGTCGTGGGGTCGACTGTGACAGGGCAAACCTATGTATGTGTGTAAATGTGTATGTGTGTGTAAGTGTGTATGTGTGCATGTGTATGTAGGGTGTATGTGTGTATGTGTGTGTAGGGTGTACGTGTGTATGTGTGTATGTGTGTATGTGTTTATGGGTGTGTAGGGTGTATGTGTGTATGTGTGTGTAGGGTTTTTGTGTATATGTGTGTATGCGTGTATACGTGTATGCGTGTATACGTGTATGCGTGTATGTGTGTTTGTGTGTATGTGTGTAGGCGTGTATTTGTGTATGTGTGTATGTGTGTATGTGTGTGTAAATTGTATCAGTGTATGTGTGTGTATTGTTTATGTGTAGCTTTTATGTGTGTGTGTGTGTGTAGTGTGTATGTGTGTATGTGTACGTGTGTGCGTATGTTATGTGTATCAAAACTTCCCTGTACTGTCTGTCGTTCTCAACACATAAGCCATCTCCTGTGCACGTGTGTGTGTAGTGCGTATACGTATGTATATGTATATATAAATTTAAATCATACGACTATATATGTTTATATTGTCTTGCAGGGCGGGATGCACAATTACTGCGCGTGCAAAGCTCTCGTCTCCGCGACGCCACCCACTCCTTTTGTGTGCCGGGTGCAAAAAAGCAGCCTACTGTTCTAGAGAGTGCCAAATTATCGCGTGGACGGCAGGACACCAAGATGACTGTGGGATATCTCGGCATGTTGCCGAGGGTGCTGGGGCGGGACCTGCTGTACGTCGTGCTGCGCCCTTGGCATATTCTATCCACCAGCGCCGCACGGTGATCCACCTGCAAGAGCGTCGCCAGATGGGAGACTGGCGAGGAGGGGAACGCATGCAGCGGGAGGTCCTCGAAGTGGCGGCGAAAGTGGAGAAGGCGTGGCCAGAAGGAGCTATGTCAGTATACAACAATCTCGCACTGTGCTTCCAATTTGCAGGACAGTACCAGCGCGCTCTGGCTCTTCATCAGCGGCATCTCGCGATTACGATCAAGGTGCGGGACAGGGGAGGAGAGGGGGCGGCGTCATGTAATATCGGTAACTGCTTGGACTCGTTGGGCCAGCACGAGAGCGCGCTAGAATACCATGAGACGAGTCTTGTATTAGCAATGGAGGTGGCAGACAAGGATGGAGAAGGAGGGTGCTGTGGGAACCTGGCAAATGTGAAAGAATCGCTCGGACAATCTGGACACGAGATGCGACAGCAGCTCCTATCGGTCGCAAAGGAAGCCGGAGAGATGAGCATGTTCGGAGACCTGAATAAGGTGTCTTCTTCTCTGGGGCAATACGCGCAGGCGCTCGCACTTCCGCGCGCTGATCCAGTACGAGCATGTGGCGCCGGTGGTAGAGGTCAAGGCCCGAGTCTCGGAAATCTTGGCGCACGGGAAGGGCACACATATCAAAATGTGCCACGTGAACTAGTGCTACTCGCAGAAGCACGCGCCACAGCGGCTGGACAGTGGTCGTGGGAGCTGGGAGATGTTGGTGGCAAAAATTATGCAAGACCTCGGGCTATTCTCTCAGAAGTTGGTGCGGGCGACCAGCGTCCAATGCAGCCTAGAGACCTCTCGTTGATATTGGCGGGAGCCTTCCGTAAAGGCTATCCAAGTAAGCCAGCACCTCCTGAAAAAAAAGCAGGTGAAGGAGCACAAAAAGCAGCGCAACGAGCCAAGAAGTTCCGGGGCTTGTCGCTCACTGGACCAATTGCAGTGGCTAGTACAGAAAGCAGATATTGCTTGGGCAAGCTCATACTTCGTGTTCTTTCTTGCCAGGATCTTCTTGCTGCAGACTCCAATGGCACGTCTGATCCGTTTGTGGATATTTTCTACAGTAATATTCAGAAAGGTAAACAGACTAGAAAAACATCCGTAAAGTATAAAACACGCAATCCAGTGTGGGAAGAAGAGTTCCCCTTCAATGTTTGGAATGTCAAGGACAAGATCGAATTGAAAGTGTTTGATAATGATGACGTCGGTGGAAATGATTTCCTCGGTCGCACACTGATCTCTATGTCTCAAGTCTTCACAAGTGCCAAGGAGGACAAACTGGATCTCGGTGAGAGTCCGTTCAAAGTGACTGAAATATACGAGCTGCAAGGGTTTATGGACACTGAATTCGTGGACGCTGAGTGCACATTGCGTGTCAAGGGAACAATCAAGGTAGAATTGTCCTATGAAGCCTTGCCCCCCCCGACCTCAAAACCAAATGTTGCAGCGGCAGATCGAAACGGACACGGCGCTGTGATTTCTGAAAGCCCGCGAAAACGTGCTTTGCCGCAGAAACCTGCGCCGAATCGTTCCAGCAAGAGTCACGTTCTAAATGCGTCTGCGACTCCTCGCAACCATTGTGCGTTCATGCAGAAGCCTTTGTCACAAAAGCCTGCTGCACTGAAGCCGCAGCATCATGGCAGCACACCGAATGAAAGAAAAAGCAAAAAACCCGTAAAGCAACACTTCGTGTACAACGTGTCAGCAGATGCACCAGTGCCACCACCATTGCTACCCATGCAGCCGTACGCACAGCATGACACAGCAGCACGCGAGCACATACCCGAGGAAATACTCCTAGATTCTTTCCCCGCCGAAATGCCGAAAGCAGTGGATGAATCGTTAGATCAAGTTGCCACTCCAGTTCTCGAAGAATGTATTCCCTCGTCTCCTCGTGAAGCGCACACCGATGCTGGTATCAAGCAAGGAGTGGCAGATGGTGGGGAAGAGACAACAAATAATCCAGCTGCAGCACCAATGTCCACAGAAGCACTAGCAGCAACGATATTCAAAAAAGATGCAGATGCAGCGCAAGAGACAGTCGATTCTGAGTGGAACATGGATGCTGATCTAGACATGGATCAGCTAGAGTTCGTGAATGCATCCAAGACAAACACAGAGGCTGTGGCGTGTGGTGTCGAGGCAGGGGGGGCAAATGTTGCGAGTGCTGCATCACAACGTGCTGAGCAAACTACGCCAGCACTGGGTGCAGATGCCCTAGGCAGCACTCAGAGTCCTGCTGCTCCCGCGCTGAGAGATTCAAATCAGGCCGGCAAAGACCACGGCGCTTTCACGGACGGGCAGGAGACAGTAAACGACGCAGCTTCCGCATATATCTCCGACGCAGACATCGCTGTAATAGACATCACACCACACGCACGCCCATCACAAGATGCAGCTGAATCCGAGCGTGGTGTGGTAGACGTCGTGCCACCCGCAGGTGGTACCATTGCTTGCGCTGCGGCTACTGGAGGCGAGCCGGACAAATCTGTCGAGGATGAAGATGCTGCATCACACTGCAACACACTGCAGCACACTGCAGTACACTGCATCATTGTCAGCAGAACAGACATACCACTTGCTGCCTCTACTGCACCGCCTTCAGAGACGGAGGCTGAGCCCATGGAAGCGGCGGCCCGCATTGACGAGGAAAATGCTGAAATCTTTTGAGCTGCTGGTGGTTTGGGTAGCGAAGTTGCCTTTGTAGACGTAGAGACGCGTCATGAGGCACGCCCGAAGTCCAGTGCAGTCGATCCGGCGCATTTTATGGTGGACACTTTGGTGGAGGAGGATGCAGCCGTTGTTAAAAAATGAGATGGAGACTAACGCTGGGGCCGAAGCTGCAAGGCAGGAGGGTGCGGAGGAGGAGGCAGCAGCGGGGGAAGATGTGGTGCACGGAGTAGAAGCAGAACCAACGAAAGAAACAACGAAATCAGCGGGGGTGTTTGTTGCAGAGGAGGAAACGCCGCGGGTCGTGAGGGAGGAGCAACAGCAAACACCCCTTCCGAATGAAATGCAAAAGCCTGCAACTCCTGTTTCACGCCTATCTGCACACGAGAGGTGGGGGGCTGGGGTCGAGTACCATTTTCAAGAAATTTAATGAGCCCTACGCCCCGTCGTAAATGGTACTTAACGACGGGGCGTAGGTTTCATTAAATGGTACTCGACCCCATCCCCCAATCTCTCCCCGTACATTTTTTTGGGTCTCGACCCCAGCCCCCCACCTCTCCTGCACACGTTGCACAAGAGTCAACCACGTGACCCGCGCTCATTACATCCACCAAATGTACAAACATGCACCAAATGTACAAACATGCAACACATGCACGATGTTCATTTTGTGGATGTATGACGCGCTTTGGAAGTATCGGCCTTGCTCAAAGATCTGATAGGTGTGCATCTATTTTGTAAATAAAATCTCATTCTTTTGAGAATGTTCGTTCTGTTTTCCACACGCTTCGCCAAACATGACAGGGAAGAGAGGAGGGGGACGGAGACGGGACACACAACTTCGATGCTGAGGGAATCCACAAATTCCACAATCGGAAACATTGTTCGATGTCACAACGGGGATGGTACCCACTTTGCCGGTCGTTAAAACGAAGATGAATGTGATGAGACACACAGTGAAATTTGGAGAATTCTTTTGTTTATTAAGTTTATCTTTCGTGATTCATTTGGCTTGAAGGATCTGGGAATATGCGTCGGGGTATGTGGCTTGCTCCACTGGGTCGAGACCTGTTTTGATTCTGAGTTCAAGTTTGTGGCTGTTTTTTGGGATCGTTACTTTAACTTTACGCTTTAGGGTTTCGGGCTTTGTCATACTGACATTTTTCATACTCACACTTTCATGTGAGGGATTGGTGGTTGCGTTGATAGTATCACTGTGGGGAGTCAACACACACACACACACAAACACACACACACACATACATACACACACACACACATACACACACACACACATGCACACACACTATTGCAACGATTACGATTCTGTCCAGAATTCTACGTCTTTTTTGAAAAGACGAGCCTTATTTTTGTAGAACTCTTTTGCAAAAAAAAGACCTGATCTTTTGTGATTGGAGCCTTCAAGCCGTGGCCCCCATATGCTTGCATATGTATGTATACATATACATATATATA
>Ga0209491_10011968_pt1 | contig 10128 bp, 3 predicted proteins | sample BON02_FD_187213 | JGI IMG/M metagenome (GOLD analysis project Ga0209491, IMG submission 187213) | Freshwater microbial communities from Lake Bonney liftoff mats and glacier meltwater in Antarctica - BON-02 (SPAdes) (version 2) | ecosystem: Environmental > Aquatic > Freshwater > Ice > Glacier...
ATAGATAGATAGATAGACAGATAGGTAGATAGATAGATAGATCTCTCTCTCTCTCTCTATCTATCTATCTACCTATCTGTCTCTCTCTCTCTATCTATCTATCTACCTATCTGAGATAGATCTCTCTCTCTCATTCTATCTATCTATCTACCTATCTGTCTCTCTCTCTCTATCTATCTATCTATCTATCTGTCTCTCTCTCTCTATCTATCTACCTACCTATCTGAGATAGATCTCTCTCTCTCTCTCTCAGATAGGTAGATAGATAGATAGAGAGACAGATAGGTAGATAGATAGATAGAGAGAAAAGGAGATGGAGAGAAGAATGAACAGAGCGATAGACAGATATGTATAGAGAGAGACAGAAAGCGAGCGAGCGAGCAAGAGAGCTAGAGAGAAAAAGAGAGAGAGACAGTGGGAATGAGAGAGAGAGAGAGAAAGAAAGAGATCGAGAGAGAGATAGACAGACAATCCGAGAGAAAAAAAGAAAGAGAGAGAGAAATGGAGGAAGACTCGTGTATATATGCATATACATATATTTATATGTATATGTATATGTATATGTATATACAGGTATATATAAATATGAATGTATATATACATGTAAATATGTATGCATATGTGTATACAAATATATTTATATACATATATATATATATATTCATACAGATATGTACGAATTGATCAGAACCCTACACCCACTGTAGGATCCACGTCAATTGACAAGAACAAAGAAGGCAAGCCTTGAAAGCGCGCTTCAATTCATTTATATATGAGTATATGTATTTATATACATATATGTGTTTGTGTGTCAAAATGTACCCAAACAAAAACAAGCCTTAAAAGTGCTCTTCAATTCATGTACATATGAGTATATGTATATATACATGTATATACATATATACATGTATATTTGAGTATATGTATACATATATATATATGCATATATATATATATATACATATATGTGTTTGTGTGTCAAATTGGACCAAAACAAACACAAGTCTTAACAGCACGCTTCAATTCATGTATATATGAGTATATGCACTTATACATGTATATGTATATATACCTACATGTATATATACATGTGTGTGTTTGTGTGTCAATTGTACCAAAACAAAAATCAGTCTTAAAGGCGCGCTTCAATTTATGTATATATGAGTATATGTATATATATGTATATATATATATATATACATATATGTGTTTGTGTGTCAAATTGGACCAAAACAAAGACAAGTCTTGAAAGCACGCTTCAATTCATGTATATATGTATATATATGTATATGTATATATACATATATGTGTTTGTGTATCAAATTGGACCAAAACAAAGACAAGTCTTGAAAGCACGCTTCAATTCATGTATCGATGAGTATATGTACATATACATGTATATCTGCATACATGTATGTGTTTGTGTGTCAAATTGTACCAAAACAAACACACGTCTTGAAAGCGCGCTGCAGTGACTTTCAGCACGCCCAACATCTCATCAATTCTATTTCAACACACACACACACACACACACACACACACAAACATACACACACACACACACACACACACACACACACACATACACACACACACACACACGCGCGCACACACACACACACACACACACACACACACACACACACACACACACACACACACACACACACACACACACACACACACACACACACACGCGCGTGCGTACACACACACACACACACACACACGAACACACACACGCACAAACGCACACACACACAAACACAAACACACACACACACACACACACAAACACACACATACATAGCTGGCGTCGCATCTGCCGTCGCGGCCCTTGGCCCCGGGCGCTGGTTGAAATTGGGAAAGAAACAGAAATCCGAGTCGAGAGGGCGAAACTCTAGGGGCAGTACACACACACACACAAAAACAAACACACTCATGGTCGCAGATGAGGGCGCTGTTGCTACTTTGCATTCGAGCACACTCTTGTCGGGTGGGTGTGTTAGCGAGGGAAGAGACCGAGAGGGACAGGTCGGAGGGGAGGGTGCAGATGGAGGAGGGTCCGCAGGAAAACGAAGTGGCTCTGAGGGGGGAAGGGGCAAGGGGGGCAAGAGCGGGCAGGCATTTGAGGAATCACAGAGTCATCTGTACCGATTTCCCTGAATCGTCGTGTGGCGCAGCGGGGTGACGCTAGGAAGCACGCGACGAAGGATGGCGAGACAGAGACACTTATTATGGACCCTTACTACAGACACGCGCGATCGCCGAGGAGATTTGGGGTCTAGAGCCACTGTCAAGGGAGGGGTGGGGGGTACAGACACAAGAACAGGTGCTTTTAAGACGAATTTATTAATTTAAGTTTGACAAAAAAGACACGTAGGGACAGCAACAAAAGAGCGCGTCACGGCGTCACAGAGGAGACTCTTTGGGGCGTTCTTCCTTTAATTTGCGCCCCCTGCATATCTCTCACTATTCTGCTTCTGCTGCTGTTTGAGCGCAGCCAGATTTTCCCTTAAATACTTGTGCCCAGTGAGACGGCCCTTGTAGACGTCGGGATCCAACTCTGGTTGAATCTGTGTGTCGACTTTTGCCTTGAGGTTTCTGGGCACTTGGTACTTGGGGTGGTCGCCGTGCACCTGATAAGTCCACTGCATCTCGTCCGTTTCTACCACCAGCTTGCCTTTGTACAGTTTACCATACGAAGCTGGATTGAAGGAAATCACGAAATTGGTGCCTTCGGTGCCGTGTGGCTCGAGGAGTCCGACCTCGGGATATACCGAAAACTCCGCCGAGGATTCGGGCGCAAAGTATGCGTTAAAGGCTGCCGTCGTGTTGAACTGGTTAGTCATTCGGAAGGAGACGGACCGTGTTTGATTGAGCGCTCCCTCAATGCGAATCACATCGTCGACTTCGGCATCATTTGCGACCAAATCAATCCCGAAGACCCAGCGCCCGCCCGATTCGAGAGAGACTTTGAGCAGCACTCTGCAGCGCATGGCCTTGAGGGGCTCAAACGACATGTTATACCGCACGATTCCCTCCTGGAGACCGTCACGATTAGCGCGATCGTGACGGATCGCCAATGACTTGGCAAGCATTGCCTTGTATTCGTCGGGTGCGATAATCTCGAGCTCAATCTTTTCATTCGCAGCAATCGGCCCCACGCCACTGAGCGGCAACTCCAAGGCTGAATCTAGTCGCTCGCGCGCCCGCGTAGCAAACCGTCCCAAATCGACGGCGCCCGGCGCCTCTGCGGTTCCGGCAATGCCGTAGACGAGAGCAAAGACGGTGTCTTGCGTCAGCGCCACATGATCAATTTCGACAACCTCGAACTCAAACAGTGCCGAATGGCGCTCCATTTTTGTGGGGCAGAAGAGAAAGGGCACATCAACTTCTTGGAAGGGTGTGAGATGCATTGTGCTCTGGCTAAGCAAGATGCGGAAGGGCTGGTCCTCCTCAAGGCGCGTGTTTGCTTCGGCTTGATCATCGGGCGCTTGATGCACGTGTAGCTGCAGTGTCAATGGCCGATTCAGTGGATTCCTGAATTTCAAAAGATTGCTGCTAGTCTGGAAGACGGTGGAGCTCACGTGCACCGTCGGCATGAGCACCACCCCTTTGCCATCCCATGGCGCGGCCTCATTGGGCAGCACCTTACCGCGGCCCTTGAGATGGTAAACCCACCGTCCAGCCGTCGGGTGTTTGAGGACAATCTTTGTCTCCTCGTCTTCGTTGATAGCGGTGGGCGTGAAGACGATGTCGAACAGTGCCTCGTTGTAGCCCTCCACCTCGATCACGCCCTCTTTGTACGTCGAACCAGGTCTCGGATTGTATTCTACACTGAAATTCAGAGGATTTGTGATTCCAATCTCTAGGAGGATATCGTCAGAGATGGGGTTTTCGGCTGTGAGTTGAACGCTGACCGTCTTGCCCAACTCAGCTTCGAGGGGCTCGATCACAATATCGTCGGCCTCGGCCGCATCCAAATGGAGGGCATACCAAAACTCGCCCATTTCCACGTTGACAAAGGTCAACTTGCCGTCGCTGTGATCGGCAAGCAGAGGCGAGTAGACCAACTCGTATATTTTGGACTCACCGGGCTCAATCGTAATCGTGGGCGCGCCAATTAGCCCCTCGCCCTCGAACAGCACATCAAACGTTACGGTCTCATCCAAGGGATTCGTGATGGGAATGTCAGCAATGATCGCCGTTCTCGCTTTGGCATTGAGCTCGATGACTCTCTCATACGCAGGGTTCTCTGCTTTCACTTGAATCGTGTACCAGATATACTCGCCGGTGGGAGCCTTGAAAGAAACACTTCCCGTAAACTCACCACCGCGCGGCATCATGATGCTCAAATCATATTCGGCCTGAGTGTCGCCTTTCATGAAAAACGTGGCCTCGCCCGAAATGCCCAAGAGATCACACTCAACAACATACTCGCAGTCTTCCGAGCCCAGAATGTTGCGGACAAGTACCACGTCCGAGGTCCGTTTGCGCGCGACACACTCGATTTGGGTGTGGTCTTCGGCCACGGGATCCTCGCCGATACCCGACAGCTCATAGACATAAGAATCTCCAATGGTTGAATTGCGCAAGGTAAGCTCGCCCGCGATATTTGTAATCCACGAAGGCGCAAAGGTCAAGGTATACATAGCCATGCCAGGCCCTTGAGCACCCATGGGCGGCACTTTAAACTCCTTGGGGCCAGAGAAATAATCTCCAGACAAGGACGATTGAATCACCCACTCTCTGTCGCTATGATTAATAATGGGGATGTCCTGTGATATCGCCTGGCGCGCTGGGCAGCTGAAAGTCAGTTCCGCCCGTGTTCCCTGCGCCGTGACGGTTGCCTCTACATCCAAAACGCGGATGTCAAAGGCAGATCGTAGTATAATCCGACCATCATACTTGCCCGGGCCCTGCGGGCGCAGCTCAAGCGGCAGTTTGTTGTTCATTGCTGGCTGCGGCCGCCCGACTGCTGGCGACAGTTTGGGCTGCGCATTGGGGCCCCAAAGACTGAAGATCTTAGGGCCAGAAAAGCAATCGGTCAGATACTCCACTTTGTATTCGACGTGTGGCTGTTCACAGGCAGCCTTGAACCAGTCTTTGCCATTAGCACCCATGAGTTCCATGAGGCCAGCACGACACTTGTCAATGCCGGCGTTGCGTGCCGACACGGGCACGTCCTTGATAACAGTACTCTTCATCTGGTGCTGAAACTTGTTGGAGTCTGTCTGTACGGGCAAGTCGACCTTGACCTGTAGCTCATAGCACGTCTCACCCACAAGATCGTCCTTGATAAAGACTAGACACGAATGCCCGCAAAACTGAAGTGGCACAAAGTTGATTATGATTACGTTATTCGCCTTCCTCTTAAGCTTCATCGTGCTCACTTTGGTCCAGAATGTCATGTCGGGCAATAGTGCCGATGACGTGACATTGGTCTTTTTTGAGCTTGCCCCGCTGCCACCGTTGCCCCGCTTCGGCGAGTTGCTTCGCACTGCACCTTTTGCAACAGGTTGCAAGGGCACTAGTGACACGTTGAGTATCGTTTCATGCTCAATGTCGCAATTTTTGACGGGGATCTCGAAGAAGATCTGATCGTAGAGTTTCGTGTGTTTGACAATGACTTCTGTGCGCTTGAATGTCTTGGCCGACGATTCGAGATCAAAGACAAGCGTCACTCCTGCCGCGCCGCCCGCCACGCGCTCACCAATGAAAAAGATCTGTGCCTTTGCTAACCCCCGAATCTTGTGAAAGCAATTGACTGGGAATTTAATCTTATCGCGCGCTCCGATCTTGAGGGAATCCGCGCATCTGAACTCCTTGCTGCCATCAATACGGATGGTGTAGACCAGGGGCTTGCCACTGGGATTGGTGAGTTCGATATGCTTGACAACATTGTCATTCAAGCGGCCGTCAAAGCCAATTGTGGCGCGAGGGATCAGCGACGGAAGCAAGTTGAAGAGATAGATACAAAACAACATCATGTCACGTGCCGGCGCCTGTGCGAGTTGTGTAGCAGGCGGGCAGTATTCGAACCCAATCTGTCTGCATGCCTTGACAACGTGATGTGCGTTCTGAATGCGCTCAGCAAGCACATCTGTCTTCTTAAGCGTCGACATAACTGCCGACAGCGAAGGCACGTGTGAGGCAATTACCGCACCAAACACTCGGCAGTCGTGCAGATCCTTGTCAAAATTCAAGATTTGTGCTGTGGGCGTCGTTGTCTGCCAGTGGTAGGTCAACCACCCGAGCAGTACAAGCTCCGACGGGCTGTAGACATTGCTGCCAGTCAAATATAGACCCTTTGTGAGCGCGGGGTCTACACCTGGAATGCTGCGGAGGAGCTTGGGCGTGAGGCGGTTCAGGACAAAGAGTTTGACGACTTGATACATGAGCATCATCCACGATCCCTCCATTATCAGCAGGTAGTGCTTATGGAAGAAGGGCCGCAGTTCTACTGGCAGCCCGCCCTTTTCCAAGTACATCTTTTGAAAGAGATCCTGCGGCAAGAGATACTCGGGCTTTATGCAATTCACAAGTCCGCCGTAGCTCTTGAGGGTACTCAGCAGTTCCGTGTATTGCGACAGCAGCATCTGTCCCTCCTCCTTACGATTGCCAGGCACCTTTTTCATCTGCCCGGGAACCGTCTTTCCGGTTGAAGCCTCGATAACATCAATTACCTGCTTACCACGCGCCTCGAGAAAGTCGTTTGGAAATTGCGTTACTGGCTGCCGAAAAATGGAGATATTCGCCCAATCCAAGAGCACCTTGACGCTGGCACGCTCTGTCAATACCTTGCATTCACACAGAAACTCACTGTTGGGTGGTAGGAGATTGACCATCTTGCCGTTGTGGGTAGCATCTAGCTCGAGGCTTTGCATTTCGATTTCGCCATCTTCGTTTAGAACACTAGGCTGGATCGGGCCAATGATGCTGAGCATGGGTGGCCTTTCGCCACCTTTGATCTGTATGCTTTCGCTGTGAAGAGTCGTAAAGGGGAAGACGGTCAGCAGACTGCCATCCGTAGTACCAAGGATGGGAATTGAGTACTTGTTGCCGTTGTGGTCAAGGAACTCAATCTTGGTCGCAAATGACATGCTCTTTTTCGCCGAAAACGATACCTCCACTGGCAGCCTGGTGTTGACAACATTGATCATTGTGCCATTGGGAAACTTGACCGTCATAGGCACTGTTGTCGCGTCGGCGGGCAGTGTAAGTTGGACGTTCAGATTGTCGTAGCCATAGTTGATTACTTCAAAACAGATCGTGCTCGTCTGACCCACTGGAGTCACGGGCATGAAGATTTCGCGTCTATCGAATCCCAAACTCGGATAAATGCCGACGCCCTCTACAATGAGGTCAAAATACGGCACCTTATAGTTTTGATCAAGGTAGATGCGGAGGTTGGCGCTAAAATGGCCATCAGCACGTGGGATAAAGAGCACTCTTACCGTCATTGATTTGCCCGTGGCCAAATGAGCAGTGGTATCCTTCATTTTAAAGACGTCAGCAGTGGCCTCATCGACCTCTAGCCTAGCATCTACAAGGCAGTGCTGGTCGTTGCAGTTTGTCAGCGTCATTTCAAGAGCGTAGTTGAAGTTTGGCATGTTTTCATTCACGACGATGCGCTTTTCAAAATCAATTGATGGCGTCGACAGCAGCAGCCGGGGCTTGCTAGCCTCGCCGACCACCGCGCGCCGCAATCCCTTGGCATCCTTGCTGGGAATCCCAAGCAAGGACAGGGGCAACTCAAAGGCTGAGCTTCCCATAATTTGGGGCGTGTATGTCAGCTCGATTTTACCCTCGAATTTTGCCGGAATGCAAAACATGACGCGTGGTCCAAGCAGCGCCGTTTCGGGCAAAGAGGCTTCATGAGCTTCCGCGGCGGCGAGCTGCTGCTCGTCCTCGTCTTCGTGTTCGAGATCTTCCGGGATTTTGACACCAAATTCTGGGTGTTTGCGCAAGTCGAGCGTGAAAATGGCAGGGATGTTTGAGGTGTTGTGGATGTGGAGCGGCACTAAACCCGTAGCACCCAGGTAGATGGAGCCAAAGTCGATTTCCTCTTGTTTGATCGTGCAGGTGGGCACATTGATGTCGACTTTGACAGGCACCTTGATGTTTTTGCCTCCACGAACTTGAACAATAAAGTAAGAGTCGATCTTGACAGGCTTGTTGCCCTTAATCGACACAAGAATCTGCACGTTACCTCCCGGTGAGATCATGCCCTTATCCGGCGTCACTACAAGTCCCGGACACCTATTTTTGAGCTCATCCGGATCCACAAAAAACACGGTGACATTGTCACCCTTGGCCGTGAGTGTGACAGCTTTGCGCACCGCTGCGCCTGCCGCAACCGACCCAAAATCGATACTACGCGGTTTGCACTCAAGGTGGCCCTGGTCAGACTCGCCAGCACACATGAGACTCATTGGCTGCCCACCAAGTACGTCAATGCGCAAAGTTGCCTCGTGAGCCGTGTGCTGCGCGGGTTTGTAGGTGATTTGCACCTCCTCTTGGCTCATTGGCTCCACCGTTCCCTGTGATGGGAATGCAACGAAATTGGCGTTGGACTCGACCTTGTATTCCGCAAGATTGTTGGAGGGGTTGATGAGGTATAGCACCTCGGGGGCTCCCATTAAGTTGCTGCTAGAGGCGAAGGCAAAGTGTATCTTCTCGCGCGACATGTTGAGCATTACAGGCACCGCTTCTGCTGTCACCCCAACGTCGAAGCTGTGGTGCTCGTTAATGACATAGGTAAATTTGGTGTCAACGGCAATGGTAGCCTCGAGATAGAGGGTCATGTCGAATCCGGCTGTGGCGCCCGCGGGCACCACCTGTGTGGTCGGCGTGCTCTTCTCAAGCGGCTTGTCGCCATGTAATTCGATCCGCACCATCAAATTCTGCATCGTACCGTTGCTGATAGAAAACGATTTTGAAATGTCGCTCTGGATGCAGACGGGCCCGAAGCGCATCTGAGATGGGTTCGTGGCAATCTGCATGATCTGCTTCGGGTTCAGAAAGGACGAGCATTCCTGGCGCTCCTTTTTCGTCGTGGGCGCTGCCTTAAACTTGTTGAGTATGAGCCTGTCTTCGTCCATCACTTTCGACTTGGGTTTGATGTATGTCGGCCCCTCTCCTGGGCGGTGCTTCAAATACAACGGTTCATTCGCAACAGGTAGATGAAACCAAGGTTCCTTGATGGTTTTGCTCATGGGCAGGCCTTTTGTGGGTAGGCCGAACATGCCCAGGTCTAGTGCCGGCTGCGCGTAGTCGGGATCTGCATCGTTGTGTCACGTGTCAGGCGCCTTGTTGCCTAAGCAACACGTGAGGTATGCTGTCACATGTGAGGTTTCCTGTCTGTGTGCGTGTGTGTCTGTGTGTCTTTGTGTCTCTGTGTCTCTGTAAAGGTAGATACATGCACATACACATGCATAGCAAAGGCGTGTGTTCGCGTGTCTCTGTAAAGGTACATACATGCACATATATGTGTATTATACTAATACACAACATCTTAATAAACAACAACCTAATAAACAACGACCTAATACATACCTACACACTTGCAGGAACACACAAACGCACTCGCACGCGCACGCACACACAACAAATGTATGCACAGACATACCATTTGTTGGGTCGCCACATGCAAGGCCAGTGACATGATTGCCCAGCGCAAAACTGACACCTTCAGAATCAGAGGCTTTGGTCATGCGCTCGGCATATTTGCCGCGCAGCCAACGTAAGTACTTATCCTCGTTTTGTTTGATTTGGTCAAAACGCTGGCTTTCAAAAGTGTAGGCCACAGTAACGTCATCGACAACGGGCGGAAACTTGTGCCAGGCGCTGTCGCGCTCCCACTTTGTGCGTGGCTCCGTTTTCTGAATTTGCAATTGGCCCGGTGCCTGGAACGTGAATTTCGGCTCAAATGTGTCGTCGGTGGCTGCCACGCCGCCAATCAGCGTTTTTTTGCCGTTGGATGTGCAATTGCCCATGACTCGCAAATCGATCATGCCCACCTGCTGCCCAGTACTGCCGTAGAGCACAAAGGGGATCACCTGTGAATGCAACCCTCGCTGCGACGGCGCAAACGACACCACTATGTCAAGCGACTGATACGGA
>Ga0209491_10011972_pt1 | contig 10124 bp, 5 predicted proteins | sample BON02_FD_187213 | JGI IMG/M metagenome (GOLD analysis project Ga0209491, IMG submission 187213) | Freshwater microbial communities from Lake Bonney liftoff mats and glacier meltwater in Antarctica - BON-02 (SPAdes) (version 2) | ecosystem: Environmental > Aquatic > Freshwater > Ice > Glacier...
TCCTAACTAGCATAAATACACTCATGACCGAAACAGTGCCTTCGTTCTCCGGGCAGCGTACTTTGATAGACTCGACCAAGACCACACAGGTTCCTCGGGAAATTGGAAAATGTTTTGACGATGAAATGTGGGAAATCGACGTCACAAGTCTTCTGAAACTGGACATCGATAACAGCAATACAAACCAGAAGGTGGGGGTTGTCAGTTGCAAGAATCGAAGTATCAGAATGCGTGAGGGGAAGAAACTGCTCAATGACATTGATGTGCGCGGCCCGCGTAAGGTTGACGACTGGCTGTCGATTCCCCGAGATCATGTATTGGATACAAGCCAGTGGATGCATGGATGGGAGTGGTGGGACTTTTGCGCTGATGCTCCAAAGAATGCCGGATACAATCCAGATTTCGAATTTGCGTGGAAGACGATCAGACTAGAGGCCAGTCAGAAGTGTTGCTTATGCAACAGTGATCCTAAAATGCCCACAACATCGAGCCTTTACAAGCATGAATATTCGTGGCCCCTGATTTTGCAAGACAAAGCAATCCACGATATTTACACACGGTTGTCATATCCACTGCACTCTCTGGAACTTGATTCCATCGATTATAAAATCAACCCTCAAATTACGAATTTCCGAACCGATCATGGGGCAAATATGATGTTCTTTAATACACAGACAGCATATGGCGGCAACTTCATGCCACCATTGGCGTGGGACATTGATGACATGGGTCGCACTGTTTTGCCGTCATGTGGCCCTGGCCAATGGCTTTCTGGACTAGACTGGTGCGATCTATGCCCGATGAACTCGTACAAAGGGGGTGATCGAATTGAGCTTGCTCAGAAAGATCAGATCCATGAGCGTGGAGGCCGCTGTAACCTGTGCCCATTGAACACATTATCATTTTCGGGTAGTACATCTGTGGAAGAGTGCTTGTGTGATAAGGGATTCTTCAAAAACACAGACAAAACATGCACAACTTGCCCTGCTGGAACATTCAAAGACACAATCTCAAGCATCGATCTGTGCACAGCATGCAAAAATGGATACAGATCAAAGCCTGGTTCCACCAGCGTGCAAGCTTGTGTCGACACAGAAGAGTCTAACACATACAGTCTGTACAAGAGCAATCTCGGTCTGTTACAATATAGAACAAACGTAAAGCCCAATTGGGTTTCCACACCGGCCTATTGTCAAGACCAGGAGAGATTGTGTACACTGGCAAATGATCGGTCCACATTAGATTGCGGCGGTCAGAATGTCTATACCACACCTGACATTAAAGAATATTTTGAGAATCACATTGACCATGATAAGATTTCACTTTTACAGAGACCCGGATATATGGGACCCTCGCCTCCTGGATTTAGTGAACAAATGACTGTTGTCAACGAGTGGGTTTCAGGAACTGTGTTTACAACCAAGCTTCGATTGCAGATAAAATCGATTAATTTATCGCAGGTGAACGCAGGGGATAACGTGTACCTTGTCAATTTCATCTCTTCGAAAAAACTCGATGTCGACGACAGCTCTGTTGACTGGAACTGGATAGTCTGTGGCAACAAACTACCGGGCACCGCAACGAGCACGTACTCGTTCTGCAAAAATGAAGAGGATCCTGACAATTCTGGTGTCCGCAACTACGCAAATAAGCACATTCTGGACGGAAACATTGTCCTCTTAAACGGAGAGGGATGTTGTGATTCTTGTTATTATGACAACAAATGGATGCCAGATTGTCTGGAAAAATCAAACAACCCCGACAAGAACAGCATGTACGACAACACAGTATCATGGACTCCTTTCGCAAACAAGCTGGTGCCACCAGAAAACAAAGACTTTTGGGTGTACAACATTTTCGTCGTCGGTGAATCCGAAGCATGCCTGAGATACAACTGCGACGAAAACATGGTTTTGATGAATCTGCGACAACATATCAAAACACAACTGTATCCCGCAAAGGACATTACGATTGATTTCCTCCCTGGCAGTGTATTTTCATACATAGTCCCGTCACCTCTTACAGTGTTAAATCTCGTTGCTTCAGGCTCTCAGGTCAACTACGTTAATAAAATCAATGGTATTGGGTATGTCAAGAATATCGCCCTGCCCCACAGTTGGAAACAGGGCATGTCCATCGAAATTACGCCTTCCATTTCTCTTGAAAAACTGAAAGATGAATCGGGGAATGATTTAAGAATGAATGTTTTCATGTCTTCAAAGCTGCTGACTGAGGAGGAGTCTGGCTGGATAACATGTGGTTCGAAAAAGCACAAAATAAGCTCAATTTCAACCACCAGCCTGTCCGCTGTTGCAAACAAACAGACGCTTGCTTGCTTTTTTACAGACACAGTGGTGCACGAAAAACTCAGCATCAACGACTTTAACATCGACAATTTTGCAACCATGTTCTTGACCAGTAACAATGCATGGAAATCCAGGGGTGGGTTTCTACCGAAGCCTCCTATTTGTGCGAAACTATCGAAATCGTGCAAACCAGGACAGATTGAGTTTCCTGGTACAGACAACGTGGCGATTCTTTCTGGATATTCTCGGTGTAATCTGAAAACCAGTCTCGCTTATCAAAATCTGCCCTGTATGTACACGGTAGGCGACATTGCCGACAAGTATGTGATTTCGCAGTATGATATCGATGCGGTGCGTGATGGAAGCATGTTGTCCATGTACGAATCAAACAGTGGCCACGAGCAAAACATACGCTCAGTACACACCGATAAGTTCACCAAGAAAATCGCATATGGCAGCATCAGCAACCCCTCTGTTTCAGACCTGTTGTATTTGTGCCACACGCAGTACAACAATCTGCCTGATAATGTGCTCGACAAGAAAAGTCTAAGACCAAATATAGCCTGCGCAATTTCAAAGGACATGGACCTGAGTTCAGTGCGCGATTGTGTGTGTGGTATTGTTGCTCGGGTCTACAAGAAGTCATCTGATACGTTGGCAACCTACAATGAAAAAATCGTCCGGATTATCCCCCAAACTTTCGAAGAAAGTCTCGACACATTACAACTTCCCGAAAATGTTTTCATTACTGAACTAAAGCAAAGCGAAATATTACTTGCCGATGTGTTGTCTGTAGGTGTTTTGCAGAATGTTGACGATTCCGTGCAATTTTACAGTGCATCTAACCCAGTCGACATGGCATATGAGACATCAGTACCAATTTCAAACGTACAATTTTCGTACAACATATGTGAAAACGAAGTAGATCCAGATAACACGTTTGCAACAAACAAGAGAAACCCACATATTCTCGATGGCATTGTTGTTCCGTTTGGAAAAATTTACAATGTCGGGCCCGTGCAAGAAGAATCGTGTTGCAATATGTTTTACAAGTACCCAGATAATTTCAACACACAGAAATATTGTGCTGACGAGTGTGAGACAAACGGGGCATATGAGATGAAAGCTGGCGTAATTAAGTGGACTCCCGGCATGTTTGTTACAGGAGATTACAAACAAGAGTATTGGCTATATGTGACCTACTCCATTGGTGACTCTGTCGCGTGCAAGTATCTGGGTTGCGACGAAGAACAAGAACAAATTCAATTGTCCAGCGGCGAATATAGCACAAAACCGTTCATCAAAAGTGATTTCTGGCACAGTACGCTTGTTAGCGTTCAAATTCCAATGCATGACAAAATAGTAAGCACATCTTCGAGAAACATTCTTTCTACAAAGAGTACGGAAACCCCAAACAGAGCAATGACACAACGGACTTCAAGACGATATATCCACGACACAAACACTGTATATACCGCTACACCAAAAACAATCGACAACAATATGCCTGTATACAACGTTCGAGCCACAACAAATGTCCACGTGAAAGAAAACGTTTCTCCGCAAAAAATAACTGCAAACTCCTCTCCAACCCAGAACAGAATGCTTCTTGCGATAGAGTCTCCTAAAGACGCAGCTGCCGATGATCAAAGCAACACATGCGCAAAATCAATATCATCTCTCAACAACAACAACCAGGTTGTGGCTATCGTGTGCAAAGACCCAGTTTTGTGTGACATGTTGTCAATTGATCGAACTGTGCCGGTGGCTGATTTCTGTTCTGATGAAAACGATTTCATGTCGAAATACCTTCCAAAGATTCGCAACGAAATTATCGAAGCTTCAGCAGGTGCTATTTCTGAAGTATACATGACGTCCGTTGTGAGTCCTCGTGCCAACACAGTGTGTGCGACCAGTCAAACAAGAAAGTTGCTGCAGACCGAGACAGTAAAACTAACAATTATTGTTGAAGGCTCTGCAGTATATGTGATTGACAATACAATTCTGGATGGGTTTGGCAATATCAATTTTACGAAAGTCTCAGGAATCTCAAATCTCACACTGGTCCGGTGTAACTCACCTGCGGGATGTAATGATGCACGACGCATGATTGGAACAGCTTTTAATTTTACAGATGCACCATCAAAACCACAAACATCACCAACACAGGATGCTTTTGTTAAAAATACAGAGCCAGAAGCAACCTCGGACTGGCTCATCATACCGATTGCTGTTATTCTTGGAGTCGTGTGTATTATAGTAATAGGCGTATGTTATTACAATTCACGTAGAATAAATACTCCAAATGAAGATGGAAATGACACTGAAAAAACATATATGGTTGCCAAAAATGAGACAGATACAAAAATTTTACCAAAGTATTATCCTTCTCCGTTCATCTACAATCAACCAACCCCTCACAGTGTAGAAGCAAACAGAAACACCTTACCTGCTCGCTTTGGATAATAACTATATAAGCAGTATTTTCTTCTGTCAACAAAAAAGCATGCTTCGTAACATGAAACCATACGAATCATATGAAACATATGACAATGTGGAAAGTTTTTTTTGCCCGTGTATTATCGATGAACGTCATGAAGGTGGCTGCAACGCAACCTGTACAGTAGCATTTTGTCCATGTATTCCGTTTGGCACGCTTTCAGAATGGACTGAGACAACTAAAGAATATCAACACCCATCATCGACGATGAAGTGGACTACAGTTTATGTAATATGTAGCTTATTTGGACTAAGCCCCTGCTTGAACGTAATGCTTTACAACAGCTTCTACTCGCACCTGAAACCTATAAATAATTCGTACCCAGGGATAACTTGTTGTGGTTGTTTGGGTATGGTGTGTTGTCCCATTTGTGCTTTTGTCAAGATGCAACGGCTTAAAGGTTTCCATGAAAACGACAATAAACCTCAAGTAACACCTCCTGTAAGCGACATGAAAAACAAAATGTACGCATAAAGAAGATATAAAAGACCATTTTTGTTAAAATAAATTTTCTTTATTTTGATTCAAACTCATTAAGCTCTAGTGACAAGTGCAGCATGCACTATTGCCTTGTCCTTATTTTTATGAGTGCCGTAGTCTCTAATCTTAGAGTACTGTGTAAAATCAGTATTCCGCCCGCGCTGCTCGTCCTTTTCGTACTTGAGTTTCCTCATCTCCTTGTTGGCCAGAATCAATGTACACGCATTTCCACACGCAACGTTATAGTGAACACTGCAAGGCATCTAGGAAAAGCATTTGGCGCAATTGTCTCTTATATCGCATAACCGGGTCGTTGACAAAAATAGTATAAAAAAAAATCATCTCTTAAAATAGAACATGTATTGGATAGACTTTTGAAAAAATATGAAATCGATAAACTCAACGCTATACAATGTGATTTTGAAAGGTGAAAAGTGGACGTACAACATGCCCCCTTGTTCGAAAGGAGCGACTGCGCTATTGGCAAACAATGAGTCGATTGTCACGTGGATTTCTCCAAAAGACAATGTCAACGACTGTTTGAAACACATTCCTGTTATCTTTTACAAGGGAAAATATTGGACGCTTTCGCTGCGGATGAGCAAATGTATATACAGGCACGTCCGTTTGCGGAAAGGATTCGAGAACAGGCAGACTGTGCACGGCATCGTGACGTTGCGAATACCCCAATTGCTTCTGAACGAAAAAAAACGAACTCAAGCCCGCTTCGAGGTTTGCCCCATGTTGATTAGATACTGATATACAATGTTGTCCATGTATATAAGTATAATGCAATTCGATCTGATTTGATATTTTGGCAGAAAATGCACATCCACAAGAAAAAAAACAAAAACAGCGAGGAAGCGAAGATCTCATATCACACCAAGCATAGGTATCGTTGTGATTGTGTGCAATGAAATTACTTGTGATTTTGAAAGATGGCTCGCTCTGATGACATATTGAAATGCGTGAGCAGAAGTATCACCGACCGCTCCAAGATTCTGATGGCGTCGTTCTGCGAGAAAGACATTCCTGAAATCATCGAAAGTATTGCTGTGAGTTCAAGCAAGAAAAAACGCGTGAATCGAATCCGAAGCGGGATATCTGATTTCCTGCAGTCTGTATGTGACGACTTGGCCGAATTGTATCCCAACATATACAGTGATAGCGATTTAGTGCTGCGGCTTTTCAAGAGACTATTGACAAAAACTGTCGAAACTGCAGATTTAAAGAGTGTACAATAAAGCAAAATATTACAACAACGGACGACTTGTGTTATGAGTTATGAATCCACTTTTTGCGTTGGCTTTGTTTCTTGACTGTCTGTTGTGCAGGAAATTAGACTCAGTTCTTCGTCGGTGCCTGGATTGTGTTTTCTTGCAAACATTTTTGCCAAAACCTGCGTAAACAAACGCGGATGTACAACAAGAAAATAGCTTGACCAACTCGCGCTGAGGGCCGACTCGCGAGGCTCGTCTGCTGTTGTCGGATTCTCCTTTTCAGTGACGTTTTCGACTTCCAGTGCATCGTAGAAATTGTATGTGCCGTTGAAAATAAACAGAGCTATCAACGGTGGCAGTAGCACAGTCACAAACACAAAGGTGCTTACAATGCTTAAGTGAGCAGGAGTCATGTCGGAATTTTTGATAAAGTCGCCAACGAAACAATTCTTGACTGAATTCAGTAGTGCAGCAATATAATAAAACAAGAGGTACTCGTAACAAGTAGTGTGTCCATATCCTATGATGAGCGAATGTGCATTAACAGGTATCGACGAAAATTGAACCATCAATACCATTGGATACATCATTTTCTGGTTCCTAATGTACACAACAAACTTCTCCATTCCAGTGTCTGTATAAGTAGCACTGCGATTTGTGATTAAGACATATAAAGTAACGAGAATAATTTCCCAGCAGAAACTAATCGAAGTCCCTGCTACGAATCCGAACAAATATCCATACAAAATCTGAGTTATGTTTACAAGTGGTACGCATAAAATAACGTGAGCAATTTGTACAACTAGCAGACAGACTAATATGAATAGTTGGTTGTTCTTCCCGCCAAATATCCGTGTGACAAACATATGCCATTCATCTCGAGAAAACCCTTTGGGAATTACGTCAGCAATTATTAAGTAGCACACAGAGAATAATACTAAACTGAACATAATCAGAACACCCATTTTATGAACGACTTTCATAAGCGCTGTGCTTTGTGCCTAGCACAATGAGCACACGTATATAGATTGGAATTCGTAAAAATCGAATACAGCAATTGCATCTGTAAACTGGGTCAGAAAAAAAAAATACCATGATGCAAAAATAGATAACATGCCGATGCATGGCTATAAAAAGAAATTCAGTTGTCTTGCCTTGGCACATACGCTTTTTTGTCCAGCAGCCATGCAAGAAACATACGAGAATACCAATTTGCTCAAGTGTCGGCAGTTGTGGAGTACCAGAATCGAAGACTTTATTCAAGTAACCGATTCAAGGGAAAACGTGGCGCACTGTATATGTTGTGTGCGACCGATCCTGAAGGACGACATGGGTACAAGAAAAATGACACTATCACAGTCTTATAGCGACATGTTGCAGAAGTGTGTCAAGGACACTAGCCACGTCATACATAACGAACAGTGTAAAATGCTACACACTGCGCTCCGAACAAATGAGGTGTTTATATGTTACATTTGCCAGCCATCCTGGAAAAAATCACTCTCGCAACTTCAGAAGCTTATCAAAATTGACATTCCATACAGCTTCATGCAGCTCAGTGATTGTTTTATGAGAAATACAGACTGCGGGGAGACCCAGACGGACAAGCTTTCTCTGTTGAAGTACATTTTGTGCACTTCCAGTGAGATGCGCGTTATGAAGAATGGGATTGTGACTGAAACGTTTTATCACCCGATCCGTCGAGCTGATTTTGTGTTGCTGGAACAGAGCATCCTTTTTTTTAGACATGTATTCGAGTTACACGATTGCAATGTGCGTGAATTCGTCTTGTGTCCGTTTGAGATGGTCAGTGTTTCGGAGTGGCATATTTCTGGCTTTCCACTGCTGATGTCGCACAATAAAAAAAGCCAAGACCTCCGCAAAGCCATTCGGGGAACTATTGGAAAATACTACTGGGACATGAACAAGTTGGAAAGTACACCTCATGAAATACATCTCACAAAAATCAACAAGAAAATATGTGCATCGTGTTACAATAACAAAAAAAAGAGAAGACGCGATGTTACCAGCTACGACACAGTATTCCTAGAAACATGGGATGTGATTGGTGAAGACCTTCAACACGGAATACTCTTTAAAAATAACAACAGATCAGCAAACTTTATTTTATGCAACAAGCACAATGAAATGAGTCTGGTGTCTTTTAAATTCTACAAGGCAATATCCCTAAATTTCCCAATCGTCTTCCAGCAAAAAAATATGAGGAGATACTATGCTAGGATCATAGCTGACTACAAATCAGACTTGCTAAATGAGCAAAACAAGCACGAGGAAAAACACACACATGAAATCGAAAAAGACTTGGACGATACAGACGACATGGAACAAGAAATCATGAGAGCATTGGCCGAGGATGACCAGAGCAGCGATAATGAGAAAGACCAAGCCACGACCCCATGAACCAGCCAACTTACACAATTAAAATTTATTAAAACTTTAATCCTTCATCGTAAATATTTGCATTCAGGACCAAACACCAAATTCAATTTGTTTTTTATTACGCAATTCAAAACAAGCTTCCTCAGTCTCGCCGGTAGATTTTTTATTGAGTCTTTACTTCTCTGTTTTTTGTCGGAAAAATATCGCATCCCCATCGACACGATTGTTAATTCGGGATAGTCTCGATGCCATCTATCGGGACACTGGGGTGAGAGCTAATTTTCACAATACACTCGAGCACATGCTGACTGTCGCTGGATTTTTTGTGCAAAAAATGAGCCTTCTTTTTGTCAATGACAAACAAGTTTGCACAGTCTCTCTCCTTTCGTTTCGTTCCTACGGTTTCAGTGATACTGATGACGCGATCGATACTATGGTGTAGACATTTTTGCTCGCCATATGCAAACAATCGATAGCAAAAAAACCCGCTCTCCTTTTCTTTCGAGTCGCCGATTGCATAGCTTTGAAAGCTCATAGTATCCATCGTCTCAGAAACTACCAGACAAAAAAAGTTGTCCTTGATCTCAACGACATAGAATGTCTGCATTTCTTTCTTGCAGTCGATTTTTTGTTTGAGATAGTCATTCATCTTGAATGATGTTTTGAAACATTTGCTTGACACATTGTTAGACATGCCAACGTTTACGATCTTACACTTGTGTACATCTTTCATGTGCTTCACAAATGCATGCTTGTCCAACGGCACATCATGTTTGCAACCATTTACAACACAGCTGCTGTTTTTTTTATAGCGGCATTGCGCAAGATGTTCCTTCATCATATTCAACTTGAAAACTGCCTTGCACCCGTTTTCCTGGAAATCACAGTTCCAATTCGTAGCCATGGCAACCTTTTCCAGCACCAGTTGTCGGTTTGTTAGATTTGTGTGTTCACACTTTTCACACTTGTTCAACCCCTCGATACACTCGTTGCAAAAAATATGTCCGTCAGGGCAAGACATGAAAGGAGGTTGGCATATGTCCTGGCACTTTGGGCAAATAATACCCTCACGTAGTTCCATCATGACATGCTCATATTTTTTGACCACAATGACATTTGGTTTGTGAGATATCGATGCAACGGGATCTTGCGGAATGACATTTGGTTTGTGAGATATCGATGCAACGGGATCTTGCGGAATGACATTTGGTTTGTGAG
>Ga0209491_10011973_pt1 | contig 10123 bp, 7 predicted proteins | sample BON02_FD_187213 | JGI IMG/M metagenome (GOLD analysis project Ga0209491, IMG submission 187213) | Freshwater microbial communities from Lake Bonney liftoff mats and glacier meltwater in Antarctica - BON-02 (SPAdes) (version 2) | ecosystem: Environmental > Aquatic > Freshwater > Ice > Glacier...
CCCTTCTCATTATCCCACTCTGTAGCCGCCGTCACACCCCGCCAACCGCCCACAATGCCTGAGAGCACCATGAGGTGCATCTCGAGGGAGCGGAGCTCCACGGCATTCAGCACTGGGCTGGCCTGGCTGCCCACCACGTCGACCTTGGTCTCGTACGTTGCACGGGTGGAATCCAAGAGCTCTTGCGTGCGCGACATAACTTCGCCAAGAACCTGACCCGGGGAGTGCACGGCTGTCCTTCCGAAGACACCAACAATAAATCGGCCAGCCTCGGTGCTGGCAAAGTCTCGCGGGATCTCAGGACGGTTGATTAGCTTCATTATGGCTTCCAGGCCCTTGTTTCGCACAAAAGAGCGCGAGTGCTCTGCAACCAACATCAACGGTTCCAACAGCTTGCCAAGGAACTCGATCGCCGACAACAGGTACGCCTGCGCAGGGGGCGGCTTCGGTGTTGCCGACACCGACCCAGACGTGGGTGCCACCGTCACGCTCTTCGTTGGTGCGGAGGCACCATCTGCAGAAGGCACGACATCGGATGAAGACGAAGTTGCGGCGTCCTCCACCATCTCCTCCGGCCCAGACGCGAGCTTCTCGACGATAGCCACGATCCTGTTGGCGATGTCCACACAGCCCGTCATGCATGAATTGAGGAGCGGAGGGTTGTGGCGCATGAGCTCCTCGAGCTGCCCACCAAGCTGCGAGGGAGTGTCGCCCACCAGCAGCGGCACAATGTTTTCCGAAGCGAGAGAGCCCAAGAAGTTGGAGATGGGTTTGTGGCTCTCGACAAAGGCGCTGCCTTCAGCCGAGAGGCATAAGGCACCAATGACGGTTGGAACGAAGACCACTGTGCCCCTCGAGATGGGCATGTTGTCCGAGATAGCATTCAGCACAGATATGGCCACACCCTCCTTGATGACATGCTGCAAGCAGCTGGGCTCCTGATGCACGAACTCGGTGAGCAGGGCAGAGGCCTTCTCAAACACCGCTGCACCAAAACGATTGCTGTTGTCAAAAATCCTTTTCAGCAGGTCCGGCAGCTTTTTGTCTGCCTGCATGAGCTCACGCACATCGCCAGATGTGGCGATGGGGGTGCTTGCAGAGGCCATCAGGTGCATCAGCTGCCCAAGCAGCTTGCAGCGCTCGAATTCCTCGTCTGCCTTCTCGCGCTTCGTGATGAAGGGCCTGAAAATGATATCGTTGCTGACATCCTGCACCATGCCATCATCTAATGCTTTGCCGTCTACCATTTTGTGCACATCTTCCGAGACATCGTGCGGCAAGTCTGGAGCAGCCTTTCCATCTGTGTCCATAGCTGAGGTAGTCTCGATAGGCTGGAGAGCGAAGACTTCGGCATGGGCGCGGACCACGAGGATATTCAGCCCATCCATATCGCGGAAAGTCTGCTGCATCTCGGGACTGTAGTTCATCAGCACCTCCAAGGTTTTCACTGCCAGAGTGGTAAAGCGGCCGCGTCTGGCATCGCAATCTTGGAGGATCGGGAGGATGAATTGCATGATGCCAGCGGTGTTGAGCGCATTGGAGCCGGTGCTGCTGCTAGCAAACATCCAGGTGAAGGCCAGCAGCGCCTCACCAAACTTGAGCCGGTCAGCCAAATTGGGGCTACTGCAGTCATTCACCAGTCCTTTTGCCCTGCGCATCAATGCTGACAAGATGCCATGGTGCGTGGCGGCGGTGGACGAAAGAAGTGCCGCGGTTTGACGTGAACGCTCCGACAGCAATGCTGTCAGCGCCTTGAGTGCCAGCGTCTGCAAATCAAGGGGAGGGGCATCTTCCTCACGCACAGGGCTCCCTTCCGTACTAGGATGCAGGAGGCCAATCAATTCCGTCAGCTGAGCCTCGTTCACAGGCACCTGCCCAGACGCAACTGCGGTGTTTGCAGCCTGACACTGCGCCAATACCGTGGTTGCCATGACCTGCACGCGAACCCACTGCAGGCGCTGACGCTTATCAGCAAAGGTCCTGGCAAGACGCACTTTGCTGCGCAGCATAAACTCGCTGTCCGTCGGCACGCTGTGATTGCGAATCACATTGTCGTAGACCTCTTTGTCAGTGCCCGGCATTTCGTGCACTTTGTACAGTAGCACAGTTGCTGCGCCCTCTCCTGCCGCTGCCGCACCTTCAGCCTCTGCAGTGTGTGTGCGGTAAAACTGCACGCGCACGCTGGTGCCGTTTGCCATCATCTGTAAGAAAAACACTACACAGTCACTGGCCGCAAAAGCACATGCCAACAAAAAAGCGGCTGCATTGCAAAGAAAATCGCGGGCCACATAGTCAGACAACATTCGGATTCAACCAACAGAAAAAAAGGAAAAAAAAAGAGAGGAAAAGAAAGGAGGAGAAAGGAAAAAAAACAAACAAAACGACCAAAATACACACCTCCTCAGACGCGTCCTTGCAGCACGCAGAAAGCGAGAGAGGCCCATTAGCAGAGCCTGAGAATATTGAGGACAGTGCTGACAGTTTGTTGATGAAGGGTTGCTCGCATACAACTTGCCGCGTGGAGCGCGGGGTTGCAAGTACAGAGAGCACACGCAGCACTGCCATAACCACCTCGCAGCTATCGTTTTCTAGTTTTTTCTTGAGGTGCTGTGTTTTTGAGACGTGTGTCACAGAGTCAGAGGAAACAAGGAGAGTCTTCGAGATTCCGGCAGCCGCGCAGGGCGAGCAAAGCAAAACGTGCTACAACATGCACAAACTGATCTGAACAACCTCTCTGTCTCAGGGGGCACTTCCAGGGAGGAAGTGAGCAGCATGATCAAATTTGTTGTCAATCATTGCCCGAGGCAATAATTGCCTGTGGGCATCTGCGAGGTGCAAACGACCGAATGATACGTTTTGCATCCTTGTGGGATTGGCTGGGTTAAACAGCACCTTAAGAAAAAACACTCCACTTCAATTAATTTCTGGAGAAGGACGGGGGCAGAGCCCCGGCTGCACCGCAGCACCATCGGGCAGGCACATACCTCATATGAGTTGTAGACATGGCGGTTACTGCAATTTTCAAGCAGCATCCTAGTGAACTTGAGGGACACTATGAGCAGCGCCTCGGGCGAGTCCTCCTTGCCCAGCACTATGTCCAGGATGTCGAGCACCTTCGCCCAGTGCAGCAGGTCGGCCTTTTCGTACGGCCACGCGACATCTAGATCAATCACATGCTGCAGCCCTTTGCAAAGCTCCTCAGAATTGTCGCTTAGTCGCTCGATTTGCTTCTGAACTTCCACCAGCCTCTCCGTCTGCGCCCCGACACAAGCACCGAGATGAGATGAGTTGAAAAGTCACAATGTGCGGCGCAGGAGCAGTACAGAGGCGGAAGGAGACACGAGATGGATGCTACACGTATTGGCACTCTCAGCCATTTTGGGCCATGCCCACAGGTGCTGCGGTGCAGCAGGGGCACACACCAGAACGTATTATTATGGAGACAAATGTTTGCGTTGTTTTAAATTTGTAAGATATACGCTGGCGGAGACTGAGGAACAGCCAACAGCAGACAGAGCATTGAAGCCACAACAAAAAGAGGGAGTGGCAGATGGGCAGGGGGCGGGTATGGCAGACCAAGGGTGGGAGTGCCTTTCTGCGCTTTGATGTGACCGGCGCCATGGTTTAGGTGCAGGCTCCGAAACGCGGCTGCCTGCGCCTACCGCCGGCGAAAAAGCGGCAGGAGCCGCCCCACACCACGCCGCCACAGGCAGCTCACAGACTCGGAAAGTCCCCTGTTCCGCAGCGCCGAAGTCAGCATGATAAACCTCTCGCGCGGCCGCAACACCCTCGTTTTTCACACATGCGGCAGCAGCACCAGCAGCCAACGCAGCCGTACGCAAACGCACGCAGCACAACAACATCACTGCGTCTGACAAACTGCGTTGCAGCTGCCACGGCAATCTCCCCACTGCCCAGTATGCACAGAGGCATGTCGGGTAGCCGCACATTGCCATTTCGCGAACTGATGGCAAAGTACCAGCACTCTACAGACCGCCCACTGCGCACACTGGGAAAGCACTGGCGCGCACTACCGAACTCACCTGAGTGTGTCTCCTCCTGTTTCGGGAGCCGCTAGGCTCCTGTGACACCGCGGCTACCCTCTCGCAACCTTCCTTCCCTCCTGCGACGCCGATGGATTTCTGAGAGATTACAGTCACGAACTTAGTGCAAGGTGTTCTTTTTTTTCCCCACGTTTTTACCCGCCACTTTTGAACTTTTTGAAAGGCCGGCTTCACAAACTTGTGACAAAGGCCGGCTTCACAACCTTTGTCAAAGGCCGGAGATTCGATAGATATGATGATGCAAGAGCGTGACCTGTGACCATCAAGTACTCCCGTGGGAAGCTTCTCGAGAAGAAATGTCCAACGACGCGGGGAATCGGTTTGTGTTTGCTGATTCGTCTGGTCAGAACGCGCGTCTTTCACGTCAAGCAGACATGCAAGTCTCTGTGTCTCTCTCGCTGTGCTGACCGCATGCATGTGTGCAGACACATTCTGGAGCTCAAAGCCGCCATCCAACAGCGCGACAGCCTGCTGCGTATTGTCAATGGCGATGACGACGAAAGAGAGTCCACAGTCTCTGACAATCCTCAAGCGCCACTCCCCACTCGACTGCGCAACCTGCAGGTGTGTGTTTGCAAGCTTGTACGCATTTGTGTGCGTGTGCTTGTCATGAACCTCCTCAATCCTGCCCCATTTTTTGCCAATCTCAGAAACAACTGAAGGAACGCGATGACCTCCTTGAAAAAGCCGGCAGTGTTGCCGATAACATCCTTGCCGCTCCTTCCCGGCACAGGTCTGTGACTGCGTCTGCAAATTCGTCTGCGTGTGCGTCAACTGTCTGCATCTGTCAATATCGGCTGCATCTGCATCTCTTTCTGCAATCTTGTGAGCAGTATTCTGACGTTTGGTCCGCGTTCAGTCATACTACAGCAGCTTGGGGGCGCCCAGCTCACACTCCAAACCGCCCAGTACCCGGCGTTGAAGACCCAAATGGGGAAGGGGGGCAGAGAGACATGACTGCGTCGAACAAAGTCATGCCTCAAAAAGTGTCACGCCCGAGTTGGCTTGCGATGGCTGATCCAACGGCCGGAGGCCAGCGGCTGCGAGACAGTTTGCAGGAGGTCGATGATCGCTATGCGCAGCAGGTGTTGTGTGCATGTGTGTGTGCGTGTGTGTGTGCGTGCATGTGTGTGTGTGTGTGTACGTATGTGTGTGTGTGTGTATTTTTCTCAATCTCCCTCTGTGTGAGTGTGTTTTTGTGTGTGTGAGAGAGAGTGAGTGAGTGAGTGAGTGAGTGAGTGAGTGAGTGAGTGAGTGAGCGAGTGAGTGAGTGAGTGAGTGAGTGAGTCGGGAAGGGACGGAGGCAGAGAGTGTGTGTGTGTGTGTGTGCGTATGTGTGTGTGGTGTGTAAAGTATGTGATATCTTGCGTCCGCACATGCAACCATCGATGCAAACATCACGTATCTACGCACACCAACGCACATATGCATACACATCCATTTACACATGACACTTAAATAGACCTCGGCAATGAGATGGGGCGGAAGAGTCTCACGGAAGGCAGCATCAGAGGTCATGAGAACCTCTTCGCGCAGATCCGGCGCTAAACTGGCAATGAAGGACGCGTTGTCCATTTCCTCGGACCGGTTCATTGCCGATTCTCCAGCCTGTTCCACGACCAACACCTTCAGCCTCAACCCCCCTCTGCCCTTGCTGAACATGTCTCTTTCTCTCGTTCTCTTGCAAAAAGAATAGAACACTAAACTCACTATAGAACGCACATGCGGGATTGATTGCTGATATCAGTAAATAATCTTACACGTGTTTCGTATACTATGTGTATGTACATCCACACACAACCAAGCACCTCAGTGGCCTGCCTTGCAGCAGACGCGGCAGCCTCTTCGCGCTGATGCTGGCGGATAACGTCGGCTTGGATATCGGGAGGCAACGCCGCCAAAAACTCAGGGTCAATAGAGTTCAAAGTGGAGGCTGCGAGCGAGGCCACTGCATTCTGACGAGCCTGCAAATACCCACACAAAACACGCACACAAACATACGCACACACACGTGTACACACACGTACGAGACACCTTTCAGTCGTGCGTGTCTGACAATCACACGACAGGATAAAAGAACTGCGAAGCTTGCGCCATAAACAACAAAGCATCCGATCAAATCTCTTTCCATCCATCATCTCTGTTTCCATCTACTTCTTCTCTCCCTCCATCACCGCCAGTAGACACAACTTTGGAAAGAAAAGAATCCAAAAACGCAAAGTGACCTGCTGAGCCATGACTTCGGCACGCAAGTCCTCCGGCAATTCAGCCAAAAAGGCGGGGTCAATGCCAGCATCTGCTGGTGCCTGCGCGCCAGCTGCCGGCACAGACGAAGCACCTGCTGTTGCTGCATCTGCATGCTCTCCACCCGAAGGAGGAGCAGTGGGCGGTACGCTTGTATCAGGTGCTTCTGCGGCCGCGCCTCCTGCTGGTGCACGCGCCTGTGATGAGTCGGCGGTATTGGTGGGCTGACTTTGCTCGGAAACAGTGTCTGCCTGCATCGACATGCGCAGAGCTGCTTCCAACTCATCCTCGTCCTCGTCCATGGCGTCGTCGCCTGTCGCCATTGGCGCCGGCTCAGCTGCCGCTACTGCCACGGCCAAGTCTGCTGCTGCTGCTACTACTGCCGATTCTGCTGCTGCTGCCGCCGCTGTTGCTTCTTCCGCAGCCTTTTCTTCCACATTCGTCCCTGCTGCTTGCGCCGTCCCTGCTGCTTGCGCCGTCCCTGCCGCTTGGTCAGCAGTTGGATCTTCTGCAGCATCGAGATATCCGATTCCAATTTCAGCGGAGCCTGGTGTGGTAGGTGTGTGGGCACCTGGTGTGGTGTGTGTGTGAGAGTGTAAAAATGTATACCCTCAATTCCAGAGTCCGAAATATCACTCCTGTCTATCACTTGGCTGTAATTCTGCTTGTTACATACACAGTACACACACAGGGGTAGAGGCTTTCTTGATTCGTATTATTTTCAGTCTGTTTCGCAAACATACATGAATACAAAAATAAATACAATATCAACAGAGGGAGGCAGAGGGAGGGAGGGACACACACCTGCAGCCTCCGATGTAGCAACACTTGCAGCGTCTACGTCCATTGCAGAGGCAGCGGCTGCAGATGCAGTGGCTGCAGACGCAGTGGTTGCAGACGCACTGGATGCTGCCCCAGCATTTCCAGGCGCAGCAGCAGTAGCATCATGAACAGGACTCTCTGGAAGCGGAAGAAGTCTCATCATCAACTCATCCGAAGCTGCCTCGGCATCACTTGGCACAGCAGCAGCCTGGAGCATCGAAACCAAGCGATCTTCCATCTGCTGCGCAACAGTTCGCATGGAGGAGGAAGAGGGGCCACCGTCGTCACTCCACCGACTTGCCGTACTACCAGCACCACCAAAACCAAATCTAGGATCGAGCTGCTGCGGCATGCCAGGCTCTTCACCACCCACAAAAAAACGTCCACCAGGCCATGCCTGACCAGTGGCAGGGCCTTGGAAGATCATAGCAGCTTCCATCTGTGACGCGAGATCCATCTGATGCCGCGAAATCCGGTCTAAGCCTGCCTGCGCAAGGGCTCCTGCTACAGACCGTCCCCGTGCGTCCTCACCCCCACGCACAAGCAGCGGATGCTCAGCAGCAGGGACCTCGTGCAAGGCATTCGGTGAGTGACGTGGCTCGGCCCCCGCAGAAGTGTTCCTGCCACCGCGCCCTGAGGGAAGACGGATGACCTGCATGTGTTCAGCCAGATGCATATGTTGAGCAAGCCCTGAAAACGGAAGCAAGTTCTGCAAAATCCTGGCATTGCCACCCCCAGCGCCCTCGGGTACAAGCAAGCTGAGTACATGGTGGTGAGGTTGTGGGTTCTCGCGCATTTCGTCTCCGGCAATCATGTCAATGCGATCCATGAGGTTCATCTGGCCATCCTGCATGTTCATGCCATCGCTTTCCATTAGTTGTTCAAACATGTGGTCGAGGTCCTGTCGGGATAGAACATGTGACTGGTGGTGATGCTGGAGGCCTTGCAAGAGATCTCGCTCACGATCAACGTCGCCGAGTTCGGGCGCCATGAAGCCCGCAGCGGCCGCAAGATCACGCTCGATGCCGGCCGCGAGTAGAGAGTGGTGCTCGTCCTGGTCGCCATCCTCAACCACCTGTTCCCAGCCCTCATCTTGCAGCTGACTATCGTGGTCGTCATCCTGCTGTGAGCCCTCGCTCTCAATCTCGGCACCACTCTCTTCTCCGTCGTCGTCCTCGCCATCGTCATCAGAACCCTCGCCCTCATCCGAGCCGCGCATGTCGTCATGCACGTCGTCATGCACAGACCCTTGGTCATGCATCTCTGCGTCCTGATGCCCGCGCGCATCTTCCTCATCTTCCTGCATGCTGAGCGCCATGAGCATCGAGTCTCGCACAGGCGTGCCACTGTCATCGAGCCCACTCCTGGGCGCCACCAGTGACACATCCGCTCCATCAAGCTCGTCGCCTGCAGCTCCAGCGCCCTCCCCTGCATCCCCGCCCGAATCACCACCGTGCGTGCCTGGCGTAGCGGCGGTGGCGGTGGCTGCAGAACGGCTTCCAGCCGCGAGTGCCTCCTTGAGACCTGCCTTCGGGTCAGTGAGACTTGAATTGGCGCAGAGAATATCGAGCGGGCGCAGCAAGGCGCTGCCGACCTTGCTTGCATTCGGGTGATGCAGGTCGATACTGGCAATGGCAGAGCACAGTGCTCCAGGCACTTTGGCATCAAAAAACTGGCGCACTGTCTCGGGAGCGACTTCATTCGGATTGGCAGGCGTCACTTTGGCCGTAAGGAAGGTGAAGAGCACGCCTGCGAGACTCTGCAGCATCTGCAAGTGCATGGTAACACGCGCCTTGGGCGGCGCGTTGAGCACAGCGACAATCTCAGTCATGACTCTTTTGCGCACGTCGTTGGTGCGGGACAGGAGAGCGAGCACCAGACTGGTTGCACGGCGGGACAGCTCGGCATGATGCGCGATAGAGACACTGTCGGTACCACGGTTTGGCACGAGCTCACTGAGAAGGAAATGCACGAAAGTCTCCTTCTCAGTAGGCGCAAGTTTCTTGCTCGCCTCGACTTTGGACTCAACTTTGGACACGCATTCTGCTCCGTCGACCGTGTATTTGATCAACAAGTGGGCACATCCGGGGTAAAACTTGACCAAGTCGGCCAGATAACGTAGCAGATTGACTGGGGATATTGCAGGCAGCTGGTTGAGGGCCGAGGATTTGTCAGTGACGACGGTGCTGCTGGCCGCAGCAGACTCAGATGCCGCAGCAGACTCAGATGAACCTGCCGGCTGATCAACCTGCATTTTTTCGTCAGAGCTAGCGCCTGCTCCAACTGCTGCCGCCGAAGTGGCATCTGGCTGGGGCGCAGCGGCACTGTGGCAACCATGCGGGGGTGTGCGGGCGTCCGAGAGGAGCCTCGTCAGCAGCAGCGTGGTTACGTGGCTCATCGCCTCCAAGCCCTTCCTACTCTGTGCCTTGGACTTGGCACCTGCTGATTGGGGTCGTGCAGGAGTGTCGGGGGCGATGAGCGATTTGTCGACACTCTGATCGATCAACATGCTGTCTCCCGCGCCGCCCTCTCCCGACAGCGCCTGGCCCTTCTCTTCCTTGCGATCAATGAGCGCAATACACTTGCCTCGTTCTGAAGTGATGATGCGGCACGACGCACACACAGCACGCGCAAAGACTTCGGGATTGCGCTGCACCATGTTGGAACAGTTGCCTAGGAAGGAGCGCAGAGTAGAGTATCGGCCTTCGCGCAGTTGGGGGAAAGTGTTGGTGAGGTACGACCGGATCTCATTCTGCATACTGGTCTGCAGCAACACAGGATCTTCGAGCACGTGTCGGATGAGCGAGCCTGTCAAGATGGCCTGCCCAGCAAATGCTGAGCTCTCCGGCAATGAGAGGATCGTATCAATACCGCCCTCCTGCAAGAAGATGAGTGCCAGGTCATGACGCCGAGTCAACCTCGCACAGATTTCCATGGCAGCGTGCAGAAGCTGCGAATCGGGCCTGCTGCCCATGAGACTCATAGAGAATCTG
>Ga0209491_10011974_pt1 | contig 10123 bp, 13 predicted proteins | sample BON02_FD_187213 | JGI IMG/M metagenome (GOLD analysis project Ga0209491, IMG submission 187213) | Freshwater microbial communities from Lake Bonney liftoff mats and glacier meltwater in Antarctica - BON-02 (SPAdes) (version 2) | ecosystem: Environmental > Aquatic > Freshwater > Ice > Glacier...
ACTCCCGCAATCAGCCCTGGGCAGCAAGACGCCCTTGCAAACCATGAAAGACTGGCACAAACTCAAACCGGCGCTGTTCAAGAGACAGCCATACTACCGTCCGGGATGCGACACCTAGGCAGTTTTCCCCGCAAAAAAAGTGCAACATCGGTTTGCGAAGGTATTAACAGCTGTGCTGCAGCGAACCGCGCTGCCAGTGCATAACAAGTGGGGGCAATGGAGTGATAAACGAATTCAAGGATTTTATTGCCAAGGGCAATGTGATGGATCTGGCCGTGGGCATCATCATCGGCGTGGCGTTTACCGCCAAGTTTCCAGCCTGGTCGAGGATTTGATCAACCCCCTGATCGGGTTGTTCGTCGGGGGCCTTGATTTCAGCGGCCTGAGCTTTGGCATCAGAGATACCCAATTCATGTACGGCAACTTCATCACCGCCGCGATCAATTTCCTGATCATCGCCTGGGTTGTGTTTCTGCTGGTCAAGGCCGTGAACCGGTTGAAATCGGTGGCGGAAAAACCCGATAACATCGTGCCCGAGGTCAAGACCGGGCCATCCGAGCTGGACATCTTCGTCGAGATCCGCGATTCGCTCAAGCGTTGAATGCTGTCAGCGATGGCAAGAGGCCCGCCCGGTGTGGCGGGCCTTTTTCGTCTGTCAGATTTTCAGCGCCAGTTTCGGTGACAGCACATCCATCGTGAGCGCCACGCCCACCGCATGGTTGGTCAACCGCCCGGCATGCACGTTCAGCCCGGCCAACAGATGCGGATCATCCTCGCAGGCCTGCGCCCAGCCCTTGTCGGCCAGGGCCAGCATGAAAGGCATCGTCGCATTGCCCAGCGCAATGGTCGACGTGCGCGACACGGCGCCGGGCATGTTGGCGACACAGTAATGCACGATGCCGTCCACCTCGTATGTCGGGTTCTGGTGGGTGGTTGCGTGCGAGGTTTCAAAGCAACCGCCCTGATCAATCGCCACATCCACGATCACCGCCCCCGGTTTCATCGTCGACAACTGCGCGCGCGATACCAGCTTGGGCGCGGCCGCTCCCGGGATCAGCACGGCGCCGATCACCATGTCAGCTGTCATCACCAGTTCGGAGGTGTTGCCGGCACTGGCATAGCTGGTCTTGAACCTGCCGCCGAACACATCGTCGAGGTACCGCAACCGCGCCAAAGACCGGTCCAGTATCGTCACATCGGCCCCCATCCCGGCGGCAATACGCGCCGCATGGGTGCCCACCACTCCGCCGCCGATCACGACGACATTGGCCGGGCCGACACCGGGCACGCCGCCCATCAGAACACCGCGCCCGCCATTGGCCTTTTGCAACGCATAGGCTCCCACCTGAGGCGCCAGCCGCCCGGCCACCTCGGACATCGGCGCCAAAAGGGGCAATCCGCCCCGGTCGTCGGTCACGGTTTCATAGGCAATGCAGGTGGCGCCTGACGCCAACAGATCGCGGGTCTGTTCGGGGTCGGGCGCCAGATGCAGATAGGTGAACAGCACCTGCCCCTGACGCAGCATCGCACACTCGGCCGCTTGGGGCTCCTTGACCTTCACGATCATGTCGGCCTGCGCGAACACTTCGGCGGCGGTGTCGGCGATGGTGGCACCGGCGACGATATAGTCAGCGTCGGTGAACCCGGCGCCATCGCCCGCTTGGGTTTCCACGATCACCGAATGGCCGTGCGCCACCGCTTCGTACGCCGCGTTCGGGGTCAGCCCGACGCGAAATTCCTGGGGTTTGATTTCCTTGGGGCAACCGATCAGCATCTTAACCTCCCTTGCTGTTGCGCCCCGTATAGGCGAACGCCCCGCGAAGGGGGTTGATATCTTCCCCGCCCTGACGCAGTCATGTGGCAGAAAACCGCACCAAACCGCACTTTGTTCGAAGGAATCTGCGCCGTGACCGTGATCGACACAACAGACCGGCGCATTCTGTCGGTGCTGCAAACCCGGGGCCGGATCAGCAACGCCGATCTTGCCGAGGCGGTGAACCTGTCGGCCTCGGCCTGCCACCGGCGGGTGCAGCGGCTGGAGACGGAGGGCGTGATCACCGGCTATGTCGCCCTGCTGGACCGGCGCAAGCTGGAGCGCCAGACAACCGTTTTCGTCGAGATCACCCTGTCGGGCCAGACCGACGAGGTGCTGGAGGCCTTCGAGAAAGCCGTGGCGCGGATTCCCGATGTTCTGGAATGTCACCTGATGGCGGGTGCGGCCGATTACCTGCTCAAGGTCGTGGCCCACGACACCGAGGATTTCGCGATGATCCACCGCCGCCACCTTGCCCGCCTGCCCGGTGTGGCACAGATGCAAAGCTCGTTTGCGCTGCGCACTGTGCGCTGGACAACCGCGCTGCCGGTTTAACTGCCGGGTCCGAACCGGCGGGACAGGGGCGGTTTTTCCGCTGCCGACGCTGGGAACATGCCTTTGATCGGCCCCACCACATGGGCCAGCCCATGAGCCGACCCGACCGCCAAAGCGCCCCCCAGCAGCAGCACCTGAAGAACGGGCACAGCGTTCAACTGCATCGCAAAGGGCTGTTTGCGGGTCTTGTGGCGCAGGCGGTGCTGGGCCAGTTTGGCCGCCGGCCAACCACCGATCAGCGCCAGAAACAACAGCCGCGCTTCGGGCACCCGCCAGGCGCGATTTTGGGCACAGCGTTTATCGTGCGCAAAACTGGCCCAGATCATCGCATTGATCGCCACAATCCACAGACAAAGACCCAGAATCAGCATGAGGCAAAGCGCAGCCAGTGAAGTTGTTGCAACACTGGCGCCCGCCGGTGGCGAAAAGATGACAGTTCAGCCACGCAGCCCGGTTTCTTGCAGCAGCCCACGCCGTTTCGCCTCGTAATAATAGCCGCGCGAATACCACCCGACAGCCGCATCATGGCTGCCATCCGAGACAAGCCAGGCGCCGCGCAGATACCTAACCGCATAGCGCAGGTTGGTTTCGGCATCCAACAGCGTCTCGGGCGGGCCGCGATGCCCCATGGTGCGCGCGGTCTGGGGCAGGATCTGCATCAACCCGAAATAGGGCCCGTTGCGCGCGCTGGGGTTATAACTGCTTTCGCGCTGCACGACCCGGTGCACCAGATCGACGGGCACATCGTACTGATCGGCATAACGTGCGATCATCGCGTTCAACTCTGCCGGGCCTTCGGCGTTGGTGTCACGGCGCGCCACCTCGGGTTCGCGCCGACGGCCACAGGCAGCGAGGGTGGCGAATGACAGCAGGAACAGGCGGCGGTTCATCGGGGCACCTCGGAGCATTTCGTGCGCAGTATCACCCTGCCCGCGCTGACGGCAACAAAAAACCCCCGCGCTTGCGCCCGGGGGTGATCTGACGGCGCTTTCACGCCCAGTCTCGGGATGACGTTACATCATGCCTTCGCGCTGGAGCTTCTTGCGTGCGAGTTTACGGGCGCGGCGGATCGCCTCGGCCTTTTCGCGCGCTTTCTTCTCAGACGGTTTCTCGAAATGCTGCTTGAGCTTCATTTCACGAAAGACGCCTTCACGCTGGAGCTTTTTCTTCAGGGCACGAAGCGCCTGATCGACGTTGTTGTCACGAACACTGACCTGCATGTGGTTTTCACCACCTTTCTAGGTTGAGTTGCAATGATTTGCAGGAATGCGCCGCGTAACACACTCAGCCGCATCTGTCCATGGCGGGCCCCAAATTTCACTTGCCAGAAACCCGTTCCAGCGCAAGCTATAAACCGGGGGATCAATACAGGAGCATTGATCACATACGCCAACCTATCACCCGGCGATCCGGCCCCGTGGTTTCGGCAGCGTTCGCCCAGCAACCCCTTCTATGCGTTCGATTCCGCCGCCGGGCGTTACCTTTTGCTGGCCTTTTTCGGCTCGGCCAGCACCGGCTGGGCACAGCGCGCCATCGCAACCGTGCAATCGCGCCCCGATCTGTTCAGCGACGACAAGATAAGCTTTTTCGGCGTCAGCACCGACCCCACCGACGAAACCGGCAAACGCTTTGCTGAACGCTATCCCGGGTATCGCTATTTCCTTGATTTCGATGGCGCCGTGTCCACCCTTTATGGTGCGCGTTCGCGCGATCGCGGAGTTACGGCACACCGGCCGATCTGGGTGCTGCTTGACCCCACGCTGCGGGTGCGCGCCGTCGCCCCCATGCGCGAAGACGGCAACGAACTGTCCGCGATGCTGCAAACCCTCGACACCCTGCCCCCGCCCGAGGCGGCCAGCGGCACGGTGTTGCAGGCGCCGATCCTCATGGTGCCAAACATGTTCGACAAAGCGTTCTGCAATCACCTGATCGGCCATTACAACGCCAACGGCGGCACCGAATCGGGCTTCATGCGCGAAGAGAACGGCAAGACGGTGCCAAAGCACGACGCCGGGCACAAACGCCGCAAGGATTGCGTCATCGAGGATGAGAAAATCCGCGCCCATGCCCGCAGCCTGATCTTGCGCCGGATCGTGCCGGAAATCGCCATGGTGCACCAGTTTCACGTCACCCGGATGGAGCGTTACATCGTCGGCTGCTATGCCGCCGAGGATGGCGGACATTTCCGCGCCCACCGCGACAACACCACCAAAGGCACGGCGCACCGCCGCTTTGCCGTGTCGATCAACCTGAACGACGATTTTGAAGGTGGCGAAGTGGGGTTTCCCGAATACGGCAACCGGCGGTTCAAGGCAAGGGCGGGGGGCGCGGTGATCTTCTCGTGCTCGCTTTTGCATTCGGTGTCCAAGGTCACATCGGGTATGCGCTTTGCCTTCCTGCCGTTTCTTTATGACGACGCGGCAGCGGCGATCCACGATGCGAACCAGAAATTCCTGACCGCTGGCGCCAACCGCGCCGGGGATGCAACCGCGCCGGCCAGGACGCTGAACGGAGAAGGGGAAACCGCGTGATCTCAGGCGTGGACGCGACGGCCCGATGCGCTAGATTCCTATCGAAACTCGAAAGGACAAGCCGCCATGGCCCAGCCCAGCCCAGCCGACCGCCTCCTGTCTGCCGCCCTGACCCATGTGCCCTTCGACGGGTGGAGCGAGGCGACGCTGATCGCCGCCGCCCGCGACACCGAAATCGACCTCGCCGAGGCGCGGGCGCTGTTTCCGCGCGGCGCCGTCGATCTGGCGATGGCCTATCACCAGGCGGGCGACCGCGACATGGTGCTGCGCATCGGGCGCGAAAAGCTTGACGATCTGCGGTTTCGTGAAAAGGTGGCGGCAGCGGTGCGGTTCCGCCTTGAAGGGGCCGACAAGGAGGCGGTGCGCCGGGGCACCACGCTGTTCGCCCTCCCGATGCACGCTGCCGATGGCGCTCGCGCATTGTGGAACACGGCCGACCAGATCTGGGTGGCGCTGGGCGACAAGTCGCAGGACGTGAACTGGTACACCAAGCGTGCGACGCTGTCGGGGGTCTATGCCTCGACCGTGTTGTTCTGGCTGGGCGACGACAGCACGCAGCACCAGGCGACATGGGAATTTCTCGACCGCCGGATCGGTGACATCATGAAGATCGAGGAGGTCAAGGCGGCGGTGAACAAGAACCCGATCCTGAAACCCTTCCTCGCCCTGCCCAACTGGGCGCTGTCCAAGGTGCGCGCGCCCGCCAGAATGCCCCGCGTCGACCTTCCGGGCAGTTGGACGCGCCCTCAGTAACGCCACAGCCGCAGCAGCGTGGCAGAGTGCGCAGCACGACCACGATGTCGGCCTGCACCACCGGGCTGGACAGACCGACCATCGCAACGATCACGAGTTGCAGAGGATCTGCACGACAAAAAGTGGAATCGCCAGTGCGATGGCCATCTGCACCGGCCCCGTCAGTGCCAACGCCAGGGCCGCGATGCTGACCACGCAGATCGCGGCGGAAACGCAGGTGAGGATACGGCGGGCTTCGGTGTCGGGGCCAAAAGCGGCGTCCATCCCAGGATTCCCAGTCAGCAGCGCGGCGCACAGCGGCACCAGAATCGCGATGTTCAGCAGCAGCGAGGCGTAGAGCATGGCGCGCGCACCTTTCCGGGGTTGGCCCGACCGGGCATTTGGGAGTATTGCTTCGGGGTGCCATGAATGGATCAGACCGATGACAGACACGATGCAAGCCGTTGAAATCACCCGCCCTGGCGGCCCCGAGGTGTTGAAGATCACCCAGCGCCCCATCCCCGTGCCTGGGCACGGCCAGATCCTGATCGCGCTGCACTTTGCCGGGGTCAACCGCCCCGACGCCCTGCAACGCGCGGGCAGCTATGCCCCGCCCGCCGGTGCCAGCGATCTGCCGGGGCTTGAAGGGGCGGGGACGGTCGCGGCCATCGGCCCCGGTGTGACGCGGTGGGCGGTGGGCGATGCGGTCTGCGCGCTGTTACCGGGCGGCGGCTATGCGGAATATGCACTGTGCCACGGCGACCACGCGTTGCCCGTTCCCGCGGTCCTGGACATGCGCGCCGCCGCCTGCCTGCCCGAGACGTATTTCACCGTCTATTCCAACATGGTGCTGCGCGGCGGACTGGAGGCGGGCGAACGGTTTCTGGTGCACGGCGGGTCGTCGGGCATCGGCACCACGGCGATCCAGCTTGCCCATGTGATGGGCGCACGGGTGTTCACCACCGCCGGGTCGGACGCCAAATGCGCGGCCTGTCTGGCCCTGGGCGCCGAGGTGGCGATGAACTATCGCTCCGAGGATTTCGTGGAGGTGCTGAAACAGGCGGGCGGCGCGAACCTGATCCTCGACATGGTCGGGGGCAGCTATCTGCCGCGCAACGTCAAGGCGCTGGCAAATGACGGGCGGCTTGTGCAGATCGCGTTCCTGACCGGCGCCAAGGTCGAACTGAACTTTGCCGAACTGATGGTGCGGCGCCTGACGATCACCGGATCGACCCTGCGCCCCCAGTCCGACCTTGCCAAGGCGCGTATCGCCTCGGAACTGGAACGCGCCGTCTGGCCGCTGCTGAACGCCGGGCGGATCGCGCCTGTGATGGACCGGGAATTCGCCCTTGCCGATGCCGCAGAGGCCCATGCCCGCATGGAAAGCAGTGTCCATATCGGCAAGATCGTGCTGCGCGTGGCAGGATGATCAGAGCGCGTCCAGCGCACCCTGGACGGCGGTAAAGAACGCTCCTACATGGGCGCCGTCGGCCAGAGCATGGTGCACCTCCAGAGTCATCGCCATGGAATACTGCCCGCCGTCCCTGACGAACCTGCCCCAGGACACGCGGGGGATGCACTCATCCGGGCCGGGCATGGCATTGTTCAGGCCTGTAAAATCCAGCCAGGGCAGGCAGGACAGATAGGCCATGTCGTCACGCGCCGTATTGGCCGCCAGCGCATTGCCCGCAGCAACGTCCTCGATCAGGCGACGGGCCTGGGCGTCGAACGCGGCGAAATCGGGCAGCCAGGGCACATAGGCATAGCCGAAACTGCCCGTGGGGCGCGGCACCGTCATCGACAATTCGACCGTGTCGTGCAGCACGACCAGATCGCCCCGAAACCGCATCCGCAGCGCGGGCACCCCATGGATGCCGGCACCGATGCCGAACAGGCAGGCGCGATAGGACGACAGACCCCGCTCGGCCTTGAGCGCCAGCAGATGGGTCACGTCGACCCGCGACGTGACGGCATAGTGTGGGCGCTGGAACGTCCGGAAGAAGGCGAACTGCTCGGCCCGGGTCCAGGTGGATTTGTCGATGACGGTTTCGGCCATGGGACACCTTTTTTCCCAGCGTTAGGGGTTGCATATGCGCTGGGCAAGGTGGTTTCCCCCTTTCGGTGACGCCAGAGGTCGGCGAAACACAGGGACAGCATGGCGGACCCCGCACCCGGGGTGGCGCGTTGCAGATTGGTGCGGATACACTACCTGTTGCGGATTGAACGGCGAAAGGCGCGGGATGAGCGGATTGATTGCACTGCTGGACGATGTGGCGGCCATTGCCAAGGTGGCGGCGGCCTCGGTCGACGATGTGGTGGGCCAGGCGGTCAAGGCCTCGTCCAAGGCGGCGGGTGCGGTGATCGACGATGCCGCCGTGACGCCGAAATTTGTTCACGGCTTTTCGGCGGCGCGCGAACTGCCCATCGTCTGGAGCATCGCCAAGGGGTCGTTGTTCAACAAACTGGTGATCCTGTTGCCCGCTGCCCTGCTGCTGTCGCAGTTCGCGCCCTGGGCCATTCCGCCTTTGTTGATGCTGGGCGGGGCTTACCTGTGCTTTGAGGGGGCCGAGAAGGTGTGGCATGTGATCAACCCTGCCGATCACACGACCGCGGATCTGTATGCCGCCAAACTGTCAAAGGCCGAACTGGAGGAATCCAAGGTGCGCGGTGCGGTCAAGACCGATTTCATCCTGTCGGCCGAGATCATGACGATCATCCTGTCGGAGCTCTCGCCGGACATGGCGTTGTGGACCACAGCGGCGGTGATGGCCGTGTCGGCGGTGATCATCACGGCGGCGGTTTACGGCGCGGTGGCTCTGATCGTGAAGGGCGACGATGCCGGGTTGGCCATGGCGGCTGAGGGGCGGCTGGCGCTGACCCGGGCGATTGGCCGGGGCATTGTGCGCGGCATGCCGGGGTTCCTGACGTTGCTGGTGCTGGTGGGCACGGCGGCGATGATCTGGGTTGGCGGGTCGATCATCGTACACGGATTGCACGAGTTGGGGGTGCACGAGCCGTTTGATGTGATCCACGACTGGGCGTTGCTGGCGGTTGCAGAAGTGCCCTTCGCGCCGGGTGCGGTGGAATGGACGGCGACCGCGTTTCTGGACGGGGTGGTCGGGTTGGCCCTGGGGCTGGTGCTGATCCCGGTGGTTGCGTTTGGGATTGAACCCGTCATGGGGCTGTTCAAACGAGGTTGATTTCAGCCTTCGGTGGCGGCGACAGCCGCAGCGCCGATGTGCGGTTTCAACGCCGCACGCATTTGTTCGACCACTGTACGCTGCCATTCGATGCTGTCAGGCCAATTCGCGGGGTCTGTGGTGTCGGTTTCCCGAACGAGGATCAGCTTGCATGATTTGCGGCTCTCAGCTTCTGGCCGTTCCCAGCTTATTCCGGGGCATGCCGCGTCAATATCAGCGCGGTGGGAAATAAGGGCGTCGAAGCCTGCCCGGTTTTCCAACGCAGAAGGACGTTCAAAATGAAACTGCACCTTTACCGAAGTGGCATTGATAACCAGGATCCAGGCCAACCCACTTGTCCCAGCACCCGTGCTCATCCAGTTCTCGCGCCCTGCGGTCTTTCCGGCATACATCGTCGTACCTGCCGCCTCGAAGGCGGTGAGAAGCGCATTCCAATAGGTGCGGCGCTGGGTGTGGCGGGCGCCCTCGGCCTGGGAAACGCTTTCCTGTTCGACCGATTTTTCAGCGAGGCGCACCATGTAATCCGATGCCTCGGGGGTCGGGATGATCTGTTCGATGGTCAGGAACAGATCGGCGCCCCTGCTGAACGGCGTGACCTGGAAACAGGTGATCGACACACCGCGCCCCAAAAGCCAAAGCGCGGTCGCCGTCACCTCGGGCCGGAACTGCGCGGCGACCAGGATGATCCGCTGGCTGTTGGACGGGTTCAGGTTCAAATCCTCGCCGTCGCCTTCGCCGATGAATTCGGCGATCAGGGCGCGGGTGTCGTCAAGGGTGCCGGTGGTGCGGTAGCGGTGAAAGATTTCGACGATTTGCGCGGTTTTCAGGGTTGAGCAATAGGCAGCGTATTTCAGCGCCTGCCAGGTCACGTCGCGGCCCGAATCATCCAGCTTGTTCTCGATCACCACCAACCGGCCGCTGCGATCAAGCGCCAGCAGGTCCAACCGCTCCTTCGTCGAATCCCAACTGGCGAATTCCTTCTGGATGATCAACAGATCGCCCAGGGCGACGGGGTGTTTGGCCAGCCATTCCTGCAAATTCTCACGCTCGCGCAGGTTCAACTCGGCAAAAGTGCGGCGGGTCAGGGGCGTCAGGGCATTGGCAAGGGTGTCGATGGCGTACATTCATCTGGCCTTTCACGGGATCGGATCGAACAGCGCGTCTTGCAGGGTGCAATCGCGGATCACGTCGCGCCCACAAGGCACCGGATCAAGGGATTTTGACAGGCAAATCCGCGCCTCCTGAATGCGCCCGGATTTACAGGTGATCGTGATCATGTCGGGGGTCAGGCG